>Ga0209542_10014409_pt1 | contig 13465 bp, 22 predicted proteins | sample RifCSPhighO2_01_FD_184028 | JGI IMG/M metagenome (GOLD analysis project Ga0209542, IMG submission 184028) | Soil microbial communities from Rifle, Colorado - Rifle CSP2_plank highO2_0.1 (SPAdes) (version 2) | ecosystem: Environmental > Terrestrial > Deep subsurface > Rock core/Sediment ... | reverse complement strand
TTACTATTGATAAAACTCTCTTAATTTGATGTTCTTAATATTAATAATATAGATTTTTATAATTATTTTGAGACATACTTTAGGATAAAGTGACGTTAACTAGACATTATCATAGAATCAAAAAATTTAAAAACCCCAAACTTTATAATAAATCATCTACTTCTTTAAAATCAAGAGGTAGCGGAGCTTAGATATGATATTCATAGTTAAAGTAACAACAAATAAAGAAGACAAAGCAATAGAAATGATTGTTCATAGAACTGAAACAAAAAATCTTCAGGTTTATGCAGTTGCTAAACCACACGGATTAAAAGGATATATAATTCTCGAAGCTGCTGACAAAGATTCCGCAGAGGAATCAGCATTCAATCTTCCATATGTAAAAGGTATAATTGGAAAAACAGTTCAATATGAAGAAATCAGACAAATGCTTGAACCGAAAATTGAGGACTTCAATATAGTAGTTGGAGACATTGTTGAAATGATAGGTCAGACATTCAAAGGAGAAAAAGCAAAAGTTACAAGAGTCGATAAAGCTAAGGGAGAATTAGTAGTTTCTCTTCTTGGAGCATCAGTTCCCATACCAGTAGCAGTAAAAATGGATAACGTAAAGGTTATAAGGCGTGAAAAATCAGAACCAGATGAAGAAATACAGGAGGAATCACTAGAATATGAAAGTTAAGTTAATTATTGACGGAGGAAAGATGCAACCAGGTCCAGCAGTAGCCCAGCAACTAGGCCCTATGGGAATAAATCTTGGAAAAGTAATCTCGGAAATAAATACTGCTACAGAAGGTTTTTCAGGAATGAAAGTCCCAGTAGAGATTGACGCAGACGCAAAAACAAAATCATTCACAATCAAAGTATTTTCACCTCCAGTTGCAGAATTATTAAAGAAAGAAGCAGGAATAGAAAAAGGTTCAGGTGTACCAAATAATAATAAAGTTGGAAACTTAGCTTTTGAAACAATACTCTTAATTGCTAAAACAAAGAAAGCAGACTTATTATGTAAGGACTTGAAATCTTCAATAAAGACCATAGTTGGTTCGTGCGTTTCACTAGGTCTTCTAATAGACAATAAAGACCCTAAAGAAATAGAAAAAGAAATTGATTCTGGAAATTATAAAAAAGAAATAGAAAAAGAAATTACAATTGTATCTGAAGAAAAGAAAGAATCTCTAAAGAAATATTTTGTAGAAGTAGTATCTAGACAAGAGAAAGCTAAGAAAGTCGCTGAGGAAGTAGCCGCAGCCGCAGAAGCAGCTAAACTTGCAGCCGCAGCAGTAACAGGAGCTACACCAACAGCCGGAGCTACACCAACAGCAGAAGCGGGCAAGACTTCAGCCACAGCTAAAGCTCCAGCATCCGCAACAGCTTCAGCAAAACCAGAGGCAGGAAAGAAGGAAGCAGGAAAGAAAGAAGATAAAAAGCCAGCTAAGAAGTAATTTCTGAGAACAAAGCACCCATTTAACCTCTCAAACACCTAAGAAAAGGTTTAAATATAAACACGTATTACACATAATACAATGGTTAATGTAACTTTATCAATTTCAGAAGATGTAAAAAGAGAGATGGAAATGTTTCCGGAAATAAATTGGAGCGAAATAGCAAGAATAGCTATTAAAAAAAGAATTATGATATTAAAAAAGATAAAAGAGTTTTCAAGGCACAGCGAATTGACAGAAGAAGATGCAATAGAAATAGGAAGAAAAATTAATGAAAGTTTGACAAAGAAACAAAAAAGATGAAACTTATTGTAGACGCCAATATAATTATTTCTAGTCTCATTAAAGATAGCAAGACCGCCGAATTGATAATTAATCCTTTATTTGAACTTTACTCTCCAAAATATCTAATTGAAGAAATCATCAAATATGGAGAAGAAATTGCAATAAAAACCAAAAGAGATATTAAAAGTCTTAAAGAGATATTTGACGCAATAGCTTCTTTAATTAATCTTATAGAATTTTCTAACTATGAATTATTTGTATATGATGCTGAAAAGATATCTCCCGATAAGAAAGATGTAGATTATTTTGCTTTAGCTTTAAAATTTAATTGCGCTATTTGGACTAATGATAAGAAGTTAAAAGAACAAAATAGAGTTGATATTTATTCTACTGAAGAAGTAAGTAAATTTGTTTAAATATGTCAAGGAACTTGACGATAACCACACCATTTATGGTGTGGTGGTTCCTTGAGCATCCAAAGCACGAGTGCCTTTTTCAAACCACACCCTTTAGGGTGTGGTGGCACATCGTGCTTTTGATTTTATAAAATTAAACAGGCAAAGACCAAAAACCCAAAATAGCAAAATATGAAAAACAGCATTTCTCACTTTATTCGAGGGGCTGTGGGGTAGCTTGGTTAGCCTTAGAGGTTTGGGACCTCTCGACCCCGGTTCAAATCCGGGCAGCCCCATTTAATTTAAACAAAAAGATGAAATTAGAATAATTTAAAAACCTCTCATCTTAACTAAAAGCTATGGGATCAAAGACAAAAAAAACAAAAGCATTTGGAAAATTCAGAAAAGGATACGGAACAAATATTAGAAAAAAATATAATTCAATAGAAGTAATCCAAAGAGACTTCCAAGAATCACCTTATATAAAAGGCGGAAGAGCAAAAAGAATTGCTTCAGGTATATGGAAATGCATTAAAACAGGAAAGGTTTTTGCAGGCCCAGCTTACGCCCTAAAACAGAAATAGCAACCTTTAAAAATCCCCTAACTTAATTAATAAAATGGCTCAATACAAATGTTTTAAGTGCGAAAAACCTTTAACTAATAAAATTTTAGAGAAAAGATTTGTCTGCCCGACGTGCAATTCAAAAATATTTTACAAACCAAGAGCTCACATAGTCAAAATAAAAGCTGAATAAAATGGACATAAGAGAAAGAATTTCTAAACAAATCGAAGAACTCCAAGTTTTAGAGCAAAATCTTCAGAGATTGCTTGCACAAAAGCAGTCAATTCAGGTTGAATTAAACGAATTAATGAATGCCTTATCAGAAATATCAAGTTCATCCGAAGATATTTATAAGATTCTAGGTAGTGCAATGATAAAAGCAAATAAAGAATCTCTAATAAAAGACTTGAACGAGAGAAAGAAGATATTTGAGATGAGAGTAAATTCTTTAGAAAAACAAGAATCTCTTCTACAGAAAAAAGCCGAGGAATTGCAGTCGGAAATAAACACTGCAATAAGAAAAGATCTCGAAGAGAAAAATAAAAAATAAAAAGCGAATAATAATAAATCTATTTTTTTATCACAGCAATATTTATATACTATATTCATTAATTTTTCAGATGGGATTAAATTTAAAGAGGATTTTTGGAAGAAGTTCTAACGAAGACGACTTTGTGGAGATAGACTTAAACTCTGCCGAGAAGAAAGATAATAAGGTAGTAGTCCAACCATTTGTTCTGCGACACTTTGATGACGTTAATGATATACTTAACTCCTTAAGAGAGGGCTATACAATAGCAGTAATTGACATAAAACCTCTAAAAACAAGAGATTTAATCGAACTTAAGAGAGCTATCTCAAAGGTAAAGAAGACCGTTGAAGCCATGGAAGGTCAAATAGCTGGTTTCGGAGAAACTACTATAATAGCTTCCCCTTCATTTGCAGAGATAGGTAGAGTCGCAGAGCCAAAGGCAAAGCCAAAAGCGGATTTCTTGAGTTAAGATACTTATTTATTCACTTATATCAACAAAAGGATTTATTACCTTTATCCCAGGAATCTTTTTAAAATCTTTTTCATTTTCTGTGTAAATTACTAAGATATTATTATCAATCATAGTAGAAGCTATCAAAGCATCCCAGAAATGTATTCTATAATCTCTTACATAAACCATTGCTTTTTTTAGAGTGTTATGATTATAGTTTATCTTTTTCCAATTATCAGAGGAGATAAATGAGTCAACAATCTTCTTTGCATATTCATCATCCAAGGGTTTTTTCATATTTTGAGTTAATACATAGAACAATTCTCCTAAAATCTGGTTTGTCACATATCCTTCTTCTTTTCCATCAAAAACATCTTTCAAAATATCAAAACATTTATCTCTTTTTTCTTTTTCAGAAGTGTCATATCCATAAACCAATATATTTGTATCAAACAAATTCATCTTTTATGCCACTCTTCTCTTTTTTTACTTATCATTCCACCTAAATCAACTCCTTTTTCCAACAAGGCTAAACCTTCCGATATATTATCGTTTTTTTCTTTTTCAGACCAATCATTAAGTGCCTCCGTTATGGCTAGACTTAAATAACCTTTTTTCTTATTAAACCTAGCAATTGCTAATTTTCTCAAGAGTTCTTCAGTCTTACTATTAATGCTTATAGTTATTACACCCATTTATTTAATTAAATATCAATATATTTAAATATTTCTATTATTAAATTATTTCTTAATGTCAAAATCTATTAATTCTAATTAATAAGTCCTTTTCCATACTAAGCAACTCTTCTCTGTTCAAATTTCTCTAATCTAATTCCGTTATACTTAACTAAGACTTCAAAAACACCTTCTTTTTCCTCATAATAAAGAAAATCAATTAATCTTCTATCTCCCTCATGCATTTCTCTATTTTTAAAATCAGAATCATTAATCCACATAGGTCTAGCCTTTAGACTCTCTCCCTTTAGTTCACCAGTATAACTATTGGCTTCATAAACTTCAACAAGCCAGTCTTCAGAGTCTTTTTTATCTCCTAAGACTCTATCCTTATTATAAAAAGTAACAATAGCTCTAAGTTTTGGATTCTTTAATACCAATCCTGTTTCTTCTCTAAATTCCCTAATAACGCAATCAATTCCACTCTCACCTTCTTTAATTTTTCCACCAGGAGGCACATATAAAAGCCATGATGTAAATCTGCCCCACCTGGAATTCTATGAAGTAGAAGAGTCAATCCACTCTCTCTAAGAAAACAAATTGTTGCGTTTATCATATCTATAATAAAATCTTAAATTATTTAAGTATTTATATCAAAAAAACAATTTAGCACTTGTTTTTTGGATACTCAAGATACAACCTTACTTTTAAAAAGAAAGCTTTCTTAAAGTACCTTGACATAACAGGAACGTTGTAAATTCATGAATTCAAAAGATTCTCAAAGCATAAAATTAGAAGTTCCATTCTATAAGCAGACTACAAAAACTAATTGTGGCTCGGTAGTATTACATATGGTTATGTCTTATCTTGACAAAGATATCGATTTAGAAATCTTAGAGAAAATAATAAAGATAAATGAAGGAAAAGCAGTTTTAACTATTCAAATAGCAATTGCCTCAGCATTATCTGGATTTCCAACAGAATTTTTTTCTAAAAAAATCAGTTTCAACAAAGAAAATCTAAAACTTGAATTCTATCAGAAATACCTTGATAATAAAGTAGACCATGAGAAATTAATTGAAGAAGCTAAAAATGTAGGAGTCAAAATAGAAGAAAGAAGAATGCCTATAGAAGAATTGTTGAGAAATGTTACAAACAAAACCATTCCCATTATATTATTAGATTGGAATGTTATAAAAGGAGAAAGTGGATATCAAGGACATTTTGTTCCAATAGTTGGTTATGATAATGAAAGTGTTTATGTTCATAATAATGGATTAAATAATCCAACACCTTTCCTAAAAATTAAGAGAGAACTTTTTGAACAAGCAAGAAAGTCAGAAGGAACAGATGAAGATATAATTATTATTCATCGTAAGGTGTGATAAAAACCCCTAACTCTTCGCAATAGAAAATACCGTTTTTATTGAAACAACAATTGTAGCTGGAACAAACAATACTAGCAAAGCAGCAAGAACAGAAGAAACCATTTTTCCTATTTCAACTCCTCTTATCGCAGCATCTAAAACAACTCCCTGAATTCCTGCAAAACTTACAATCACTAATGAAACAGAAGCAAATAAAAATGTCTTCACATCATTTTGCGAAACAAAAAATCCGACAACTATTCCAAGAAGAGCAAGTATTCCTAAAATTAAAGGATCAGTTTTCGCTCTAACAAATATTCCAACGGCAATAGCCAAAACTATTCCAATAAAAAAAGCCCACGCACCTATAAGATTCTCTCTAGATTTTAACACCATTTTTCTCCTCTTTATTATATATCCTTAATTGCAATAGTTTATTTAAACCTTGTGAAAATGATACTAATAGCTTAACAAAAGCACTAAATTAAGTTTACCGAAAAGTTTATAAACCAGTGTAATTGTAAAGTTGCAACACAAAATGAAATCAAAAATATTTTCAGTATTTTTTGCAATATTCGCTCTTGTAGCTTTGACAGCTTTTTCAGCAATTGCATCAGCAGAAACTTCTTTGATACTTACAAAAGTAACTGCTCCTACAACTTCTAATCCAAATCAAGATGTAACAGTTACATTCACATTAAATAATACGGGTGATGATAATGTTGACCAGACTTCTCTTAGTTGGGCAATGTCTAATACTAATATAGGAACTTGGAAATCTCTTCCAACTTTAAACGAGATAAAAGCTGATGAATTAAGAACTTTATCAGCAGTACTTAATATTCCTAAATTCTCTTCAGGTTCAGTTTCAGCAATGTTGAAAGTTGTTTCAGCACAAGGCAAATCAGCTGAACTATTGATTCCTATTACAATAAATGAAGCACCTTCATTGACAGCAACAAAAACAAGAGAATTAACATTCTTACAATCAGGTATTCTTAACATAAGCAATACAGGAAACACACCTCTTAATAGTATAGAACTAACTTCTGCAGGAGATTTCCTAGTTACTCTTTCAGACAATTCACTTAATTTAAACCCTGGATTTTCAGAAACAATCACTATCACATCTTCAGAATCACAATCACTTTCATCTCTTAAATTCGGAACAAATACAGCCACAATAACGGCTAGGGATACATCAAAGAATGTTCAATCAACAGCATCTTATTCACTTATGAAAACATTCTGTAGCAACGGAGCAGTTGGAAGAAATCTTTCAATCACAAATGTCGAATTTGATTCAGACGGCGATGAAGAAGATGAATGGAGACCTTTGGACTTAATTTCAATTGAAGTTGAAGTAGAAAATATTGGCGATGATGATGTAGATGATGTTTTTGTAGAACTAGGTTTGTTTGACAGCTCAGGAAGAAACATGGTTGATGACCTTAACTTTGAAAACACTGATGAAGAAGAAATTGATGTTGGTAGATTAAATGATGGCGATGAAGAAACAGTAGAATTCAAATTCAGAGTTCCTGCAGACCTTGATAATGGAAATTACAAATTAGCAGTAAAAACATACAGCGATGATGATGGAGAATCAAATGTTTGCGCTGATACATCAGGAGATTTAGATAATAACTTCTATCACGCAATAAGCGTAGAGAAAGAAGATGATGAAGGAAAGTTCATAGCATTTGAAGATTTAGAACTAAGCCCAACTGAAGTTTCATGTGGAGACACAGCAAATCTAAGAATGGATGTTTTCAATGTTGGAGATGAAGACCAAGACCAAGTTAAAGTAAACTTAGTAAATAGAGATTTGAATATTGATATGTCAAGAGAAATAAGAGACGACCTTGACCAAGGCGATAGCGAAAAAATAGAATTTGCCTTCACAGTTCCTGAAGTAAAGGACGGAACATACACATTAATACTTAACTCTGAATATGATTTCAGCAGAGACACCTATAGAGAAAGCTCTGAAAGAGAAGAAAGAATACTTTTGAAAGTAATCGGATGTTCATTAGGCGGAAGTCCTACACAGAATGAAGACTTTGCATCAGTTTCAGCTTCATTAGATTCTGACGCAATTGCTGGAGAAGAATTAATGGTAAAAGTTTTGATAACAAATCTTCAAAACACAGAAGAACCATTCATAATTTCAGCAGGTGGTTTTGAGTCTTGGGCTGAATTAGATTCAATATCAGAAAGAATTGTTAATATAGGCGCAGGCGACACAGAAGAAATAACAATAAAATTAATGGTAAATGCAGACGCATCAGATGAAGAATCATTCTCAGTAGAAATAAGGTCTGGAGACAATATAGAAACAAAAGAAGTTTCAGTATCTCTTGATAAAGCAGGAGTAAAATCCTTCGATTTCGGAGACAACTCATTAATTTGGATAATCGGAGCAATAAACCTTATATTGGTTATATTAATTATAGTTGTTGCAATCAGAGTAGCAAGAAGATAATTTATTAACTTTATTAGTTTTTACATTATATAACATGAAAATAAACAGATATTTGCTTGGAATATTAACTGCTGGATTTGTTACTTTAGGAATATGTAATTTTAGGGATAATACTACTACCGAAAAATTTAAGATGGATAAACCAATCTATTCTTCTCAGGGCACGGATATTATAATGCAGAGAACATCATCTTTTGAAATTCTATCACCTGAACAAGTTAAGAGGTGGCTGGAATTTCATCTTAGAAATTTATACTTTATTGAAAGTGATATTAATAAAGATGGTATGCTCGATTCAGAAGAGGCTAAGAGTTATCTTTCAAAACCAATTTTTAATCACAGATTTCGTTAAGAATAGTTATTAACTTTTAAGAAAGTTACAATCTAAATAATTAAAAAGACTTCCTTTGATATATTTACATGACCAAAACATTGGGAAAAGTTGTATCTAGAATGGATGAATTTATTGGTCCAGATTTTAATTTTAATGGTTATTGTGATGCTAAATATAGAGCAAGTAGAGACAAGATTAAAATAGGAGATACTGAAGTTCCAGCAAGAATAGAGGCATTAAATAGAAATGGACAATGGGAACAACACCCCGTTGTTTTTATTCATTATGGAACTTATGGTGCTAGAAAAAATGGTGAAGGTAGTCTTGTTATGTTTCTTCCAAGTGGAGTATATACATCAAGACCTTTTAATAGTTCAACAGATAGGCAATTATACGAGGAATCAGAGAAGAGGGGGTTGACTAAAGGAAGCAGTGTATTTGTCAAACCAATTGTTAGAGAAGTAAATTGAGAGTTGAGGAGTTTAATCCCCGAACCATTAGTTTTTTTGATTAAGGTATTATTTATTAACTTTATTTTTTTATATAATTAATGAAAAGACATCTAAATGGATTAATCTTAAGATATTTAATTTTACTAATAATTGCTCTATTTGGACTTCCAATTTTAACTAAAATTCTTTCATTTTTAACAATCAAAGCCGTATTTATCATCTTAAATATTTTCTACACAACAAATATATCAGAAGATGTAATAATCTTTAATTCAATAGCAATAAGACTAATTCCTGCATGTATAGCTGTTTCAGCATACTATCTTTTATTAATCTTCAATTTAACGAACTCTATGGGGCTAAAAACACGAACAAAGAGCATATTTTTCCTCCTAATTTCATTTTTCACAATAAATTTAATAAGAATTATAACAATCGCAATAATATTTGAAAGAGGCTATAAATATTTTGATTTAATTCACAGCTTTTCTTGGCACGTTCTAAGCACTTTCATGGTCTTATTTTTATGGTTCATCAATATTTATCTATTTAAAATAAAGTCAATCCCAATATACACAGATGTTAAAGAGGTTTTAAAAATAATAAAATCTAGTAAGAAACATGATAAAAGAAATCCTAAATAATATTTTTCAATATGTCTTAGAACTTTCCTATTCATTTGGGTATTTTGGTATATTCATCTTAATGACTATTGAAAGCTCTTTTGTCCCTTTCCCAAGCGAAATAGTTTTGATTCCAGCAGGCATCTTAATCGCTAAAGGCGAAATGTCCTTTTATCTTGTTTTCATATTTTCTTTATTGGGAAGTCTCACAGGAGCTCTAGTTAATTATTATTTAGCTCTTTATCTAGGCAGACCAGCAGTAAATAAGCTTATTTTGAGATATGGAAAGATATTCTTCATAGATAAAAATAGTTTGCTTAAATCAGAGGTATTCTTCCAAAAACACGGCGAGATAACTACCTTTGTAGGAAGATTGATTCCAGTAATCAGACAACTTATATCTCTTCCTGCGGGCTTCTCAAAGATGAATATGTCTAAGTTCTTAATATACACAACTTTAGGGGCAGGTATCTGGTCTCTAATATTAATTTATATAGGAATAATATTCGGGAATAACATTGAATTGGTAAAGCAAAATTTAGATATTATTACTTATTGGATTTTAGCAATCTGTCTAATAATAATATTAGTCTACCTAATAATTAAGAAAATGAAGAAAAAAGAAAATTGATAATCTCTTTGTTAAGTGTCATCCACAATTCAAAATAATTTTTTATGTTAAGATATGAATACTTTTTAACTAATTCTATCAAGAGGAAGAACGTTAGGTATCTTAAATAATTCAGAATCAGAGGTTATTAAATCGACTCCGTGAATTTGAGCTAAGGAGATATAAATAGAGTCATAAATAGTTATGTCAAATTTTTTCGAGTTTATTATTGCCTTATTAAGGAGAGAATTGCTTATTCTTTCAACCTTAAAATTAATATCAAAAAGTAAATTGCTTATTTCTACCAATTTTTCCTCATTATTATTTTTATATCTTAGAGCATTAACAACTTCTATAAATAATAATTCGGGAACAATTATATTTATCTCTTCAGAAAGATATTTTTTCTTTAAAATAATAGCCTTGTCGGTTAACTGCTCACTTAAAAACCATTTCACAATTACAGAAGCGTCAAGTATCAGTGTTTGTTTCTCCATTCTCTTATTATTTGCGTTGAAGATTTTCCTTTGTCAAAAACTGCGGAGATTCTTATTTTATCTATTTTTTCCGAAGCTTTTTTTATTTTTTCCCTATCAAATACATCCATTTTTGATAATTCTTTAACAAGAGTCTTTCTAAGCAAGGCGCTCCAATTTATATGTTCTAAAATTTTCATTTTTCTATATACTTCACTATCAATTCTTAATGAAATAGTTTTATCAGTCATTGTATTATTTGTAATACTTGTATATATTTAAATTCTTTGGTTCAATTAATAAGTTAAGAGATAATCAAGCTCGATAACTTGCATTATGTCAAGATACTTGACAGAAAACCCCCCACTTTAGTGTGGGAGTAGTATCTTGAACATCCAAAGCACGAGTGCTTGTTTCAAACCAAGGTAGCACATCGTGCTTTTGATACAAACTCATTTTAAATAGAAAGATTAAAATATAATTTTGCTTTAATAAGTCTAATAGTGAGAATAAAATGAATTATATCTTATCAACTATAAACAGAAAAAAGGTTAAATGACTATATCCTTTTAAGAGGAGACATTAAAGATAAATTAGACAAAATAAGAGAAGACCCAAGAAGAACAAACGGGGCTCATCCACTTCATGGTAAACTTCAAGGAAAATGGTCTTGCTGGTTAGGTTCAAACATAAGATTGATTTATACAATCAATGATAAAGAAAAATCAATAATCATTTATGCGGTAGGAACTCATAAATTTACTAATACTTAAACTCTTTTGGTTTTAATCCTTTTTTTAAATTTCTTTCTGTAGCTTTTATCTGGGCCATCAGGTCTTTATCTTCTAGAATTTCTTTCTCTTCTAATTTTCTTATTTTGTCTCTTATAGCTTCTCTTATAAACTCAGTCTTAGTCATATAGTTGTGTTTTCTCATAATCTTATTTATAGCATTCATAAAATTCTCTTCTATCTTTAAGCTCACATTTTCCATAGTATAATATACTACCTAGTAATATTTAAATTTAACGAGCCAAGAACAAAAAGCTTATTTCTTAAATAAAAATGCCCTTATAAAACAATTAACCTAAATACTCTCTCATTCAATTTTTTCTATCAACAAGAGACTGAACTTCAAATTTCTCCACTGCTTTCAATATATCACAATTAGCAATTTCTATCTGATAGCACTTATTATCTTTTTCTATTCTTGTCTCATCACCTCTCACTAAACTTATAACAAAATCATCAGGGTACTTTTCACAACTTACATGTGGAACATTACTTTCTTCTGCCCTATCCTCATTAGCAAGTCCTGTCTTCAAAAACATCTGATTATCAGTTATAAAAGAAGATAATTGAGCAATAGCTAAAGAGGAATCAGAACACTTTTCTATCTCATCCCCAATAGAAATATAAATAAAATCTTTTTGTGTAGGATAGACTATCTCTCCATCAACAGAGATATTATTAGACCGAGGGTCATTTCTTAAATATAAGTTATATTGAAATAGTTCTCCATAATTATCTTTGAAATAATAGTAATGATGATAAACAATTAGCTCTCCAAATTTTTCTTTTGTAAAACCAAGCCCTTGATAATCAAAATTATAAGTCATTTTAATTAAATAAGAGGAAACAAAGAAAAGCAAGACTAAGAAAAGTATAAATCCTAGAAATTTATAAACTGGTTTATTTGATATTTTCTTCTCATTAATAATTTTTTTAACAACTTTCTTTCTCTTAACCATATTATTCCATATTAATCCTATTTTTTAAACTTTCCTAAACAACAATCTCAAATATATTATAAATAAAGGCATCAATAGACTTTATATCTCCATCGATAAATATACAATTATCTTCTGAATAAACTTTTTCTATTTCGCTCTCCCTAATAACTATGAAATTATAATCCCCATTACATTCTTTTTCAGGCAAATTCCTATCGCACTTTCCATAACATGCTTCCTGAACCTTTGGAGAAAATTGCCCAATATTAATTAAAATTTCTTGCAAAGAACTATCACTACCAGAACTTATATACAGATTTTTTGAATTAAAGTCATTTATAGTCAAATTATCCAAGTCAACTTCTATTTCTTTAACTTCTTCAAGAGAGTGAGTAAGATAAACAGGCAACCCATAATAACTAAATGCCCATCTTCCTCCAATTTGAACAGGTTTTTTCTCTTCAAGTTTTATCTGCCCATCATTTACAACACTATCATCAACTCCCCCTTGCTCTTTTGTAAGAAAGGCATACCCTAAACTGCTCACCAATAACAAGAATAATATTCCAAGACTTATAATGCCCTTATTATTTCTATCCTTTTTAATTTCATTTATACTTTTCATAATTAATTTATTAAAAAGAGGTATTTAAAATTTTGCAATTTCTCCGAAAAGTAAAAATCGCGGGATTGTAATTCAAACTAGTTATGATTCCCTTCTATTCTCCAGAGGTTAAATAATTATTAATCTTTTGTAATGTCCTATAGCTTGTTTAAGGATAAAGCTAGGCAGGATTACATTTTACAAATATAATGATGGATATCTAATGTTCAAATGGTTTAGCGTATTATAGATAATTAGAAGTCTCTCTTTTTTAGAGTAATTTTTACGAAAACGCCTAGAAAAGTAACAAAAAAATCTCACACTCCACTCACCCAATCAAAAAAATAAAAGAAAAAAAAGAAAAAAAACTATTTTCACCTCTTTACTCTACAACTAATTCAGCAGCAGTGGCACTATCGCCTTTATACTTCTTTCC
>Ga0209542_10014408_pt1 | contig 13466 bp, 16 predicted proteins | sample RifCSPhighO2_01_FD_184028 | JGI IMG/M metagenome (GOLD analysis project Ga0209542, IMG submission 184028) | Soil microbial communities from Rifle, Colorado - Rifle CSP2_plank highO2_0.1 (SPAdes) (version 2) | ecosystem: Environmental > Terrestrial > Deep subsurface > Rock core/Sediment ... | reverse complement strand
TAGAATACTCCCCAAAACCATTCCACTAATAATTATTCCAAAAGCTCCAAGGATTATATAATTGGCTATTTTATCTCCGTTAGTCTCTGGTCCATAGGATGGATCAAATATTCCCAATTGTGTAGGCATTGTTGAAAAAGAGTAGTTTCTTGGTGAAATATCTTTAGTTCTATTAATTGAGGTAGCTGATTCTGAAATAGTATAATTTGGATTAGGAGATTGAACTTGATTAGCTAATGTTGAATCAGGGTTACCTAAAGTAGTTGCAACTAATGTTGCTAATCCTCCTAGTATGTTTCTTATTTTATATATATTATTAACAAATAAAGAGTATTTAAACCTTTCTATTAGTTGTTACTATAGAGTTACTAAATAATATGCTTTGGGTGACTACAAATATAGATTTTTATTTTATTTTGTCTACAAATTAGATTTTCTGTTTAGTTTTACAAATAGAAACATTTAAATATTTAAACGTAATTATGTTTTATAACATAGGAGATAAAAAAATTGGTAAGTATAACTTTATCCGTTCCAGAAGAAGTAAGAATAATGATGAGAAGATTTCCAGAAGTTAATTGGAGTGCCCTAGTAAGAAAGTCAATAATGAATAAAATAAATGAAATTAATATGAAAGAAGAAGCTTTTAAACAATTAAAGAAAGAAGAATCTTTTAATGACTGGGCTGTTAAATTAATAAGAAAAGGAAGAAGAGATGAAAGTCGTAGTTGATACGAATATATTATTTAGTTATTTCTGGGAAAACTCTTTTACAAAGAATATTTTGACAAGTTATAATTTTGAATTTATCTCATCTGAAAAAGCTATTGATGAAATTAAAAAATATTCAGAATACATAATAGAAAAGACAGGTATGAGTTTAAATAGTTTTGAGAATAAATTAGAAGAATTAATGAATAAGATAAAATTTTTTGAAAAAGAAGAAGATTCTATTTTTTATAAAAAAGCAACAGAAATAAGCCCTGATAAAGCAGATGTTGAGTTTTTTGCTATTTGTTTAAAAGAAAAATGTTTTCTTTGGAGCAATGATTCTATGTTAAAAAATCAAGATTTTATAAAGGTTTTAAACGCTAAAGAAATTATAGAAATAATATTTTAATCTTGGGTGACTACAAACATTAAAAAGGTGGTCACCTAAAAACCTAACTCAACCTCAAAATAGCTTCCGCCAAATCGCCTGTTTCTTCTAAAGCGCTTTCTACTTCGGCTCTGGACTTGCCTGTTTTTTCCATGACCATTTTTATGTCGTTTTCAGAAAATGCTTCTTTTTCCTCTCTGGCTTCTCCTGTAATTTGCCAGCTCTCTTGTCCTTGCATAACTACCTTTTGGACATTTGGATTTTCAATTATTGTTTTTCCATCTTCTTTTTCAATAATGACTCTTAGAGCGGGAATTTCTTCTTGTTTTATTCCCATCTGCTTCATCATTGCCTGCATTTTTTTAGGGTCTATTCCGCCAAACATCTAGATATGTAAAAATAGTAGTTTTTATAGATTTGCTTGCTTCATTTTTTGTGCATATAGTGCTGCGCCCAATACTCCAAGTTCTTCTAGTTCAGATTTGCTGAATACTCTGTCTATATTTTGAGATACTTTCTTGGCTATTTCTTCTCCAAGAGATTCTTTTACTCTTCTAATTATTCTGTCTTTCATTGCTGGGGAGAATAGTGTAAATGCATTTGAAACTCCTCCTGTGAAAACAAATATATCTGAATCTAAAGAGTACGCTAAACGCTCATAAAATTGTTCTCCTACTTGTTGTCCGAATTCTGCAAAATGTTCTCTGGCTCTTGTTCTTTCTTTTGATTCTATATCGGATGAGGCAATTATAAATAGTTCTTCAGAGGTTTTACCATATCTTGTTGTGAAGTATTGTCCTGAACAGGCACTATCTAATTTTTCTCTTAGGAGATCTGCAGTATATGCTCCAAGTTCTCCCGCAATTCTGTTTGCTCCAGCAAATATTTTTCCATTTGTTGTTCTTGCTGTGAAGCCAGTTCCTATATTAATTAGAGTAAGTATTCTTTCTTCTAGAGGGTGGGCTCTTAATTCTTTTCCTTTTCCGAGATGCCATTCAGCTAATGCGGCTAGTCTTGCATCGTTTTCTAAATAAACAGGAATTTCATAGCCTAAAACTTTCTTTGTTTCTTCTCTTAATTCTCCAGTTAAGTCTCTTCCTTGAAGTTCTTTGAGATTGAAAGAGAAGAGTACTCTTCCATTTTCAATGACTCCTGGGCAGGCGATACCTATTCCTTCAATATCATGTCCAGTTATTCCTGCTATTCTTTGTTTTATTAAATCTAGAATATAATTTCTATCCCTCTTTTTATCTAATGGTGTTCGGACTATATTAGATAAATTGAAGCCTTCTATTTCTCCTCTATTATGTGGTCTATCATAATCAAATTGGACTTCTCCTGAAGAAATGTGACCTCCCCCTATTTCAAATCCAAAATATTTCTTTCTATACATTTTATCTTTTTGAGAATACTGGTTTAAATAGATTTATGTTAATTTTTGATTCTTGTAGATCGAGGTGGATATATATTGAGGGGTTTATGAATCAAGAGGAGATAATAATTAGGGGCATCTAATGCTTGAAGGGAGAGGTGAATATATTTTAATGTGATTTATAATGAAAATTAAATAATTATGAAAGTATCTAATTTTCGAAGGGTTTAACGTATAGGGGGGGATGTATTAGTTTATCGATTGATTTTCTATACTTAATTTTAGGAATTTTCACTTAAAGTGATTATAGATTGATGTAATAATTAACCAATTGGCCAGAATATTTTTAGTCCTAATACAAAGATTATTATAACTACTAAAAATGCTATGACTTGACTTGGTGAAAGCATGAATCTGCTAGTATATTCTTCATCGTATCTCATCAATCCGCCGAAACTTCCAGGCATACTTATCTTATTGTCTTGAGCCATATTAATATGTAAAAAGAGGAGTATAAAAATTTATCTTTTTAGACTTGGGGATTATCTTGAATTAAGCGGTCTCTTAAAATATAGAATTCTCCTTGTTGAGGTATTCCAGTTCCACTGATTGAATTTATTGAGATTACCACTTGTTGTCCATTATCTCTTCCTTGATAAAATGACAATAGATTTACTTTAAGATTAGCTTTTCCCTTAGAAATATGGGTTAGTTCGCTTTTTGGAACATCAATTTCAACTTCTCTGTCAAGTGAAGGTGATAGTGAAACACGATGTCCCCTTTCATCTTTAGGATTAATTAATGTGCAGGGAATTGAATAGGACATTATATTTTTTAGGGTTTTGTTATTTATAATAATTTAGGTGTTTAATTTGTCTAATATTTTCTTTTTGTCTTTACCTGAAATGTCTTTGCCCCAAAGAACTAAAATTCTATTAATTCTTGACCAAATATATTTAGGGGCAATTTTCATCATTTCAAATTCAGTTTCAGTAGGATTTTTAGTTTTAACAATATTTAATACATTAAGAAGACGATGACAATGAGTGTCTACGCAAATGCCTTCTTTATTATGGACTTCTGTGATAACTAAATTGGCTGTTTTTCTTCCCACTCCAGGGATTTTAATTAATTCTTCAATTGAGTCTGGTATTTTACCATTGAAATTTTTCAAAATAAAATCGCATGCAGATATTACATTTTTTGCTTTTGTTTTGTTATAGTTTAGGCTTTTGAAGATAACTAATATGTCTTTGTAATTTGCGTTTGCTAAGGATTCAAGAGTATTGTATTTTTTAAATAGTTCCTCCGCTATTGGAATTGTTGTTTCATCTCTGCTTTGGGCAGACATTATTGTTGCTATGAGTGTTTGCCATCCGTGATTCCAACCTTCTCCTGCAAGTCTTTTTTCGTTCGTTCCGTATTTTTTTTCTGCTTTCTTGAAGATTTTTAGAAAGAGTTGTTTTTTGTTCATGTTGATTAAGGAGAGGATTTAGTATATATATTCTTTTTATAGAATGTCTAAGGGGGTTAAGATGTTTTTTTGGATTTTATTTTTTCGTAAATCCAACCAATTAATGCTCCAATTAAGAAATACATTATCAAAGAGAATAAAAATGCAAAAGATAAAGCTAAATAATCATTACCAATCTCAAGAATATCCAGAATAAAATAGCTTGGTAGAAGAAGAAATTGTGAAATTTTAATGGGCGCGCATTTTTCATATAATTGTCCTTCCGGTAATGGTTCGTTATTATTGCATCCTATTGAAGGAATAAATAAAAAAATTATTAATAAAAAGGTAAATAAAATTCCCGCAATAATTCCGCCCTTAAGCCAATATGATAGATTTCTAAAGTTCATTTTTGTGATTTAGATTTTATTTTTCCATATATCCAACCGATTAATGCTCCTAGAAGAGCCGATGGAATAATATAGAAAAGAATAGTAAACCAAACCCACCCGCTGGTTATATAACCATAAAAATTACAATCTTCACGAATAGAAAATGAGGGACATTTCATAGAAGAAAAATCCCCCCGATAGGCACTCTTAAATTGAAGACCAAAAATAACTATAAATGTCAATATTCCCAAGATTAATAATCCCTTCAGCCAATATGGCCAATCTTTCCAACCCATTTATTGAATGAGCTTAATTAGTTTATAAAATGTCTTAATTGTTATAGGATATTTATATGGAAGTAAAGGAGGAGGGAAATATGCGAAATGCTAATCTTTAAAATATCTGTTTTATACTTAATAACATGGTTGATTTTGATTTGAGGGAGATGGAGCGAAAGTGGAGAAATTATTGGGAAAAGGAAAAGGTCTATTCTTTTAATACTGGAACCAAGAAGAAAATATTTTCAATTGATACGCCACCACCGACTTTGTCTGGAGAAATGCACATGGGTCATGCGTGTTCTTATTCACAACAGGATTTTATTGCGAGATATAAGAGGATGAGGGGTTATGAGATATTTTATCCATTTGGTACAGATGACAATGGCCTTCCTACTGAAAGACTTGTTGAAAAGAAGAATAATGTCAGAGCTAAAGATATGAAGAGAGATGAGTTTGTAAAAATGTGTGTAAATTTTCTTAAAAGTGAAAGGCCTAAATTTATTCAGGATTGGAAAGATATAGGTATAAGTTGTGATTTTGATTTGTCTTATTCAACTATAGACGAACACTCAAGAAAAATAGCTCAATGGTCTTTTATTGATTTGTATAATAAAAAAAGACTTTATAGAAAAGATGCACCTTCAATGTGGTGTCCTGAATGTAAAACAGGAGTTGCGCAAGTAGAAGTTCAAGATAAGGAAGTGGATTCTAGTTTTAATGATATTATTTTTAAGGTTGGAAAGGAAAATGTGGTAATTGCTACGACTAGGCCTGAAATGCTTCCTGCTTGTGTGGCTATATTTTATAATCCAAGTGATAAGAGATATAAAAAGTATAAAGGAAAGATGGCGAAAGTACCTTTGTTTGATTCTGAGGTTCCTATAATGGAGGATGAAAGAGCGAATCCTGAAAAGGGAACTGGAATAGTTATGTGTTGCACGTTTGGAGATCAAACAGATATGGAATGGCAGAAAGCTTACAATCTTCCTATAAAAATAATTATTAATGAAGATGGAAAAATGAACGACCTTAATGGGAAATATAGCGGGTTGCCTATTAAAGGGGCGAGAAAAGAAATTATTAAAGATTTGAAAGAGAAAGGGTTGCTTGTGAAACAAGTAGCTATCAAGCATCCAGTTAATGTTCATGAAAGATGTGGAACTGAAATAGAATTTATGAAAAAAAAGCAGTGGTTTGTAAAATATCTTGATTTGAAAAAAGAGATGTTAAAATGGGGAGAGCAGTTAGCTTGGTATCCTGAATTTATGAAACATAGATATGATAATTGGGTAAAGGGATTGCAATGGGACTGGCTTATATCAAATCAAAGACATTTTGGAGTTTCTTTTCCGGTTTGGTATTGTTCTAAATGTTCGGAAATAATTGTTGCTGAAGAAAAACAGCTTCCTGTTGATCCTTCTTTGGATAAGCCATCTGTTGGAAAATGCAAGAAATGTAATTCAAAAGAATTTATTCCCGAAATGGACGTTTTGAATACCTGGTTTACTTCTTCCATGACTCCAGAGATTGCTATAAGTTTAGTGAATAAATCTTTGAGAGGAAAATTGTTCCCAATGAGTATAAGACCCCAGGCGCACGAGATAATTTCTTTCTGGCTTTTCACAACTCTTGTAAAATCTCAACTTCATTTTGGAAAAAATCCTTGGGATGAGGCTTTGATATCAGGGTTTGTAACTTTGAAAGGTGAGAAGATGTCAAAATCCAAGGGTAATGTAGTAAGGCCACAGGAAATTATTGAAAAATATGGGGCGGATTCTATTAGGCATTGGGCTGCTTCTGCAAAATTGGGGGATGATTTTGATTATCAGGAGAAAGATGTTGTTACGGGGAAGAAATTTGTAAATAAAATTTTAAATGCTAGTAATTTTATTTTTTCAAATGTTAAATATAATAGGAAAATGCCTTTACTTAAAGAAGTGGACAGATTGTTTTTGCTTAAGTTGAATGAATTGATTCTTGATTCTGTTAAATTGATGGATGGATATAATTATTCTAAATTTAAGTTACAATTGGATGAATTTTTCTGGAAGACTTTTGCGGATAATTATCTGGAAATAATAAAATTCAGATTTTATAATGGCTCTGAAGATGAAAAGGCTTCTGTTTATTATACATTATATAGTTCTTTTTTGATTATGGTCAAGTTTTTTGCTCCATTTATGCCTTATATTAGCGAGGAGATTTATCAGAAGTATTTTTCTGAAATTGAGAATGGGAAATCTGTGCATCTTGAATCTTGGCCAGAGCAGATAAAAATAGTGGAGAAGGAAGAGGATGACAAAGTTTGGGGAAAACTTCTTGGAATAATATCTGATGTTAGACAGAAGAAATCCGAGGCTAAGAAATCTGTGAAGGCAGAGATAGTTCTGAGTGTTTCTAAAGAGGACTATGAATTGCTTTCTAATGTTTTAGATGATTTGAAATCAGTTTGTAATGCTAGGGAAATTAGGAAAGGTAAATTTGGTGTTGAGTTTGTGGATAGTTAATAGTTGAAAACCCAAACAAAAACCGAAGATTTTTTTGACAAACCCAAACCCTTATTAATGTGGTTTTTTTCTGATATTAATGGACACCGAATTGACTGATAAAGAAAAGCAAGAGCTTGAAGAATTGATTGAAACTCTTTCCAATATAAGGGGAAGACACACTCAATTGGTTTCTGTGCTTATTCCTGCGAAGCAAAATATTAATCTTGTAGTTAGACAGCTGGAAGCAGAAAAGTCAACTGCTGCAAATATAAAATCTCATCAGACTAGAGATGCTGTTAATGATGCTCTTGAGGCTATTATAAGAAAATTAAAAGGATCAAAACAAACTCCTCCAAATGGCCTTGCTATTTACGCGGGAAATGTTTCTGAAAAAGAAGGAGTTCAGGATATAAAGACTTGGGTTTATGAACCGCCAAAGCCATTAAATGTTAGAATTTATAGATGTGATCAAACTTTTGTTATTGAACCATTGAGAGAGATTCTTCAAATAACTGAGGTTTATGGGTTACTTGTTATTGATAGACAACGAGCGACTATAGGTATGTTGGAGGGAAAACAAATAAAATTAATTAGGAATTTAACTTCTGGTGTTCCTGGAAAAGTTAGGGCAGGTGGCCAATCAAGTCAAAGATTTCATAGAATTACTGAAGGTTTGGCAAAAGAATTTTTTAGAAGAGTTGCTGAATCTATGAAAGAAGTCTTTTTTGATGTGCCAAATCTTAAAGGAATTTTAGTAGGAGGACCAATTCCTACTAAGGAGGAATTTCTTGAACATGGAGACCTTGTTACAAAATTAAAAGAAAAAGTTATAGCTGTTAAAGACTTGGGATATACGGATGAGCACGGATTAAAACTTTTAGTTGAATCTTCCGAAGAGGAAATGTCTCAGCAAGAAATGATTAAAGAAAAAGTAATCATAATGAAATTTTTTGAAACTTTAGGGAAAAATAGAACTAGAGCAGCTTATGGTACTGAGAAAGTAAAATTGGCTATTGAGAGGGGTGCTGTCGATCTTCTTCTTATATCTAAAAAATTTATCAAGGAAAATAATTTGCTTGCTAAAGAGATTGAGGATTCTGCAAATAATATAGGTTCAAGCGTTGTGATAATAAGTGTAGATAATCAGGATGGGGAACAATTTTATAATCTTACTAAGGGTATTGGTGCGATTTTGAGATTTCCGATTGAGTAGGATAATAAAAAAGAATTAGTTTCTTAAGATCAAAAGCACGATGTGCCACCGCGGCTTAAAAGACGTGTTTTGAAATAGGCACTCGTGCTTTTGATGCATGAGAAATCTTTTATGGATTTCTCTGCACAGAGAATTACAATTTTAAGTAATTCTCTTGTGTTCAAGATACTACTAGTTTTCTGTCAAGTATCTTGACATAAGACTCCTTTAAAATAGCGATTCTTTCATGATAAACCATATAAATAAAGTAATATAGGCATTGTTATGGAAGTGAAGGTAAAACAAGAGGATTTGATTTCAGAGGCGAAGAAATTCTTTGATGGGTATAAAAGAATCATAGGTAAAAGCATGAAGCCAGGTGATAAGACTATTTTTCTTAACTTTAGTGATTTGTCTGAGTATTCTCCTTTATTGTCAGAGAGAGTTACAGAAAAGCCTGAAGATACTCTTGCGGTTCTGGAAATTGCTCTTGGAGAAATGGGTCTTTTTGGTGAAAATCCTAGAATAAGATTTATTGACCTTCCTAAAACTTCTTTTTTGAAAATAAGAAATATAAGATCAAAACATTTGGACCAATTCTTATGGGTTGAAGGAATAGTAAGACAGGCTTCTGATGTCCGCCCTCAAGTTGTCAATGCGAGATTTGAGTGTCCAAGTTGTGGTGCGGTTCTTTCTGTTTTACAAGTAGATAGAAAATTTAGAGAGCCTTCAAGATGTTCTTGTGCGTGGAAAGGAAATTTTAAACTTTTATCTAAAGAAATGGTGGATGTTCAAAGACTAGTTATTGAAGAATCTCCAGACTCTTTAGATGGAGGAGAGCAACCAAGGAGAATAAATATCTTTCTTAAAGAAGATTTAGTTGAACCTAAAATGGAGGAAAGAACGACTCCAGGAAGTAAGATAAAAGTTATAGGAGTTTTGAAAGAAGTTCCGGTACCTTTGCAGACAGGTTCTATCTCTACAAGATTTGATATTGCTATCGAGGCAAATAATATTATTCCTTTGGAAGAAAGTTTTGAAGATTTAAATATAAATGATGATGACATGAGAGATATTTTAGGACTTGCAGCAGACCCTCATATATTTAAGAGACTTTCTTCAAGTATCGCTCCTTCAATTTATGGATTTGAAAGAGTAAAAGAGGCCGTTTTATTGCAACTTTTTAGCGGAGTAAAAAAAGTGAAATCTGATGGAGGTTCAACAAGAGGAGATATACATGTTCTTTTAGTTGGAGATCCGGGAGTTGCAAAATCGGTTTTGCTTAAATTTGCTTCAGTAATTGCGCCGAAGGGAAGATATGTTTCTGGAAAGGCAGCTACGGCTGCTGGTTTAACTGCGGCAGTTGTAAAAGATGAGTTCTTGAAGGGTTGGAGCTTGGAGGCAGGAGCAATGGTATTATCAAATAAGGGAATGGTTTGTATTGATGAGATAGAAAAAATGAGTGAGCAAGACCGATCGACAATGCATGAGGCAATGGAACAACAAACAGTTACTGTTTCTAAAGCAAATATTCAAGCGACATTAAGAGCTGAGACGACTGTTCTAGCTGCAGGTAATCCTAAGATGGGTAGATTTGACCCTTACACTCCAATACCTCAACAGATAGATATTTCTCCAGCATTATTATCGAGATTCGATGTCATATTTATTATAAGAGATTTGCCTAACAAAGTGCAAGATGAGGCAATTGCAACTCATGTTTTGCAAGAACATAAACAAGAAGTAATAAGAGATGTGATAGATCAGAAATTGTTGAGGAAATATATTGCTTATTCAAAACAGAAAATTCATCCGAAGCTTACTGATGAGGCAATAGAAGAAATAAAAGATTTTTATGTAAAACTAAGAAATAGATCAGTTAAGTCTGATTCAGAAATAAAACCAATTCCTATAACTGCGAGGCAATTAGAGGGAATAGTTCGTTTGTCTGAAGCACATGCAAGAATGAGATTGAATACAAGTGTTGTTCGTGAAGACGCAATGAAAGCCATAGAATTGCTTAAAGTTTCTCTTATGCAAGTAGGGTATGATGAGGATTCTAAATCATTCGATATAGATAAAATAACTACTGGAATAACATCTTCCAAGAGGAACAAAATTCTTATAGTGAGGGAAACTCTCTCACAGATGGAGTCGAGACTTGGAAAGCTTATTCCATTTGAGGAACTGAAAATTGCTCTTCAAGATAAATTAACAGATATAGAACTTGATGAAGCTATTGAACAGCTCTCTAAATCAGGAGATATATTTAAACCTAAACAAGGATTTATTCAAAGGATGTAAAAAATGAACTTACAAAGTAATGATATGAAGAGAAATATAGCTTACAAGCTAAAGATAGGAGATATCTTATCTGGAAATCCAATTATTGAAAATGAGAGAATAAAAAATATTGAAGTAAATGGGAAAAAAGTTGTGAGAGTAAATGCTATCGCAAATGTTATAGAAAAATATATTCAAGATGGAGAGAAAAAATATGGGAGTATAACTCTTGATGATGGAAGCGGACAGATAAAGGCGAAATTTTTTGGAGATGAAGTCGAGAAGATAAATGATTTAATTCAGGGAGATACGATATTGTTGATTGGTTTGGTTAGAATGTGGAATAAAGAATTATATTTGACTGCAGAAATAATAAAGAAAAAAGATCCTTCTTTTCTTTTGATAAGGAAAATGGAAATAGATGTAGATGAGCCGAAAAAGCTTGACAGGGCCTCTTTGACTAATCTTAAGGATAAAATAAATCAGATGGTAAAGGAAGCAGAGTCTAGCGGGGGATTAGATATAGAAAAAATAATAATGGAACTTAAAGAGCCACCAGAAATAATAAATCAAGAGATTAAGAGACTTCTTGAAGATGGAACTATTTATGAACCTCGTCCTGGGAAATTGAGATATCTTGGATAAATTTATAATACTTTAGCTTTTGGAAGATTTCTAAAATCTATCACTTTTATCTCTCAAGTCTTTTAAGATTTCTTTTCTTGATAATTGCCGATATCTTTTTCTAAAAAAACTATACTGAGATTTATTTTTTATTAGTTCAGGAGTTTTAACTTTTATTTTTTCTTTGTAAGATTTTGCTTCCATTATTTTTCTTATTTTCTTTGATATTTATATTTTGGTGTTTAAATTACTAAAAAAATAGCCACAATAATTATGAGAGGCGCGAAGCGCCGAGCGCGCCGTACAACAACCTTCCTTGATAGGGTAGAAGTGCGGGTAATAGTGATTAGACGAAGTTGTAATTTAGCCTTCGGTTTTTTCTTTCTGCAAGAAAAACTTTCTAGTTTTGTTTCTCGCTTCGGTTAAGCTTTTTCAACAAACATCACGCCGTTCGGCGTCTAATCTTGCTTAACCAAAATCGCCGAAGGTAAAAAACAAAATTTGGGAGCAGAAAAGAAAAAGAATATTTTAAATAGACTTATACATATATTCATGATTATGGCTGAGAAAGCAAAACCTTGGTATAAAAGATGGTGGGCAATTACTATTTTTGTTTTAATTGGGTTAATTGTTATAGGTGTTTTATTAACTGATGAAGAGGATCAAATCTCTCAAGATGCGTTATCTGATACAGGCGACTTTAAAGTTGTGTATTCTCCTGTGAAAAATCAAGATAATTTGGAATATGAAAGAATATTCAAAGAAGCGTATATTTTTGATGGTATAGCAGAAGGTCTAAATAGCGAACTTATCTTACCATATAATGTTATCATAAATCTTACTGAATGTGGGGAAGAAAATGCATTTTACGATCCCAACACAAAGCAAATAGTTATGTGTTATGAATTGATGGATCACTTTGCTAAGGTATTTTATGATTATTCGGAGAACGATACTGATTTAGGAATAGCAATGTTGAATAGTATGTTTTTTGTATTCTATCATGAGGTCGGTCATATGGTTGTTGATATATATGATTTACCTGCCACAGGTAATCCTGAAGATAATGCTGATCAGGTATCTACTTTGATTCTTTTAGGTGCTGATATTGAAGGAGTAAACGCACTTTTGAATGGAGCTAATTGGTTCTTTATAAAATCTGAAGAAGGAAATATTGAAGAATCTGCATTTTCAGATATTCACTCTCCTGATAAGAGACGCTATTATAATATTTTATGTTGGATATATGGAAGCGATCCTGAGAATGCAGAAAGTCTAATTACTGAATGGGGATTACCTGAAGACAGAGCTCTTGGATGTGAAGAAGAATATAACAGGATGTCTAATAGTTGGAACAGATTACTTTCGCCATATCTCAAGTAAACTTCTTTTTCAAAAAAAAGAAGATCTACCCCAACAAAACTAAAGTGCCCTCTTTAAACCATTCCCCCCAACCCAAACCCTACTAATAGTTCGTTAATTCCGCTCAAATGCAATTTTAGGAACAAATTTGAAAACTCGAGGTGCTTTGTGCACATCTCGAGCCTTTCAGGTCTCTTAATCTCCATTGAACGGCGACCATCAAGAATCAAATCCTAAGGTTTCTTGAGGTGCTTCATTCTATCATAGACTGTTTTACTTCGTGTAAAAACACACTTTCTTTTAAATTTCAGCTTATAATGGAGAAATTAATTTGGTTCTATTTTTATAGAAACAGGAAGTTTACTAAGCACGTCTTTCAAGTTTTCGGCTCTTTTTTTGAAATTAAATATACCTATTCCATATAATTGATCATTATCTTCATACTTAAAGATAACAATATCTTTTGAGATATGTTCTCCATAATCCTCACGAGGTTCGCCTACAAAAATCTCCATATAATCTGCTTCTTCATCATAGTGTATTTCCATATTTTTTGTCATTTTATCACATATATCTTACAAAATAAGCTGTTAGTACAAAACCTTCTCCGTTTAAATATTTTACTACGACTTGAAGATATTTTGCTTTCGCCTTTCTATTTTTGTGGTAAGTATAATAGTCATATAAATCTCCTACTTCATGAGAGATAATTTTTAAAGGATTTTTCAGAGTATCTTTAATTTCTTCTATATATTTTTCCATTCCCTTATGGCAAATGACGTGCTCAAACTGCTTCTTTGTCAATCTTATTTTCCTTCCACTTTTGTCTATAACTTCAAAAATTATATTCATGATTAAAATAAGTGTTCTTATGTTTTAAATATTTCTTTATGTTAAGATAATATTGGAAGTTTGCTTA
>Ga0209542_10014407_pt1 | contig 13467 bp, 14 predicted proteins | sample RifCSPhighO2_01_FD_184028 | JGI IMG/M metagenome (GOLD analysis project Ga0209542, IMG submission 184028) | Soil microbial communities from Rifle, Colorado - Rifle CSP2_plank highO2_0.1 (SPAdes) (version 2) | ecosystem: Environmental > Terrestrial > Deep subsurface > Rock core/Sediment ... | reverse complement strand
TCCCCAGTATCCCCCAGGTTATCCCCTTTCAACACATTATCAAAAGACACGCAAAAACGGCTCAAATACGTCTTTTGGTGCTGTGCACTGCGTAGCTCTGTTTATGAACAGAGCGAAGTAGTGCGGGCAGGGATAATCGAAATCCCGTCTCGTGCTTGGCAAGCACGCGTTCTACCACTGAACCATGCCCGCATGCGCGACATGATACCACGTCGCCTATTTATCTTTCCAGTGCCCTCGCCAGGAGTCGAACCCGGAATACGACGTCCGAAGCGTCGCGTGAGATCCGTTTCACTACGAGGGCGTTATCTGCATAGTACGGCACTGTGCTAGGATTTGGAAATGCAATATCGCATTCCGGATGAGGTCGAAAAAGTAGGAAAGACCCTGCGAGATGCCGACTTTGAGTCCTACCTCGTCGGTGGGTGCGTCCGCGACCTGATTATCGGCCTCGAGCCGAAGGACTGGGACATCACCACGAACGCGACTCCGGAGCAGATCCAGGCTGTATTTCCCGACTCTTTTTACGAGAATGACTACGGTACGGTCGGCGTGAAGACCGGCTCCGAGGACCCGCGGCTCGCCATCATCGAAGTGACGCCCTATCGCACCGAGTCCGGCTACTCCGACAAACGCCGACCGGATAAGGTGGAGTTCGGCACTTCCCTCTTGGAGGACCTCGCCCGCCGCGACTTCACCATCAACGCCGTCGCCCTCGATGACTCTAAAGGACAAATTATAGACCCTTACGATGGTCAAAAGGACATAAAGGACAAGTTGGTGCGGGCCGTCGGTAACGCCTCGGAGCGCTTCAATGAGGACGCGCTGCGGATGCTCCGCGCCGTTCGCTTCGTCGCCGAACTCGGCTTCGGTATAGATGGAGGTACTGCAACGGCAATAAGCGAAAATAGCGAGCATTTAAGCCATGTTTCACGTGAAAGAGTCCGGGATGAGCTCGTGAGGATTCTTAATTCTGCCCGCCCCATGGACGCTCTCGTTCTCGCGCAGCAGCTCGGCATTCTCAAATTCATAGTGTCGGATCTCATTCGTGGCATCGGCGTCGAACAGAATCAGGCCCACTCATACGACGTCTTCGGCCATAATCTCCGCACGATGCAGCATGGGGCCGATAAGGGCTGGGACTTCGATATCCGCCTCGCCGGTCTCTACCACGACATATCGAAGCCAGAGACCCGCCGCTGGTCGGACGAAAAGAAGGACTGGACCTTCCATGGCCACGACGTGGTTGGTTCACGTGTAACGAAGAAGGCTCTCGAGGACCTTCACTTTCCACGTGAGACAATCGACAAGGTGGTGAAGCTGGTCCGCTGGCATATGTTCTTCTCTGACCCGGATGTTGTTACCCTCTCGGCCGTGCGGCGTATGATCACGAATGTCGGCGAGGAGAACATCTGGGACCTGCTTAACCTGCGCATCTGTGACCGTATCGGCACCGGCCGGCCCAAGGAACAGCCATTTCGCTTCCGTAAGTACAAGGCGATGGTCGAGCAGGCACTCCGCGACCCTATTTCAGTAACGATGCTAAAGACCGACGGAAATCACATTATGGAGAAGTTCCACGTGGAACCCGGGCCCCGCATCGGCTGGACGCTCAACGCACTTCTCGAGGAAATACTTGATGATTCCGCTAAGAATACAGAAGAATATTTGGATACGCGAACTGGTGAACTCCTGAAAATGTCTGAAGATGAGCTGAAGAAGCTTGGAGAAGCAGGAAAGCAGAGGAGGGAAGCCGCAGAAGATGAGGAAATACGCCATATAATGGAGAAGCACCACGTTTGTTAGATGTGAAATGTGTTCCATGTGGAACACCTAGCCCCTGGAAACAAAAAAGCCGCCCTGGGTGATCGGAGACGAAAAGGAGATGGGGCGTTGTCAAAGTGATGTCTCCAATCGAGAAATGAGGGCAGCTTTTCTTATTTTTGCGCTTCCACGCGGAACGCCATGCCAAAGGGCTTGTACCAGGAATCATCCTGGATGTGGGCAGGCACCTCATGAGAACGCACTGATGATGTGGAAAGAACGAGGAAGGAACACCCGTCCTTTGTTGAGCATATATCGCTAAAGGACATTGTAAAGGACACCCTGTGGATAACTGTCCTTATATGGATTCCCGGTTCTGTTACTCCATACCCCTAATGTTCCTTTCCGAGAGAATGGTAGTACGCGGTATCGGACATGCCCTTTCTTTGTTGTTCTGGGTCTTCTTCTTCGTCGGCACTAGTCTCATCTTTGGATGCGACGTACTCTCTGATGATTTGGGCGGTAATGTCGCGATCGGCCATTTTCCTCAATATCTCGCTCTGTAGGGGAGAGATGGTCGGTGCTTGTGAAGCAAGACGGGTAAGTGTTTCCATAATTCTATTGTGAATAACGGCCTGCTTCGGACTCGAGATAACAGCCCGGCGACGTGTGTAGGTATCGTCAGAATAAGACTCATGAACCGCTTTATCACGGGCCTCGATGTACTCCTTGCAGCTTTTTATGAAAGCTTCGCGTGCCGCGTCCGAGCCGAACAAGGATAAAATCGCTTCCAACTTCTCTTTTCCGCTTAACCGTTCGAACTTGTCCCTGGGACTTTCAGGAAGGCTGTTTTTTATGTGTTCCATTGGATGTATGACCAATATACTAGCATTTTTCTAGCTGATGGTTATGGAAACGGGGCAGTGATCGGAGCCATAGATGTCGGGATGGATGTCGGCCTTCTTGACGCGCTTCATGAACTCGCTCGCGACGAAGAAGTAATCGATGCGCCAGCCGACGTTGCGGTCACGCGCGCGGGTGACGAGGTCCCAATAGGTGTAGGCCTCACGTCGGGAAGGGTAGAAGTGCCGATAGGTATCCACGTATCCGGCGGCGATAACCTCGTCAATCCAGGCACGTTCTTCTGGCAGGAAACCGGTGCTCTCTTCATTCTCCTTTGGCCGGGCGAGGTCGATCTCCTCGTGGGCGGTGTTCACATCGCCGCAGAAGATGACCGGCTTCTGCTCGCGTAATTTCTCGGCAAACGCGAGAAAAGCGTCATAGAAGCGCAGCTTATAATCGAGCCGCTCGGGGCCCCGACCGGCATTGGGGAAGTAGGAGTTCAGGAGCCAAAAGTCCTCATATTCAGCGCCAATAAAACGACCCTCCTCATCGAACTCCTTGATGCCCATACCGTAGATGACCTTCAGGGGCTCGATCTTGGAGTAGAGGGCGACGCCGCTGTAGCCCTTCCTGACTTGTGAAGAAGAAAAGAACGCCGAGTAGCCGGCGGGGGAGAGGAACGCTTCGTCGAGCTGCTCCGGGCTCGCCTTGGTCTCCTGGAGACAGAAGATGTCGGGCTTTACGCCCTTCAAGAACGATTCCCAGTACCCGTCCTTCGCCAAGGACCGCAGCCCGTTCACATTCCATGAGACGATCTTCATTTCAATATTCTAACCTTTTCTTTTACGTTCGATAGTAATGCCCGGGACGCCGGAGGCGAGAACGGAGGGCTTGCGGATGGTGACGGAGACCGACATGATGCGGGAGTCTTCGAGAATGCGGTTCGCGATAGTGAGCGCGAGCTTCTCGATGAGATACACTGGCGCCGACTCGATGGTCTCGCGCGCAATGCGGCAGAAGCTGACGTAGTCGAGCGTATCCTCGAGCTTATCAGAAGCAGCGGCCGCGCTCGCATTGAAGGTCGCTTTAATATCGATAAGGAATTTCTGCTCGAACTTCCTCTCGTGTTCGAGCACGCCGTGTGTGCCGATGACCTCGAGATTTTCTACAAAAACGGTATCCATGCCCCGAGTATGCGCCAGAACGGCAGCGCGGTCTAGTTGCGACCTTTGCCGTGATACTTCTTATGGATCTCGCGGAGGTGGGAGTCGGTGATGTGGGTATAAATTTGGGTCGTGTTGATGGAGGCGTGGCCGAGGAGCTGCTGGACGGATCGGATGTCGGCGCCATTAGACAGAAGGTCGGTGGCGAAGGCGTGGCGGAGCGTGTGGGGCGTGACGACGTTCGTGATGCCCGCCCGCGCGACGTACGTCTTCAAGTGCCGCTGCACGTCGCGGGGGATGATGCGATGCAACGAGTTGGGTCGGCCGTCGACGAAGAGTGCCTCCTCCATATCATTCCGCGCTTTCAAGTATTCGCGCACCGCCGCCTTCGCGGCAGGGGAGAGGAAGACGACCCGCACCTTCTCACCCTTGCCGCGCACCGAGAGCTCGTCGCGCGAGAGATCGATATCGGAATTGAGCGCGCAGAGCTCGGAGACGCGCAGGCCGGTGGAGAAGAGGAGCTCGAGGATGGCGCTGTCGCGCAGGTAATTCCTCGCTTTATCCTGGTCTTTTTCTTTCTTAAACGCCTCGCGCGGTGCTTGCATGAGCCGCTCGAGCTCGGCGGGGGTGATGAGGTCGAGCTGGCGTTCGGGCAATTTCGCGAGTTCTATCTTCTCGGGCGAGATGGCATCGATGTCGCGCTTACGCAGGAACTTCAGGAAGGCGCGCAGCGCGATCATATAGTAATTCTGGGTCCGGCGTTTCATCGAGTCGCTCCCCGTACCTTTCTGGCGATTGAGCCACAGGCGGAACTCGCGGACGTTCTGTTCGCTGATATCGCTTACGCTCTTCACCCTCATCTGTTCGAAGTAGCGGGAGAGGTAGCGGTCATAATTCTCGATGGTCTTCACCGCGCGCCCGCGCCCGATCTCGATGTATTCGAGGAATTGCCGCTTTGCCGCCTCCGCATTCATGAGGGAATTGTACCACCATACTTCGCACAATATTTGGTCTTTTAGTCTTTATTGTTAGGATATCCACACTTCTTTTGAACTACGAGCTTGCGTTAGTTCATTATTTGTAATAAAATTGAACTATGGGAGAAAAAGAAACAAGAAAAGGGAGAAACGTTGTAGAAGCGAAAGTACCATTCCTTCCGCCAAAGGGGGTTGATCGTGCTGCCTTACTTCCTGAATTAACCGCAGCCCATGCAGCCATCGGTGAATTGCGTGGATTTATTGGGAGTTTGCAAAACCCAGACTTGCTGATCGCTCCCTTTCGGAAGAGGGAAGCGGTCGCTAGTTCAGCTATAGAGGGGACTCGGGCGACCCTTGATGAGGTAATGGAATTTGAGGCGAAAGATGAACGGCAGCCTCACGAAGAGGATGTAAAAACTCGAGATATTCATGAAATCATAAATTACGAACGCGCAATGGGTGTTGCCCTTCGGGAAATGATAACTCGTCCCATCGGCGAGAACTTATTAAAGAAAACTCACGATACTCTTCTTCGCTCTGTGCGAGGGCAGTCAAAAGATAGGGGGAATTTCAGACATACTCCAGTGCGAGTAGGGGATTATATACCCCCGGTACATACCGATATTCCCGGGCTCATCAAAAACTGGGAAGAATATCTGAATACCCGGGTTGAGTCAGACGCACTTATCCGTATCGGGGTTGCGCACTATCAGTTTGAGGCTATCCACCCCTTCATGGACGGAAATGGACGCATTGGTAGATTAGTGATCCCCCTTTTCCTTTGTCAGGAGGGCATACTCCAAACGCCGGTTCTTTACATCAGTCATTATCTTGAAAAATACAAAGTCGAGTATCAGAGACTCCTTCATAACGTTGATCTCAGTCAGGACTGGAATCCGTGGCTCAAGTTCTTTTTGAGGGCAGTCGAGGAGCAGGCTCATATGACGACGGCGATGGCAAAGGCCATCCAAGCACTGTATGAGAAGTTGAAAACAGAGACCGTCCCAGACATTCGATCGCGGTATGCGATAACAGTCCTCGACCTTATATTCAAGCGCCCAGTTATCACTGCTGCCCATGTTCAATTGGCTATCCATGCTTCTAGCAAAGTCACAGCGTACAACCTTATAAACAAGTTTGTGAAAGCCGACATCCTGAGGCACTATCTTACCATCAGTAAAGAAAAGTACTTTGTTTTTTCTGACCTGCGCAAGATAATTCGTGGCTAGTTCTGCGTGCATATGCTAATACGCAAGTGTCGTGACACACTTGCGCTTTTTATCAAGATATGGTAGGGTAGGGGGACTCATGCTTACCACGAAGAAAAAGATGGCGGTGATGAAAAGTACCGCCCGGCACGATACTGATACCGGCTCGCCGGATGTTCAGGTCGCGCTTTTGAGCAAGCAGATCGACGAGCTCGCCAAACACCTCAAGAAGAACCCAAAGGATTTCCACTCTCGCCGCGGTCTTCTCCAGATGGTCGCCGACCGTCGTTCTCACCTGCATTACCTCGAGACGAATGACAAGCGCCGTTACAACGCGCTTATCAAGAAGTTGGGGCTCAAGAAGTAAGTTATTTTTTGGTGGTAAGATATGAGTAGTGGTTTCTCCACTACGTTTTATTATTTCGTTTTATATAAGCACTTATTTTTATGGCAGTTATCAAACATCCAGCCCAGCGCGTCGGGGTATTTATCGACACGCAGAATCTCTATCACAGCGCGAAGCACCTCTACAAAGCACGCGTGAATTTCGCGAAAGTGCTTGAAGAGGCCGTCGGCGGGCGCGTACTCGTACGCGCTATCGCCTATGTCATCTCGACCGAGAGCGGTGAAGAGTCGAACTTCTTCGAAGCGCTCACCAAGATAGGCATCGAGACCAAGGTGAAGGACCTCCAGGTCTTCGCCGACGGTGCTAAGAAGGCCGACTGGGACGTCGGGTTGGCTATCGATGCGGTGAAGCTCGCGCCGAAGCTCGACACGGTCGTCATCGCCTCCGGCGACGGCGACTTCGTACCGCTCATCGAGTATCTCGATATGAATGAAGGATGCCAGGTGGAGGTCATCTCCTTCGGCAAGTCCTCTTCGGCCAAACTCAAGGAGGCCGCGCATGCCTTCACCGATATGGACAGCGACCCGCGCCGGTTCACTATCGCCACGCGCGGATAAAGTACGCTACTGCCAAACGAGCGAACCAATAAAGGAATGCAGATTGCTTTATTGTGAACGAGTGCAGGAAGAAACCCAAAATGGGTTACTATAAGTAGCGATGGCGGAAGACCAGCCGAAGAAATACATCCGCACGCTCGCGGGGGATATGGAGACCCTGCAGAAGGGCGGCATCCCCGAACTCGCGCCGCTTGTGACGTCCTCGCCGCGCGAGCGGCTTATCGCAGCGTCGCCTCTGGACTCGCGCCCCCCCAAAGCTCCGGAGCCGCTGCCCCCGCCGCCGGTACAGCCCCGTCCCGCCCCTGGGATACCGGAACTCGCACCGCTGAAGACGTATGCGGGCGACTTTTCCGACCTGATGCAGCAGGGCCACGCCGCGCTCTCGACCGTGCTCGCGGCAGAGCAGGACGCGGGTCCGCGCGCTCCCGAGGCGTCGTCGCAGCAATTCTCGCGGAGCAATCTCATGTACCTCATAGCGGGCGTCGTGCTTCTGGTGACGGGTATTAGTGGCGCCACTATCGCCTACCTCCGATATCAGGCCGCCATCACGCCGGTCGTCGTCGCCCCGAGCGAGACGACGCCGATATTCGTCGATGAGCGTGAGATGGTCTCGGGAACGGGCACGACACTCGTGCAGGCGGTCAAGCAGTCGGTCGACCGCCCCATCAAGCAGGGCGCCGTCCGGCTTCTTACCTTTACGCCGACGGCCGGCGCCGACACCGTCTTCTCCGCGCTGCGCACTACAGCTCCCGGTACGCTGCTGCGCAATGTGAACGCGCAGGGCAGTATGACGGGCATCGTGAATGCCGGCGGCAGTCAGAGTCCGTTCTTCATATTCTCCGTCACGTCATACAGCCAAACCTTCGCGGGGATGTTGCAGTGGGAGCGGCTCATCATGCACGACCTGGGCGGGCTCTTCCCTCCCTATCCGGCACCGATCATGAACGCCCCGACCGCGACGTCGACCGTAGCCGCCACGACGACTACAAAAGTGGCCACAAGTTCGCTGCAAGTCGCGGCGGGGAGTGTCGCGACCTTCCATGACGAAGTCGTCAGCAACCACGATGTGCGCATCTATCGCGATGCCGCGGGGAAGAGTATCCTCCTGTACGGCTATTGGAACCAGTTCACGCTCGTTATCGCGCGCGACCCCGCGGCGTTCACCGAGATACTGGGACGCCTCGCGACCTCCCGCTCGCAGTAGCGATTGTCTGCTATCATCGACGCCATGAAGACCGAACATTTCAGGAAGAAGCTCGAAGCGGAGAAGGCGCGGCTGGAGGGTGAGATGGGGACCGTCGGCCGCAGGAATCCTTCGGTACCGAACGATTGGGAGGCGATGCCGTCCGAGACGGGGAACGAAGCCGACCTTGCCGACCAGGCCGATATCGTCGTGAACCGCGAGAGCAACAGCGCCATCCTCGCCGACCTCGAGGCGCGCTACGATGGCATCCTTTCCGCGCTTTCAAGGATAGAAAAGAAAACGTTCGGGAAGTGTGAAGTCTGCGGCAAAACGATAGAAGAAGACCGTCTGGAGGCCAATCCCGCTGCCACGACGTGCGTCGAGCATTTATAAGCGCGTATGCCTGCGGCACAACCGAAGCTCGCGTCGGTTCCCAAGCACGGCTACGCTAAGACGCTCGCGGCACAGCCAGTTGGCTCCTCCGCCGAGCTCGTGAGCGTCGAGGCCGACCTCACGCGCGGGCTTCATAATTTCTCCATCGTCGGCCTTGCTGACAAGGCCGTCGAGGAGGCGCGCGACCGACTCTCGGCCGCGATACGCCATTCCGGCTATAAGCCGCCCAAGCAGCAGAACAAACGCATCGTGCTCTCGCTCTCACCTGCGGACTTGAAGAAGGAAGGCTCGCACTACGACCTCTCGCTCGCACTCGCGTATCTTATCGCCGCAGGGGACCTCGCGCCGCTCCCTGAAGAAATACTTCTTGTTGGCGAGCTCGCGCTCGACGGGACGCTGCGCGCGGTGCGCGGTGTCCTCCCGCAGGTGCTCGCCGCCAAGCGGCGCGGCATCAAAACTATTTTCGTACCACTCGGGAACTCGCGTGAAGCGCTCCTCGCAGAGGGCATCACCGTTTATGCGCCCACATCGCTTACGGAACTCCTGCAGCACCTGAAAGGGGAGAAGCCGCTTCCGCGTCTCGTCCGCGACCGGCGCACCCCCGCGCCGCCGCCCGCACTCGACCTCGCCGACGTGAAGGGGCAGGAGAGCGCGAAGCGCGCACTCGAGATAGCGGCTGCCGGCCGGCACAACATCGTCTTCTACGGTCCGCCGGGCACGGGTAAGACGATGCTCGCCCGTGCGCTCTCCGGCATCCTCCCGCCCCTCTCCGACGACGAGATGCTCGAGGTAACCGCTATCCACTCGACCGCGGGACTCCTCTCGGGCGGCGAGGCGGTTTATTGGCCGCCCTTCCGCGCGCCGCACCACTCCATCTCGCACGTCGCTATCGTGGGCGGCGGCGCCTTCCCGAAGGCGGGTGAGGTCACGCTCGCGCACAAGGGCGTCCTCTTCCTGGATGAATTTCCGGAGTTCGATTCGAGGACGCTCGAAGCGCTGCGGCAGCCCTTGGAAGACCGCATCGTCACCGTCTCACGGGCGCGGGCGACCATCACCTTCCCGGCCGACTGCATGATTGTGGCGGCGATGAATCCGGCGGACACGCTCTCCGACGATTCGCGCGTGGCGATGCGCGCCGCGCAGAAGCAAGCGCGCCGCATCAGTCGGCCCATCGTCGACCGCCTCGACCTCTGGATAGAAGTGCCGCTCGTGCCGCACGACACACTCGCAAAGCTCTCGCGGGGAGAACCGTCCGCGCAGGTGCGCGAGCGCGTCGTCGCCGCGCGCACGCGCGCGGCCAAACGGACGGGGAAGAAGAGCGCGACCAACGCCGCGCTCTCCGGCCGCGAGCTCGACGAGAAGAGCGGCTTCACGGTCTCCGCAAGGGAGGCGCTCACCTCGGCGGCTGCGCGTCTCCACCTCTCGCCGCGGAGTTACCACCGCACGATGCGCGTGGCGCGCACCATCGCCGACCTCGCGGGCGCCGACTCGGTCACCCCGGCCTTCGTCCTCGAAGCGCTCCAGTACCGCCCCCGCGGCCTCTTCGGGTTTGAATAAATCTTCCGACAGTTGCAAAAAATGCGGAACAGGTTAGTATTGCCGTCGGGTCGGCCCCTTGGAACCACACCGGTTCTCCCTCCCTGGGACCGGAAACGGTCGTAACGGGGGTTTCCCTACCTCCTACGCCGTCGTGAACCCTCTGGGCCGACCCCCGCATCTTCGGATGCGGTTTTTTTATTATTGGAAACTACTGCGGAGAGCAGATGCTGCCGACGCGGCAGTTGCGGAAGGGATTCGCCGAACCGCGAACTTCAAAGTGGAGATGCGTTCCGGTCACTTTGCCAGTCGAGCCGACATAGCCGATGGTCTGGCCCGACAGAACTGATTGGCCGGGCGAGACGGCGACGCTCTTCAAGTGCGAGTAAAGCGTCTGGGAACCGTTCCCGTGGGTAACGACGACATAGTTGCCGTAACCGCCGTTCCACGCGCCGCCGCCGCGCGAAATAATGACAATACCATCAGCCGCCGCATACACCGGCGTACCGCGCGCGGCGCCGATGTCGATACCATTCCAGCCGTGGATGCCCTGCGTGACAACGCCTCCCGGCAGGGGGTTGCTATAGTAGCCGGCCGTGAAGGTGCCCCCTCCGCCACCGAGAATAGTCGGCGAAGGCTGCGGGCGCGGCACGACGGGCGCGATCTCTCCGCCCGGGATGATGATGGTCGAACCGACGGCAAGCGGTTCGGCCGGGTCAAGGCCATTGTACTGTGCGATCTCGTCGGCGTCTGCGCCGTACTTCTTCGCCAGAGAGTTGAGAGTGTCACCTTTCACGACCTTCCGCTCGACGCCCGAGACGGGCAAGATAATGAGCGTGTCACCCGGATGCACGTCTCGCGTGCTCTTAAGGTCGTTCGCCCAGACGATGGTATTGACCGAGACGTTGAACATAGTCGCGATATCCGAGAGGGTATCGCCTCGGCGCACCACATAGACCGAGATACGGTCGGGCGGTGGGACATTCGCAATAGCGGAAGGTGTGCCGCCGGGTCCGTTGTAGGAGACGAGCGCCGAACCGCCCGAGGTGGCGAGTGCGATGGGCGCGCCAACGTTCGGGTTCCTGTTTGTAGAGGCGACCAAGGCCGGTGTCGCGGCGCTCGGGATAAGAGAAGGGGTCGCGGCATCCGCATTGGTAGAAAACGGCCAGAACGCGCTCGCGTGGCTCGGCAGAAATGCTGCGCCGCCCATAACGATAGCCGCGAACCCGAGTATGAGGAATGGTTGGTTGGATTTGATGGGAGAACGGGGCAGGACGATCGGGCTTCCGTAATACAAAAATGGCTTACATAAGCCATTTCTTGAATACTTCCTTATCAGAGGATAACCCTAGTCTAGCCCTTCTCAACCCCAAAATCAACCCGTGCCGGAGGGGCTGTGGAGAACGGCAAATGGTACAGTGCGCGGGTGACCTACCTCGACGGACTGAATGACGCACAGAAGCGCGCCGTACTCGCTACCGACGGCCCGATATCGGTCCTCGCAGGCGCCGGGAGTGGGAAGACGCGCGTGCTGACCACGCGCATCTACCATCTCATCCGGGAGGGGGTGCCAGCCGAGCAGGTCCTCGCCGTCACCTTCACCAACAAAGCTGCTCGAGAGATGCGCGGGCGGGTCCGCCGGATGCTTGACGGCGACGGCCTCCTTCCTTTTATCGCGACCTTCCACGGGCTCGGTCGAGAACTCCTGGAGAGCTATGGGAAAGTCATCGGCATTCCTCGGTTCTTCAGCATCTATGACCGCGACGATTCGGAGAAGGCGGTCGCTGCAGCCTTGAAGGCGCTCGATGTCGGTACAAAAGAGTTCTCACCGCGTGCCGTGCTCGGCCGCATCTCGCGGGCCAAGGGGGAAGGGATGCGCGCGAACGAGTTCTACGAGAAACACGCCCGTTCGGGCTTCGGTAATCGTATCGCCGCGGAGGCGTGGCTTCGCTACGAGAAGACGCTACGAGATGAAAAGGCGCTCGATTTCGACGACCTCATCGCGCTGCCGGTACGGCTCCTCGAAGAACATCTCGATATCCGCGCGCTCGCACAGGAGCGCTGGCGCTACATTCATATCGACGAATATCAGGACACGAACGAACTGCAAGAAAGGCTCGCCGGACTTCTCGCGGGGAAACACCAAAATCTTTTTGTGGTTGGAGATGGGGATCAGGCGATATACGGATGGCGCGGAGCAAAAATGGAGAACATTTTGAATTTCGAAAAAAGATATCCGGATGCGCAGACCATTATCCTCGAGCACAACTATCGCTCGACGAAGAACTTGGTTGACGCGGCGAATGCCGTCATCGAGAAGAACAAGAACCGCAAAGAGAAGTATTCGACGACCGACAAAGCGGCCGGCGAGCCCATCATCGTCCATATAGCGCGCAGTGCCGAGGATGAGGCACGCTGGATAGCACTTCGGATAAAGAGCCAGATGTCAGAAGGCCAGAAGCCAGAAGAAATAGCGGTTCTTTTCAGAACCAACTTCCAGTCCCGCGCCCTTGAAGAGGGGCTCTTGCGCGCCGGAGTGCCGTACAAGCTCCTCGGTACGCGCTTCTTCGCGCGTAAGGAGGTAAAGGACGCTCTAGCGTGGATGCGGCTCGCTCTCGACCCATCGCGCGAATCGGATAAACTGCGCGCCGCCGCCTCGCCCTCAAGCCGCCACTTTGCCGCAAACTCAGGGTCCTTGACTACGGTCGGGAACTCGACTTTTAGCTCAATCTTCCTCTTCAAGTCCGCCCGCGCGACTTTCGTCCTGGGGGAGAGGAACTCCGCAGCCTTGCCCTCGTCGCCGACGGTGGCGCTAAGCCCGATGATTTGGAAGTCGCGGGGAATTTGGGGTTTTTGCTGGGCCGGGGCTATTTGCAATTCTTTTTCCCTGACTCGCTCGCGCAATCTTTCCAGTGACAGCGACAGCTGCACGCCCCTCTTGCTGTCAATCAGCTCGTGCACTTCGTCGATGACGACCCATTTGACGTTCCTCAGGGCCTCGCGGATGCCGGGGGAAATGAGTATGGTGCTTAAGCTCTCGGGCGTGGTGACCATGATTTGAGGCGGCTTTATTTTTTGCTTGGTGCGCTCGCTTTGCTTCGTGTCGCCGTGCCTCACGGCCAAACGAACGTCGAGCATCTTGCACCAAAACGTGAGGCGCTCGAGCATGTCACGATTCAAAGCGCGCAAGGGCGTGATGTAAATGCATTGGATTCCCTCAAGCCTTTCGCCTTCTGCTTTTTCCTTCAATTCCGTCAGCCTGGACAAAATCGGCAGTACGCACGACTCGGTTTTCCCCAAGCCTGTCGGCGCTATGACCAAAACGTCGCTGCCTTCGAGAATCAAAGGCATCGCCTTCTTCTGGATTTCCGTAAACTCCGAAATGCCTTTCGCCCGCGCGAGCTTCAAGACTTCCGGATGAAGATGCGACACAATAA
>Ga0209542_10014406_pt1 | contig 13467 bp, 13 predicted proteins | sample RifCSPhighO2_01_FD_184028 | JGI IMG/M metagenome (GOLD analysis project Ga0209542, IMG submission 184028) | Soil microbial communities from Rifle, Colorado - Rifle CSP2_plank highO2_0.1 (SPAdes) (version 2) | ecosystem: Environmental > Terrestrial > Deep subsurface > Rock core/Sediment ... | reverse complement strand
GAATAATTTTTTGCCTAAGACATCAAAGTTTCCTTGAAATTCAGATTAGAGAAAAGTTAAAGACCCGATTTTCCCAAGGCCTGTTTCTTTTAGGATTGATTGTCCTGTCTTTTCCTGCAAGATTATTCTTCGCGGATTTGTCGTGGGCCAAAGCTAAAGAACTGGAATACGGAAATACCCAAAGATCGCTTAGCGCCTACCAAACCGCCGCAAGTCTTTCCCCATTTTACAACCCCTTTATCGAATCCGATTTTGCTTACAGGCTTGCGGTTTATGCAAACGTTTTAGAAAACCAATCGCAGGCTCAAGAATACGTCAAAGATGCTGATAATAAAGCACGAAAAGCCGACAAATCGGCTAGCCAAAATTTAATCGTCAAAAGGCGCATTGCCAATACTTATTTGCTGCTTGCCAAAACCGACCCGGGTTTTGAAAATAAAGCACTTGACTTGGGCCAGGAATTGCTAAAGCTTGCGCCCACTGACCCGCAATCGTATTTGACGTTTGCCAAAATCCAAGTTGGGGTAGGACAAAAAGAAAAAGCCCAGGAAACTCTATCTCTGACACTTCTTTTGAAGCCGGATTATCCTGAAGCTCAGGAGCTTTTCCAACAATTGACAATTAACGATTAACAATTAACAATAACTCTGATGAATCTTAAAAACACCGATCCTCAAATTGCCGCCTTAATCAAGGCTGAGGAAAAAAGACAAACAGAAGTTTTGGAAATGATCCCTTCCGAAAATTACACATCGCAAGCCGTTATGGAGGCTTTGGGTACGGTTTTTACCAACAAATATTCAGAAGGCTACCCCAAAAAACGCTATTATCAGGGAAATGCGATTGTCGATGAAGTAGAAATTCTGGCGCAGGAGAGGGCCAAGAAACTTTTTGGTGTTCCCTATGTTAATGTCCAGGCTCTTTCCGGGTCCCCTGCCAATGCCGCGGTTTATTTTGCTCTTCTCAACTATAAAGAAAAATTGATGGGCCTCAGGCTGGATTCAGGCGGCCATATTACCCACGGCCTGCCTCTGAGTTTCTCGGGCCGCTTTTTTACCGCGACCTCTTATGAACTGGGGGGAAACGGCCGGTTGGACTTTAATGCCATTGAAAAATTGGCCAAAAAAGAAAAACCCAAACTAATAATCTGTGGTTTCACAGCATATCCGCGAATTATTGATTTTGAAAAGTTTGCAAAAATTGCAGATTCTGTCGGCGCATTTTTAATGGCAGACATCGCCCATATCGCCGGTCTTGTCGCGGCCGGTGTTCACCCAAGCCCCGCGCCATATGCCCACATCATCACAACCACAACCCATAAAACTCTTCGAGGCCCTCGCGGCGCACTAATTATGGTCACCAAAAAAGGTTTAGAAAAAGACCCGGACTTACCCAAAAAAATTGATAGCGCAATAATTCCCGGCCTTCAGGGGGGACCGCATGACAACCAAACGGCAGCAATAGCAGTATGCCTGAAAGAAGCTTCAACCGTTGCTTTCAAAAGCTATGCAAAACAGATCGTTAAAAATTCGCAAGTTCTGGCAAAAGAACTTTCCTCATACGGATTTGATTTGGTAAGCGGCGGTAGTGATAATCACTTAATCTTAATTGACCTGCGGAGCAGGGATATAAACGGTTCAATCGCCGCAATTGCCTTAGAAGTTGCCGGCATTGTGATCAATAAAAACAGTGTTCCTTTTGATACAAACCCGCCTTTTTATCCTTCGGGAATCAGACTTGGCACACCGGCTATCACTACGCGCGGAATGAAAGAGGCAGAAATGAAAAAAATCGCCGCTTGGATAAATCAGGCAATTGACGAAGTCAAAAGCGAAAAACTGCCGGATACCAAAGAAAAACGTGCTGGTTTTGTTAAAGATTTCAAAGCCAGAGTCGCCAAAAACAAAAAGCTCCTTTTCATTGCAGACGAGGTGAAAGCTTTAACACAGCATTTCCCAATCCCATGAAACTCCTAGACGGAAAAAAACTAAACGAAAAAATTGCTGAGAAGTTGAAGGCGGAAATTTCTCGACTCCGCTCGAAACCTAAATTAATCATAATCCAAGTCGGTGATTTGGCAGAATCAAATGCTTACATTGGCCGCAAAGTAAAATTCGGTGAAAAAATAGGGACCCTAGTCGAACACAAAAAATTCCCCGAAGAAATAACTCAAAGCAAACTCATCACTCAGATCTCATCCCTCAATACTGATTCCAGTGTCACCGGAATCATCGTCCAGATGCCGCTTCCTAAACACATCGACAAAGATGAAATAATAGACGCGATTGAACCCACAAAAGACGTCGACGGTTTAACTTCCAGAAACCTAAAACTTCTCTGGGAGGCAAAAGGCGAAGGTTTTGTGCCGGCAACAACCAAAGGTGTAATTTCACTTCTTGATGAATATAAAATTCCGATTGAGGGCAAATACGTTGTTGTGGTGGGCCGTTCTTTTTTAGTTGGCAAACCCACTTTCTTAGCATTTTTAAACCGAAATGCAACGGTTACCGTCTGCCACCGCCACACTAAAGATTTGGCAAAACATACCAAAAGTGCCGACATTCTGATTGTCGCTGCCGGCAAACCCAATTTAATCGGCAAAGAGCACGTTTCCAAAAACCAAATTGTCATTGATGTCGGCATAAACGCTATCCCGAACGAGGTCTCTCCTCGTCGCGATTACGAGGAGAGACCTCGTAATATCCGTAATATCTTAGTCGGAGACGTTAACTTTGCAGAGGTTTCGAAAATTGTCAAAGCAATTTCCCCAGTCCCCGGCGGCGCCGGCCCCATGACTGTTGCCTCCCTTTTTGAAAACCTCCTTGAGGCATATAAACACCAAGTCTAAACGAGGACAGTCCTCGTATCCTTCAGCTTTCCTTGACCATGAACTATGAACAATATACGATTGACGGGTTATGTACGCAGAGGTTGTTGTTCTAACGTATCAAGCACCTGATATTGGGACTTTTACCTACGAAATTCCGAAAAATTTAGAAGGCAAAGTTAAAATTGGTCAATTGGTTCAAGTGCCGTTTGGAAAAAGAGCACCGCTGGGGATTGTGACAGGCCAGAGAACAGAATCGAGGAACGTCCTCGAACTAACTCAACGAGGACGCACCTCGATTACCTCGACCGCACCGCAAACAATAAAGGCCATCGAAAAAATTGCCCTCGACAAGCCGATTCTTCTCCCATACCAAATCGAACTTTTAAAATGGATGGCAAGCTATTACTTTGCGCCAATGGTTAATTGTCTGGAAGCAATACTGCCAACATTACCGAGTTCACGGTCGACCCTTCCTTTGTCAGGACAACCAATTCACAGTTCACAGCACCAAAAACCGTCAACCATCAACCAGACGCTAGTTTTGATCCCAAGCATCAATCGCCTTCCCGAAACTTTAGCCCAGTTTCCAGGTGCAAAAAATTACGTGCTTTACCATAACCAGCTAAAAACCTCAGAAAAGTTTGCCAATTGGCTGAAAATTTTGGAGGGCAATATCGATTTTATTTTCGGTTCCCGAAGCGCAATCTTCTGTCCTTGTCCTAATTTGAAAAAGATTATTATCTTCGACGAGCACGACGGCGCGTATAAGGACGAAAGGTCGCCATATTTCGACACATTGACCATTGCCGAAAAATTGCAGACGTTAACCAAGGCTCAATTAGAAATTGTTGATTCGTCACCGAAAATTACAACTTATTTCGCTCATCGAAACGAAATAAGTAGGTCAAGGGTCAAGGGTCAAGGGTCAAGGGTCAAGATTGTCTCGATGGCAGAAGAAAGGCAAACGGGCAATAAATCACCGATTTCTTCAGTACTTTTGGACCAGTTAAGGAAAATTCGCAAAATTCAAGGACGGTCCTTGTTATTTCTTAACAAAAAGGCAGAGTCCGGCCAGATTTACTGCCGTGCCTGCAAACAGCAAAATTTTGCACCAAAAATGCCAACCAATTGCCCAAACTGCCAGTCCCCGGACATCTTTTTCCATTCTTTGAACATTAACTCTCTGGCGCAAGAAGTTAAAAAGATTGTTCCCCAATCGTCAGTCAGGCTAATCTCAGACAAATCAGTTACCAGTTACCAATTACCAGTTACCAGTTACCAGATTGATATCTCAACGTCGGCCATTTTCTATGCGCCCATTTTTCAAAAATACGACCTTGTTGCCCATGTTTCTGCAGACAGCGTATTAAATATAGCCGATATCGTAACAGGCGAAAAATTTTACAGCCAGATTTCGGATTTAAAAAAACTGGCAAAGGAAAACGGAACTGTAATTCTCCAGACGTATAACCCCGAGAATGAACTATTAAAAAATGCCACTTTGGGAAATTATAGAAATTTTTATGAGAATGAACTCAAGATGAGAAAAATGCTTTTGTATCCACCCTATTCTCTTCTTGTCAAACTAACAATCAAAGGCAAAAAGCAAAATTTGATTTTGGAAAAAGCTAATAATTTAATTTCAGCATTACAATCAATCCGGACAGAATACATCACAATCCTCGGGCCGTACGAGCCTGTTTTCTTGGGAAAAATACCAAGATATAATATTATCCTTAAGGTGAAACTGAATTCTTATAATATCGAAGCTAAGGAAAAAGCGGTAACGTTGCTTTTGCCGTATATTTCAAAAGTGCCCAAAGGCTTCACAATAACCGTGGAACCTGACAGCCTTAATTAGTTTAAAGAAAAATGACAAAACAGATTTTAAAAACACCCGACAATTTACTTAGGCAAAAGTCGGAAGAAGTGATTTCCTTTGACAAATCGCTGGACGGGCTTGTTTCGGACCTTGCAGAAACTCTGATTTCACAAACCGATCCCGTGGGCCTGGGGCTTTCTGCAGTCCAAATTGGCGTTTTAAAACGCGTGTTTGTGGCAAGGGTTAAAAACCGAATCAGACATTTTGTAAACCCGAAAATTATAAAATTTTCCAAAAAAGAAATAACTTTTCTGGAGGGCTGTTTTTCGGTTCCGGATTTCTACGGCCATGTAATAAGGCCCGCAGAAATTGATCTTGAAGCGCAGGATAAGCATGGCAAAAAAACAAAAGGCCGCTACACGGGTTTGCCTGCCCGCATCATCCAGCACGAAATTGACCATTTGGACGGGATTTTATTCACCGACCACGTCCACACGCAAAACGGCAAAATCTTCAAAATCGAAAAAGACAAAAAAGGCAAGGAACAGCTGGTGGAAGTGGCGTTTGCATGAAGATTGTTTTCTTCGGCTCCTCCAAATACTCAACGATCGTCCAAATGGCCATTTACGATAAATTCGGCCTTGTGCTTTCTGTAACTGCACCGGATAAACCAAAAGGCCGCAACAGAAAACTTACTCCGACTGCGGTCAAAGAATTTGCAGTCAAAAACAAAATCCCTCTGATTACTCCCGCAAAACTGGATGAGACGGCAATTGAAATTATAGTCAAAGTACAGCCTGATTTTTTGATAGTTTCAGATTACGGCTTAATCCTGCCGCCGGAACTTCTCAAAGTTCCTAAATATGATGCTTTAAATGTCCATCACTCACTTCTTCCCAAATACCGCGGCCCAACACCTGCGCCTTCGGCAATTCTTGCCGGTGAAAAAAAATCGGGGGGGACAATTATTTCAATGACGGAAGAAGTGGACGCCGGCGATATTTTGGCGCAAAAGGAATACGTTCTAAAAGAAGACGAAACCGCTGATTCTCTTTTAACTACCCTGAATACTCTTGGCGCAAAACTGATAATTGATGTTATCGAAAATTATCCTGCCGGATCAGTCAAAAAAATTAAACAGGACAGCTCCATTGCTACCTTCACCCACAGGCTTACCAAGCAGAACGGCCATATCGATCTTAACAACCCTCCTAACCCTCTAAACCTTTCCAGAATGATCCACGCTTATTACCCCTGGCCCGGGGTATGGTCGAAAGTCAAAGTGAAAAGTGGCAAGTCAATAATAATTAAATTTCTCCCTAGAAATTTAATTCAGCCCGAAGGCAAGCGGCCATTAACACTCAACCAATTCAAGAATGGATACCCTAAAGTTTATACACAAATTGAACACTTATTTAGTCAAAAAGCGCAGTCCTGAGCGAAGACGAAGGGCAAGCGGCCAATGACCATCAAAGAATTCCTCAACGGCTATCCAGAGATCAAAGAATTAATCGAAAAATTACAGGGTTGGTGATGGAGAAACTGTTGTAGGCGGAGGAGACGGAGATGAAATCGGTGTGGATATTACATATTCAATAGATCTGCGGTTATTGCTTTCATTCGATTCAGCTATCTGGCAGTATGCATCAACCATCGCCTGTATTGTCGGAACTATACCAGCGCTTGGAATTATAAAACTACCGGTGAATGTCTGAGAAGCTCCGGCGGCTAGTGATGCACTAACAAACTTCCCCTGAACCCCCTCTGGGCTGCAACTTGAAAAAGGACTCATACTATAAATGGTCATAAACGGAGAAGTGACTGCCGAGCTGCTTTGATTTTGAATTGTAATTGAGACAACTACCGTCTCCCCGATGCTATATGCAGTTTTGTTTGTTCTTAACGAAGTAATTACCAAATCCGGTCTGGTATCAGGTACAGTAAAGCGAACAGCATTTGAAACTAAAAAAGAATTGGTGTCTCTGGAAAGAAGTGCCACGCAGTATTCATGGCCTCCCTCCGGCCCATACCAACCATAAGTCTGTTGATCAATACCTATTGTCGATGCAAAAGCACTGGATTGATACGATTGTGACAAATTACAGTCCAGTTGCCCGGATTTTGTAAGATCAACAGCGCTGATAAGGACCGTTACTTCAGTAACGGGGGCCCACCTGAAGATAACATTCGAGCCTTCAAATCTTGGATTGGACATGAACTGAAACGGGCAGCCTTTATTCATATATGGGCTAAGCGTTAAAATATCAGATACATTGATCACTTTATTAGCATCAAGATCAAACCTTCTGTTCTTGACACCTTTGACTTTTTGCCCAAGATACGGCCTGAACATGTCCACATCGGCCGTGTTAACTTGCTTATCATTGTTAAAATCAGGAGGCCAGGCAGCATCATTGGCATCATCAGCGCAGTTGTCGTCCTCATCCGTCCTGATATAATCTTCAATCCCGTCCGAAAATCCGTCTTTGTCAGAATCATCAGGAGGAATCGCCGGTGGAGTTGCAACCTGGGCTGAAATTGCCTGGTCAATTTGTCTCTGGGAAAGCTGTCCAAAACCCGGCAGTTCCCATGGACCAAAGATAAAAAGCAGCAAAAGCAAAAGTACTGCAACTATTCCCAAAAGCAGAAGCGAAGGCGCAAGACCTCTGGATAACTTTACGGAACCGGACTTTTTCACTGTTTCTTTCAGTATTACTCCACCTCAAATACTTGTCAATCAGAAAAAAATATTTCTGAATTAATTAGAAGTTATGAGGGAAAGATGAATTACAGGAATTGACTATGGTGTTGGTGAAGAGGAAGGTGGAGGTGGAGGAGGTGGGGGTGGTGGAATACTAAACTCCACAAAACGAGAATTATAGAATTGCCCGTCCCCTATGGCTGAACAATACTTGTGGCCTGATATAGGTGCAGGATTTGTCTTCCAAGTATAAGAGGTTGAACCTGCATCAGGAGCGTCCACCAAGAATCCCCAACTTGCCAAGCCATTGAAATCGCAGTTAGTTTGATTGGTATTAGTCATGTCAAAAACCCTGATGCCATTGCGGGCCTCAAGAGCAGGTGTCCAGTTAAAGGCTACGGATTGGACAGAGGGGGTAGCTTTGAGGAAGTGGAAGGGGCAGGAGGCATTCATATATGGTGAGAGTTTTAATATATCCGTGACATTGATTACTTTATTAGCATCAAGATCAAACCTCTTATCGTAGTTTTTACGGCCAAGGCTTGAGCCCATATGAGGACCAAAGACATCGATGTCAGCCTGAGTAACTTTCTTGTCATTGTTAATATCCGGAGGCCAGGCGGCATCATCGGCATCATCGGCGCAGTTGTCGGCAACATCCGTTTTAATCCACTTTTCTACCACGTCTGTAAACCCATCCTGATCTGAATCGCCAGGGGGCGGCCAAAAACCCTCGGCTGCCAGGCTTTCCTGTCCTTGCTGTCTTTGGGAAAGCTGCCCAAATCCCGGCAAATCCCAGGGACCGAAAATGAAAATTCCCAGAAGAAGAAGCACGGCAACTATCCCAAGAAGCAGTAAAGAGATTACGCCTTTTTTCACTGTTTAACCCAGTATATCAACTTTCAGAACTTAGCAGTTACTTTGCGCAGCAACTGAAAGTTGTATTACTGGGCTAATTTAATGTTGCCACATCACAACAATCAAAACAAGTAAAAGATGTTTATAATCAAAGTAAGGTGGAAAACCAGAAAAAAATCCTTTTGGGGTCAATTCTCTACATCCTTACAACCGGCTTGATTTCTTTGGCAGTTGTTAAGTTTACAACAACCATCGATGCCCTGCTTCAGGCGCTGGCATTTTCCACAGTACTTATAATTTTTACAACTCGGGTAATTTTGCCCAAGGTCCGCAGCATTTCCCCCCACCTGACATACTTTGTAGAATTTATCCCGCTTTCTTTATTCGTTTATCTTCTAGTTTTTTCGACAGGCGGTCTTTCCTCACCTTTCTTGGTACTCACGCACCTTTTTGCAATCGCCATGGCGTTTTTAATTACCCCCAGCGTTTCGATAAGCTACGTTTTAATTACGGCCGGGATGGTAATTTTCAATGTCCGCACAGATCCGTCTGCGCAGGCTTTGATTTCGGAAAGCCCATTTGCTGTTGGCCTATATATCGTGGCTTATCTTGCCGTATTGCCTTTTTCACAATATATAGCACGAGTCTACCAAGAACAGGGCCAATGGGCTCAAAAACTTTCGCAGATGCTGACAACTTCCAAAAAACAGGAGGCTAATCTTCTGAGAAACATTACGGATGCAGCTTTTGTAATTTCACCAGGTTTCGAAATTTCTTTTGCCAACGACGCGGCTTGTGAAAAAACCGGCTTCTCAAGACGCGCACTTTTAGGTAAAAAAATGCCGGATGTATTCAAATTTAAAGACAGTTTCGGGGGAAATCTTTCTTACGACAAGCTACCGTTTACGTCCGCGGTTAAAACCAAAAGCGAGTTTTCCCTAAACGGAATACAGATTGCTAAAAAAAGCGGCGGCTTTTGGCGAATTAATCTCAAGGTTGCACCAATAATCGACCACGAAGGTCAAGTTATTGCCTTACTTTTGGTAATCAAAGATTTCTCCCAAAAAGATTTAACTTTAGGCTCATATTACGACAAAGTCGCCCAGAAATTCACGGAACAAAATCAAGCCCATATTACTGCAGTCGCCAGGGATCTTCTTCTTTTATTAAGTTTGGATGCAGGGGTAGAAGGCCTGTCCCAATTTATTAATTTTTCGCAAATCGTCGAAGACGAAGTCTACAGTCTCCAAAAAGCAAATTCCAGAAAAGAAGTTGCCGTAAATTTCGGGAAGAGCACTAAGGAAACTTTAGAACCCAGAGGCAAAATTATTTCTCCGCAAAAGCACGCCGTGGTACAAACCGCCTATATACTCGGCAGTCAAAACTTATTAAAAGTTGCAGTTGCTTACGTGTTGAAAACCACCCATGCACTTGCCGAAAAAGGAAGTACTCTGACGTTGGATATGTCACCGGCGGCCGACGTTGTCAAGCTTAATATTCTGACAAACAGCAAACTGCCGCAGGAAAAAGTTGATCTTTTGTTTCAAAAGTTTTTTAACGAGTTTTTAAACTTGGGCGAATTTGCCGATTTTACCGGGCTGGAAATTGCAATCGCAAGAGATATTTTTGAAAAGCACGGAGGGGATCTGAAAATCAGACAAACAGAGGAGGGCTTGCTGTTCTCGGCGACTTTGATAAGACATGAAGCCGCTAGTCAGTCTGACGCTGCTCAAGCGAAAACCTAGGGATTATTAAAGAGACAGAGTTCTTGCCGCCTGTTCCGGAATTTCCGGTTTTTGAGGTACTTTCGACTCCATCTGGCCTTTGACACGCCTTAAACATTTGGTGCAAAGACGCATTGTTTTTCTGACGCCTTGATAAGTAACTTTTACAGAGTGCAGATTAACCTGCCAGACGGCCCGCTTTTTGGTAGCACGCATTGCCCAGCCCCCGCCGTACTGGTGGGCGCCGGACTTCTGGATTAGGGAACCTTTTTTACAAATTTCGCAAACGCGCATGATTAGTTCTTAGTTATTAGTTGGTAGATACGAACCCAGTTTAACAATGTTAAACTATAACATGAGACGGTCAACAGATCAAACCTAAGACTACGCACTATGAACTACCAACTAATTACTAACCCATGCTAATTCTACAACTTCTTCAAAGAGACCCTGTAATGGCGCTTGCTTTTATCGTAGGCCTTGTTTTTGCAATTTCAATCCACGAATTTGCCCATGCTTTAATTGCCTATAGGCTTGGAGACCCAACAGCCAAACTCGCAGGACGCCTGACCTTAAACCCGGCATCCCATTTGGACCCGATAGGAACAATCGCCCTCCTTTTAGTCGGAATCGGCTGGGGTAAACCAACGCCCTTTGACCCTTTTAATTTAAGAAATGTCAAAAGAGATTCGGCATTGATTTCGGTGGCCGGTGCAGCCTCCAATTTTTTGCTGGCCGCACTAATTTCCCTTCCTTATTTAATAGCCTATCTTACGGGGAATTTAAACTTTCAAATCCATTCTATTTATCAAACACTGGCCGTTGTAATCTGGATAAATCTGATTTTGGGGGTATTTAACCTCATTCCGGTTTCGCCTCTGGACGGATTCAAAGTCTTGGGCGGTCTTTTGCCGAAGGACTGGTACAGGGATTTCATCCATACCGAAAGATACGGCATATTTATACTTTTGGCGCTTCTTTTAACAGGGGTGTTGGGAAGGATAATTTTCCCGATCGTTTCTTTCCTTTTTAATTTACTTGCTCCGGGACTTGCGTTTGGATTTTAGAGGGCGACTATTTTGTGCCCAAGATGACTTCGATGTCGGCAGAATCCGTAGCTTCCAAACTATCGTCTGAAACTTCAACCGAATAGTCGCTTGATAAATCTTCAAATAAAGTATCCTGGAAATTGGCAAAACTGGCCTTTAGGCGGATTACGGTATTTGTAAAATCGTAACTGTCTGCATTGCCAAGTTCATCCACAGTCCAACCCTTGCCTTCCAGAAAATCCTTAAAAGACGATGCCGCTCCTGCAACTCCGCTGCCGTTTAAAACACGAACTTTCGCCTCTGACCGGTTGACTTCTCCTGCCGGCGATGCCTCGGGTGAAGGGCTTGAAAATTCAAAAGGTGTCGGTGATTCTATAGTTTCTTCCGTTGCCCCGCCGAATTTAAGCTTGGAAAACGGTCCTATTCCGCGGAAGATGGCAAAGGCGACGGCGCCGATCACAATCAAAATGATTAAAATCCACAGCCACTTGGCGTTTTTGCCCTGTTGTGATTCCTGATAAATAGACGTCGTGGGCTGATGCGGAGGGGTTGTTTGCTGCTGCTGTTGTTCGTCCATTTTTTGAAAACTTCCTTAGACTGGGGGCAATTGTAGGAGATTCTATTAAGCAATGTCAAGCCCAGTAGATTTTCTTCCAGCGCTTATAGCGCTAAAAGACAAAGTCTTCTGGAAGTAGTTCTACTGGGTCAAGCCCGTACAAATTTCGAAATTCTGAGCCGACGATGGGAACTGCCTTTGCGGGTAATAGCTATCGCAAAAAGCGAGCTATTGAGCCCAGGGCGGGAATCGAACCCGCGACTTCGTCCTTACCAAGGACGCGTTCTGCCACTGAACCACCTGGGCAAATGTGCTGGGAGCAGGATGTGTGATTTGTTACGCAAATCACGTATTGCTACATTAACTATTGAAGTCGTCGCTTCAATAGTATTCTGCAATATCGAACCTTAAACTTCGATCCAAACCCAAAGCACAAATTTTCCACCATTCCATGGCGAAAAATTTGTGCTGGGAGCAGGATTCGAACCTGCGGAGCCCTTTCGGGCGACGGTTTTACAGACCGTTGCAATTGACCACTCTGCCATCCCAGCCCTTCGATAAACTCAGGGTAAACTGGAGCCGACTGTCGGATGTTTCGCTTGACGCGAAGGTATAGTGCACACGTTTGCACTATAGACGAACCGACAACCTAGCGTTTAATTTTATGAGCCGTCCGTCGGATTCGAACCGACAACCTGCTGTTTACAAAACAGCTGCTCTGCCATTGAGCTAGGACGGCGAGTAAAAATATCAGATCCGCAGAATGCGGAGGCTGATTCAAAACAGTTGCCCCGCCTGCATCGCTTTGCGAAGCATTTCGGGCAGGTCTGCCGCTGAGCTATCTCGGCAAACAGTTAATTTTACCTCAAGTTTAAAAACCCATCAATTAATTTCCTCTCGCATCAAATTTTCCTGCCTGCTAGAATGTAATTAATGCCCAGTAATACAACTTTCAGTTATGTTTATGTACTAGAAAGTCTTAAAGATAAAAAGCGCTACACTGGTTATACTAAAGACCTAAGAAGAAGAATTCAGCAACATAATACTCAAAGATCGATCGCCACAAAACCAAGAACACCACTCAAATTAATTTACTTCGAGGGTTGCTTAAATGAACTTGATGCAAAACGCCGAGAAAATTATTTAAAAACTACCCAAGGGAGAAGATTTCTTGGTTTGAGATTAATCGAATATTCTAAAAACAAAAAGGGCGTTTTGCCTGAAAGTTGATATACTGGGATGCCCACATTAGTTCACAGTTCACAGTTAACAGTTCACAGAATTAAAGAGGCCGTGAACCGTGAACCGATAACTGTCAACTGTCTCCGCCTGCGTCCGGGCTTTTCCTACGTCGAAATCCTGCTTTCCTTATTTTTAATAATCGCCTTAATTGCAATCCTTCTGACAACCTCAGCTGTCTACATCCACAGCCGAAGGACAAATCTTCAGACGATCGCCACCAAAATGGCCAGCTGTGAAATAGAACGCCTCAGAAAACTAGCCTTTGCCTCGCTTCCGGCAAACGGCACTAACGACATTGATGCTTCTTGCTCTGCAGATCTTCCCAAGCTTCCTTCTTCAACGGCAAGAAGAACAGTTGCCGACTTCGGCTCTCCGGCTAACCCTAAAATCAAAAAAATAACAGTTGCAGTCAGCTGGACCGAAAAAGACCTCGCGCAGGAAATAAAACTGGAGACATTAATTTCCGAAAATGGACTGTAAAACAACACTTAACAATTTACATTTGACAATTGACAAAAAGAAAAAAACTGTCAGTGGTCAAGTGTCAAGTGTCAAGTGTCGAAACGGTGTTTCCCTAGTCGAGCTTTTAATCGCCATGTCAATTGTCGGGTTTCTGGGCGTTTTGATAGCCGCACTTTATTTTTCGCACTTCAAATTATTTTCCAGCCAAAACACCAGAATCGAA
>Ga0209542_10014405_pt1 | contig 13469 bp, 20 predicted proteins | sample RifCSPhighO2_01_FD_184028 | JGI IMG/M metagenome (GOLD analysis project Ga0209542, IMG submission 184028) | Soil microbial communities from Rifle, Colorado - Rifle CSP2_plank highO2_0.1 (SPAdes) (version 2) | ecosystem: Environmental > Terrestrial > Deep subsurface > Rock core/Sediment ... | reverse complement strand
TCGACACTTCCTTGTAACGGAATATCAACCGTTTCTACATCGAGCTACACCGCCAAATGGCGGTCTCGCCTTAGATCCGACTTACCCGAAGTCGACGAACGTTGCTTCGGAAACCTTGCGCATTCGGCATGGATGATTCTCACATCCAAACGCTACTCATACCGGCATTCTCACTTCTGACCGCTCCACACCGCCTTACGGCGTATGCTTCACTGCAGTCAGAACGCTCCCCTACCACTCTCCGCCAAAGGCGGAGAATCTCTATCTTCGGCGCTCTGCTTGAGCCTCGATCATTTTCGGCGCCACGGCTTTCATCCAGTGAGCTGTTACGCTTTCTTTAAAGGATGGCTGCTTCTAAGCCAACCTCCTGGGTGTCTTAAAACCATGACTTCCTTAACCACTGAGCAGAAACTTAGAGGCCTTAGATGAGAGTTTGGGCTGTTTCCCTTTCGACGCACGAGCTTAGCCCCGCACGTCTGACTGGCCACGTACTATCCAAAGTATTCGGAGTTTGATTGATGTCAATTCCTTGCGAAACTACCATCATTCAGTGCTCTACCCCTTGAATAGATAATTGACCGCTATACCAAAATATATTTCGGGGAGAACCAGCTATCTCCTGGTTCGATAGGCATATTACCCCTAACCACAAGTCGTCCCACAGATTTGTAACTCTGAAGGGTTCGGGCTTCCTCCCGACTTTCGTCGGGACTCACCCTGCTCATGGTTAGCTCACCAGGTTTCGGGTCTAACCAAACGTACAAACGCCCTATTCAGGCTCGCTTTCACTACGCCTCCTCCGCCAGCTGGCGGATTAAGCAACGCACGTCTGGATAACTCACCGGTTCATTCTTCAATAGGCACGACGTCAGAACGTTCACGCTTGCGCGTTACGTTCCTTCGTCTGTTTGTTAGCTGACAATTTCAGGTACTCTTTCATTCCCCTTCCGGGGTACTTTTCACCTTTCCCTCACGGTACTCGTTCACTATCGGTGTGTTCACGTATTTAGCCTTGGATCGTGGTCGACCCAGATTCTCACAGGACCTTCGTGTCCCATGGTACTTAGGAACTTCCTAGAGGAAATGACCATTTCGAATACACGACTTTCACGTTCTTTGGTCTGCTATTCCGAGCAGTTCTTCTATCGTCATTTCTCCCATATCGGTAGCCCTACAACCCTCCGACTTACGCCGGAGTTTAGGCTGTTCCGCTTTCGCTCGCCGCTACTGACGGAATCTCTCTTGATTTATTTTCCTCATCCTACTTAGATGTTTCAGTTCAGATGGTGCCCTACGTATTACTATCTCAACCTTGCGGTCGCCTTAACAATACGTTCCTCCTTGCGGAGTGGATTGCTCCATTCGGAAACCGTCGGATCGCGGGAGTATGGCTCCTCCCCGACGAGTATCGCCGCCATATGCGTCCTTCTTCGGCGTGAACACCCAAGGCATTCATTGTCAGCTTTGTAGCGTTGTAGAGAACAAAGGATCCGACAGTTACGTCGGCCTTGTTCTTAGTTCAACGAAATTTTTTGCTGTAAAAGGAAATCCATGTATGGATTTCCCCTTATGATGCAACTACAAAAAATAAATACAGCTCCTAAAGGAATTTCACCCGAGCTGTATGTCATTTCATTGTAAAAGTGCAATGTTTCCTCATTGAGAAATATGAATCAGGAATTAGATTATTCTTAATTCTCAATTCGTACTTCTCAATTTACTGGTGGACCGTGGGAGATTCGAACTCCCGACCTCAGCATTGCAAATGCTGCGCTCTACCAGCTAAGCTAACGGCCCTTACGGGCTAAACAAATTCGCGTTCCCGCCTCGCTAACTAACTCATCAAAAAACCCCGCCTGATGCGGGGTTATCCATTCTGAAGAGAAGCTTTTAGTTCACACGCAAACGTCGCCTGAGGTAGATTAGGTTTAAGTTTGATTGATAGCTTCTCATGAATGAAAAATTTGCTTCCTGCATCAAGGGCAAAGAGTATTGTAGCTTCACCATGTATCCTTGTCAATAGCCTCGAGGCGTTCGAGTGCAACGGAAAATGCTGCCGCCCGAAACGTAGTTTTCAATCGTTGTGACGCCTTCCACACGGCCTCCGTAGCCGCTTCCATCTTATTTTTCAATTTTTTATTCACGTCTTCCTTACTCCATCGCTCCTCTTTCATATTCTGCTCCCACTCAAACGAAGACACGAGCACACCGCCGCTATTTGCCAAAACATCAGGAATGACGGTAATATTTTTTTTACGCAAGATTTCGTCCGCCTCCGGAGTTGTTGGCCCATTGGCCATTTCGAGAATTATCTTTGCTTTAATTTTGGAAGCATTCTCTTTGGTGATAACGTTCTCGAGAGCCGCCGGCACTAAAATATCGACGGGAAGCTCGAGAAGCGCGTCTTGTGTTATCGGTCTGCCTTTGGATAAATCACAGACCGATCCGGAACAGTAACAGCCGGCGAGATATCCATTTTTCTTTTTACACTCAAGCGTAAGCTCCGGATTGATGCCACCCGGTACATGAATTCCTCCACGACTGTCAGACACAGCAACGACTTTGAATCCTTGTTCAACAAGAAATTTTATGACGTTGTAACCTACATTCCCAAACCCCTGAACAGCAACAGTTAATTTGTCATTTGTCATTTGAAATTTGTCATTTAGTTTTGACAACACTGTTGTCAAAACTGTGACCCCACCCAATCCCGTCGCTTCTTCTCTCCCCTGGCTCCCTCCGTCTTTGATCGATTTTCCAGTAAATGTAGCGCGTAATTGTTTTTCATTTTGAATTTTGAATTTTGAATTTTGAATTCTGACGTACTCATCAGTCATCCAGCCCATGATCTTGCTATTGGTGTTGACGTCCGGTGCCGGAACATCCAATTGGGGTCCAACCACATCAGCTATTGCCCGAATATATCCTCGCGACAATCGCTCGAGTTCTCCTTCGGAGAGTCTTTTTGGGTCGACAACGACTCCTCCCTTTCCCCCGCCAAACGGAATATCAACGACCGCACATTTAATCATCATCCAAAACGCGAGCGCTTTGACCTCATTGAGATCCACATTCGGATGAAATCGGATCCCGCCTTTATACGGACCACGCCAATTGTTGTATTGCACGCGATACCCATGGAAGGATCGCATCCTTCTGTCGTCCATTCGCACAGGGAAATTCACATCGACAATCCGCTGCGGCTCGGACAAAAGTTTTAAAAGTTCGGGAGATGCAACGCGGCGAAGTTGGGTAATAGCATTGATAAATGGATTCTCTCTCATAGGTATCCTTTCATCGCAAGATAGCGTTGTACGTCGAGCGCTGCCATACAGCCAAATGCTGCAGCCGTCACGGCCTGCTTATAGCGGGCATCATGGACGTCTCCTGCCGTAAAAATACCCGGGACATTTGTTTTTGTAAAATACTCCAAGACTCCTGTTTCTGCGCGAGACTCGTATCTTTTCACGTACCCGTGGGTATCAAGTTCAAGTCCGGTAAAGTTTTTGGTGTTTGGGTTTAAGCCAATCGCGACAAACACACCATCGCGCGGCAGCACCCATCTTTTACTATCCCGCTCCAGTAAAAGTCCAGTCAGTTTATCTTCTCCTAACATCTCCACAACCTGCGTGTTATAGAGAAACCGTACGTTTTTCATAGATGACACTTTATCTATCATCGCTTGGCTCGCGCGGAATTTATCACGACGGTGAATGAGCACCACGTCCGGACTTACTTTGGCAATTACTTGCGCCTCCTCCATCGCACTATCTCCCCCGCCGACAACGGCAACGGGTTTTCCACGAAAGAAAAATGCATCACAGGGCGCGCACGAGGAAACGCCGTGACCGCGCAGTTTTTCCTCACCCGGAACCCCAAGCCAACGCGTATCAGCGCCCGTTGCCATAATCACCGCTTTACTCTCAATCGTTTTATCCCCCGTCGTAACCATATATGGCTGTTTGGTGGTGTCGATTTTTGAAAAATCCACATCAAGAATCTCCACCCCGAGCCCTTCGACTTGATCGCGCATTCTTTTCATGAGCTCCGGCCCCTGAATCTTGGCAAAACCCGGGTAATTCTCTACGTCGGTCGTGAGCATGAGTTGCCCGCCCCACGCACGACCGGCAACAACAATAGTTTTTAAACCAAATCTCTGGGTATAAATTGCTGCAGTAAGTCCAGCAGGTCCGGAACCAAGAATAATAACGTCGTAGATTGTTTCCATTATTCTAATTGATGAGTTTATTGAGCTCTCCGAGGATGGTCTGTTTGCTTTGGACACCGATGAATTGCTTGACGATGGTGCCGTTTTTGAAAATCATCAAGGTCGGAATGGACATGACCATGTATTTCTGGCTGATAGTGGGATTCTCATCGACATTGAGCTTGCCGACTTTCACTTTTCCCGTCAACTCTTGGGCTACTTCAGAAACGATTGGGTCCTGCATCCGACACGGTCCGCACCACACCGCCCAAAAGTCCACAAGCACGGGCTGACTTGCGTTAAGGACCTCGCTGTTAAAATTCTGATCAGTTACTACGAAATCTGCCATAGCAAAGGGTTTCAGTATACTACCCAACGCACCGCCAACACAAGACCTTGCTTCTTGACTATTTTGTACATTTTGTATATAATAGCTATTATATGAATACGTTCACCGTCACCGCCACGGATCTTCGCAAAAACGCGGCTGACATTTTAAACCGAGTCTATTACGAAAAAAAAGTCGCCCTCATTGAGCGGGCAGGAAAAGTCATCGTGCGCATGAATCCGGAAGAACCATCACTAATACCCTCTCTGATTCGATCATTTGGCGCTATTGCCGACTTTCCTGATGTGACGAAGGACCGACGCAGCAGGAAAAGGCTTCTCAGGCTATGACCCATCTTCTAGATACAGACTGTATTATCAATCACCTGCGAGGAAGAACGGAAATAATCCCTGAATCTGACAAAACGTTTGCAATGAGCGTCGTCACCATGGGAGAACTTCTGTATGGAGCTGAACGTTCAGACAATCCGAAAAAGACGCGAGCGGCCATTTCGATTTTCCAATCCGAGTTTCAAGTCTCGATTATGGATATTACTGAACAAATCGTCGCTCGGTATGCAAGCATCAAGGCCGCACTATCAAAACGTGGGGTGCTCATCGAAGATTTTGACCTCCTTATTGCCGCAACCGCCATCACGCATAACCTCACGCTTGTTACCGCAAACACGAAACACTTCAAGAGAATCAAGGGGCTTCTCCTCGTATAGAATGAAACGGTGTCGTAAATCTTAGCTCACCTCTTCACCACTTCTGACCTTCAACGTCATAAAGCCATACCTTCACCCTCTCAGGTGTCACAAAGCGTTTACCTGTACAAAAATCACTCCCCGGTTGTGTATCTTTGCAGGCTTCCAACTGTAAAGCGGTATCGTGCACACGACACTCATTTCTGTCTAAATATGGACAGTCGTCATGAATACGCCAAACTCCTCTCCCTCTAAAATCCGGAATCACCCTTAATTTAGCGACGTCCCCCCCCATTCTAACCAGGCGATCCGCTTCCTCGTCTGACATTCGTATAGAAACGTTACGGCAACATGCCGCTTCACAATGAAAAAGACAAACCAAAGGTATTTCACTCATCGTACCCTATAGTATATCACGGGGAAAAACTATTTTCTATAGGAAATGATTTGTCACTCCATCGTCTTTTCCGGCCCTTGGTCGCGGTGATAGTCGATAAAACGCTCGATACGCCTTGCATCAAATTGGTCAAACTTATCAATATACGTCCACGCAGTCAATGCAATAGTCGTATCGAGTTGCGGCCGCGGAACAACGATCAATTTCCACAATCGTTTTCTATTGGCAAGATCGGAAAGCTGTTGCCTGAGCGTCGCGCACGTTGCGGAATCGGTAATCGCACTCCCCGTTGCCAATTCCGGTTTGTTAAAATCACCAGAAGGACTTGCGTCTTCGTGTGCATACACTTTTTTTATTATGTCATCCCGGCCTCCGAGCCGGGATCCAGTCAAAAAAAACTCTGGATTCCGGGTCAAGCCCGGAATGACAGAAGACTGTAAATGCACACCGCAATTGTAACTGATAATCACATATCCATGCTCAAGAGAGTGAATAAGCTCCCCTTCTGACTGCGGAGCATCATATATACCAGCTTTCACCCAGGTTTCCAGATGGGGACCGGACGAGGGAGGATTACTATTATATGTAGTCGAGGCAACTTGTTCGGGAGCAACATGCTCTCGTCCGAGATCAGCAACTTTCACCCCCGGAACCGGCCGCGTCATCGTCCATCCGAACCATCCGAGCGCGCCGAGCACTATAACACCTATTCCAATTTTCCACCAAGACATGTAGGCAAGTATAGTTAAATCAGAGATAGAGGGCAACCGTCATGTTCCAGAAGACGTGAACGAGGATTGGGGTAATGAGCGAGCCGGTAGTGTAATAGAGAAACGCATTCACAAGCCCTAAGAGAAAATCCGTCACGAAAAAAATCACGAGCGTTGATCCGGTGAATTTTAGCGAAAGCAACAGAATCGGGATATGGAGCGCCATAAACATAAGGGTCGATAGAACCGCTGCATGCCCCACGCTTTTTCGCTGTTCATAAATGCGACCGAATACAAATCCACGGCTCAACAGTTCTTCCGAATATGCTGTGGCGAGCGAAAGAATAAGCAAAAGCACAATGCCGTACTGTTGATAGGCTTCTATGGGATTAATGGTGATTTTACCGTATTTAAAATAGTTGACCAAAAGTCCTTCGATAGCAAAAAGGAGTCCAAATCCCAACCCGATGTATGTACTTTTGAAAAAATTCTTAAACGTCAACCCCAGCGACTCAAGTGGCCGCTTTTCGTAATTGGTCACATACCAGGCCACCGGCACCACAAAAATCAGGGGCTTAAAGATAAACTCATCCGCCCATTCCGGAAATCGTATATAGTATCGGTAGAGCGCCCAAACGAGCAACACAAGTCCCCACACTTGGTAGACATTCCATGCGGGTTTGACGATAGTAGTTTTTTTCTTCATCCTTCTTCTACGATACCCGCAAGGGAGTATCGTTGCAAGAGGCTGTTATTGGACAAATAGATAGGTCTCAACCAAAAATAGGACTAAAAATCCGACCAATATCCACTGTTGTGTCGGGATCGTTACCGTCCCGGCAACCATTGCATACCAACTTGCCAGGTTTCCCCGCACCTGCCATTCGCCAAGCTGCCACAGGAGAAGAGTGAGGTAAAGCGATAACACCAGTCCTTTGCCCAGCAAGCTGTCGGTTGAAGAAATGACAAAAAAACTGATCACCGCAAATCCAGCAACAAAAACTATTGTTCGAAACGGCGACGGGACGAGGTTAAAAAACACTTCGGCAATATCAAGAAAAAATACACCCAAGACCGCGCCAATGGCATAGTAGATCGCGTCCACTGGTAGTTGTCTCCCCCACTTGAGGAAAGCAATGAGTGCAAGATACACGAGGGAAATAATAAGAAACAGTGGGGGTTTTCTGGCGATAACAGCAAGAAATTTATTCACTCTTTTTAGTATACCACCGAAAAGTTCACAAATTCTCCCGTCGCCTCAGACCACCGTGTATCTACCTTCTCAACCAAACTCACGTCTGGTCCTTTTTGACAGCGCTTCACCAGCTCTTCAACTTGCATTCCTTCTGCGACAACCTCAACACCTCCGTCTTGTCTATTTTTTACCCACCCCACGCATCCAAGATCCCGAGCTTGCCCCCGGACCCATGCCCGAAATCCCACCCCCTGCACATCACCGGAAATAATCAGATGCACGCGCTGCAAACTACTCATGCATCCAGTTTACACCGCTCTGCCAAAAATGCGACAATGGGCCTATGGATGAAGCCACACCACCGGCACCGAAGCCTTCGGTAGTACCGTTTATACTCACTAATATATACAGGGAGTTTTGTACCCATTGAAAATTTACGATTACGGTAAAACTATTTCTTTAGGAGCAGATCAGACAGGTGGTCTATTTTTTACGGTCGAAGTTGTTAAAGACGGCTCGTGAGGCAGTTTTTAAATCCTGCGCCCAAGGCGCTGATATGCGAACGGTTTATGTGCAAAACAAAAACAGTCTCTTTGTTTCAACCCAAATCCTCTCCACATTTAAATTCTTCTAACAGTTCACTTGTTCCGGGCTTGAGTGTCTTTAGAAATTTTTACGTCACCGAGCAAATTCCTGTTCAACTCCTTTAGAGACATACTGCTTCATAAGGGTTTGGTAGGGCATATCTTTTTTATTTGCAATCGCTTTGACTTTTGCTAATAAGCTGTTTGTTATTCTCAAAGAAATTGGCTTTTTTGTTAACTGCAAATTAGGGAAAATCACCCGCTTCGCCTTAGACCAATCAAAATAATCAGTAGAGTCGTGAGTGGCCCAAAAATCTCTCTCCTCATCCTCATTCTTAAATTTTGGTAATTCTTTAAATCTTTTGTTCATATCTCTTCCTTTCTTTTTTGTTCATCAATCTGACTGATATTATACGTATTTTATCGCTTCTTAAAGTAAAACTTATAAAAAGTCTCTTGCCTTTGTCTGTTTTCCCTAAGCAATCATATCTTTTTTCAAATTCAGAATGTTCTAAATCCTCATAGACTAAGGGGTGGTGTCAAGACGGTTGAGTTCACCCATCTTCCACATAAACAGTTTCGCCTTGTTTCGGGCATTGCTATCTTTTACAAACGACAGTGCTTTTTCCAAAATCGCCCGCGGGACGGTTTTTGCAAGCCGGATATAGAGGGATTTATGTTTATAATCCCCAAGTGTCTCGGCAAGATATATCCCATACGCCTGAAATTCCCGGGAGATATATTTGTCTTCAATGGGATTAAACGTTTTGAGGATATCGCCAACCGTCTGCATGTTCTTTCTTCCTGTCATTCCGGGCTTGACCCGGAATCCAGCTTCATTAAATAACTGGATCCCGGCTCGTGGGCCGGAATGACAATAAAAACCTTAGTGAAATTGGTTTTGCGCACGATCGAAACCATCAAAGAGTGCAACACGAACGGCCTGGCTTCCGCGCTTTACCAGATGCTTCATCTCCCCTGCTTCTCCTCTACCAAAACGCGACAATACAAATGCAATGACCCGACGGTGATCCAGTTTTTTGTTGACATTCGGCCCCCGGGACACCACATCGCGACCAACACCAAGACGAAAACGTACAAATTGGTCAGTTTTCAGATGCGCCATAATAGACTCGATACCATGATGTCCTGCTGATCCCCCGCCTCGGCGCACACGGATTTTCCCAAGTGGCAAATCGATATCATCATGGATGACCCACACGTCAGAAGGGTCTAATTTGTAGAAAGCAACAAGACTCCCGACTGTTATACCCACGTTATTCATAAAGGTCAGTGGTTTTACAAATACTACATCACTGATTTTATATAGGAACGCATTGTGTTTTTGATTCTTATCCCACGTGACTTGCCCGGTCGTCATATCACGCGCCAGGAGATCAACGACATCAAATCCTATATTATGTCTGGTACCTTCAAATTTCTCTCCCGGATTGCCCAGTCCTACAATAAGTTTCATGGTGCAAGTAATTCTACCACTTCCCCGTCGCCCACTTGGGGAAAGTCGCGATAAAACTGTCCGACTGCTGAAAAATCACGCGGAGTCTCCAGGACGACCAGCTCATCAACTTCCGGTTTAATTTTTTTCATACTGTCTGTTGGCATCACGGGAAGAGCTGCGATAATTTTACGCGCATGCTTTTTGCGCGTCCACTTGATGGCAGCTTCCAACGTCGCTCCGGTAGCTACCCCGTCATCGACGATGATAACCGTCTTATCGCGTATATCGATTGGCTTCCTCCCCTTTCTATAAAGAGAAGTTTTTTGTTTTATTTGGACATTAAGCTCCAAAATCTGCGTTCGTATATAATTTTCGTCAATTCCCAACCTTCCGGCAAATTTCCAATCTATAAACGAAACATTGTCCGGGGCGAGTGCACCGATAGCAAGTTCAGATTGACCGGGTGCAGGTATTTTTTTTACCACGAGAACATCGAGGGGAACGTCCATTGCTCGGCAAATCGCTGCTGCGACCACAATCCCACCGCGCGCTAAACCCACAAGGACCACGTCTTTCCCATCAAAAAACGTTCTCAATTTTTCCAACAGAAGAAGTCCGGCTGAATGTCTATCGTTAAACGTCACGCGTTCGCCTTACCCCATTTTAGCTAGTTGCTTTTCTGCAATCGCACCAACATAGGGCACTTTGTACATTTCGCCTTGGAATGCTTTCCACATAAGGACTATCCAGAGAACAAATGCAGCCAAAGATAAGAGTAGGCCGACGAGCCAGCCTAAAATCGGAATAAATCCAAGTGCTAAATTGACGACAAAGATTCCGCCGAAGAGGATCGTCGATTGCATGGCATGGAATCGTACGAACCTGCTTTGCTTTTCAATAAGAAGAAAAATAATGCCGGTGACAAAGCCCAACAGGTAGCTTGCCGCTGCCATCAAATTTTCATTTCCTTTTGATTCTACCATTGTCTATCACCACCTCTCTGCCCTCAAGGTATCATGAACGCAGCGTCTGCGTCAATCAATAAGAAACTGGCTGCGGATTGATACGCAGCATACGCCACAGCTCCCGCTATAATCACAAAAATGATTCCTCCGGTGAGCTTGGAAAGACGCATAGTATATCTAAACTACCCGCCGAACATCTATTTGTCAACATGTTTACCCTAATCCTTTTCCAAATGACGCGCGAGGATCTCGTGTTTTGGACATTTTGAATTTTAGATCTCTGTACGTTGTAACCCGCAGCGGCTACTTGCAACATACATAAAAAAGTGAGTAGCGAAGGAGTAAAGGATTGCTTTTGTGATACGGTGTTTCCGAACGCTCAATCTAGAGATGGAGTGCCGGCTTTTTTATAAGCGTCGATAACTGCGCCCCACGCCGCGCTTAAATCAGACGAGTCTATTGCTGGATATAATTTATTGGCGCAATCCAAGATAGCCTGAGCGCCAACAGCAACGGCTTCCATCTCCTCACTGGTAGTTGGCAAAGGCCTGGCGACTTCCATGCCTATCAATTTCTGAAATTCAGGATTATTTGCCAAATCCACAGCTCTCATTCTGCTCATCTGCCAAACAGAGTTTTTTGGTGTTCCACCGGTTAATAAATCGATGCCTGTCTTATCAATATCATCACTGGTTATTGGATGTAATAATTCGGACATGAAAGGAATATTACTCTCTCTCTCTCTCTGATAAAATCAAGTTTTATGCTTGCTTGACAGGGTGGAACCCTGTCTTGTACTGTCTTGTACGAAGGAACTCCGTGAAGAAGGACGCTTAGGTGAAATCAGTAGGTCTGTCTAAACGACTTCTCTGATCTGCCCATCCTATTGCAGTAATCGCCCAATGTTTTTCTGATCCGCTCATCCCATCTGCAAGTCCTGATGTTTCCAACCATGTGTTCAATTCCCGGACGGCAATATTGTATTCTTCACTGTCACGCCTAAATCCTGCAATCATACGCGTTTTATCCTGAAACGTACTATTGCCGGTAAGCGCTTTCATCCGCTTTATTTCTTCGGAAGTAGGCTCGCGGTGTCTATGGTCTGCCATTGGAATACCTTGAGAAGCCGCATCGAATAATTCTCGATCAGATAGCTCTACCATACAACGTGTATGGTACTCTCTCTCTCTGTTAAAATCAACACTTGACATCTCCCAATAAAAAAGATAGAATTATAGAAAGTTAGAAATTCCATCTATGCAAATTCAGCCCATCGAAGATATCATCATGATCCAACCAAAAGGCCTTATGACCATTCCCAAACGCATACGCAAAGCGCTAAATCTAGAACCGAAAACGATCGCAAGAGTACGCATGGAAAGAGGGAAGATGACCGTTGAGCCTCTCCGCACGCTTCCCTATCAGGTTCGATCGTATACCGACGAAGAACTGAAAGAATTTCTCGCGCTGGATAAAGCAGAAGGCGAAGAGCTTCGTCGCAAAGGCATCATTACATGAAGATTGTCTTTAATGCGTCTGTTCTCTTCTCTGCATTTCGTTCATCCAAAGGTGGATCTCGAAAACTTCTCACACTTCTTAAAAAGAAACAGCTCCAAGGAATGATCAGCGAAGTAATTCTCGATGAAACGCTCAAACACGCAGATAAGATTCCTATGGATAGAGAACGGCTTAAAGGTGAGATAGAAAAATACTTTCCTAAAATTCTGCCTGCGCCGGAAAAACAACATGTTGAAGGCTACAAAAATCGCATGCTCGACCCCGGCGATGCTCATCTGTTCGCGACGTGTCAAGAGGCCAAGGCTACCTATCTCGTGTCTCTGGATAAACATCACGTCTTGTCGCTCAATGGAAAAATAAAAGGGATAATCATTCTGTCTCCCAAACAATTACTAGAGATAATGCGCAAGTACTCATGAGAACATCGTCAGTTGCTCTTTGGAAGGATCAACAAGCCGATCCTCGTCATCACTCCAAATCTTCACCGTCCCAAAAACTCCATCATATCCAGGATCGATTGAAATGTCACCACGGCGAACTCTATCAATCCCCTGAGCCACCCGCTCTCCGGCAATCTTTGCAATGTTTACTGTATTACTGGACAGTAATACAGTAAACTCACCACCAAACTCATCCGTGAGTCTTCCGTACGGCGTCTGGACTTTCGGACTGGCCACCGGTGAACCGATCGCCTCGGCGATAATCTCCTGCAAGGGCACGAGCATCACAAACGGAGGACGATTGGGAAATGTTTTACTCCGTATCGCTTTGGCAAGCATATTATCAATATACGTTTCCTCAAGCTTCAGTTCTTCTTCCGATCTCCCCGCAAGATCTTCGACTCTGTGCATCACCCCAATTGTGAGTGGCTTGCCACACACCGGACACGTCTTTCCTTTTTGTTTGGTTTCCTGAGGGCTCCAGCGAATGCCGCAGGCGCGGTGGCCGGTGTAATGGTACTTCCCTTCTTCCGGATAAAATTCAAGCGTATAGGCAATATTTGTTTTTTCGGCAATTGCCTGATAAATAGATTTATAAGAAAGATCTTTGACATCAAAAACCGTCGCCTCGCGCCCGAGTTTGGGGCCTGAGTGTGCATCGGAAAAGGAAAGAATGGTGCGATCGTCGAGTTCTTTGATGCGCCAGTTCATCGCTGGATTACTCGAGAGTCCTGTTTCTACGGCGTAAATGTTCTTGGCATACGGTCCAAACGCCACATCCAAACTATCAAATCCTCCCAAGCTTCCGTATACAGAAAAATATGGTGTCCAGGCGTGAGCCGGGATGATAAGCGCTTTGGGCTCGATGGTTAAAACAAGCTCCGCAACATGAATACTAGACAGCCCTATGATAGGTCTGCCGTCGCTCATGAGATTACACCCACGGCGCGTAAATTCACT
>Ga0209542_10014404_pt1 | contig 13469 bp, 10 predicted proteins | sample RifCSPhighO2_01_FD_184028 | JGI IMG/M metagenome (GOLD analysis project Ga0209542, IMG submission 184028) | Soil microbial communities from Rifle, Colorado - Rifle CSP2_plank highO2_0.1 (SPAdes) (version 2) | ecosystem: Environmental > Terrestrial > Deep subsurface > Rock core/Sediment ... | reverse complement strand
TAAGAGGAAGTAGTAAGGTCATAGGGTAGAATTAGGTTAAAAATTAACCACTTATTCTACCATAGCGGTATGACATTTCTATTTCCCCGTACTATGACATTATCATTTCCGTTCTACATAGCGGACTAAAAAATGGCTGGAGTCGGCCACTTTAATTTTGATCAGTGACAGATTAGGCTTCGTCAATCGCCTGATTAACCAGTTTATCCGCTTCCTTATTGTCGGTTCGACGGACGTGAATATACTTAACCTTTTTAAAACTTTGCTGTAAATTCCAAACTTTAACGAATAAACTGGCCAGATCCTGATTTTTAACTTTGTAGCCACCAATCAGTTGCTGCTGGACAAGTTCGCTATCTAGAAACACATCCACCTCCTGGATTCCGGCCTCTTTGGCTTTTTCCAGACCTAAAATCACTGCTTGGTATTCCGCTTGGTTATTGGTGGCGGTGCCGATGAATTTTTTATAGTTTTTCTTTTGGTCGTTATATTCCAGAACTACACCGATACCGGCCGGACCCGGGTTGCCCCGAGCGCCGCCGTCAGTATGCATTGTCGCTTTATTAATCACAAAGTTTTAAGTCAATAATTTTTAGCTGAAGTTCCCGGTTGCCCTTCCATTCGTTGACGTCAAGGTCAAAAACTAGATCAATCTTGTCCCCTTTTTTGATTTTATCAAACCAACTGCCAAAACTGAAGCCAACGATTTTTCGACTTTTACCTAAAGCGTCATTAATGAGCAACTTTAAGTGATTTTTGTCTTGGCCGAGGGTTTGAATATCCGCCACCTCTAAATTCTTGGCCAAAAATATCGGCTTGGGATTGCCTTCGCCAAAAGGCCGGAACTGTTCCAGCTGACCAAAAAAATCCCAGTTAAGGTCAGCCAATTCAACGACGGCGTCAATTTGAATCGCCGGCGCGATTTTTTTAATATCAACGGTTTCCAGGAAAATTTGCTTTATTTTTTCAATAAACGGTTCAACCGCCGATTCATCTTTAAGGGTAAAGCCGCAAGCCTGGGCGTGACCGCCGTAACGAGTTAAATACCCATCGCATTTTTGCAGAGCCTGGGTGATGTTAAATTCCTTAATGCTACGGCCCGACCCAATGATGCTGCCGCCAAACCGGCTGATGACTAGGCTCGGCCGGTAAAACCGGTCAGTTAGCCGACCGGCCACCAACCCAACAATGCCCGTCGGCCAGCCGTTGCCCACGGCCGCTAAAATTTCCGCCTCAGCCGGTTGTCCGATGATTTTAATCGCTTCCTGATAGATCTGATCCGTCAACTGCTGGCGCTGCTGATTAGTGGCATTGAGCTGCTGGGCTAAACTTTCGGCTTCGGCTTGAGCCTGGGTGACTAAGAGTTCATAAGCGGTATTGGCGTGCTGCAGCCGGCCGGCGGCGTTAAGCCGGGGCGCAATTCTAAAACCGATTGAATGTTCATTAAGCTTGGCTAAATTTTCTTCAATGCTTGACATCAGCTGTTTCAAGCCCGGTCGTTTGGTCTTTTGCAAAACCACGAGTCCATAGCGGACTAAAGTCCGGTTTTCGCCCAAAAGCGGCATCATGTCGGCCACAGTACCAATCGCGACTAGATCCAACAGCCATTTTTCAAAGCCTTCGGTCAGCTGATTAACTGGGTAATCACGGTGTTTTAAAACTAAGGCCTGGGCAAATTTGTAAGCCACGCCGCAGCCGGCCAAAGACCGGAAAGGATATTTTTCCTCTTTCAGGTTTGGATTAATCAAAGCGAAAGCATCGGGCAAAACTTTAGGTTGGCTGTGGTGATCAGTTACAATCACGGTCACCCCACCTTTTTTTAAAGCGGCAATTTCGGCGGCATTGCCAATGCCGCAATCAACCGTAATAATCAAATTGGTTTTTTCTTTGATTAACGACTCAACCGCTGCCAGGTTAAGGCCGTAACCTTCCGTTTCCCGAAAAGGAATGTAAACTTTTACCTGGCCGCCCAAAGCCTGGAGGACGTCGGTCATCACCGCGGTTGAAGAAACGCCGTCGGCGTCATAATCACCGTAAACAACGATATTTTCTTTTTTAACGATAGCGGTCAGGGTTTTGTCAATGGCTTTTGCCATCGCGGAAAATAAAAACGGGTCGTGAATGTCTTGGCCGTAGTCAGGATTTAAGAATTCATCAATTTGCGGCTGGGTAGTTAAACCGCGATTAAACAACAGCTGGAGGATAAGCTGGTGAATTTCCGGAAAGGCTTCTCGGAACTCCTGACTGATAGTTGGGGCAAGCTGCCAATTTTTGGCCATAAAGTTCAATTTAACTCATTGCTTTTAGAAATCCGAGGTGGTATAATTACTGGTACAGTATCAAAATACAACAGATATGAAGAAAAATAAAGCTCAAAAAGTCCTTTGGATCGTTGTCAGTGTAATAGTGATTTTCACCATGATTATGTTCATGAGTGGCACACTATTCTACTAGCTTTGCTCTTCAAAGGAGGGCACCACATGTTAGCGCTGAACCAACCGTCATCGCACCCCGGACTGAACTGGCCGCTAATCACCAAGGTCTTGCTAGCCGCTTGTTCTTCCTGGGATCACTTTCGTCAAGCTCAGAAATTTCTTTCTCAGCTGCTGGCGGCGAACCAAACTGCGATGGATCCGCTGATTTTCCGACTTCTGAGCGATTACCTGGAGATGATGAACCAGAAATTGCTGATGCCAGCCGCCCAGCCGGGCAAAAAACTGCACGAAGTAGTGGCTGAATTCAAGACGAAAGCCGCTAAATTGTTTGGCTGGTCAGTCCCTGAACTCCAGGCAGAAATCGCCAGGTTACAGCAGTGGTGGGACGAAGGTCGAGCCAAATATGGCCACGGCCAGCCCGCTCTACCGCGCTCGGTTGAAGACATGTTTCTTTTGGCCCCACCGGCTCCTTCTACAAATTTCAGCCCCTAGGGGGCTCTTTTTTTACTACCTTTTTAAAACTGCCAAAAAGGCTTCAGGCGGAATATTAACCTTGCCCTGACCATGGGCCATCATTTTTTTCTTGCCTTTCTTTTGTTTTTCTAAAAGCTTTCTCTTCCGGGTATAGTCACCGCCATAAAGTTTTGCCGTGACATCCTTACGGTAAGCCGCCAACCGTTCAGCGGCAATGACTCGGCCGGAAACTGCCGCCTGGAGTTTAACGACAAACATCTGCTTGGGTAAAGTGTCTTTAAGCGACTCAACTATCTTTTTTCCAACCCGGTGAGCTTCGTCCCGATAAACTAACGAAGCCAAGGCCTCAACCGGTTCATCGGCAATCAAAATGTCTAGCTTGACGATGTCGGTTGTCTGATACCTTAAGAATTCATAATTCATTGAAGCGTAACCAGAGGAAGCGCTTTTCAATTTGTCGTAAAAATCAACCAACAAAGCGGTTAAGGGCACTTCATAGTGCAAAACCGCGATGCTTTCATCTAAGTACTCCGTATTTAGATAAACTCCGCGTTTGGCCGAAACCAGCTGCATGATATTACCCAAGTAATCTTTGGGCGAAAAAATATCCACTTTCATGATCGGCTCTAAAATTTCCTCTGTCTCTTCGGGCTTAGGCAGTTCTTGCGGGCTTTTGACAACAATCAGGTTGCCTTTCCTGAGTCTAATTTGGTAAGCAACACTGGGTACAGTCACAACCAGCTCAATGCCGTATTCGCGATGCAGCCTTTCTTGGACGACTTCAAGATGAAGCAAGCCTAAAAAGCCGCAGCGAAAACCAAAACCCAGGGCTTTGGAATTTTCCGGTTCATAAGACAAGGAGGCGTCATTAAGCTTTAATTTTTCAATCGCCTCGCGCAAATTTTGATAGGCGTCCCCTTCTTTGCAAAAAAAACCGGCGAAAACCATTGGTTTAACCTCTTTATAACCGTGAAGCGGCTCAACTTGGTTGCCTAAAATAGTGATCGTATCGCCCACCCGGCAGGATTCAATTTCTTTAAGCCCGGTGACAATGTAGCCGATTTCCCCGGCCTGCAGGAGGGGCGTTTTATTGAGTTTGGGCGTGAAGTAACCGACCTCCAAACTTTCCGTTGACGTATCGGTGGAAATAAACTGAATTTTATCGCCGACTTTAACCTGACCGTCCATAATCCTGACTTGAGCGACGACACCGCGGTATTCATCAAAATTAGAATCAAAAATCAAGGCCCGCAGCGGCGCATTAAAATCGGTTTTTGGCACCGGTACTTTTGCTATGATGGTTTGAAGAACGGTTTCAACCCCTTGGCCGGTTTTAGCCGAAACCGACAAAACCGCTTGAGGCGCACAACCGATCAGGTGACAAATTTCTTCTTTAACTTTTTCAACCTGAGCATTGGGTAAATCAATTTTATTAATCACTGGAATAATTTCCAGGCCTTGTTCCAGGGCAAGATAAAGATTAGCCACGGTTTGGGCTTGGACGCCTTGAGTGGCATCAACCAAAAGAATCGCCCCTTCCACGGCGGCTAAACTCCGGGAGACTTCATAGGTAAAATCAACGTGGCCGGGCGTGTCAATTAGGTTCAATTCATAATCTTGCCAGTTCATCCGGGCTGGCTGGAGTTTAATCGTAATTCCCCGTTCCCGTTCAATATCCATTTGATCCAACATTTGATCCTTCATTTCCCGTTTTGAAACCGTGTTAGTGAATTCTAAAAACCGGTCAGCCAAAGTTGACTTACCGTGATCGATATGCGCAATAATGCAAAAATTGCGGATTCTGGGACTAGGTGCCATATATAAAAACTAGCAAAAAAGCTAGTTAAAATCAAGCCGGCTTAAGCTTACTCGTTTTCGATAGTTTCGGTAATCGTCACCGATTTTTGAATCAACTTTTTTCTAAAGCTATCGGTAAAGTAATTCAGTTCCTCGGAATTCAACAATCGGCTGATTAATAAATAGGCGGCCAGCCCTAATCCAGCGGCTAAACCGGTCTGAATGGCAATGCCGACAAATGTCTGGGTGCCGACAAAAGGTTCGATCAAGTACTTTGCCGCCTGAGCCACTAAAGCCAGCATGAAAGTGGCAACAAGAATCTTACCGGCGCTAAAAACTATTTTGGTGCCGTCAATCTGGCCCAAGCGATAATGAAAGGCTAAAATCAATAAAATAAAATTCAGGATACTGGATAAAGAAAAGGCTAAAGCCAGGCCGGCCACGCTGAATTTTTCTACCAGCATAATCGCCATGACGATATTGGCAAAAGCAGTCACTAGTCCGATGTAAAACGGCGTTTTAGCGTCCTCCAAGGCGTAGAAAGCCCGAATAAAAAGTAGAATCAAAGCTTGGGCAAACAAACTGAAGGCGAATAAAGACAAGGTCTCTAAAGTTAAAACGGTGTCTTGCCAGTCAAATTTGCCGGTGCCTAAAACCACTCGAACTATTTGAGCGCGTAAAATAATCAAAAGAGCTGAGGCCGGAATAATCAAAAATAAAATTTGACGGACAATGGCTGACAAAGTGTGCAAAAATTTCTTTTTGCGATCGGCTAATTCCGCCAGACTGGGAAAAGCGGCGATGGCAAAAGAAACGCCAAAAACTCCCAAGGGCAAACTTTGCAGATTATTGGCTAAATTAAAAATGGTAATGCTACCAATCGCCAGCGTTGAACCAATAATCGTGACCACCAGCAAATTGATTTGAGAAATGACTAAACTTAAAATTCGTGGCAGCGTCATTTTTAAAATTCTCAAAAAACCCTTATGGTAAAGATCAATTTTCAGCCGGTACTTATAACCAAGATTAAGTAAGGGCAAAATTTGAATGGCCATATGCAAAACCGCGCCTAAAACTACACCCCAGGCTAGACCGTAGATGCCGTTTAAAGGAACAAAAAATAAAGCGCCTAGAATAATGCCGACATTGTATAGAATTGGCGCTAGCGAATTAACAAAAAATCTTTTATAAGACTGCAGGACGCCGCCCAAAATCGCCGAGATACCCAAAAAAATCGGACTTAAAAACATAATCGCCGTCAATTGGGCAGTAACGGCTAGCTGAGCCGGACTAAAACCCGGAGCAATAATTTTTACCAGCCAGGGCGCTAATAAAATCAGCCCACCACTAATAATGATTAAAGCTAAGATCATGGCGTTTAACAAAACATTGACCAGCTCCCAGGCTTTTTGTTCTGATTTTAAATACTGGGTAAAAACCGGAATAAATCCGGCGGAAACAGCACCTAAAACCACCAGATTAAAAACTAAATCGGGAATGCGGAAAGCGGCATAATACATGTCCAGTTCAATGCCGGCGCCAAATTCCCCGGCTAAAACCCGGTCCCGAAAGACTCCCAAAACTCGGGAGATTAAAGAGGCGGCTCCAATAATAAAAGCCGCCGAAGCAATGGTTTTTGATTGGCCATTAAGCAATTTTTTAAGCATGGGGTTGTTTGGTTTTTCAGTCAGGGCCAAAATCTATTACGATCGGCCTCCATTATCACGCTTCAGCGTGATAATGGAGGCCGATGAAAAAATTACTGTCGGCGGAGCCGACTCCTTGCGTAAAAAAACCACCCAGATACCCAGCCCTTTTTCTTTTTTCTGTGTCAACCAAAAAGGGCTGGGTTGGGTTTATTCCAATTTTGATTTAACAATCAAATAAGCAACAATGCCGATAAAAACCATGATCAGAACAAACCACATTTGATAGTCACTCATAAATTTCGTTATAACTTATTTTTTATCTCAGCCAAGGTCAATAAGCCATCTTGGCTACCCAGTTTTGAACAAACCGAAGCGGAATTAACCATCCCCCACTCCAGAGATTTTTGAATATTGTGTTTAGTCAAAATCAAACCGGCTAAAAAAGCCGAGCCGAACGCATCACCCACGCCGATGGTGTTGATCAGTTTTGTTTTCCTGGCTTTTTGCCGGTAAATCTTTTTCCCGTCAAAGGCCCAAGCGCCTTTTTTGCCCTCAGTAATAACGACCAATTTCGGTCCCCAATCTTTAAGAATGTTCAAAAGATACAAAGGCCGGTTCAAAAAAGTCGGGCTGCGACGACCGACCTTAATGCCGGACAAGACCAATTCAATCGCTTCGTCCTTATTTAGAATTAAAACCGCCGTGGATTTTAATAAATTGTTAAGCGTCTTTTTGCCCGCCTGGAGCTGCTGCACCCCGGGATTCCAGATCACTCTGACGCTATTGCGGTTGGCAAAGTCAAAAACCAGCCTGAGTGTTTTTAACCAGGTTGGTCCGGATAAAGAAGTTAAATAAAACCAAGCGGGCTGAATCCCTGCCATTTTTTTATTCTGAAAAACCAGGTTATCATTGGCGCCGCGATGGGTGAAAACAACATGGTCTTTATCTTTTTTATCCAAACCCAAAACAAAAGAAAGGCCGGAATGGCTTTGATCGTCAATTTGGATCAAATCCGTATCCACTCTGGCTTTTTTGAAGTTTAAGCCAATCTGGCGGGAGTCGTGATCGTTGCCCAACCGGGCCATAATGGCCGTTTTTAAACCCAAATAAGACAGAGAAACGGCAATATTAGCGGCCCCGCCGCCAAAGCTGTAATAGCTTTCGTCAACATTAATTTTAGCGCCATATTCAAAGGCCAGCATTTTTTGGGCGGTCAAATTGTCCGGGGTGCTAAAAATTTTACCCCGATTGGTGTAAAAAGTGATGTCTCTGACCGCCCCGCCGATAGAGATAACGTCAAACTTTTTATTACTGGCCATATAAATTTAAATCCAATCTTTCTTTTTTAAAATAAAAAAAGTCATTAAAATTAAACTGGCCAAAAGGCCGAATAAAAACCAAATGGAAAAAGGATGACTGGCAAAAGGCAAATCAATATTCATACCGTAAAAGCCGGTCAAAAAGGTTAAAGGCAGCAAGGCGACGGAAAAAACCGTTAGAATTTTCATGATCTTGTTGGTCCGGTAAGACAAAAGCGATTCGTTAATCTCCTGCAGAGTGATAATCCGGTCGCGATAACTTTCCAGGGAAAAAAAGATTTTTTCGATAAAATCATCCAGGTCATCAAAGTAAACCAGCGTTTCTTGGTCTAAAAATGAAACTTTCAGTCGACTGAGCGTATTAATGGTTAATCGCTGCGGATCCAAGATTGACTTAAACTGTAAAATTAACCGCCGAAGCAAAGCAATTTGGAAAACCAATTTTTCGTCCTGACCGCTTTCAATATGGCTTTCCACGGCCTGAACCTTGTCTTCCAGGTAGCCAATGATTTCCCAGCGGCCGGACAAGACATAATCCAAAATTTTATACAAAATATAACCCGTGCCCTGGCTAGAAATATTCTCCTGTGATTTTGGGCTGTTGGCGATTTTATAAAAAATATTGTTCAAGGACTTAAGTTTATTTTTGGTGATCGTGATAATGTAATTTTTGGCCACAAAAATATAGCACTGATCAACGGTAACGACTTTTCTGACCTGGTCAAAACTGGGCAGCTGCAAAACGATGAATAAATAATTGTTGTAAATATCAATTTTTGAACGTTGAACTTCGCCGGCGCAGTCTTTGAGGTCTAAGGGGTGAAACTTAAAATTAGTTTTTAAAAATTCCAAGTCTTCATTGGCTAGACCGGTGATATAATGCCAAACGATATTTGGTTTTTTTAAGGATTTGAGCGGCATCTATTTTAGCTGCCTTAAAATTTTTTTAATTACGCGGTCAATGCTGAAGTTAGCTTTAATGATATAATCGACTGCCCCCAGAGCCCGGCCTTTTTTAATTTCTTCGTCCTGACCCAAATTAGACAAAATAATGACGGGAATATTTTTAATCTTCGGATTTTTTTTCATTTCCCGCAGACAAGTAAAACCATCTTTGCCCGGCAACAAAATATCTAAAACAATCAGGGCCGGTCGGTCAATGATCGCCTGATCAATACCTTCATCGGCCGACAAAGCCACGGCCACCTCAAATTTTTCCGGATCTAGAGAATCTTTGATCAACCGGGACAAAAATTTATCATCCTCAATAATCAGGATCTTAGTTTTAGGCATATGCTTAATGAAAAATGATCAAGCAATTGGCAAACTAAAAGAAAAAGTTGAACCTTTACCTAATTGACTGACAAACCAAATGTCACCCTGGTGTAAATTCACAATGGTTTTAGTGATGTATAAACCCAGACCCGTCCCTTCAGTTTTTGACTTTAAAACGTTTTTACCCCGAAAAAATCGAGTAAACAACTTAGACTGCTCTTCGGCGGAAATGCCCGCGCCCGTATCTTGAACCGAGATGACTAAATAACCTTTTTTATTTTCCGTGTAGTTGATTTCAGCGGTGGAAATTTTACCGGTTAAATTTTTTAGCTCTGAACCGCTGATTTTTTTGATCATGATAGTGACCCGGCCCTTTTCCGGAGTATATTTAACGGCATTGGAAAGCAAATTGGTTACGACCTGAGCCACTCGGTTTTGGTCACCCAGAACCTTGGGCATTTGGGAGTTAAAAACCGGCAGATTAATCTCTAGATTTTTTCTTTTAGCCTCGGCCTTAAAAGCGGTCGCCACGTCATTAATAATAGTTTTTAGTTCCAGCGGCTTGGGCGCGACATCAAATTCGCCTTCTTGGAGTTTAGACAAATCAAGCAAGTCGCGGACTAAAACCAGCAAGCGTTCATTGCCTCGGTAGATCTGATCAACCAGTTCCAGCTGATCAGAACTGAGCTGGCCCGTTTTACCGCTTTTCAGCATCTCCAAACTCCACTTGGTCGCCCCCAAAGGCGCTTTAAGCTCGTGGACGGTAATCGCGACAAACTCACGTTCTTTTTTAATGGTTTTTGCCGTAGCTAATTCTGACTCGGGCGACAGATTAGCCTCTTGATTTTTATTTTTTGTCGCGACTTCAGAGTTCAACGGCAAATAAACATAAAAAGTCGTCCCCCGGCCTTGAGTGCTGGTAAAATTAAATCGACCGCCAGAAGCGTCAATGATTTTCTTGTTGATGTATAAATCCAACCCCAAGCCCTCAGTTTGGGTTTTAATTGCATTGCTGGCTCTAAAAAAACGGGAGAAAACCCGGGGCTGCTCAGATAAAGGAATGCCGATACCGTTGTCTTTAACCGTTAAGATTAAAAAGTCTTTAACCGTTTTTAAACTGATTTCAATTTTACCCTTTTCTCGAATGTAGCGAACGGCATTATCAATCAAGCTTTCAATTACTAGTTTAATTTGCAATGGATCAACATAAGCCTTGGTCTGGCCTGGAGATGATTTTAAATTAATCCGGCAATTTGCCGCCCGGGCAAATATCTCATTTTGCTTAACGATATTTTTAACAATCGGACCAATATCAGTCAACTTGGGTGCTAAAATTACCCCCTTTTCTTCCAGCCGGGCGGCCCGGAGCAAATCATTAACCGCCTTAACCAAATAATTGTTACTTTCATAGGCCGACTTGATTACCTCGCGCTGTTTTTCGGATATAACGCCGGTTTTTTTGGATAATAAAGTATCCAGCGACCAGCGAATACCGGCAATCGGCGTGCGCAACTGATGGGAGGCAATGGTAATAAAATCGTTTTTTATTTCCTCAGATTTTTTACTATCAACCATATGACTAATTATATCATAAGTTTTTAATCATAGCCAAGCATCCAGGTTAAATAATTTAAATTGATAATAAAAAAATGGCTACCCCGTTATTTAGCCTGGGTTAAGCCATTTTTAAGACTTTAAAAATTAAAGCCAAGCAAAATAGTTTAAAGGATTAAAATCTGAGTCGCCACTTGTTCAACAAAATGGAATTTAATTAAGACCATAGCCAGCATTAAAGCGGCCACGGCCACGGTTTGTAATATAACCGAAGAATGCTGGACCTTGATATTGATAAATATATTTAAGAAAAGCGAAATCAGGATGAAAATCAGAAAAGCAATAAAGAAGATATTGGAATATTCAATGACAAAATCAATCAGAGCCTTGTTCTGTTGACTGCTGCCGGAAACAACAATGACTCCTTCGTTGGCCGATCCGGCTTCCAGGTCGGCTTGGTCTGGCGCCAATGGCAATACTTCACCTTCGGTCTGCTCACCGGCCACGGCCGGCTGATTTGGCGTTGGGGCAGCGTTAACAGCAGCCGGATTTTCCACCGCCGGAGCAGTTTGAATGTTAGGCTCCGGTTCGGCCACGACCAGGGTATCCAAGTCGTCCCGGATAGTACCAAAAAACTCGACCAGCAGAATCGTTTCATGACCGTTCAATTCGCCGCTTAAAACGGCAATGCCGATGTCTTTGTATCTGGGGTTTAAAATGTTTTTCCGGTGGCTGGGGCTTTTCATAAAAGCGTCCTGAACCAATTCAGCGCTGGTAAAATCCATGGCTAAATTTTCACCGGCGTAAACGTAGTCATACTGGCTGCGGTCAATCCACTGCCAAGGGCGTTTGCCGTCCGGCGTATCATGGGCAAAGTATTGTTGAGCCAGCATATCTTGACCCTTAGCCAAGGCTGCTTGGGCTAAGCTATTATCAAACGTCAGGGGTTCGGCGCCGCTTTCCGCTCGGGCTTGATTGACTAAACCAACCATTCGGTTGGCGACAATTTCGGACAAACGGGCGGCATTGGGATAGACGGTAAATAAAAAGGCCACGACTATGAGTTTTAATACCAGGGCTAACGTGGCATAGGTTAACAAAGCCTTGGGTCTCAAAATTCTCGGCTTATTATCGTTACCGTCGTAAGGAATGAATAAATCTTTAGAATCGACCAAAAAGCGACCAAACGTTTCTTGGCCGGAATTCAGTTCCTTGATTTCCCGTTTTTGATTTTTTAGAAACCAATCCAGTCTTTTGGATTTTTTCAAGAAAAGAATCAAACCGCCGAATAACAAAACAAAAACGCTGAAAATACCGTTCTTGCTCTTGCCTTTCTTCTCTGGTTTCTGGTTTTTGCCAAACATAGTTTTGTTGACAATTATTCTTTGATTCTAACTATTTAAGTATAACACAACTTCAACTTTTTGTCAAATAAAAACCTAAATTTAGAAAATAAAATTGTTTTGCCTTCCCCTCACCCTCCTGCCTGCCGAAGCCAAGATTTTGCCAAGTAATTCGGCGCAGGCAGGTAATCCTTCTCCCTTAGGGAGAGGGTGCCCGAGCGAAAGCGAGGGCCGGTGAGGGTGAGGACTCTTTGATTAATTTTTTAAATTATTTTTTACTGTCATTGCGAGGAGTGTCATCTCTTTGTCGGGACGACGAAGCAATAGGGACGCGAAGCGTCATCCCGAGGGAACCGAGGGATCTGTCTTGCCAAAGGGATTGTCCGCCAAAGGCGGATCTGCCTTTGGCATGACTTCCCTCGCTACTCTCGGGCTCGCAATGACACTCTTAATTGTTAACTGTCATTCATCGCGAGCATTATTCCCTCTCCGAAAACGGAGAGGGTTAGCCTGCCTGCCAGAGCCTTGGCGCAGGCAGGGGTGAAGTAACAAACTCCATAACCTCACCTCTGTCTCCTCTCCCCCCTTAGGAGAGGAGAAACGTCAATATACCCTCCTCCTCCGCCTGCGCTGACTCGCCTCGCTTCGTGGACGAAGCGGGGGCTTCGGCGGGCAGGTTTCTCCCTCTACCTTAGGGGGAGAAAATTCTTTTTAAATACCAGAAAGGACTGCTTAGGCAGTCCTTTCTGGTCCCCTACATTGGGCAAATTAATTCTGATTATTGCTGGTTTTTAATGAGGCTAAAACGATTATAATCACCAGGGTAGCTAACAGCCACATCCAGAGCCAGCACTGCGGATACCAGATTAAGGGCACCAAAGCAAGCGCTAAGCCGATTAACCAGAGGAATTTCTGCCAGACCACTGGGTTATCTTTGTGGACATAAGCGGCCACGCCGACGGCGATCAAGTTTAGGATAAAGAATAGCCAGATGTAGAAATTACAGTTAGAGCTGGCGGCCGGAGTTGCTTCCGGTTCAGGCGTTGGGGCAACTGTCGGTTCAGGCGTCGGTGTTGGCGTTGGTGACGCTTGAGCTAATTCTTGGTACTCAACGCCAGCCACTGTTCCCTCTTCAGCCGGGGCGGTTTCCGCTCCAGCGACAATGCCAGTACCACCAGTCGGCGGCGTTTCTTCAGTTGGGCCGGCCGGTGGCGTTTCCGGACCAGTGGGCGACGGTTCTGGAGTTGGTGTAGGTTCTTCCGGCGTTGTTAGCGGCGCGGAAATCGTAGTAGAACTTAACTCAATGCCATAGACTTCCGGTGAACCATGAGAAATTGGCCGGAAATAATAAGTAGTGTCAGGCAGTAGGCCGGTGATTAAAGCTGAATGGAAAGTTACTAGAGCCGGGTCTTCGATCGTAGAGAACGCATAACCATAATTAGGCAATGGCCCTAAGGCAGTATGAGACACGGTGTCGTAAACTACCCGGCTGGTCGCTGGATGGTTAGTGAACCAGGTCACTAAAACCGTTTGACTTGTCTTGTCGCCAGTATTTTCCGAGTGAATAATTAAGAAACTGGCGCCACCGCCACCACCGCCGCCACCACCACCCGGAGGCGGAGG
>Ga0209542_10014403_pt1 | contig 13470 bp, 11 predicted proteins | sample RifCSPhighO2_01_FD_184028 | JGI IMG/M metagenome (GOLD analysis project Ga0209542, IMG submission 184028) | Soil microbial communities from Rifle, Colorado - Rifle CSP2_plank highO2_0.1 (SPAdes) (version 2) | ecosystem: Environmental > Terrestrial > Deep subsurface > Rock core/Sediment ... | reverse complement strand
GGAAGCAAATATACTACTCAATAAAGGGGGGTATCTCATATTCAGAGTGCCAAATCCTTCTTGTATTTACTTCAAAATTTTAAGTTTATTTGGAAAGAAGAAGAAATGGGTTTGCTATAAAGATTCAACCCATGTAGAAGCAGTAATGTTAACTACGCCTAAAAAATGGAGAGAACTTTTAAAGAAAAATGATTTTGACTGTAAAATCATAGGCATTCCACCAACAAATTTCATTAAAAAATTAATGTATAAACTTGACATTTTCTTGACATTCAAGCCGTTTTATTTGCTAAACCATTCAGTAATTCTTCAATGTAAAAGACTATAACAATCTTTTTAAAACCAATTGTGTAAATTCTGTAATCATGGAATATGAAGAATCATTAAAAAAAATAGCTAAGGGAGCAGGGATTATTATAATTGGAATTTTTCTATCAAAAATACTTACTTTCTTTTACAGAATAATATTAGCAAGAATGGGGGCATCAGACTATGGGTTATTCTCTCTAGGCTTGGCAATCTTGGGAATGATTTCAACAATTGCATTACTGGGGTTTAACACAGGAATCGTTAGGTATGTCTCTTATTATAAAGGGAAGAGAGATATGGAAAGAGTAAAAGGCACTATTTATTTCATTTTAAAAATAATGACAATCACAATTTTATTGTCCATGATTATTTTATTAATATTCCCAGAAACAATCTCTGTTAATTTCTTTCACAATAAGGACTTAGCTCCAATATTAAGAATAATGGCTTTTGCTATACCTCCAGCAGTATTAAGTGCGATTTTTTTATCTTTACTTAGGGCCCATCATAATACCAAAGATTGGGTATATTCAAAACTCATATTTGAAAACCTGTCAAAAATTATAATAACAATAATTTTATTATTACTAGGATTTAAGATTTTTGGGGTAGTTATTGCCTATATATTATCTGTTTTTGGAACATTATTATTCTCTTTTTATTTTGTTAAAAAAAAGATATTCTCAGAATTAAAAAATGTAACATCAGTAAGCCCTCCAGCCAGGGAATTACTCAATTATTCTATTCCTCTTTTATTTAATGAAATTATGGTTCTTATTTTGCTTTGGACAGATACATTTATGATAGCTTACTTCTTAGATGTAAAATTGACAGGTATTTACAACGTAGTTATTCCAATAGCCTCTTTAATGCACCTATTTCCATATGCACTAATGTACCTCTTTCTACCAGTACTAACCGAAGTTCATTCTCAAGATAAAAGATCTATATTTAAAACCCTCTATAGAACAATTACAAAATGGATATTTACAGTAAACTTAATAATTTTTTCTTTATTTATTTTAATTTCCAGGGAATTTATAAATATATTTTTTGGTAGTGAATATACAGCAGATATATTTATCATCTTCAATAAAGAAATTCCTATAAGTGTTATTGCTTTAATAATATTATCAACTGGATTCTTAGTTAATTATACAACGGCATGTTCAAAAAATATTCTGATTATTTACAAAAAAACAAAATGGATTGCTTTCAATATGATTGCTACAGCAATCGTTAATATTTTATTAAACTTTTATTTAATTCCTATATTAGGGATAATTGGTGCTGCAATAGCCACATCAGTTTCATTTATGATAAGATCTATTATAAATACAATACAAGCATTTATCATCACAAAAATACAGATCTTTAGATTTAATTTTGTTAAGGTATTTTTTTCAGCAATATTATCCTTAATAATTATATTTGTATTAAAAAATTTTTTTAAATCACCTGAAATTATCTCATTAATACTATTCTCATTTGCTTTCGTAGCATTATACATTTCATTTTTATTCATATTAAGAACTTTTGAAGAGGAAGATATTTACATTCTAAGAGCATTAAGAAAAAAACTATCATACATGTTAAGAAAAGGTTTATAAATGAGGTCAAAATAAGATAATAAAATGAATCAAAGTTTTAAATTTGATAAAAAAAAAGATGAGATATGTATTGTTAGCCATATTGGTCAATTCTCAGAAACATGGGCTTATTTTCCAATAGGTATAGCAATGATCTCTGGAGCATTAAAAAAAGTAGGTTATAAAGTTAGACTTCTAGATTTAGATAGATCCCCAGAATTAAAAGATGAAATCTCAAGATATAAAATTATAATGTTTAGTCTGATAGTAGGAAATTCTTTGTCTTACACACTTGATAAGATTGAAGAGCTTAAATCAATGCAGGATAAAACAATAATTGTAGGAGGCCCATTAGTTTTAGCAATGCCACAAAGAGTTATGGAAGAAACAAAAACGGATTTTTTAATTCATGGTGATGCTGAAGATGCAATAGTAAATTTAATTAAAGCATTAGAAACAAATAATGATTTTTCTAAAGTAATGGGTGTAGGTTATAGAAAAAATGGGAAGGTTGTGATAAATCAACCTGCAATAATAGAAGATCTAGATACATTACCATTACCAGATATGGAATCCTACGATATGGAAGCTTATATCAAACACCATTATCTCAATGAAGGGTTAAAAGTTCCAAGTCTAAACTGGTATAGTTCAAGAGGATGTACTTTTGATTGTCAATTCTGTTTTCATGACAAAAATTTTAGAGGACAGTCTGCTAAACGAGTTGTAAAAGATTTAAAATACATCATGGACAGGTATGGTGTTAGGGGAGTTTGGTTTTTTGATGATAATTTTATGAATTCTACTAAAAGAGTTGAAGAGTTTTGCGAATTAGTCAAACCATTAAATCTAAGATGGGGTTGCGAAGCAAGAGCGACCTCTATTAATGAAAATATTGTAAGAAAAATGAAAGATGCTGGTTGTGTAATGATTAGGAATGGCTTAGAAAGCGGTAGTGATAGAATGCTCGAGGTTATGAACAAAGGAGCCAAAGTAAAACATATTAAAAATGCTATTAGGATTTTAACAGATTTAGATATGCCGATTAACGGGGGTTTTATGTTTGGAGTTCCAACAGAAACAGTTAAAGATGCAAAAGAAACCTTAAAGTTAATAAGGTGGATATACAAAATTAATCCTAAGGCATTCATCCATGTCTATTATTATACTCCGAGACCAGCCACACCATGGTATGATCTAGCTGTTAAACAAGGAATGAAAGATTTTACATTAAGAGATTGGATAAATATAGATAAATACCAAGGCGGATTACATTTTAATATGAGCAAAATGACCGAAAAACAAGTGAAAAGATTAATGTTAAGGGTTCCAATCTACAAATTCTTAGTGAGAGAAAATAAATTTAAAAGGATACTAGAATATGTAACAAAAAAAGAACATATAGTAAATGTTACAAAAATGTTTAAAAATTTCTTGGATGTTCAAACCCCTTTGGTGCATCATAATAAAAATAGTGTAACTAATAGAAAATAATTATTTAATTAAAGGATATATTTTCTTCTTAATCCTTTTGTAATCCTTTAGAAAGTCTATTTCCCCCCAAGGTTCATCCCCAACGATTACATAACTTATTTTGTTGCTTTTAGCAATATTAATCAAAGGAATAGTATAATAGTCATTATTATGTTTTTCCTTATTAACCATTTTACCCATCTGATTAACCAATAATCTTGCACCATTCTTAGAGAATTTAGCAACACCAATAAAGTTTCCATCCCCTTCTTCTACAGGAATATGTCCACCAATATCGACAATACTACCGTTAATTATTTTAACTCTCATAGTATCTCCTAATATATTTTTATTGTGAATAAGCAAACAAAAATCTTCTTTGCTATCAACACATTTTTTCAATAAATCTTTGCCAAAAACAACATCTGAAAATAAACATAAGAAATCATCATCTAATTCATCTTTAATAGAATACATAGTGTGCAGGTTGTTGTATTTTTTAAAATCATTAAATTCCTTATACCTCACTTGATCCCCAAGAACTTCTTTTATTTTCTCTTTTAAATATCCAACAACAACTAGAATATCACTAACACCGCATTTTCTTATAGTGTCTATTTGATGCTCTATTATTGTCTTTCCATCTTCTAATTCTAATAAACACTTAGGTTTATCTAAAGTTAATGGGTAAAGTCTTGAACTTTTTCCAGCAGCTAAAATTATTGCTTTCATGATTTTATAACTGGTAGATAAATTTAAATTATTTTCTAATGTTCATAAAATGTTCTTATTCTTCTCATTCCTTCGGCGGCTAAAATAATTCCCTCTTTCTCTCCATTCCCAGAGTCTCCAAAACCACCAAAAGGAGCTTTCTCAGTCCTATAACTCGGGTTATTATTCCAATTAAATTGGCCAACATGAATAGAATTAGCAATCAACTCGGCACTTTCTCTGCTTTTAGTCATAACACCGGCAGCTAATTTAAAGTTAACAGAATTTATAATTCTTATAGCTTCATGCACATCATTTATTCTTATAATAGGGGCTACAGGACCAAAAGTTTCCTTAACAACTAGTTCCGATTTTGAATTAACATTATCTAATAAAGTAGGGGAGTATAATGCACCTTCCCTTTTGTTTCCATATAACAATTTAGCCCCCTCTTCTATAGATTTATTAACTCTTTCCTGAATAATCTTTGCAGAGTTCTCATCAATAACAGTTCCCATATCAGTATTTGGATCCATAGGATCTCCATATTTTATTCTTTCAACTTTCTTTAGAAACTTTTCCATAAATTCATCCGCAACTGAGTTATGCAATAAAATCCTTTTTATCGAAGTGCATCTCTGTCCTGAATTAACAAAAGCATTCATTCCTCTATCGACAGCCAAGTCTATATCTGCATCTTCCAAGATAGTAAAAGAAGAATTGCCTCCAAGCTCAGGAACATATTTGATTATATTTCCAATATCACTAATCTTCTTTGCAACATATCTACCAGTTTCTGTTCCAGCAGTAATAGTCACTAGTTGGGCTAATTTCAAATTTAAGGCAACATCAATAAATTTTTTTGAATCATCTGTTGTAATTACATTAATCATATTCTCAGGTAAACCCGCTTCATATAAAATCTCAACTAATCTAATAGCCGATAAAGGAGTTTTCTTACTAGGCTTTAACAATATAGCAGTTCCAGCAACAATTGCAGGAGCAACTTTATGTGCAACTTGATTCATTGGATGATTAAAAGGAGTAATTCCTAAAACTAAATCTAATGGCTCAGAAATAACTTTAAGCGTAGGATTTAGATTTTTTCCATCAATAAACTTCGGAGTTAAGTCTTCTTCAATTTTTGGAACAGTTTCAGCAGCATATATAAGACCATTAGTTACTCTGTCAATCTCATGCAATGTATCTTTCAAACATAATCCAGATTCAGAAGTTATTAACTTAGCTAATTCTTCTTTTTTATTCTTTACTTTCTTAGCAGCTTTATTTAGAATATCAATTCTCAGATCTTGAGTTAGATTTTTTTTGGTCTTAAAAGAATACTTAGCAGCCTTAATTATTTCTTCTTTGCTGGCAATAGGAACCTTAGCAACAAGCTTATTATTATATGGATTAAGTAAATCAAAACCTTCTTTTCTTTCTATCTTTTTACCATTAATAAACATTTTATCTTAAATTTTCAATAAATTTTTCTTTATTTTCAATAGGTGTGGTTGTAGGTCTTCCCAAATTATCTCGAGAACCCCTTCTTACTTTAATAACCATCATCTGAGGTCCATTCTCCTTTTGTATATCTCTTAATTTTATCATTAATTCATTTCTTGTTTTAATTTGACAAGTATTTTTATAACCAAAAGACTTTGCAATCTTAGAGAAGTCAAGTCCTTTTGAAACAGTGGGTTGCCCTCCAGTGGATTCATGGCTTTCATTATCAAAGACAATATGAAAAAAATTCTTTGGTTTATAATAACCTATAGTTGCTAAAATACCAGCATGCATTAACAAAGCACCGTCTCCATCAAAGACAAAAACCTTCCTATTTGGTTTCTGCAATGCTATTTCCAAAGCTTGGCTGCCAGCACCACCCATTCCACCAACATTTAAAAAATCCTTTCCATGCCCCTCATTTCTAAATTCCCTATATTCAAATAACTCTCTAGAAGTCTTTCCAGTAGTAGAGATAACAACATCATTGGCACCAAGTTCATCCGCAATAAGGGTTAACGCTTCCTCTCTAAGCATATCATACTCTTGAATCTCTTCTTCTTTTTTATAATTCTCAATTATTCCTCTTTTAATTATCAATGCGTAAGGGGTGCTTTTATCTTTCATAAACTTCACAGCCGTTTCAATGCTTTTCTTTACTTTATCAATATCATCCGGAAGGATTTCATACGGCATCCCTAAAGTTTCTAATAACTTGGTAGTTATTTTGCCCATTTTCTTATGCTGGGGTTCATCATTCGCTCCAGGTTCACCCCTCAAACCAATCATCAATAACATTGGAATACTATAAACTTCTGAATCAGCATATGATGTAATCGGATTGATTGTATTTCCTAAACCAGCATTTTGCATATAAACAACACCAAACTTGCCAGTTGCTATGTTATAAGCCCCCGCATGATGAATGCCATCACCCTCATTCACAACAATCCTGTTAGTTAGTATATTTTTATTGTTTGCTTCATCAAGGAAACTCATCCATCCATTAAAAGTGCTGTCTGGGACGCCTGTAAAAAAAATTAAATCATATTTTTTAAATATATTAAATAATTCATCGCATTTTATCATTTTAAAATCTCCTTTATTTTTTCATAATCTTTGGTATTATGCACTTCAATCCATCCTTTATGAACCTCACCAACCACAACTTTAAATCCCCTATCTATCATTTCTTGTAATATATCTGTCATGGAAGCATTCTTAAAAGTATCTGCCTCATGAAATCTACCTTTATGTCTGTTTTCACAATCACGATATACATTAATAAGATTATTTGCTCCTTCTTTAGAAAATTTGGCTATACCCACAAATTCATATTGTGCGGCATCTTTCTTAATATTCTCACCAATCATAAGAACTGGATTTTCTATATCTGTTTTTATTTTCCTTAAACTATCATATTTATTTTTTGTAATAATTAAATCAAGATTTTTGTCAACTTCATGTTTGTGGTATTGATAACTATCATCTCCAGCAACAATAATGTCTCCTTCTGTCTCTAATAATTTTTTTATGACTTCTTTATCAAAAATTAAATCAGAAAAAACAATGATAAAACCATTTTTTATATCCTTCTCGGCCTTCATCAAAGAGTGGAGTACTCCTGTATCATTATAATCTTCATTATCATAATATTTCAAATTAGGAACATTTATTTTATCTCTTTCATAACCCCTAATTACTATTATGTCATTTAAATTTAATTTATTTAAAACTTCAATTTGCCTCTCTAATATTGTCTTCCCATTAATATCTAGCATACAACAAGGTTTATTTAGTTCCAATTGAGAATGTCTGCCCGCAGCAGGAATAACAACATTAATTTTACTTTTGCTAAACTCATCTTTATCTTTTTTTATAACATCTTCAAATCCGACAATTTTAAAGATTTCATTAACTGAACTACAAATAGGATCTGTTTCAAAGGACCTTCTATTGAGCAAAATCGACCTTGCAGCATTTTCCATAGCTTTGTGAGAAGCTCTCAGCATGTGATTTGCATGTATAATGATATTAACCCCATTATCCTTCAATTCCTCTTCACTAACTATGTTATAAGTTGTAGGCACACAAATAAGGGGTTTTCTAAAGCCCAATTCCCTGCATAATTCTTCATACTTTTCTGCAAAAGTCATAATATCATCACCGGACTTGGATTTAGAGTGAATCATTATCCCATCCACACCAGCAAGAAGATAAGTCTTAGCTCTCATTAAAGCATCTTCCTGCCCTTTACCGGCAATTAAGCTCTCTAATCTAGCAATTATCATAAACTCTTTTGAAATAGATACTTCTTTTCCTCTCTTTATTTTAGTTGCGAAGATTTCTGGATCTTCTAAATCTTGTTTAGCGTTAGCTTCTAGACTATTCCTTTTTGGAAAAATCTTGTCTTCAATAATAACCGCAGAAACACCAGCTCTCTCAAGCTTCTTAACCATATATTCAAAATAAGTAAAATCCCTTCCAGTATCCCCATCTAATATCATTGGCTTATTAGTAACCTCGGCAATCTCATTTATTGTATCTAATCTTGAATCAAATCCTAAAATTTCAGCATCTGGATGTCCCTTGGCGGCAGAATCCGTTAAGCTACTAATCCAAAGTGCATCAAATTCCAATTTTTCTCCATTATCAAGATTTATATAAACATCATTTCCAATTATAGCACTTAATCCATTATGAGCCTCAATAACCCTAACAAAACCCTTTTTATCTAATATCTCTTTTAATAGTTTAGTCCTAGATTCATTTAATGATTTATTTTTTAGAGTCATACCTAAATTCCTATTAAAAAGCTTTAAATTGTTTTCTCTTAATTAATATATACATGAAAAACCTTATTATTACTATTGATGGTACTTATGGGGCAGCTAAAAGTACTGTGGCAAAATCCCTGGCAAAAAAACTGGATTACAAATATATTAATACGGGAGCAATGTACAAGCAATTAGGCAAAAAATTATTAGAAAGAAAGATACATCCTGAAAATAAAGAAAAAGTGATAGAACTCGCAAAAACAATAAAAAATGATAAAAATATTGACTTTAACCCAGAAGCAGGAAAAATAACTTCAACAATAGCACAAATATCAGAAGTCAGAGAAATTTTTAATAATTTACAAAGAAAAATGGCGAAATCTCAAGGGGTAATAATTGAAGGCAGGGATACAGGAACAATTGTATTCCCAGATGCAGATTTTAAATTCTTCTTAACCGCATCATTGGAAGTCAGAGCAAAGAGAATGCATAATCGCCTATTAAAAGAAGGATCAGAAGAAGAAAAATCGAAATATCCCACCTATAAAGATCTAATGCCATATATACAGGAATGCGATGATAAAGATATGAATAGAGAAATAGCACCATTGAAGATGGCTGATGATGCAATCCTGTTTGATAATTCAGACAGCCCAACAGGGGAACATGGAGTAGAACATGATGCAAACATTTTAAAATATTACATAACACACTTAGAAGATATTAAAAGGAATATAAGAAGAAAAAATGGTATTCAGTCAAATAAATGAAAAGTCTTTAACATTTAAAACTTTGAAGTATATTATGGGATATACCTACATAATCCCCGCATTAGTTTTAGCCATTTTTTTAGTTTTGCCAATTTTAATAATAAAAGTTATCTTTAGAAAATAATTATTCCGTTATATGTCTATTCAAAGCAACAGCTATAGCCCTTCTAGGATTTGTAACTATTTTCTTAACAAACAACCCAAAATTATTTCTAATATCTCTTTTAATCTTCTTTCTCCTAAAATAAGTTAGTTTTTTCCTTCCTTCTAAAAATACTTTCTTAAATTCTTCTCTATCTATATTCTCATCTAACAATAAAGGATTTTCTAAATTTTGATGGCTTAACAATTTCCAGTCCATTTTTTCTTCATTAACTTTCCCTCTTTCTTTAGCAATCTGCCATATCTCTGTTCCTGGGAAAGGAGTCATTACAAAACTCCATATATTTTCAGCATTATGCTCAATCATAAAATCAATCAGTTTCAAAGTGTCCTTCATCTCTTCAATTGTTTCTGTTGGAGCCCCAAATATTAAACTGCCGCTCAAGCTAAAACCATATTTTTCACATAAAAGTATAGCTCTATGGTGATCTTCTAATTTTATTCTACCTTTCTTAAGGAAATTCAATACCCTAGTATTTCCAGATTCAAATCCAAATCCAATATCTAAAACATTAAGTCTTTTAAGCAGTTTACATAGCTCCTCATTAAAAATATCTGTTCTACCCTGACATGAAAAACTTATTTCTCCAAGCAGACCAACTTCATCTAATTCCTTAATTATACTTTCTATTCTACTAGTATTAATTGTAAACAAGTCATCCCACAGATTAATATGATTGACACCAAATTCCCTATTTAAGTATTGAATTTCTTCAACAACCCTCTCAGCAGAATTAAATCTTGTTATCTGCCAAAAATAAGAGGTAGAGCAGAAATTACATACAAAAGGACAGCCCCTCGATGTTAATACAGAAGTTCTAATCTTTATTTCACCATTTGGCACCAAACCTTCCCTAAAATAATAATCTGTATCTACCAAAGACCTATCTGGGATAGGAATTTCATCTAAATTTTGAATAAGTTCTCTCCTAGGAGTAAAAATCAATTTATCATTTTTAAAGAAAGCAATTCCATTAATTTTATCAATGTTTTTAAGATTCTTATACTTCTTATAATGATTTATCAATTCAAAAAAAGTCTTCTCAGCTTCTCCTATAACGCCCGCATCAAAAACTTTATCAAGACAATTAGGTAATGTAGAGATATGAACCCCCCCAACTAAAATATGTGTTTTAATCTTAGATTTTATTTTTTTAGCAAATTCAATAACATCAGAATAATTAATGGTCATCGCACTAAGTCCTATAATATCTGGATTAACACTAATAACCTTAGATAAAACATCCTCTTCTCTATTCCCATCTAGGATATCTACATCTATACGAGGGTCTAAATATGCCTTAAGATAAGTAGCCAAAGTAACTAAACCTAAAGGGAGCATATCTTCTGATCCAGATTTGTTTAAACTAACAAGTACGATTTTCATTTTTTAACAATAGTTAATATTTTATTATCTTTATATAGTTTTTTATTTAATTTTTCAAAAGAATTAATCCCTTCTTCTAGATTCTTGCATTCTATAATTATCTTCCCATCATACTTTTTTTTATTTAATTCTTTTAATAACTTATTAAAATCCAGCATACCATCCCCTATTTTTAAATGTTGATCTTCTTTTTTATTATTATCAGATACATGAACATGATCTATTCTTAATTTAAATAATTCCCCAGTTAAATTATAGATTTCAGAATGTCCGAAATCTAAACAAAGCCCAACAGAAGGGAGCTTTTCTTGGATATATTTAATGTCAAACACCCTACCGCACATAAAACAAGGATATAAGTTTTCAATTACTACCTTAATACCATGTTTTTCAGCTTTCTTAAAAACTTTATCAAAATTATTAATAAATCTATTCAATGAAAATCTTAGTCCATAGTCTGTACCGACTAAATTTTTAAATCTATAAAAACCCTTAATAAAAGCCCCGCCATGCACAACAAAATGAGAAGCTTTTAGTTTAATAGCATCATTCAGAGAATTATCAACTTCCCTAATACACCTTTTACTATATCTTGGCCAGGGAAAAGCCTTTAATTTTATGCATTCATAAGGCGCATGAACAGAATAGTCAAACCCTAACCCTTTCAAGAATTCTATCTCATCTTTAGGGATATATTTTTTTTCTTTGTAGGAAATTTCAATAATATTAATTCCAGCTTTTTTTAATTTATTTACAACTTTTTCTTCTACAATCCAGTTCCATTTGCAATTAATCCCAATTTTCACAAAGCATTACAAAACATAAAAACATTTAAATGGTTTTCTTATTAGAGATTTTAATATGATTTTAGAAATCTTAAAAATATTGCTAGTACTTCATATTTTCATATTTGCAGTTTTTAGATTAATAGCATATGTTTATGATGAGTTTTTCAATAGAGAATTAATAAGCCTTAGAGAAAAAGGTTATGATGTGGAAACAGGATGGAAAATTAAAAAACATAAAGATCAAAATGGTTGAATCAATATCAGAATTAAGAAAAATTTGTCAAAAACAAGTACCGGACCCGGATTTTAGAAGACGTGTAACTAGATATTTTTCAATTTATCTAACCAAATTATTATTATATACCCCAATAACAGCTAATCAAGTTAGCTTCTTGACAATCATAATAAGTATTATGTCCGGATTTTTCTTTGCTTTAGGAAATTATTCATACTCTTTAATAGGGATCTTCCTAATGCAGTTAGCCCTAATCTTGGATGCTAACGATGGGGAAATAGCCAGATATAGAAAGTCGGCTTCATTAAATGGGCAATTTGTGGATATAGTTTCCCATAGTATTGCTATTCCAGCAGCTTTGATGGGCATCACAATAGCATTTTCAGATAATTCGATGTATTTAATCTTAGGTTTGCTTTCAATAATTTTTGCGTTCTTAAGTTCTACAGTCTCTATATTCAAACATGAAATTATTTTCCATATGTTAATGACTTATGCAAAGAAGGAAAAATCCTATTTATCATCAAAAAATTCAAAATTACATGAAACTAAATTTATAGAATCCAGTTTTAAACAATTTTTTAAGAGCATACTTTTGCTTTTTAAATATCCCTATTCTATGTATACTCTTTCTATATTGGTAGTGTTCAATAAAACAGAATGGATTTTAATAATACTTGGCATAGCTTCTCCAATTTTATGGATAATATACTCTTATAAAGAGTTTAAATTAGGCATAGAACCTTATGAACATCTTTTCGAACCTTATAAATAGTTTTCATACACTTCTTTAATTTGTTTAACTACAACATTTCCATCATATTTTTCTAAAACTCTTTTTCTCCCATTTTTCCCGCTATTTTCTCTTAACTTTTTATCTTCAATAAGCTTGATTAAAGCATCTCTTAATTCTTCAACACTACCAGGTTTAACTAAAATACCTGTCTTTTTATCAATAACTTCAGGTATAGAACCGGATAATGTAGAAACAACAGGCTTCCCGCATGCCATTGCTTCAATTAAAGAATATCCAAACTGCTCCTCCCAAATCTTATTTGGTTTGCTAGGCAGACAAAAAATACTACATGAATTATAAATTTTTGGCATATCAAAATAATCAACAGAATTAATAAATTTCATATCAATATTATATTCCTTGCTCAACTTTATAATTCTGAATTTTAATGGGCCTTCTCCAACAATTTGAAGCCTGATGTCTTTAAGATACTTAATGGCATTTATCAGATCTAATATACCCTTTTCTTCAACCAATCTTCCAACAAAAAGAATGGTTAGTTTATCATTCTCAATTTTTCCACTAGGTTTAAATCTTTTCGTATCTAATCCAGGGGGGATAACACTAATATTCCCAGAATTAACACCTTCATTTTCCAAGACCACCCTTGATTTATCCGTTACAGCAATAAAGTGTTTCGCACCTTTTTTTATAATATTTTTAAATTTCTTAAAATTCCATCTATTGCTGTTAAAAGGAATATTTTCCCAACATGTAACAATAGTAGGTTTTCCAGTATTAACAGCCTGATAAGTAAAAGGATTATGAATCTCAACAGAATGAATCAAGTCAAAATTTTCCATAGCTTTCTCAAAGCCAAAAAAGTAGTGATTATAGCATAAAAAATAATTATTTATTTTGGAAAAAACAGGTATTTTATTATACTGGCCAAATCTTTTTAATTTTATAATAGGCATGCCAATGCCAGAAATATTAAACTTATTATCTTCACTACAAATACCCGTAG
>Ga0209542_10014402_pt1 | contig 13471 bp, 6 predicted proteins | sample RifCSPhighO2_01_FD_184028 | JGI IMG/M metagenome (GOLD analysis project Ga0209542, IMG submission 184028) | Soil microbial communities from Rifle, Colorado - Rifle CSP2_plank highO2_0.1 (SPAdes) (version 2) | ecosystem: Environmental > Terrestrial > Deep subsurface > Rock core/Sediment ... | reverse complement strand
GGTTGACCCGCTTGAATAACCAAGATCATCTTTTGTCATAACGGCGTCATCAAAATATCCGCCAGCGCTACTAATGGTAGCTCGGATTAATAAACAACCATTGACGGTATGGTTTTCTGGCTGAGAGGTATCAGGATTTATATTGTGTACCGAGTCATCATTCCAAGCCTTGGTAAAGGCGCTGTCTAGACAATGGGCATTCCAGTAGGCTTCAGGGTCAGCGGGAATATCCTTAGCGGTATAGCCATATTGGCTAACTCCAAATGGGTCGGGTGCTGCTGTGGCGGCATAGACGCGAGGAGTGATAAAGATTGAGCTAAAACCATCCATTAACTTGCCAAAAGGATTGCTCAACAAGCCACTAAAACTATTTGTCATAGCAGCAGCTTTGCTTAGGGGCATGGCCATAGCCATTCTTGACACCAATGAGAACTGGCTGGTTTTATCAAATAGCCGCGCCATCAAGGGTTTTCGCCCAAATTCAAATTTGGCCTGATCGTTTTGCTCATTGATAATTTGAGCCGTTTCCTCTGGTGTCAGAACGCGGCCCCCTAGACCATTGTGGGCAAAACTATTACCAGCCACATCAGCTCCACCGGCCATCAAATTAAATGTGCGGGCACCACTTTGAGATTCACCAAATGGGTTAGGTATTAGAAATGTGACAATTCTATTCAATATCGGTTCAGCAAGACCCGAAACCATTTGCCCCACTTTCTCCTGCACACTACTTAAACCAGGTATCAATGAAATAAGAGTACTCAAAGCACTTGCTGCCCAGTTTATAGCCCTGCCTACAGTTTGATTCCAAGCTGCTGCTACTGCACCTAAAGGCGCCAAAGGTCCAGTTGTGAAGGTACCACTAATATTATTTAGAATGGCATTACCACCGTTAAGCCTTTCTTCGGTGCATACCCTACCAACGTTTGGAGTTTTACCGTTCTCACATTTGTAATCGCTAGAGACTGGCGTGATCTCTTCAGCATATGCCTTACTTGGCAGAAGGCTATCAAGCAGAGTGACGGTTAAGCGAGTATTACCCTCAATCATAGAATCATAAATTGGTGATGATTCCGCGGTAGCCGTGCCACCAACTTGAGGCAAATGCTTACCCTTAGAGTTAACATCACTGTGATAGCCGGGTCCAAGCGATTCAACAAAAGATCCAACTTCGGTGGGGTCAACATGACCGGATTTTATTTGATCAGCAACTGTTCTATAAGTCATGTAAGTTCCAACCATAGCTGTAGAGTTAACAGCGTACTGTAAACCTTTGACGGTAGGGCCGATATTTCTGGCGGCACCAATTATTTCAGCTATTAAATTAGCCCAACCTACTACGGGCAGGGCTTTATCTAAAGATTTTGCGGCAGCTTCTTGCTTAACAACGTCCGTGGTAACGTTTGCAACTAGCCTTCTTGCCACCTCTTTCATTGCATACCTGGCAAAACCATCATCCGCTATTCCATTATATATTTTTAATATATCGTCAGATAGGTATTTTGCTACTAATTTATCCAAAGCTTTGCCCATGTGTACATCACCTTCTGTCTCAGGTGCACCATTTAAGGCGTCACCTTCGCCCGGCACTACATCTTTAGACTTGGCGCTATCTGGAGTGCAGTCTATCGCACCCATTATGCAAAGCACAGCTGAACCCAGTAGATGGCTTCTGGGCAGCAGAACCCGCTGAGCCAAATAAATTTGAGCGGCTCGCTTGGGCTTTTTGAGATTGTCGGTTATTGTATCCACTTTCCTCGTTCTCTTACAGCCCACCAATTGGCCAATGCAGCGCTTGACCTTATGCTTTTGCTCTACATAACGCCCAAATTTAAAGCGGTTAAGCATATTTTTCCACTTTGTCTCTTTGCTGATCGCCTCATCAAGAACAGAACTTAATTCGGGCCTGCCAACTTGTAAGAAGAGGTTACCTTTTTTGTCAATAAAGGAATGCACATCTTTGCCGCCACCATCGAGTCCAGGCGCTCGCATGTAGTATGTATTTGACACGGTATTGTGGTAGATCTCAATGCCATATTTGTCTCTGAGAATATTCTCTAATTTGTTATTGTGCCAAGTCTTATAGAGGGTAGATATTGGAGAAGTAGCACTGGCCATATAAGACGGAGTACAACCAGGCTTAACTACGCTACCTTGGCACTGCTGAACATTAAGCTTAAGCATACCACTGACCAGGTTACTAGTTGTAGCCTCCATGGCGCTATGGCTGGTGGACATGAAGCGATTTTGTAGGTTTTCAACCATGTGCACAATCTTGAGAGGTATAAAAGATACAAAGAGGAAAACTAAAAACCCTATAATGCCTCCAGCTATTCCACCGCCCACCGCAGCTCGCTTGCGGTTTCTAGCACTTGCAAAGAGCTTACCTATTTTGGATTTAGGGCCCGATTCATTACTAAAGCCGCCACCAATCTGATTTTCATGCTGACTCGATACGGTTGTACCACTACCAGACGTTTTTTCTTTAGCTTTAAGATTCTCAGAGCTGACCGATCTATCATTGTCAGACTCAGCCTTAGATTCACTCTTTGAGTCAACAGCCCTTAGATGACCTGTTTCACGCGGAGTAGTTTCACCGCCACCTTCCAGCTTCTTCAGGTTAGGCCGAGTTACAGGCTCTGGTGAGAAATCGTCATCATAGACTGGTTGTTTTCTTGCTGGTTCAGCCATAGTGCTTTCGTTTAACTATTATCATACACCAGGTGTTAGTCGGTTTTCCATATCTATTGTCCCTGCCGGCTGCTGAGCAGCTACATTGTTCTGCTGGGCAAATTCATCAGCTTGCTCTAGTTGCTTGATCTGATCTGGATTAGTGGTAATTAGGCCGGTTTCTGTTGGGCTGGCTATGATCTGTATGTGCACATGGCTCTGCCCGGCAAAGAACAAGCCCTGCCCAACCGGGAACTGTGGCAAACGCTTCTGCTCCTCACTCGTTAGCTTGAACACTTCAGTCAACACATCAACGGCTGATGGTGATTGTTTGAGAAGTATCTGCATAGAGGCATTGGCCACAATTGCACGCCCCATACGACTACCCATAAAATCCTCAACATCTTGAGTAATAGTAGTGATGCCCAGGTTGTATTTGCGAGCCCTTTTGGCCATGCTAAATAAGAAGTTGGCGGAATCTTCGTAACGCATAAGTTGCCAAGCTTCATCCACTACCAGTATGCGACGCTTTTTGTCGGTCTTGGTTTTGTTCCATATGAAGTTAAGCACAATATACATGGCTACCGGGCGAAGCTCATCCTCCAAGTCCCGAATATTAAAGACCACCAGAGGATTGTTGATATCAATGTTAGACTGCTGTGAAAAGATTCCCGCAAAGGTCCCGGTGGTGTATTTGCGAAGGCGTTGTGCCAACTGTGGGCCGGTACCACCCATGTGCAACAAGGTGTCATAAAGGTCACTGACAGTTGGCGGTACAGCTGTGTGTGTTAGCGGATCGTTTGTAATACCGACCCTGGCGTAAGTTTCTATCAGGGCTGTGTCTAGGTCAGATTCCTCAACTGGGTTTAGGGCTGGCAGGGCTGTAGCCGTGCCGCCAACCATTTGAGTTTGGGCACCACCCATCATTAATCGTAGTAAGCCATGCAGTGTGATAAGGTTGCTGGTCAGGGCGTTGTCAGCCTCCTCACTGTCAACTACCTTTGGTATATCAAAGGGGTTAATCCTTGTCGACGAGCTTAAGCTCAGTCTTACATAAGCGCCGCCTACAGCGTCAGACATGCGCTCATATTCATTCTCTGGATCAACAATAAACACCTCAGTGCCAAACATCAGACTTCTAAGTGCCTCCAGTTTGACAGTAAACGATTTACCGGCACCAGACTTAGCAAAGACCACTGAGTTTCCGTTCTCAAGAGTAAATCTATCAAAAATAATGAGTCCAGAATTGTGCATATTAATGCCATACAAGATTCCATTTTCTTGGCTCAGATCAGCGGAGGTGAAGGGGAAGGTAGTACTAATAGCGCCGGTGTTCATGTTACGGCGTATCTGCAACTGGTCGCTAAATTGGGGGATGGTACTGTTAAAGGCTTGTTCTTGTTGTGATGAGGCTGGTTTAGAATAGACCAACTGTTGGCCCAACATCGATTCAACTTTGTGAGTCACAAATTCCAGCTCATCCATAGATGAGCCGTAGATAGTAAAGTACATGCCATAACGGAAGAACCTCTCCTCACCAACCTGCAGTTTGTCACGCATTTCTTCGGCATCAGTCACGGCGGCTTGTTTGGCAGGGTCACGGATCAGCCCCTTTTCGGTATCTATTTGGATGCCAGCTTCTAATTGGGTTACCTTTTTGCGCAGGTTTTCTAACACTACCTGGCTGTCAACCGGATAGATATATATCGCCAGATCCATAACCTCATCTAGGTTAACCATACTACTGAGCCAGCCTGTATAGACCTGGCGGGGATAACCATATACATAAAAACATCTGGCAAATCGTGTTCCTAGATGGAAAAACCCAGTTTCGTACTCCAGTGAGCTGGGTGCAATGAAATCTCGCAGCGCTGTAATACCCTTTTGGAAAGCAGCATTGATCAGTTGCTCCTGGGTCATTGGAGCCCCAGCATTCGCTTTAGGTTTTTTACCAAAAGCCATTACTCTTTACCTCCGGCAAAGATAGAGCAAAGGGTTAAGAGCAAAGGAATTAGTTCTCTGCTCTTATCTCTCTGCTCTCTGCCCTGATTCATCATTGTAATTCCCTGTCCAGGTTTGGTTGTGGAGCATTACCTACGCCTTTGGTAACTACTGCGGCAGTCAAATCATCAAAGTTTTTGAGTTGCTGGCGAGTAGCGGTGTCTGGATTATAGACGTCATAATAAAGCTCAATTAGTTCTTGGGTGTCCAGTGGCAAGCCTTGGACGCCGCACGCCAACAAACCAGCTAGGACAGCCTGCACTCGGTTGCGTAGCTCGTCTTTAGCTGACTCCAGATCAGTTTCGTTAATAACAACATGCTCAACCTTGTTGTGGACCAGCCCGCCAATACCACTTACTAGGTTTTTACTGGCAGTCAACGCTTTTTGGATGTTAGGAGTTGCATAGTAAGGTATGACAACATAAAACTTCTTGTCCATAATATTGGTTTGGGCAGTTAGCTCATTCATAAAGTTCACATAATCTTCCATGAGTAGTGCTAAAAGCATATTATCGTGTTCGGTACGAATCTTGTTGAGCTTATCTATGTATGGCCTAAGGTCAACCTTTTGGGAACGGACGAATATCTGAATCTCAAAATATAGCGAGTTCAAAAATCCTTGATAGCTAAACTCCACCGCCTCGCGCTCTTGAGGGCTCATTAGATCAAAGTTGATAGATTTCATCATTAGGACCGCCCTAAATGAGCCGTCGTTCATTATCACAATGCCGTCTCTGACTTCAGCGAGCTGCAAGGCGTTTTGGGTGCTGTTGGGGTTTACTCTGGGTGCACCGGTTGCAACTGGTGCCTTGGCGGGTGGACCTTGCGGCTTTGCGCCTCCACCACTAGTAGCTGTCGTGACGTTTGAGGCGCGGGGCTGCTTTTCGTAGGCCGAATTGACAGGGATCTGCCCGGTGTAACCAGCCGGTCCACTTGCCTGCGGCATAGATTGAGACGGTTTAGATGGAGGCGTATTCATCCCGCGCCCCCCGGCGGCGTCGCAATGTTCAATTGGCAATGTTCAATATTCAATGAATTAGAAATGATCCAGTGATCCAAAGCAGAAATACATTTATTACTTGACCATTCATTGAGCATTGATACTTGAGCAATGAATATTGAGGACAGTTCTCTGATCTTTGCTCTCTGCTCTTTGTACTGATTTTTCATATTTTTGGCCCACTCTCCTGATTACGATGCATGATTGTCAATGAAGCGATATGACCACTTCGTCCTTTGGCGGTTCTTTATCAGCCCCTGCATTTCGTTGCTTATTGGCTTCACGGGCAATAGTGGCAACGCTCAAATCATCGTTACTAGCAAGGTTAAGTATAGCAGGATCAACCGGGGGTGTCACCGGCGTTGGAAGTGGCGGTGGGGGCGGCACTAGGGCTTGATAAGGTGGCGCTACAGGAGGAGGGGGAGGCGGTGGTGCAGGTGGTTCTTGCTGGCCTAGGGGCATAATGACCTTGGTGTGTCCATAGGCTAGCGGAGTACGATCGGTCTTAGTCGGCTTCTTTTTGATTGCTTCTAGATCTAACTCCATAGGTTCAAACATTTCTGAGTGCTTTTCTTCTGCTCCGGGTTGGACGGTCCGAGAGCCAAACATGGCATAGCCAGGTCTAAGCATAGATGCATCAGGCTGGTTCATAAACCAATAGTCGGGCTTTACCGCTTCTTGCTCCTTGACTGGTTTTTTGGGAACTGCCTTGCCTGTTCTGACAGCTTGCATATGTTTGAGCGTTTTCTGGCGTTGAGTGGCTGCGGCTGCCACCATTTTCTCGCCCAGTCGGTGAGCTCTGGGGTTATTTTTTTCATCCATCATGTCATCGGCTTCATTGACATCAGTTGTTATGGGGCTCTTTCTTTGCGGCAAGGTTGTGGCGCCGACCAATCGATCAGAATCAGGACGGTCGTAAGTAACAACAGTTGGCTGATAGAGGTTTACATTGGCGTCTTTGGCAGCCCAACCACGACTGTCGATGGTTTCGGCCAAAGCTTTGAGGCGGCTTTTAACCTCAACCTGGCTTAAATCATTAGCCACGTACCTTTCTACCCTCTTGGGCGCGGTGATGGTTACTAGATCTATCACGCCGCTCTGATCCCAAATCCGTATGCGGGGCTTAAACAAAAAGCGCAGTTTAGCTAGCAGCCAGATTTCTGTTGGCTGGTCACGTTTGAAGGGAAAGCCCAAAAATCCAGCAACCAACATAACTGGTAGCAAGAAGGCTAACAAAAAATAAATATGCCTAGTGGCAAAGAAGAATGACAAGTAGCCACTGACAAAGGCAATGGCCATAAAGATAAACTGCTTGAGCGTCAGAGGCCCAACAAACTTGTCTTCCGCCTCTATATCCTGCAATACCTTATAGATAGCCATTAAACATAAGTATATAGGACCTTTGCGCTTTTGTGCAGATGTCAGGACACAGCTGACTGAGCGAAGGCTTTCAGACCGAATGAGAGGTAACCGTAGTTACATCGAAAGAGGAATGGTAGCTTGCAGCCGGCCAGCTGTGGTCTGGGGCTGTAGAAAGGTGCGATGGTCCTATGCTAAGGAGGAGATAGAAACTAAAAAGCCCTAGGTCAGAATCGATTCAACTAAAGGCCCCCAAGATTATTGCTAAGCTAAAATAAGAACTAGGATTCTTCGGCCTGCTTATCCGTCTGTGCCAATTCTGCCTCAAGATCGCGAACAGCACCTTCAGCCAGCTTATATTCAAGCGTTCCCTCACTATATTGATTCATTGTTTCACGCCATTTCTCAAGTGCCTCTTCATTTGCTCGCCTAAGGGTGGTGTATTCAATAGAAGTATGTGCTTCAGATCCAAATTCCGTAGCTTTAGCGGGCCGGGAAGTAGGAGCCGTGCCTTCTTTGGCCTCGTCTGATAGTTCTGCTTGTGTTTCTTGATCAACCACAGTAGGAATTGGGGTTGTTGGCGCGTGCTCTGGAGCTATACCATCCTCCGAGGCTGACCAGGTTGCAGGGTGATTGAGACGCCCAGGGGGAGGTAGATCGGTTGACTCGTGCATAGTCGGCCTGGTGGGTGGTGCTGATGCCCAACCCGTTACATCAACGGGAGTGGTTCTTGCCCTTAGCCTAGTCTGAGTGCCGCGTCTGTCGGCGGCTTGTTTTGCTAAGCGAGTATGCTTGTTGGTGTAGTGCCGGATCTTGGTACCCTCTTTACCATGTACACGCAGTTTGTCGGCTTCTTGTTGCAACCCAGCCCTAACTTGAGACAACAGTTCTGTAGGAGTCTCATCAAGGACTTGACTTGTTAGTTCGGCATTGCGCGCTACCCTTTTATTCTTGCGGCCACTAAAGCGTCTGGTAACCTTTGCCTCGGTACTGCCATCAAGCCGCTCTTCAATTACATCTGCGGCTTGTTCGGCCACGCGGGCTCTTTGGTTGAACTTATTGAGTTTTGACTCTGCTCTCTTTGCACGGTGTTCACTCACTGCAGCTCGTAACCCCTGCCAAGCAATTGATAAAGGCGCTACCTCAGCCTCATAATATATTTTCTCCGACTGTACCGCCCGACTTGGTTGTGCTATTTGGGCTAGTTCTTGCTCAAGAACTTCGATGGTGGCGGATATTTGCTGATATTGCTTAGATTTTGGTTTATGATTACTCAATAGCCCACGAAATGACTCAATCATTTTTACTTGTGCTTCACGTCTTTTGTCCATGTCTGGATAAAAGGATTTTGCTCCTAGAGTCATAGGATTATCAATGGCTCTATCAATGAGCATGTTACGTCTAGCCCAGTAACGCCTTTCTTCCTCTTGTGGATTTAAAGATCTGTTTATCTGTTCTAGCTCTTGCTCAATTTCACCAATTCGCTTTCTAATAACTATTTTTTCTAAATCTGAGCGACTTTTACTTAGCTCTTCTCTGAAGTAATCTAGGCTGTGTTCTGTGTGTAGGCGTCTTGCGTCCAAAACAGAATCTATCTTGGGCTGCGCACTTTCCTCTACCGGTGGCATTTGGGTAGTTGGCTCATCATCTATAACAGGCCTGGCACTAACTTCGGTGTCTTCAGTGCTGTCAAGTGCTCTGGCCATTTTTTGCTCTGCAATATACTGCCGATAAGCAGTCTCGGCATCCTCATCCATTCTGTCTGGGTCAACATCAAACTGAGTAAGGTGCCAAGGCATATGAGAAGTTTCATTACCATCTTTGTCTAATAAGAAACCTCGGGGAGACAACTCACCGGAGAATTCTGCGTCAAATTCAGCTCTAGGAATATGGCTATCGGGTGAATCGACATATTCTTGTAGTGTTGGTAGGCCGGCTTGGCTATGTAAGTAGTTAAATCGATCAGTTCTAAGAAGTTTAATTTGCGCGTCATTGGGCAAGTCTGCAAAGTGCTCGGTCTCCGGCAGATGATCCATGACATCCAAGGCCGTTGGTACAGTATGCTCCGCATCAGCCGGTCTATCCTGCCCGGCAGGAGGGACAAAGTCACCGCCTACGGAGATTGGTGTACCAGGGAATCCTTCGTGAGTCATAGTATTGGTATATTTATTTTGAGGACCATAGTAGGTATATTAGCATAACTTTGCTAATAATGCAAGTATAAACTATAGACTGTCTATAGCTGTATTTTTGTTAGCTGTTTATTGCTACTTATTCTCTAATGAGAGCTGGGATGTTAGCCTGTGTTGCTTCCCACTGCTCTATGGTCAGCATCTCTAAGCCAAGCGCTGCGTAATCAACACGGTAATATCCGTATTTGTCCGTTGATAGCGCGTGCGGATGGGATTCAACCAAGTCCTGAGCCATAACGCCCACGTATTCTTGATTGCTCCAGAGGTATTTGAAACTATAGAGTTGGATTGTTCCGTCCCGAGACAAACCAACCGGAACAATAGCTCGCTTGAGTCTTCGGTCAGAATGAGGACCAGGACCAGGACCAGGACCAGGACCAGGACCAGGACCAGGACCAGGACCAGGACCAGGACCCGCGCCCGGTGGTGCGAAACCTTGTTCCCATGCTCCGGCACGCACTGTTATCTCTCGTTGAATCTCAGCTACTGGAGCGTGTAATCCACCCGAATGTGCATGGATATCATTAGCGAGTTGTTCACCAACAGTTTGCGCAGCACCTATGTTAACACCGGTTTGTTGGAACATATTAACAATCGCCTGTCTATTCTCCGGCGATGCAGATCTCATGGCTTCACGGAAGGAGGCAATCTGTGCAGCTATTTCTGTTGCGGCATCATACTGATGCGTTGCCAGAGCTGCCTGATACTGCTGAACGAGCACTGGAGCAAGTCTTTGAAGCTGGTTGTTACGTGCTGCCGCAAAGACAACAGAGCCCTTTGAATTTAGGCCAAGCTGATCCATAGTAAATGTTGAGTAATCTTGAGCGACGTCAGTGTCATGCTGTTCATACTGAGCCTGCATGGCAGCCAAGGTAGGGCCAAATCCTGTTGCCTCCAAATCAGGCCTATCGGCAGCTTTGGCGTACTGCCTAGCCAGGTTTAAGGTTCTGCCGGCGAGGGCACGATCATCGCCACAGGCCCGGTTAATAGCTGCAAACATTTCTCCTTGACCACCCGCATAACCAGTGCCGGTACCGGCCGTCATAGCAGTTGCAGCAACATTGTAAGCCTTTTGAGAAACTGAACGAGTGGCATTTCTAACAGAGGCGACCTCTTGCTCTAGGACGGCTTCTTGCTCAGCGGTACCGCCACCAGCAACATTCGTACGTCCGTGAGCTAGTAGATACTCTCTAATACTTTGTTCTGTGCCAGACTGACCATTGTTACCTACATGCATACCTGCCTGCAAAAGATCATCATTGCCTCTAAGTGGCTTTATTGCTTCACTTTGCTGTAATTCATCAACTTCAGCAGAGAGCTGTCTAGACTCTTCTGCGTTCACGCGTGCTCTGCGTTGTGCTCGGGTTAGGGCTAGTCCGCCCGCTCCAATGTTGGTTATGCGGCTTATGCGTCTATTGGCTCGCTCACGAAAGTTGGCCGGCTCATCATGTTCCCCGGTGCTACCACCCGCAAACCACTTACCAGCTCTCGCATCTTTAGCTCTTGCGACAATCCTTCTCCCGGCTGACCTGGTGCCTACGCCACTAATAGGTTTGCTGGCGCGCCTGCGAACGTTCATTACAGCACCAGATATGGCACCGGTGATGCCACCGGCAAACTTGAAGGCAAAAGGTACCAAGAATAAGGGCAATAAGATCACTATCATCGCCACGACTTGCCCCAAGAAATTCCCAACATGGGCTTCATCAGGATCTGCAATAATGGTGGCCATTAAGTCGGCGACAGCAAACATTAGCATAATTAATGGGTAAACCATTAGAGTTTTAAACAATAAGTCCCACCATTTCCTAAAGTATTGCTCGGTATTGGGCAGACACCAAAGCGCAAAAGCAAGTGGGCTGACGATGATTAGCATAATTATGATACCGCGCCGCAGTATTAGCGTAACCGCCACTCCAACCAATGCTAGAACACCAGGTATTACCACAGACATAATCAAAAACGTGACCAGAGCAGGACCGAGCACATAGGCGCCAAAGCCTAAACCTGCCAATGATGCAAGGCCAAATGCACCAGCTCCACCACCAACGGTAAACATATAGTGCCCAGAATCTTTCACCGGTGCAGTAATCAAGCTGTTTATGCTACCGCCAATAATGTTGGTGATGTCTACGGCAAGGGCTACTAAATATATCGATAGATTAATGAGTATTGCGGCAATGAGCAACCGGGGAGCTATCTTTTTGACCGTATAGCTGTCTATCAGTCCACCGCCAATTGCTTGCCCAAATACCATAACCAGTAAAGCGATGATTAAGAAAACGTTGCCAAACAGCCTAAAACTGGACCAAACCTGGAAGATACCACTAGGATGAGCCGTATCTACGTTTACAGCTGGAGTATTAAGCAAAGGCAAAATAAATTTGGTAAAGATGCCATCTGCCGCGTCAGCTGCCAAATTGATGACAGGGCAAACAATCCACGACAATGAAAAACCACTAGATTCGCAAGTGGGTTTTTTGGGTCCAGGGGGTCCGCCTCCACCATCGGGATCATCTGCATCGCCCCCCAGCAGACCGGTGCCGGCCTTAGTGGCATCGGCAGTATGGCCAAGATAAATCAATATTGGCGCACTAACATTGCAACCGCTGCCATCGGGACTTAAAGGGGCGAATTTGATGGCTTGGGGTGGGTTTTTGGGCCATCCCTCCTTGAGTTTGCCGTTTCTGAGCGTTAACATTCCTGTAGAATTACCAGCATTTTTCTTGATGGAGCTATAGCAATTGCCGGATACGTTTTTGGCCACGTATTCACCGGTACTGTCTTTATCAAAGACCCCTGAAGCATCATTGTTTGTGGCATCGCTGGTGACAATCCTATCTTCGCCAGACCAGATAAAATAATCACCAAATTTACCAGATGGATTTGCGCCACTAAATGGGCTTGCTACTGCAAAATTAAAGGTATTCTCTTTGCAATTATTGGTTTTGGCCGGTATAGAGAAGAGATGAATTTTCCCATGTTGCAAACTGGCGCCTATACCATCAGTACCGTTAGGTATGTTCAAATCCAATTTGATATAACTTTTTGCGACACAAGAGTCTGCGGCGCCAAGTATTTTAAACGTCTGGTCTTGATCAATCTTATCGTCTCTAAATTTAGTTCCAATGACATCTATATTGCTGTGGTCAAGAAATAACCCCGGCAATGTCAGAGGAGGATCAATTCTAATGTTTACCTTGGCATTGCTACAGTTGTTTGCGCCGTAGCCAGATTCGTCAACTTGTTGCAACACTCCATAGGTACCACCTTTTGTCTTTGATCCGCCGAGGGTGTCGTAGGCAGTAATAATGCTAGAACATCGACTATCAGGTTTTTTGTATTGGCCCGGGCCGCCAGTGAAATCAAAAATTCCCTGGGGGCCAATTATTCGGTCAGTCGGATTATTCCCTCCTAGATAGTTATAACCAGTCTGGGCTTCGGCTTGGCCGCCCATAAATGGCAACAAACCAGAAATCACGCTAAAGCAAAGCAAACCCGTAAACAGGTATATTGCCAACTTTTGGCGCCCACTTTTTTGGCGTTTGAACATCTCAGGGCTCATTTTAACACGGCTAAACGCACAATAAAATAACCATAAGCTTGTAAACGCTAAAATGCCAAAGTGCTTATGTCCTCTTGCCTGATGTTTAGCAAGGCACTATAATAAAGCCAAATGGTTCATAGCCAACATAAAAACAGATCCAAAAAATTCCCTTCTAACAAGCACTTTGTATTGTTTGGTTTGGCAACCATGGCAATAATTTTTATGGCTACAACTGGTTTGGCGAACGCGGCAACACTTTATAACTTCAACGAAACTGCTGCATGCCTCCATGGAGTAGATGCATCCAAAGGCAACTACAGGCTTGATCCTCCACATGAATATGAGGGCGTAGAATATTATTGCATTCAAAATCTTACGTTAGCTCAAATAAAACCACCCAATGGGGCCAATAACTGCGCGGCAGGGGTTGGCCGTATTCATAATGCGTTTGCTGGTTTTGGCTGCCTTGATCTAGATAATCCGGTTGTTAAAAAACCAGCTACCATTCCTACGGGTGACTCGTCTTGGTTTTCGGATACATGCGGCGCCCTTGATAACCCAGACCAGCCACCTATCAAGGTCGCAATTGGCTTGGGGTGCAGAAACAAAGGTAATCCGATAATGGACGCAACCTTTGGCATTATTCGTTTCTTGTCTTACGGGGTTGGCTTGGTTATAATTGCCTCCACAGTTGTGGCGGGC
>Ga0209542_10014400_pt1 | contig 13471 bp, 13 predicted proteins | sample RifCSPhighO2_01_FD_184028 | JGI IMG/M metagenome (GOLD analysis project Ga0209542, IMG submission 184028) | Soil microbial communities from Rifle, Colorado - Rifle CSP2_plank highO2_0.1 (SPAdes) (version 2) | ecosystem: Environmental > Terrestrial > Deep subsurface > Rock core/Sediment ... | reverse complement strand
ACAAAGAAAACAGAGACGAGCGCAAAACAGGAAACGCCGAAAGACAATAAAGATTCCGTGATCAGTTCGCTCAAAAAACAAGTTGCCGATTTGACGCAGAAAGCAAGTCAACCAAAAGTTGAGGCACCGAAAACATCGGTTATCACTTTGCCGTCCGGCGCGGTCGTGGAGATGGACGCGAACGGAAACGTCATTCGTACAATCACGGCGGCACCGCAACAGACCTACACTGCGCCTGCGCCGACGACACAAAGTCAGCCGACTCCCGCCGCCAACTCCGCGCCGACGAGCAGAACACTTGAAGCCTCGCTACAGCCAAATGCAGGCGAAATTCATGCAAAAACGGGAGAAGCTGTTTCGCGGGCGGCCCTGTTTCCCTTTACGCTGAAAGCTAGCGGGAACGCGGACACTCATGTATCAAAAATAAAATTCAGAACTTTGGGGCCGACGCGATTTACCGACATGTGGATTGAGTCAGACGATGGTGCGTACGTTGGGAACAAGGTTAATGCCTCGTCGGTGTTTAGCGGCGGGTACGGGTATGTTCCTGTTTCAATCACGCTGACCCCGGGCAAGACATCAAACTTCACGCTGTATGTAAATGTGCCCGCAGGAGTTTCCAAATCGAGCGGCGTCGAACAACTGTACATGGAGGGAATAACGAGTGACGCCGGAAGCATGAGTGACTTTCCTCTGAGCGGAAATGCTTCACTGTGGTACGACAGGGCCCCTGCTGGAATCTCTATACAAAGTTCGGTTTGCAACCTTGCGGCAACAAATCTTAAAACAGACTATGTGCTCGACGACCTTTTGCAGAATGGTAACATCGACGGTCGTATATTTATGAACGCGTATATTCTGGATGCCGCAGGCAAAAATTATTACGATGGCTACCCACCCGCCACAATGACAATCACGACAAGTAACCACTCGAACGACAAAACTCTAACCGGATCGGGGGTCACTGGGCCCTGCGGCAATTATTATCCCTACGAATTTTACGCTACTGAAAAAGGCACTTACACAATCACATACTCTGCTCTCGGCCTCTCAAAATCGGTTACGATTACGGTCAACTAGTATTTACGACTCTCCTGTGCAAAGAGTCCCAATTCTGATACGGGGAACAGATCAGAGTTATTAAGGTGCAATTATACCACTTCCTACCAAAAAAGCAAGGGTTTGCGCGCCAACTATGTGAGCCGTTCGGATTTGCTCCCGACAAGCCGGCCGGTGCGGTAAAATTGGGGTATGGCAGACGAAGAAACAACTCAACCCTCTACGCCTGCGGTAGAGCAAACCGCGACGCCGCCGGAGGCGGCTACGGCTCCCACAGGGCCGGAAGCAACGCAAAGCGAGCCGCAGTCAGTTGAATCGCAAACGGCTCAAATACCAGAGAGTGAGCCGTTGCCACCCGAACCCGAACCAATAACTCCCGCGCCGGAGCCGCCGCAGGCGGCGACGAGCGCGTCTGCAACACCCGCACCGGCTTCGACAAACTCACCGCAAGCCACGCATCCCGCCCGCGATCTGTTGGTGAAAGCACGGGCAACGATTCAAGACCGAAAGCATAAGAAACTTGAAAAAATCCTGGAAGCGCTGACGGTGAAAGGCAAAATCACCAATGACGAAGTAGAGAAATTGCTTCACGTCTCGGACGCAACGGCAACTCGGTATCTCTCTGCATTGGAAAAGGAAGGAAAGATTCAGCAAGTCGGGAAAACTGGAAAAGCAGTCGAGTACACGCGCATTTGAATTTGCATGCAAGGAGGCAGAAAATCGGAAGTGAAATGCGATATACAAACGACGCGCAGCCGCGCTTCTCTCGGCTGACCCATGCGCCTGACCAGAGACAGGCGCATGCATAAAATGGATGCCATCCGGCGGGCAGGTATCTCGCTAGGGAAAGCTGGCCCGAGGCCGGCCCGCGCAAGCGGATGACCAACTATGTACGAGAAATCGGAAGTGAAATACTGACCGCGGGTGGGGGGAGCTGCAGCGCGCTAGGAGGCTCCAAAAGCCGAGGCACGAACTCGAACGGAGCGGCGGATACATGAGACCCGCTGCAAGCTAGCAAACCTGAAACCGATACAAAGACGAAGCGAACGGACGCACCGCGAGGCAGTAAATATAATCGAGGGTTTTTGGACCCTAGCGCGATGGAGCGGGGGGTGGGTGTGCCCACCCCACTCGGATGAGCGCCGTAGGCGCACCGATACTGCCGGACGAGCCCTAGCGAGATACCCTGCCCGCCGGATGGCGGGTAGTAACTAAACATCGAGACGAAGGCACTGTTCGCAACCCGTGGCATCCGCTATTGTATTCTTGTATTTCAACGGCTCACTCCTTCGAGCCAACGGCTCATATGGGAAGAAGTGAGCCGTTTGCCCCCGCCCCGCCGCCCATTCAATTTTTCAAAAACCCCCGCGAAATAGATGAGAATGCCTGTCCGCCTTTGGCGGAGAGGATTGGCGGCGGGGCGGGGGCCGAGGGCGCGGCGTACTCGCGCGCCCGAGAGAGTCAGCACGAAATCGAATCGTACAATCCAGTACAAAGCCACCACGCGCGCGGAGCGCGCGACTAGCTCTCGTGCTCGAAAAAGGTTCGAACTTGGTCGTATAATGTAGCCCAGAGTTGGAGAGAGCCCAATGAGTATGGCTTCAGATATGCAATAGATATGCAATAATTGAGATATGGAAATATCCCCGCGTGCTTCTCGGATGGAGTCCAATATCAACAGAGAATTACCTGTCAATCTTCCCACGCGTCAAGAAATCATCAAAAATTCGCATTTGAGTGAGACCGATTTTGATGAATCAAGATATCGAGAATATATACAATCTTTTCAGGAGAGGGTGCAATTGTTGCGAGAGCAGGAGGCACACCTGCGGTCAGACTTCAATGCGCTGAAACCGTATTATTCCGAGGGAAGCATAGATTTCAGGAAACACTTCGACCTCGTCGAAGATTTATTGCGCAAGCTTTCCTCAAATCTCCACAGCGTTTTTCATCAGAGAGATTTGTTTCCACAGAGTGACCATTGGTTCCTTGCGGAAACTCAAGTGGATGAATTATCGATGCAGGTTAGAGATTTAAAACATGCGATGTCAAACTTGTACTCTATCGGGACATATCACTCGACTTCTCGAAAAGCAAGTCTTCGAGATGAAATAGGCCCTGGGCAATATGCCCGCGTGGAGAGCTCTGCGATGTACGCTCGCGCCGCCCTTCAACCGCGCGAAACGGAAAAATACTTTGGCGATCTTTTGTCATTACCGGAAAATGTACATCACGAAACAATCTTGGTTGCAAATGGAATGGCGGCACTTACGACTGCTTTGGCACTGGTTAAATCGGAAAAATACAACGGCAACTATCTTATTGCGGCGAATCCTTACTACGAACTCACTAAAGCATTTAAGCAGATGTTGGATGAGCGAGGCGTAAAAGAGGCGGGATTTCAACCACCTGAGACACTCCTGCAGAATATGAAAGAAAACAATCCCGATGTAATAATCGTAGAACCAATCCAAAATAACGCGGATATGCAAGAAATAGATGTCGCGTCGTTGGTTTCCATACCAACGAAACACGAAAAACGTTTCTTCATATTAGACTATACTCTGTCCGGGCAAAATTTCGCCATAAGTGACTATGTTGATAAGGCCACGACGCACGACGTATTTATTCTCATTTCGAGTGTTCATAAGATGTACGAGCAGGGAGATGACATTACTCCGGCAGGCGTCATACACGTAGTAGGCAAAGGCGCGGTAGAAATTGAGTCGGTTGTCGAAAAAATCAGGACATTACGCTCGATGCTCGGAACGAATATTGCCGTTCCAAGTTTACTCTTGCTGCAGAAGATTTCGCTAGGTGCCGTCGAGGCATACTCGAGCTCGATAGAGCGAAATGTCACGACCCTTTCGCGGGCACTGCAAAAAGTTGATTGTCCGCTTGTAAAAAAAATCGTGACAGCACCGACAAGTGCAACAGGGGTCTCCCGCGGTCTCTTTTTCATAATTCAGTTTCACGAAAAGTCGGGCCCCTCATTTATCGGAAAAGTGCTTGAGAAAGCCAGAGAACATAATTTACAGGTAACAGAAAAATTTGCATTTGGATATAGGCACACGAGTCTGTGTCTTTTTGGAGACGAGGCGGTCGTTAGAATTGCTCCGGGTATTGAGGACTCACGCAAAATAGAAGTATTGAAACGAATTTTTACAGAAGTTCTGACTATCCTGCCGAGGGAAAGCAAGGATTGATTACGTGGACAATCATACCGGCTACGATTTGGCGATGTTGCAGATAGTGCAGTTTACGTTATAGTTGTACAGGGGCGTTATCAATGGAGAAAACAGCGATGCGTACATTCCGCAAGAGCTCACTCTGCAGTGGCGAAGTCGCAACAGATTGCGCCGAGGTGAAAATCGACGCGACTGAGGTGGTCATGCGCAATAGCAAGATGCCGGGTAAGGAAATCTTCTTCACCCAGGCCGAATGGCAGGCGTTCGTCGCCGGCGTCAAGAACGGTGAATTCGACGCCTGACACCTCGAATATCACCGCTGCTGCGTACGACGCACTCGACACCGCCCGGGAGTACTGGGCGGCTTTTTTATACAGTCTCTAACGCCAGAAAAAGTGGCACCACTTTTATGGCTTCAAGCCATGCCTACGTTCTGAACACGTCCAGGTTCGGGAACAAAGGATAATTTTGAGGCAGTAGAAGTCCATCAGAGGCCTGTTTCATTGGGCCTTTAGATTCGTTTGAATTTTTTAGTGTCGCTCGTGTATCCAGTATAATCAATCACTATCGAGGATTCGATGATCCCCGCAACTACCGTATATGAAAAAAATGGCGTTCGTGTTCCTTGCTGCGGTGTTTTCCATCGCATCGTATCCCGCGCTCATCAATGCGCAGGCGGAGATTATCCCCGATCAGATGACCTTCTCGAAAGCGAGAGTGTAGGAAATTTCCAATCAGCGGACGGAAGTCATTCCGGGCACGGGTACACCCGCCGAAAGCCAGACTATTACGGCAGAAGTATTGAATGGGGACAAAAAAGGGCAGGTGGTTACGTTTGAGAACGACTACATGCAGCTTTCTGAGGGCGAGGTCTTTTATTTGCGACACACGACAAACCCGATAGATGCTATTGATTACTACTCTGTGGCCGATCCATATCGCCTGGACATTCTGATAATTCTTGCCGTCGCATTTTTCGTCCTTGCAATGTTGTTTGGCGGCATTCAAGGCGTTCGCGGACTTGCAAGTTTGGCGGGCAGTTTAATCCTTATTTTCTACCTGTTGATTCCCGGCATTCTGCAGGGGTGCTCGCCCATCTTCGTGGCTATAGGAGTCTCTTCGCTGATCATTATCGCGGGGTCGTATATTACGCACGGATATAATAGAACGACGACCGCCGCAGTAATTGGAATGATAGCTACCGTGTTCATCACCGGGCTTGCTGCGTATTTTGTGATGACTTCGGCGAACCTTTCGGGCTACGCCTCCGAGGAGAGCGTGTATCTCAACTTCAATACGCATGGCTCAATATTGAATTGCATTTGCATCCCTGCATCCAGACGGCTCACATACCCGTTATGTGAGCCGTTTGCCCCCGCCCCGCCGCCCATTCAATTTTCAAAAACCCCCGCGAAATAGATGAGTATGGAGGAGAGTGCGGCGGGGCGGGGGCGGGCACGGAGTCGAATCGGACCACTCCCGTACAAAGCCACCACGCGCGGAGCGCGCGACATCACGGGTTCATGGTAAAATAGGTACGAGCTAATTCGTATAGCGGAGCAGGTCACCCAACCATTCAAACTTTCATGCAACCCCTATCGCAACCGGTACAGCAGCTCCTCTTCCGCATGCGGGGATATGAATCCCGCGAGGAACCGTCTGAGGACAGCGAAATAATCGTGGAAGAACATCGTACCTCGAACCCCGCGGCCGCGCTCTATGAGAATTTACGGTATCTCGTCGACTATCAGGAAGAACATGCGGTGCGGCGCAGCGCCATCGAACGCATCCTCCGGCGCTCCATCTTGATTGAGAGAAAGACGCTCGACGCGCGCGTGCTGCTCTCCGAGCTTGTCGAGGGCGGCTATCTGCCCCGCAGCGGTGCGACCAGAGGCGTCGCGCGCAAAATCACGGAGGCTATCAACAAGGCGGCGCGCATCGAGCCGCATCTCTCCGGTTCGGCATCGCTCCGGCGCGCTGTCATAAGTTTCGTGGCGAGCGAGGTCGAAACCGTGCTCGCGCCGCGCGAGCACCTCCTCGATGACGCTGTCGTGCAGGCCTTCTATCAGACGGTACAGCCGCGCATACAAGGTCATGAATTTGAAAAAGATCATCTCGACGTCCAGGTGCGCTGTGCCTGCCGGCGCGCGCTTCTGGGTTCGGACGACGCGTCGCTCTCATACGCGCTGTGGCTTCTCTATGTGCCGCAGTGGAAAGAGGAAGCGGGAGATTTCGACGCGATTGCGGGTAAGATTCCGGCCATCATTTCGACGATACGGATGAACGTCGGCAGCACCGTGCAGTGGCAAATCGTGCAGAAGTTGAAAAAAGAGTGCATTTATTTCCGTATCATCCGCGAGCTTGTGCAGCGTGACGGGAGCCTCTCCATCGACGTACTCGGCGACCCTAAGAAGATGGAGGCTGCGACGAGCGCCTTTCTCGCCGAGAAGTACGCGCAGGAGAACGACAAAGCGCGCTCGAGCGGTACGCGCGCGGTGTGGTACCTCCTCTTCACGAAAATATTCCTTGCACTCGTGCTGGAGCTTCCGTACGAACGCTACGTCCTCGGCGGTGTTTCTCCCATACCGCTCGTGGTCAACATTCTCTTCCACCCGCTCTTGCTCTTCGGCCTCACGCTCGAGGTTGTCTCTTTGGGTACCGCAAATACGGAGGCGATATTGCGCGGGCTGCATGTGGTGCTCTACGGTAAGGATACCCAGCCGATAGAGATATACCGCCGTATCAGATTTGCGAAGACCTTTGCGGCGCTCTACGCGCTCGTCGCGCTCGGGGTCTTCGGGGCGATTTTGGCCGTCCTGCAGGCGCTCTCGTTCAATATCGTCAGTATGGTGCTTTTCTACTTTTTCTTCTTCTTCGTGAGTTACTTCACCTTCCGCATCCGCTACAACGCCAACCGTTGGAAGGTCCTAAGCGACGGGACATTCCCCGCGATGGTCAATCTTCTCGCCGTCCCCGTCGTCCGTACAGGGCATTGGCTTTCGCGGAAATTCGCGACGGTCAACATTTTTATCTTCATCCTCGATTTCATCATTGAGACGCCCTTCAGGCACATGTTGAGCTTTTGGAATCAGTTTGTCCGCTACTTACGCGACAACGTCGCCGACGTGCGCTAGAGCATGTTTGAAAACCTGCGCTTCGAGGCCATGTCCCCTCGGAACCCGGATTTTTCTACTGAAAAATCCTTAATCCTCGCCTCGTCGGCTGCGGGAGGTTCCGAGAGGACACGGCTTCTCGCTCCGGTTAAACGTTTTCAAACACGCTCTAGTAGCGCAAACAGCCCGGCCTAGCCGGGCTGTTTGCGAAAGAACACCTCTGTACGATGTAGCGATGCTACTTCGTCTTGAAGGATAGCTTGTCTCCCCGTACCGTTCCCTGGTTGTTCTGGGCAACGATGCGGAAGTAGTACGTCGTGTTTGCGTTCAGTCCCGTGACGTCGGCTTCGACCGAGTCCGGATTCATGCCTGCACCCGCGGAGACTCTTGCCGTTGTTCTAAGAAGTAGCGAACCCAAGAGGGAATCGGAGCTGTACTCAAACCAGTAACTCGTTTCCACACCGTTGGGGTCTACGATACCGCGCAGCGTCGCCGTGGTCGTCGCGACGTCGGTCGCGGCGCGGGTCGTTGCTGCGGGCGCCGCTACTGCGGGGCCCTTCGTCGTGAAGTTCTGGGTCGGGCCGTTGACCGTGCCGAACTGGTTTTGCGCGTTTACGCGGAAGAAGTACTTGGTCGCGGGCGAGAGGCCGGCAAGCGATGCGGAAACGGCTGTGAGAGCAGTTCCGTTACCTGCGGGCTGGAACGACGTTATGCTGCCGAAATTGGCATCGGTACCGTACTCAAACCAGTACGTCGTCTGCGAGCCGCGGGGATTCACGCGCGCGTTAAGCGTTGCGGTCGTGCGCTCGACGTCCGTTGCGGCGTTCGCGCTTACCGCGGGCGGGTTGCCCTGCGGCGGTGGATTGTTGTTGGTGCTGAAGCTGTAGGTGCTTCCGTTTACCGTGCCGTACGCGTTTTGCGCGCTCAAGCGGAAGTAGTACAGGGTGTTTGCACGGAGGCCCGTGATGTAGCCGGGCGATGGGATAGCGCTCCAACCGGAGCCGATGCTGTGCGATGCGGTGCGCGCGCCGAGCGCGGTGGTCTCTCCGTATTCATACCAGTAGGTGGTCTGGGCGCCGTTCGGGGTTACTCTGCCCGTCACTACGACCGTCGAATTCGACGGTGCGGCGCCGGAGTCGGTGACTACCGAGGGTACGCCCGCAGTCGGCTGCGCAGGCGGTGGCGTGGTGGTGTTGTCGTCCGTTGTGATGGGCGGAGTAGTCGTTGCCGTCGTCCCGTCCGTCGCGGGGTTCATGGTGAGGAGGAAGTATCCGCCTCCGAGAAGTACGAGTACTACGACAATTCCGATAATAACATTTTGGTTCATAGATAATAGTTAGTTACTAAGGTAATAAAGCGTTATGACCGTTGCCGCGCGTTCGACCTTGCTTCCCATGCGCGGCGACACTCATGAAGACGCTGTGCACATGCCGCACCTTACTCTCCGCATCATGAAGAGGTCATGAAAGATGTCTTCACCTCGCTTTCATGAGAAATAGGTATAGTATCAATTTGTGAAAACCCCTGACGTGGCCTTAGACCCACTCGGTGACCCGAAGGATGGACACTTGCTCACGAGAGCCATCATAGACACCATCCGCGAGCCACTGATTGTTTTGGACGAGGACCTGCGCATTATCGTCGCAAGTGGCTCATTTTATAAAAAATTCGGACTGACGCACGAAAATACCCAAGGCAAACTTTTTTACGACCTCGGCGACGGTCAGTGGAGCACTCCCGCGCTGCGCACGCTTCTCGAAGAGGTGCTGCCGAAAAATACGACAGTGGAGGAGTACGAGATAGAGCATCACTTTCCGTCGATAGGCGTGCGCACGCTGCTCGTGAACGCCCGTGAGATACGGTATGAGAATCACCGTAGGAAAATCCTCCTCTCGCTGCTCGATATCACCGACCAACGCACGCTCGAATCGGAGCGGGAAGACCTGCTCACGCAAAAAGACCTTTTGCTCAAAGAAATGCGGCACCGAATTGCGAACAGTTTGCAGCTCATCGCGAGCATTCTTCTGCTGAAAGCCGAAACGGTGGAATCTAAGGACGGCCGCGCCCACTTTGAAGATGCGCACGAACGCATTCTCTCCATTGCGACAATCCAACAGCAGCTGGACCCGGTCGGCAGAGGTGAGGATATACATGTTGCAAAATATTTGACCGCTCTTTGCAAAAGCCTGGTCCGCTCGATGATTGGCGGCCGCAAGCCAATTTCCGTGCGGGTCATCGCCGGCCCGGGTATGGTCGGATCCGATACCGCGGTTTCCATGGGGCTGCTGACAACCGAGCTCGTAATCAACGCTATCAAGCACGCCTTTCCAAGCGGGCAAGAGGGCAGTATTGTCGTCACCTATGATGCGACCACTTCCGGATGGGTGCTAAGCATAGAAGACGACGGCATCGGTCAGAGCGAAGGCGTCAAAGAGGGTCCCCGCGGCCTCGGAACCAGTATTATCGGAGCGCTCGCGAATCAACTCCAAGCAATGATACGTACCGAAAGTTCGACCGAGGGCACAAAAGTTTCCATCGTGCACGCCACTATCTGAAAAGTCCCCGCTGAGGTAATACGGCAAGGTAAGACCTTGCCGCTACGGGACTAGCCTCGAAGTGGCATGTCCTGATGCTCCGAGTGGTCTACCGTGACCACGGGGGAGAGGAATATAAAGTGAAGCAAACGGATGACGAGCCAGCCGAGGATGGAGTAACCTATCATCGCGAGGATTACCGAGAAATCGAGCACGGCTGTAGGGCTTAGCGCAAATGCCGGGAAGGCCCCCGCGAACGGGCCGAGAAGGCTCTGGGTAACGCCGTAGACCCACGCGACGAACTCCGAATTTTGATTGGCTCCCAAAAGCTGCAGCAGTATGCGCAAAGCGAACGCGCCTTCGATGAAGCCGACGACCGCATTCACGACGCGCTCCGCAAAGCCGAGCGGGTAATAATCTGTGTGGTATATCGTTGCAACCATGGCATTAGTATAGTTGTACCCCCATGTCGAACGCGTGAAGTGGTGTTTTGGCAGCATGTCTGAAAACCTGGGCTTCGAGGCCATGTCCCCTCGGAACCCGGATTTTTCTGCTGAAAAATCCTTAATCCTCGCCTCATCGGCTGCGGGAGGTTCCAAGGGGACACGGCCTCTTGCTCCGGTTAAACGGTTTCAAACATGCTGTACAGAAAAACCGCCCCTCCACGGTACTCGGGGCGGTTTTTCGTTCCGTAGGCTTGTCTATTGCCAAGTGCGGATTGTGGCAGGCCACGTCAGCTGGATATTGCCGGAGGCGTCATCCGACCTCGCCGCGAAGTAGTAGACGGTATTCGCGGAAAGCCCGGTGATGCTCACCGAGTGGTTGTATCCGTACGCGGACTCGGTCATCGTTTGCCCTCCCACCGTGGGAGGTACTCCTACCGAGCCTTCAAGAAGGGCAAGCGGAGCGGAGCTGTAGTAGACGGTTCCGCGCGCGGCCTCATTCGTTGTCCAGGTGAACGTCGCCGAAGAAGTCGTTGTCGCTGCGACGACGCCGCTCATGATAGGAGCCGAGACGTCACCCGTCACCGTGCCTCCGATTGAGGCGTTGATGGCGGCGAGCGTGCGGGGTCCGACGCGGCCGTAGCCGTTCGTTGCGGCGCTACCGCCGCAGACGATGCCTTGCTGACACTGGTAGCGTTGTACTGCGGCACGCGTGAGCGGGCCGAAGTAACCCGTAACGAGGCCTTCGGGATAGACGCTCACATCCGCAGCAAGGAATTGCTGCAAGGATGTCACGTCGCTGTTGCGCTCCCCGAAATCGAGATACGACGAGATGGTGGTCAAAGCGGAAGCGGAGCCCGCCCACAGAAGGACTGTAGCGAGAAGCGCTGCGACCGCGAAGTACCACGTGCGAGAGATTGCATTGTTCATAATGATTGCTTTAAGCTGGTTAGTAAATAATAGGAGAGCTGACTAGACTCTCTCTGCTCATGAAGACGCAACCCTCATGAACCACTTACGAGGACGCCGCCCGATTTTCATCTGAGCTTCATCTTGGAGAAGACTCACTCGGATTTCCTCACTATATCGGCGCTTACGAACGGCTTGACGCCCCCCTGGGAAATTTTCCCTGTGACCGTCACGATGTCTCCTACATGAATATTCGCGAGTGAATCTTTCTCACCCTGCTCGTTGAAGAATTTGGTCCCGTAATTAGTCTGCACGGCCCAGGTGAATTCCGACGCTCCCCACGTCATACCAACCACGACCGTGCTGCCCGAGACGGAAAGTACGCGAGCGCCGCGCAGAAGCGTGAGCCCGTTATTGGCGATATGCACTTCGCGTACGGGGTCCGCCACAGGAGTCGAACTCGAAGCGGCGGCTGCGGAGAGGTAGACGGAGTTTGCGGAAGTTACGGGCCCGGAGGTGTTGCTCAAGGCTTGCGCGAGCGGCGAATACCCCCGGAAGAGCAGAAGCCCGCCCGCGACGGACACCGTCGCGGTTACGGCGGCAACGACAAAAATCCGCTGCGAAAATATTTTCTGCCAAAGCATGGGTAACGGAGTCATATGTTGTATTGACGTTCGCTTATTGAGTTCATTACACGGAAGTACGGAGACGCGGTGCTCTGTAAATTACGTGCGCCGCAAAGCACGGACAACGGCTATGAGGACACAGGCACCGAGAAGGGCGACAACGAAGCTGTAGAGATCAAAACCGTTTACGCCGCTTTGGCCGAGTACGCTCATAATCCAGCCGCCGATAACGGCCCCCACGACTCCGACGATAATATTGAGCAGCACGCCCTGTTCGGCGTCGGATTTCATAATGAGCGACGCGACCCAGCCGACGATACCTCCGAAGATTATCCAAATGATGATTCCCATAACGAGTATGTATACATTAGGTGAGTAATGACCGCGGGTGAGTGTATAGGAGGCCACATGAAGATACGGGGAAGAGCGGTACGCCGATGGTGCGCGAGCCAACAAAGCAAAATATTTCCAGATCCAATACTTAATCAAAAAATTAAGTATTGGATTGACGTGCGCAGCGACTTGCGCAATAGTCTTGCACGTGGCATAGTTTCTTTAGTAGAACTTTCGCTTCCTACAGTCATAGCCCCGAGCCACCGGATATCGGTGTTTCAGGGCTATGACTGCCAATAATGGCGGCCCTCTAGCACAAGGCGAAAGGACCTTGTCATGAAACCAGCTCTCTGCGAAAGCGGACTGCTTAAGTCCCTGCTCGATAACCTCGGTGGACCAAAGACTGTCGAATGGCACGAAATCTTGCGCCGCGCTTTGCGCCGCGAGAATCCGTTCCAGGATCAGTCGATTACATTCGCGATCCGCCTCACGCCCTCGCTGATTGCGGGGACCAGGGCGTTGAAGGAGTTGCGCTCGCAAGAGCACATCTCGACCACGAACTGGCACGACCTCGAAGTTGAGCCAATCGACAACAACGGTGGCTACAGCGACGCCTATCGGTCTATGACCTTCACGCTCGAAAATAAGCAGCGGGTCAAAGTTAAGGCTTCAACGTTGAAGAAGCAACTGCAACAGGATATCGTTCGGAGCGATGAAGGGCGCAAGTGGGAATCGCATTGCGTCTGGATCGAAAGGAAGGAGCGGATGCTATTCTTCGTTGGTCACACCCGAATGGACGGCAGCAAGCCATGGCAGAAGTGGCCCAAGGGCGACGAGCCTCTCCCCGGTGTTACGTGGCGAGCTCCGACACGGACTGAGATTGCGGCATACAACATTGCAATCCGGGATGAGAACGAAAGTGCGTTCCTCAAGATTTATTACTCCGACCTCATCGATTGGAAGGAGCTCAACGACAATCTCGGACGAGACACTGGCTGGGTTGAAAGGACCCTGGAAAAGGTCGCGTAACGAGTTTACCAAGTTCTAGCCGCTGCCGCCCCGGTACTACAGGGCGGCTTTCTTTTTGGATTCTTTTGGCAGTAATGTCACGATAGCGCGGCTATTGACAAGATAATAGGATATGATAGTATCCCGGTATCAACCAGCGCTGATCCAGAGAAGGGGGATCGACCTACAACTCCAGCTAACTGACATTGATACCAACTAAGACCACAATCTTTGTCGGTTTATCCATCGAATAATTCT
>Ga0209542_10014399_pt1 | contig 13472 bp, 11 predicted proteins | sample RifCSPhighO2_01_FD_184028 | JGI IMG/M metagenome (GOLD analysis project Ga0209542, IMG submission 184028) | Soil microbial communities from Rifle, Colorado - Rifle CSP2_plank highO2_0.1 (SPAdes) (version 2) | ecosystem: Environmental > Terrestrial > Deep subsurface > Rock core/Sediment ... | reverse complement strand
ATCCGGAAAAATGAAAATTCTTGATGTTGGAGTGTCATCTGAGATGGTGCTCCCAGATTCAAATATGTTTGAAAACTTATATCCGTATTTGAGTATGTTAACACTGGCTACTATTGAGGATAGTAAGAAACTTCGCAAAATATATCCTCAATGTGAGGTAGTAAAAATCACTCCACACAAGAAACTCCCTTTTCGTAATAAACAATTTGATATAGCAGTGTCGTGGGCAACACTTGAGCACGTCGGTGGATATCATGATCAAGAATTCTTTTTGCACGAACTTACTCGTGTATCAAAAAGAATTTATGTGACAACACCTTATCGTGGTTGTATTTATGAACCCCATACAGGATTTTTCTTTTTGCATTGGTTACCTCTAGTTGTCTTTAGAAAGATTTGTTCAATAACAAAAAGAAAATTTTGGGCTAATGAGAGCAATTTAAATCCATTGTATATTTCCGATCTTCAAAAGTTATTGCCAAAAAACAAAAATATGAAAATTAAACTTTATTACATGTTTCGGTTCCTTCCTTCACACTTAATTATCTATTCTGGTTAGTTGTGATTATGTGTAATTTTTCTGTACGGATAAAACAAAAGATAAATCACATAATTTTTGGTGCTTTTGGTTTTGATGCTGTTTCTAGCACAAAAATAGTAGAAAGGGGAGATCTTAAACGTTTGGGGAGCCGTTATGGTGGCTGGGTCGTGCCGAGCAGTCTATTAAGCAAGGATTCTATTTGTTATTGTGCAGGGTGTGGCGAAGATATTTCGTTTGATTTAGAACTTATTGAAGTTTATAAATGTAATGTCTTTGCTTTCGATCCTACTCCTCGGTCTGCAGAATACGTGCTCACAAATACAATTGATAATTCCAAATATCACTTTTGTAAGCTTGGTTTGTGGAATAAAAGGGCAAGGTTAAAATTTTATGCTCCAAAGAATATAAATCATGTTTCTCACTCTCTTCTTAATTTGCAGAAAACGAAGGGCAGTATCCAAGTAGAGGTTGATAGTCTGAAAAATATCATGAAAAGCAATGGTCATACTTATCTTGACTTGCTTAAACTTGACATCGAAGGGGCAGAATACAAAGTCCTCAACTCAATATTTAGTAATAATATAGACATAAAAGTTCTTTGCGTTGAATTCGACGAAATGTTTAATCCACTTGATGAGGGATATATACAAAGAATTAACGACTCTATAAACAAGCTGACAAAATTTGGATATATTATGGTATTTAACGAAGGAAACGGGAATTATACTTTTGTAAAAGAATAAAATGCCACTTTCTAGTTACTTTCATCCTCTAACTGCGGGAGTCATTGTGCTTTTTTATGTTGCTACAGTCTTATTCGAAATTATCGGAGGAGCATTTATCCATACATTTGTACGACCAAAAGGAAACATCTATTACAATTCACTTAACTGGATTGTTGGTTGGGGCATTTATATATTTATTATTTTTGCTTTAGGCTTCTTCATTGCTATTAATACTCTGTCGGCAATTGTCACACTGCTAGTTCTCACCACAATAGCATTACCTATCTACAGAAAACGAAAAATTTGGCAACAAAGTTTGAGCACATGGAAAAGTCAGCTGCCTGTTTTTATTTTGTTTTTTATACTTATTCCGTTAATTTTTATTGAAGCTTCACGTCCACCTGTTGAATGGGATGAAATGGCTTATCATTTTGTTCCTCCATTGGTATTGCCATATTTAAACAATTATTGGAACTTTAGTGGTTCGCTTTATTTTGATATTCCGCGAAGCTTGAATCTTTATTATATTGTTTCCTTTGCTGTTTCTCACACTTACTCTTTCGCTAGGCTTACTAATTTTGCATTTTTATTTACAGCTATTTCTTATACCTACTCCGCGCTGAAAGAGAAATTTGGAATTGCGACTTCATTGCTTTTTGTTTTTGCACTACTTAGTATCCCACAAATTATTATTGAGTCCGCAACTTCAGGATACGTTGATATCCCGACAAATGCATTTGTTTTAATTGCAGTCGTTTCAGGTGTTACAGCATTTCTTTCAAAGTCAAAACAATACATTTTGATTAGCGTGATTTTTTGGGCACTTGCGCTTGGCACTAAATATACAGCACTATTGGCACTTTTCCCATTTGCCGCTAGTTGTTTGATTTTATACTTAGTTAGAAGAAAAGAGCTAGCCAGTTTAATCACTCGTAGAATTTTTCTTGCGCTACCAGTCCTCGCAAGTATATTTGGTGGGTTTTGGTATATAAAAAACGCTTATTTATTTGGAAACCCGATATTCCCATTTTTCTTCAAGTGCAAGGAGGCTTTTTCTCAGGCATGCAGCCAGGGAGCAAATTTCTTTGGAACTTGGACTACAGAAATAACTAAAGAGACGCTATGGCCCATATTCAAGGAAATTACCGGAAGTAACATCGTTTTAATAATCCTCACACTGCTAGTGCCATTTTTCGCCTTACATAATAAAAACAAAAATACGAGAACCGCGACTTTAATTATTTTGGCGACGATTATTATCGAGTTCTTTGTACTCTCGCGTTTTTCTGGCTTTCTGGACAGATACCACCAGCACATTCAATTCATGTTAATGATTCTCATTACAGTGCAGCTAGCCAATAAATATAAATCTAAACTAGTAGCGATTCTCGCACGCAAAATCTACGTTATATCTATTCTTCTCTTAGTCCCTTATTACTTTTATGCAGTCTATTTCAATTATTTTAATGTTAATTTGCGACAGGATGGCCTCTATGCTCTTAGGCGAACTTCGATTTATGACTGGGTAAGTGTCCGTATGCCAAAAGTAGCAGAAGTAGTTAAGTGGTGTGAAAAACAATCAGCAGAAAGCCCGACACCCATAATTCAAATCGACCCGGATATGATTTGGTATAGATACGAAGGATTGATGCGCATTTTTATGACTAACTGTAGTTTTTCGTCAAACGTTCCGCTTAATGATAATGGTGAAATTTCTGAAGGCACCCAACCATTTTATGTTATTTCTTTATCAGAATGCCTTCCTCAAGGTGAAGTCAAGCCACTTTGGAACTTTGAAACAGAAGAGGCATTTAGAATGCGGCAGCAAACTAATATTCTTATTTGCAAAGGAGAAAAAGTTGTAGACTCACTATACTACGTAGATACAACAAAATAAGATGTTTGAAAAAGTAATCTCTTTTATATACACCAGAATATATTATCCGACGAAGCCAAACCTATTGGGCGACAGGTTAATTGAATATTCATTTATTGCTGCAAATATACCCCCGACAAAGAAAAATCTTCTAGCACTTGACTTCGGTAGTAGCACCGGTGAGCCGGCACTTATAGCGGCAAGGCTTGGATATAAAGTTCATGCAATTGACCTCCTTGCAAGAACATTTCATTACCGGCATAAAAATGTTGAATTTGAAAAGCTGGATATATTAAATATGCAAGATGAGCCCAAATATAACTTGGTAATTGTGTGCTCAACCATCGAGCACGTAGGACTCAAAGGCCGTTATAACATTGCCAATAATATTAAAGACGGAGACTTGAAAGCAGCAAAGAAAGTATTTCAGCTACTTTGTAAAGGTGGGCAAGTAATTCTAACTTTGCCCGTCGGGAAAGATGGTGTGTATAAAAACCTGCACAGAGTCTACGGCAAAGAAAGACTGCCAAAGCTCTTGAAAGGTTTTAAAATAAAAAAAGAAGAGTATTGGACAAAAGAACAAACTAACAGCTGGTTTATCTCAAATAAAAAAACCGCCCTGGCTACTCGCTCAAGTGCTCAATTTTACAGTTTAGGGCTTTTTGTACTGGGAAAATAATATGTGGATCATTGCATGGGTACTAATTTTTATCCTAGCGAGTTTCATTTCTGTCTTCACTAAGAAACATCTTCGGATTAGTTCAGCGACATCTCTAGTAATCGGGCTTGCGCTTAGTCCTATACTTCTTGCCGAATTTCTGTTTCTACTTTACAGATTTTTTCCAAAATATCCTCATGACTTTTACAAAATTATTTTTATGCTCACTGTATCCAGCTTATTGTTACTACTTTCTAGATTTAAAACAGAAATCAAGTGGCCAACTCCGCCGAAACTCAATTTAAGCTCATATTTCTATCTTGCAAGTATTATCAGCATTACTGCCGTCACTTTTATTCGGATGATTTTTTGGCCAATAACCTGGTATGACCAGACAGAATACTATGCAGTTTCCCACACCCATTATTTTCAAAGGGAAGCCAGAAACGAAGTGGTTAACCCTTTGCGTGAACACGATGGATTGGTTTCAGGTATCAGACCGGGGATTCCACTCATGATTAACTACTTTGCGATATTTAATAACAACAATATTTTAGTAGAAAAGGAGTTGATGTTTCTTGTCTTTTACTATTTTATGTTAACCCTTATCATTTTCAATTTGTTGGCCAGGAATACATTTCGGGATATAAACGTGGCCTTATGCGGATTGTTTCTGATAACCACTTGTTTCTTCTTTATAAACTTTACAATTTTCGGCTTTAAAGAAATAATGCTGGTCGCCCTAGGGCTTGTAGCCTGCGCCATATTTAAAGAAACCCAAGCAAACAAGAGATTTATTTTTTTTGCGCCCCTTCTAGGGCTGGTCTTGGGCACAATGGCATTCATTCACTTTACCGGTGTCGTTCTTGGAGTATTACTATTTGTCTCTTATGTCATTAACTCTAAAATTAAAATCTTCGGAAAGATAGTATTTATCCTGCTGACTTTTCTTACGATGTACTTGTCCAGTTTAGGAGAGATTCGTTTTTTTGCCGGGTGGGCAACTCAGGGGCTACACTCACTTCCTGCGATAAGCTCAGTTTCTGATGATTTAGCAAAAGGTGGGGCCGGGGAACTTAAGTTAGTTGGGCAAATGACCAAAACCGATACACTTTTAAAAGGGAAACTGCAAGCACTTACACAAGTTCAATCATTTGGCTTTGTTTTCTGGATTGTCCTTTTAGGCGTTGTTTTAAACATCAAGCAGATACTAAGTGATAATCACAAACGTTTTGTTTTTATGGTGGTAGGAGGATTTATGCTTCTGATATTTAATCCCTTTTCACTTTTTGGACATGAAGCATCGTATGTCTTTTTAGTAAGCCCGAAATATTACTTACTACTTTTGCCGTTCTTATTACTTATAGTTCTTAATATTTTCCCCCACATATCCAGACTGTTTCAGAAAATCCCTCGAAGGTTTGTTTTCTTCGCCACGATCTTTACATCAGTTGCAGCACTAGTCCCAACACTTTTTCGAGAAAAAACACTTCAAGCAATTTCTCTTTTCGTGCCACTTCATTACAACAATACTTCCTACTACCTAACGAAATTAACAGAATTTTGCCTACTATATGCAGGGCTATCCTTAATTCTTCTACTTTTTGCCTCTAATAAAAGGAAATATAGCAAGAAATTGACCGAAGTTTTATTTTTCGGATATTTTTTTCTTGTACCATTCGCTTTCTTCTTTAATAACAACTATGGTTTGTTAGAAACCTTGACACTGTCGCTATCAAGCAGAAGTGAAAAAGTTGGAGTTAGCAACAAGGCAAAAGTAGACTTATATGAGACTTTTGCTGTTCTTTTGAAAAATCACCATAAAGGTGAGATCGTTTTATTACTCGATCCAGGAGACGGGCCTCAGTTTAATTATTATTTGCTCACAAAATATGATGAATATTTCAACAACCCCAAAATCACAAATTATGTTTACTCAAGCGAACCACTAGAAATGAAATATGAATGGATAATCAAAAATTCAGAAAATAACCTGACTGAGTTGTTTAATGAAAAATATACAGTATTTTTCGAGAATAAATATAGCCAGCTGTTGCGTATAATATAATATGAGGATGGAAACAGTAATAAGATCAAAGCCTGTTTGGCAACTTCTGGATTTTCAGGAGATTTGGCGATATCGTGAACTTTTTTGGGTATTTGCCTGGAGAGATATTAAAGTCCGCTACAAACAAACTGCATTTGGGGTGCTTTGGGCTTTGTTACAGCCACTTTTTTCTATGTTTGTATTCACGATATTCTTTGGTAATATCGCAAAAATCCCTTCAGGTGAACTACCATACGCACTATTTGTGTTAATCGGTCTAGTGTTTTGGACCTATTTTTCAGGGGTCTTAACAAATGCAAGCAACAGCATGATTGAAAACGAAAATATCATAAAAAAGGTATATTTCCCGAGGATTATTTTGCCCGCTTCCAAGGCTGTAGTGGGACTAATAGACTTTGCGGTTGCTTTTGCGATGACAACGCTTGTAATTTTATATTTTGGACAAACCGTTCACCCAAATATAATCTGGTTGTTACCACTTGGGATTCTAGTCACTTTCACGGGGTCAATGGGCTTGGGACTACTCATTGCCGCTATTAATGTTAAATACAGAGATGTACGCTACATACTGCCATTTTTTATTCAAATGTTGGTTTTCATTACTCCGGTAATTTATCCCACAAACATAATGCGCCCGGCATTTGCACGCTTAATGGCTGTAAACCCAATGACAGCAGTTGTTGAGTCTGTCAGAGTGGCTGTAACCGGCTCTGGAAGTGTCGACTGGGGGATAATGATAATATCTATCGTCTCATCTTTGGTCTTATTAACAGTTGGCCTTTTGTATTTTCGTTCAACAGAACGCTTTTTTGCAGATATAATCTGATATGAATAAACCAATTATCGAAATAAATGGTCTTTCAAAAAAATATAGATATGGTCCGTCTCAGCCGTATTACACTCTTAGGGACTCACTCTCAAATATTTTCAAACCAGCTCCAAAAAACAACAATGACTCCTTTTGGGCGCTAAAAGATGTCTCAATGACAGTTCGCGAAGGTGAAGTTGTCGGGATAATCGGTCCAAATGGCTCGGGGAAAAGTACTCTTTTAAAAATCCTAAGCCGGATAACGATGCCTACTCGCGGGGAAGCAATTATAAGAGGACGGGTAGGGAGCTTATTGGAGGTAGGCACAGGTTTCCATCAGGAGCTTACAGGGCGAGAAAACCTATATCTAAATGGGTCGATTTTGGGTATGAACAGAAAGGAGATTAACAACAAGTTCGATGAAATAGTTGATTTTTCGGGCATAGAAAAGTTTTTGGATACTCCCGTGAAAAGATATTCTTCTGGGATGCTTGTAAGGCTCGGTTTTGCTGTTGCTGCGCATCTTGACCCAGAAATTCTTCTTATTGACGAGGTTCTTGCGGTAGGAGACATTGAATTTCAGAATAAATGTCTCAAAAAGATGGACGAAGTAGCTAAGGGTGGGCGAACTATTTTGTTTGTAAGTCACAATATGAACTCCATTGAACAGCTCTGCACTTCAGCAGTTTGTCTGGTCGGGGGCAAGGTGGGTGCAGAAGGAAAAGATGTTAATAGAGTCGTGGCAAATTATTTAAAAGTAACTACAAAAGGACTTAAGGGCAAGTGGGTAAATAAAAACAAAAAATTCGACAGTAAATATTTTTTCCCGAAATCGGTATCTTTAATAGATATGAATGATAATGTAATTAGTTCGTCGACAAGAAATGATGCAGATATCAGGATTGTCTTTAAGGGGCATATTAAAACACCATCCAAGTCTGTTATTGTAGGCTATAACATTTATCAAGCAAGAAGTAATATACTGCTTTATAGCTCGTTTAGCACGGACGGAAAGCCAGAGACCTGGCCCATATTCAAAAAAGGTGAGTGTACACTGGAAGCTAAAATTCCCAGAAGGTTCTTAAATGAAGACGAATACAGGATTGAGCCTATGATTGTTTATCGACGTTCTCTGGCAGATAAATTATTCATTTTAAAACCTGGAGAAATTGGTGTTTCGCTCTCGTTAAGTATAAAAGGCGGTTTGAGTGACTCACCTTTCTGGGTACAAAACAGGGGAGGATTAATTGCACCGGAATTGAAGTGGGAGCTAAAGGACACCGTATAGCATGTTCACATGGATAAAATGATATCGCTAATTAAGAAAAAGGTCTGGTCAATTTATTACAATGACTATATTAATGATGATGTACCGGTTTACAAAACTAGAAAGTCAAAGGCGGTTGCGGTATACAAAAAATATAAAGCAATACTGAAAGGGGATGTTCTTGATGTCGGAGCCGATCAGCTTTATCTTAAAAAATATTTGCCAGTTGGCGTAAATTACACAGGCATTGGTCTGGGCAATCATAGAGACCTTGTGAAGGTAGACTTAGAAAAAAGTAAAATCCCCTATAAAGATAATTCGTTTGACTGTGTACTCTGCCTTGATGTTTTGGAGCATGTGGACAATATACACGAAGTCTTTGATGAGTTATGCAGAGTTTCAAGAAAATGGATAATAATTTCACTCCCTAACCCATGGGCAGAGTTAGTGGGTACAATTCGTAGTAAAAAGTATAGTAAGAAAAAGTACATGAAGTTTTATGGCCTCCCAGTTGAGCGAGAAGAAGACAGACATAAGTGGTTTTTTTCGTCTACTGAAGCACAAAATTTCATTAAATATAGATCCAACAAAAATAAGTTTAAAATCAATGAGCTCCTTGTTACGAATGATGTTAGTAGATTTGCCCCAATTCAATCCTTTCGCATTAAATTGGCCAAGGTTCTTTTATTCAGGAAAGATCTAGACCTAAACGATCTTTATTCTAATACACTATGGTGGATATTGGAGAAAAAATCATAATACTTCTTTAGAAGTAGCTTCTTTGCTATGTAATCCAGTGAATTAATAAAGATTGGGAACTCTGGTATAATTTTCAACTTCTCCTCGTAGGTTAGGCTTTCAGCCCGCAAAGAAGAGTATATCCACTTTTCTCCCAGTATGTCTTCAAAAGAGCTTGTTTTGAATATTTCTCTTTCCTTGTTGAATTCTGTAAGTTTCATTAACCAGTTTTTTATTTTCACCAGATCATCATTATTTATCTTTTGTGTACTCTCGCAAATTTTGTTGTGTATTTGGCTTTCAACAAGGGTAGGCTTAATTCCCATTTTTAAGAGAAAACCACTTCTAAAATTTCTTATTGCATCTATCTTATCATTATTGCTTTTCTGCCCTTTATGTTCTCTATAAATAAACAATGGTTCAGTAGTTGACTTCATGTGAGCAATATCTGATAGTTTTGTCCAAAGCCCGTAATCCTCGGCATGCTTGTCATTTTTGTTGTATCTAAGCTTGAACCTGTCAATAATATCTTTTCGAATAAACACCGTAGGGTGAGCTAATGCAGGTTCAAAGAGTAGTCTGCTTTTGGATCGCTCATTCTCCCAATCATAAATCCAGGTGATTACCTTTTTTACAGACAGTCTGTAAACCGAGGTTCCTAGAACACCAATCTCTGGATTTCTATCAAGAATTCTGGTTTGTACTTCAAACCTTCGGGAAAGAGAAATGTCATCCGCATCCATGCGAGCCAGATACTCTCCCTGAGCTACACCGATACCTTCATTCAGGCTCTCAACCAGTCCTCTGTTTTTATAATGTCTAATAAGTTTCAGCCTTTTATCCCTAAATTTTTGAATGATACTTAGGCTCCTATCAGTTGAGCCGTCATCAATAGCCAGTAGTTCGAAATCTTTATAGGTCTGATTTAGTACCGAACGGATTGCCTGGGAAACAAAAGCCTCAGAATTGTAAACGGGCATAATGACCGATATTTTCGGTTTCATGGCAGTAAAACCCGTAGATATTTATCTGCTATCTCTTGTATTGAATAAACAGATATCTGCATTCGATATTTCTCATAATTCTGAAAGACTTCATTTATGGCAACTAAAACATCGTCCTGGCCTGAGAATGAAACTCCACCTTTCTTTACTATTTCCGGGTGTCCACCGGAGCTTATATATACTGCAGGCAAACCGCAGGTCAGGCCTTCTATAAGTGAATTGGAACACGATTCATCTTGGCTTGCTGTCAAGTAGACGTCGTGATTTTTAATTTCTCTTGCAAGGGGCCCAGACGACATAGCTTTTATATATCTGACGTGTTTAAAATTGTAGTCTTTATATTTTTCTGGAGCACGGCCTACAAATGTAAACTCATATTTATCCCAGTCAAGATGTGTGTCTAGCCATTTATATAGCGCGAAGCCTTTCTTTAGTCCATCAGACCAGCTTGCTGCAAAGATTTTTCCTCGTCTTTCGGACGAATAATTAATCTTACCTTTGCTGTTAAAAATTGAAGGGTCTGATGCGTTTTGAATAATAACCGGCTTTTTAAAGACCATTCCGTGTTCGCGGTGTTTTATTAGGCTGTACTCCGACTGAAAGATCGTCGCATCGGCTAGTCGAGTGTTCATCTCGTGGATCTTGTGGTCAATGTCCAAATCTGTTCCCCTGTAGATTCCTATAGGGCCATCAATCCGATGGACTATTTTGATTCCAGGATAATCTCTTTTTATTTTTGCAATTTTATCTGGGTCAAACAAATAAGCATTCAAAAGACATGCTCTCGTATCTTTTGTGACCCTGTTTTCAAGAATATAAACCCCCCACTTTTCGAGTTCCTTTTTTAAGGCTAGTGTAAATGTATTTGACCCACCCCAAGGAGGTCTTTTAAACTCATGAAAGAAGGCGATGCTGTACTTACTCATATAAAAGCTCTTTAAATAAATTCATATATTTCTTTGCAATTGTATCAGTTGAGTATTTTTCACGCACAGTAACATATGCGTTGTTTCCCATTTTTTTCCTTAAAGACACATCTGAAAAAAGGCTCGTTAATGCTTTTGTCCATTCAGTTGAGTTTTTTGCAATTATTCCGCCACTTTTGTAATTAATGGCCTCAATATATGATTTTTGTGGAGAAGCCACTGCAGGAAGTCCCATGGCCATGCCTAGTGTAATTTTAAATTCGCTATGCCCTAAATCATATCCATTGGTCAAATATTTCGGAGAAATGATTACATCGCTTTTCATTAGCTCTCTTCGATAACTGCTATGACTGAATTTAACGTACTTCACATCCATAAATTCCCTAAATGTATCAAATGCATCGGGATGTTTCTCGGAAACAAGAACCATATCAAAGGCAAATACTCTAGACAACTTATGCAGAACGTCTTTAATAAGCAGTAAATGCAAGGACTTACTCGATACCCCGCTCCAAATTAATCTATACTTCAGCTTCTTCTTGTGTAAAACTTTTCCTTTATAAAAATCAGTGTTTACGTTATCAGGTATCCACACAACATTATTATTGCGAAATCTATTTATTATCTTTTTTATGTGGGTAGAGTCCGCAATCACGCAGTCTGCATTTTTAGTCATCCAAAATGCTTCCTCCACCTGTTTTTGAGTAGCTTTGTTTTCGGGAACAGTATACTTACCCCAAATTTCATAGAAGTTAACATTTGCATCAAAAACAGTGACGACCCCTTCTTTTTTAAGTTTGGCAAGTAATGTGCGGGCTGGCTCGTCCATCACTTTGACAAATGTTACAACGTCATATTTACGGCTGTTTTTATAAAGACTGTTTTTGTATGAAGTGTTTTTGTTTAACCATCGGGGGATATTCTTTGCGCGGATTTCAGAACCTGACTGCGTAAGCTGCCAGAAAAAGCGAGCATTATGATGTAATGTTTCATATGTAACCCAACCTATTTTTACCCCGTTCTTTTCGGGAAAGTGAATAAATGGATTATACATACCTTGTGATAATCTATAGTATTGTCTCATACTGGAAGCTGATTGCTCTAGAGAATAATATTATACTTGCGAATGATTAAGAATATATTGGCGAAATTTGTAACTTATTTTCATTATGAAAAGGTGCTAGATTCGCTTATTTATGATAAATGGCAAAATAATCCGCTTGCTAAAGGTATCCTTGCTCCCGCAAGTTACTATCAAAAGATTTATAACGGGGTAAGTCGAAAAACGTATCCACTCATAAAATCATTTGAAAAATCTGAAGGCTATGCAATTGATGTGGAATGGTTTAACAATCTTGCATTTCATACTCAAGTTGTAAAAAAAGAAGTAGAAATAAATTATCAGCACGGACGTGTCTTATATACACTTCTTAGAGAGTATATAAAGAAGTCAAAAAGCAAATTTGTTAACATTTTAGAAACCGGTACCGCACGCGGATTTTCTTCGCTTTGTATGGCAAAAGCGCTTGATGATGCGAAAGTGTTTGGGAGAATTTTAACTATAGATGTTTTACCGCATAACTCCCCAATTTATTGGAATTGCGTAGACGATGCAAAAGGCGTAAGGACCAGAAAAAAACTTCTTGAAAAATACAATGAATTGACAGATAAATATATAACTTTTTTGCAGGCATATTCCGAAATTGGCTTAAAAAGGATTGAAACTGGCAGAATATACTTTGCCTACCTGGATGGCCAGCATACTTTTGACGCCGTGTTAGCTGAAGCTGAATACGTGGCAGACAGACAAAAGAAAGGTGATGTTATAGTCTTTGACGACTATGATCGCGAATTCTTCTCGGGAGTGGTGGCCGCAGTCGATACCTTCGCCAAAAAAAGAAATTACACTAGAAAGCTTTATAGAGGAGAAATCGACACTTCCAGATTTTATGTTGAAGCAATTAAAAGATAGATGAAAATAATCAGTAATCTAATAGGAATAGCGGTCAAAGCAAGATCAAATGTTAGTTACTCATTTGTCACGAAAGCAGACAAATCAGAGCCGACACTTGGATACGCGGGTATGCATCGCTACCAGACAGGTGGTGCCGTAAAGCTTCACACCTTAGCCAAAAAATATACGGAGAGTAGATATCGGTTCAATATTCTATACCTGGTCAGTAGCAGCCTGCCGATGTATCCAGAGAAACTCATCGATAAGTGCAAAAAAAAAGGAATTAAAGTGGTGTGGAATCAAAACGGTGTAGGATACCCGGCGTGGAATAAAAACTATAAGGAACTCAATTCTCAGATGTCTTTCTGTATGCACAAATCTGATTATGTAATTTATCAAAGTAGGTTTTGCAAGAAAAGTGCTGACAAGTTTTTGGGTAAGTATAATGGATCGTCTTCAATACTATATAACCCTGTGGATATCAAAAAATTTAAACCAACAAAAACTAAGTTATCGAAGGCAAACCAAATTACTTTGCTTGTGATGGGTAGCCATCACAATAAAGAAAGGGTGGAATTAGCCGTTAAGGCTCTCAAGATACTAAATAATAAAGGTATATACGCCAAGATGTCTGTAGGTGGACTACTTAAGTGGCCGAACGCAAAACCAGTTATCAAAAAGGGTGTGACTTTTCTCGGTTTTTATGCCCAAAATGAAGCTCCGATGCTATACAATAAAGCCGACATTTTGGTACATATGAAGGATAAAGATTCATCTCCCACTGTCCCTCTTGAAGCCATGGCTTGCGGGCTGCCTGTTATCGGCATTAAAAGTGGTGGGATGCCAGAGCTTATTGACAAAAATTCTGGCATCCTCCTTCAAGTTCCAATCACTTATGGGAAACTTT
>Ga0209542_10014398_pt1 | contig 13472 bp, 10 predicted proteins | sample RifCSPhighO2_01_FD_184028 | JGI IMG/M metagenome (GOLD analysis project Ga0209542, IMG submission 184028) | Soil microbial communities from Rifle, Colorado - Rifle CSP2_plank highO2_0.1 (SPAdes) (version 2) | ecosystem: Environmental > Terrestrial > Deep subsurface > Rock core/Sediment ... | reverse complement strand
TGATGAGGTTAAGGCAAAAACTTATACTGTTACTTGGCAGGTAGGCAATGGTGACAATAACGTTCATAATGTAAAAGTGAAGGCGGTGTTACCGGAGGGTGTCACGCTGGGTGACTCTCTAAATCCCGAATCAGAGGCTTCCCACTTTTCCTTTGATACCGCCAGTCGTCAAATAATTTGGTTGGCCGGTGATTTATTAGCCAGAAACCAAACGACACTTTCTTTTCAGGTCACTTTGCCAACAACAGGTCCTGCAAATATTATCAGTCAAGCTACGGTATCGGGTGAGGATCAGTCTAGCGGGATAACTATCCAAAGTAGCGCACCGGCGATTAATCAATAGATCTAATAAATAAAAAAGCCGCTCGGATCCTGAAGGATGCGCGAGCGGTTTTGTTTTTCAAAGAGACTTTTTGTTTATTTTTATTACCTTTCTTCCCTGTATTCTTCTAGAATAACAAGAAATGGGTATTGCTTGGGACTATAGGCATAGCCCCGCAAAATATCCTTAATGCCACGATACTCCTCATCGTAGCTGAAGTTGATACTAAAGCGATTGTCAAACCAATACCACCGCCATCCTTCCAGTGCTACAAACTCCTTCCAGTGGCGTTTTTCGAACTGAACAAGTTTTGCGCTGTAACCACGACCGGAAGACATTACGGCCACGCGTACGGGATGCGTAGGCACACAAGTGACCCACACCCATGGTGGAGTAATATGGAATCCTCCTTCTTCCTGGATCCACATTTTACCCGTTACCATGTTTCTAGCAATCCCGATTTCAGTGGGTTCGGTGTGGTTGATGAAGGCTGCATAAATAAGAATTAGCAGAAATATAATGCTCGTAGGAACTATAAATCGCTTTTTATTGATTACAGGCCAAGTTTTTTTGAAAAAGTTTTTCACTTTTTCTCCTCCTTGGCCTTCTGGATTGCCCGTCCGCCGGCTTGGTTGGCAGTGATATCCTGAACGACTTCCAGAAATGGGCAGTCTCTCCCTCCCTCTGAGTCGTAAGCATAGCACTTCAGAATTTCTTGCAGATTCTTCTCTGCTCCGCGACCATGCCACTCCATGAAGGTCTTAAAACCTTCGGGGTTAAATCGGCATAATTTGGCGTTGAGAACTCGCTGATTGGCACTGATAGTGATTTGATGTGGGCGCAGGTCGATTGAGTGAACACTCGTAGTAAATGGGTTGCGTACCACCCATCCTTGCTCATTGGTAATCTCAACCTCACCGGTCATGTGGTCAAAGGTGTAGCACATCTCGTAGTTCTCGATCGACGTGACCCAAGATAGACGGAACACCAGAAGGCCCACAACTGTCAGAAACAAAAGAGCAATCAAAATAGCTCCTACGTTCTCCCATGTTATCCAAGTCGGCCAAGTCCATTTTTTGGCTTCCGAATGGGTTGCACTTTCTTGCGTCATAACTCTATCCTTCCCTTCTGTTCTTAACAAACTTCTATCCAACCATTGGATAGATCACAGCCTATAAAAAACCATGTGATATGATTCCTTATAGGCTGTGATCAAATTCGATATTATTTTCAATGGGCAGTAGACAATATAAAATCCTATTATAAATATTATACTTTGTCAATTTAGTTACGATTTTATACCAAAATAAAAAAGTGTCAAATTTACGGCGCTTGTATGACACGCTTAGTTTAGCTTAGCATGTATTGACAGACCCTTAAATTATTGAATTTATTACCGTTTAAGGATACGATGTACTAATATGAAAAAGGAACAAGAAAACAATCTCATGGAAAAAATCGTTTCCCTTTGCAAAAGAAGGGGTTTTGTGTTTCCAGGATCAGAAATTTATGGTGGAATTACGGGAATGTGGGACTATGGTCCAGCGGGAGTATTAATGAGAAAAAATTTAAAAGATTTATGGTGGAAAGAATTAGTGCAAATGCGTGACGATATGGTTGGCATAGATGCAGCCATTATTATGAATCCAAAAGCTTGGGAGGCATCTGGTCATACGAGCTCATTTTCTGATCCGTTGGTTGAATGTAAGATTTGTCATTTGCGGTTTAGGCACGATAAGGAAGAAGAAATTGTTGCTCATGAAAAAACACACAAAGGCAAGAAAGTTGAGTGGACGGAACCCCAACAATTCAACTTATTGGTAAAAACGTATCTCGGAATTATTGAAGGAAAGCAACAAGAAGTATTTCTGCGCGGAGAAATTACCAACGGTGTACAGGTGAACTTCAAAAATGTGATGAATTCTACGAGGGTAAAAATTCCTTTTGGTATCGCCCAGATTGGTAAGGCTTTCCGAAACGAAATTACGCCCGGCGGATTTATTTTCCGTGATCGTGAATTTGAACAAATGGAAACCCAGTTTTTTATAAAACCGAATAAGGAAGAGGGAGAACAGTGGTTTGAATATTGGAAAAAAAATCGCATGGAATTCTTGCTCTCACTTGGTATCAGTAAAGAGAAGTTGCGATTCAAGGATCATGAAAAATTGGCTCACTATGCTAAGGCCGCTACTGATATTGAATATGAATATCCATGGGGTTTTGATGAAATCATGGGAATCCATAATCGAGCAGATTGGGATCTTTCGCGTCATCAAGAGTATTCTGGCGAAAAAATGGCAGTACTAGATACAGAAACTAATGAAACATTTATTCCTTGGGATATTGAAACTTCGGCAGGGCTTGATCGTAACATGTTAGTTTTATTATTGGATGCCTATCAGGAAGAGGGAGAAAGAATTTGGTTGTCGTTATCCCCTAAAATTGCTCCCTATAAAGTTGCGGTATTTCCGTTATTGGGAAATAAACCCGATTTAATAAATAAAGCACGGGAAATTTTCAATGAATTAAAAAAAGACTATATGGTAGTTTTAGATGAAAGGGGTAATATCGGTAAACGCTATGCAGCACAGGATGAAATTGGAACGCCGTACTGCATTACTGTAGACTTTGATACATTAGAAAAGGGTGAAGTGACGGTCCGTGATAGAGATACTACCAAGCAAGAAAAAATAAATATTAACGACATAAAGAAATACATCAATGAGCGAATTTCATAAATCAAAATTAGAAAATGGATTGCGAGTATTGACGGTGCCAATGAAAAACGCTAACAGTGTGACCGTACTTTTGTTAGTTGGAACGGGCTCAAAATATGAAACTAAAGATATTAATGGAATCTCGCACTTTTTAGAGCACATGTTTTTTAAGGGTACACAGAAGCGTCCAAACACCTTAGCTATTTCTGAAACTCTAGATAAAATTGGTGGTCAATACAATGCATTTACCTCAAAAGAAGTGACAGGATATTGGGCAAAGGTAGATAAAAAACATGCTGATGTGGCACTAGACTGGATTTCTGATATTTTCTTGAACTCAAAATTTGATGCCGAAGAATTAGAGCGTGAAAAAGGCGTAGTGACCGAAGAATTAAATATGTATTTAGATACACCAACTTCGTATGTTTCAGAATTATTTGAAGAATTACTGTATGGTGATACTCCCGCAGGTTGGCGCATTGTGGGGGAGAAAGAAATTATTGCTAAGTACGACCGCCAAAAATTGATGGATTATTTCCATAGCCATTATTCAAACGATAATACTGTTTTGTGCGTGGCTGGTGATATTAATGTAAAAGAGATTGAGAAGAAAATGGCAGAATACTTTGCCAATATTCAAGTACGTAAAGCTGAAGGAAAATTAGCAGTGCAAGAATCACAGTCACAACCAGGTACTTTACTACACTACAAAAAAACCGACCAAGCACATTTTTGCCTTGGAGTTCGCGCTTATAATATGCATGACCCACGTCGCTATGCTTTGCAATTAATGGCAGTGATGCTTGGGGGCAACATGAGTTCTCGCTTATTTATTTCTGTGCGTGAGCGTAATGGGTTAGCATACTACGTACATACGAGTGTTGATACTAGTACTGATACGGGTTATTTGGTGACTCAGGCAGGGATTAAAACCGACGCCCTTGAAAAAGCCATTTCTTTGGTATTAGCTGAATATAGAGACTTGCGTGACAAAGAAGTTTCGGCTGAAGAATTACAAAAAGCCAAAGATTATATACGCGGCTCAACTTCACTTTCACTTGATGCTACTGATGCTCAAGCTTCATTTTATGCAAGCCAAGAAGTAATGGGTGAAGAAGTGTTAACTCCAGAGCAAAAACTGGCAATGATTGATCAGGTGACAATTAGTGATATAAAGAAGGTAGCAGAAGATATTTTTAAAGACGAAAAGCTCAACTTATCGGTAATTGGGCCTTTTGGAGATTCTTCTGGTCATAGTTCTACGAGTGGGTCAGAGCAGGAAAAACTAATGAAAATATTAAAAATATAGAGGATTGTCGATCATTAGGGTGGTAAATTTTAATCATTAGGCAACAGGTCTAAAATTTTCGTGTCAGAACAAACACTTAACATTTCATGGGAAGTTATTGGGAAAGTGCTTTTAATCAGCATCTCCTTTTTTATGCTCTATTTGGTGAGGGATATTGTTATCTGGTTCTTTTTCGCGTTGATTATATCAATTTTATTTGAACCAGCTATTTCTTTTTTAATACGATTACGCTTACCTAAATTTTTCGCAGCTACATTAGTATACTTATCTATTTTTGGAGCATTGGGATTGATGATATATATTACTGCTCCTATTTTTATTGTTGAAATTAATCAGTTAATACAGAATATCCCTGACTACTTTGAAAAAGTGAACCCAATTTTAAAAGGATTGGGGTTTGAAGTAGCAAAGAACTTTGAAAGTCTTACCACTGATTTTATTTCTGTATTAAAAGAAAGCTCCGGCAGTATCTTTAAAGGGGTAGCAACTTTTTTTGGTGGGATTTATTCCACATTCATGATTTTAACACTTGCTTTTTATATCTCTCTAGAAAAGAAAGGCACAGAAACGGTACTAAAACTTTTACTGCCAAGACGATATGAAAATCAGGTGATAACTCTTTTTGAGAACGCGCAATCTCAAGTTGCGGGATGGTTTGGGGCGCGAATTGTAGCTTGCTTACTGGTGGGGATTATCTCTTTTATGCTACTTCTTTTATTTCAAGTAAAATATGCTTTTACTTTAGCCCTGATTGCCGGTGTGCTAAACTTTATTCCATATATTGGTCCTGTAATCACATCAATCTTAGCAGGATTATTTGTGGGAGTATCTGACTCTTGGGTTATGGCGGGATATATCGTTATTGTTTTATTTATCATCCACGAAATTGAAATCAAGTTTTTTACTCCTATGCTCATGAAGAGGATTATTAACTTACCTGCAGTGTTAGTACTTCTGGCGTTGTTGGTTGGAGAACATGTATTTGGTTTTCTGGGAATGATTTTCGCAGTACCTGTATTCGGTATTATCTATGAGTTTTCAAAAGAGTTTTTAGAAAGAAGAAAGCAAGAACAATATGATTAACGACTAATAAGCAATATAATACCTACTAAAATTGCTAAAACTTGCGTTGAAATTCTCCAGAATAGGGAGAATTTTTTGTTTCTCGTGGAGTATTGGATACTGCCATGGAATTGCTGATGTTGTTTGAAGATCATACTGGGAAATAGGGTATGTATTACCGTAATCCCATCTGGAATAATGGCTGCCATGGCATATACGTAAACAATGAATTGATTCCCTGAACATAGAAAAATAATTAGAATAGCTAGAAAAAAATCTATAGAAACCTTTATAAAATCTGGTAACCATTTCTTGAAAGAATCACTTTTAATTTTTTGAACAGAAGATTCTGCAGATTCCAAATATTCAACGTGTGGTAATATATCTAAAAAATAGTGGCTCGCAAGGGCAGCGACTATTCCTAGATAAGGATTTTTGAATAAAAATCCTGCGGCAGCTCCAAAAATCATGTGTGCTAAAAGTATCATGTAATTAAGATTAAGATATCATAGCATATTTTTCCTTGACTTTCGCACGGGGGGGGTAAACTAAAAGTAGGACTTGGTCGACAAAGTAACAACTCAAAAACAAAAGGAGAAAAATTATGTCAAAAGAAAGAGAATTTAGTGGTTTTGAGATTGGAAAACAGTTGCAAGATCAAGAACCATACTATCAAATGAATTGGCTTGTTAAAAAGGCAAAGGAAATTTTAGAAAGAGAAAAGAATTTACCCAATGATGTTCGCGACTATATCCAAAGTTCAATGATTTATATGGAGGGTCAAGTCGGAAAGTATTTGCATGAAAATCCAGGGGTAGAGTTTTAAAACCTATAAAAAATAAATATAGTTAAGCCCGAGATCATATCACGGGCTTTTGTTTTAGATAGTTTTTCTAACACTGTTCTCCTTGTTCTCTTCTGAGTTATTTTACTTTAAGCGTTTCTTAGTAAAAAAGACTCTGGTGAATAGAATTAAAGCTTTAACTCTATTCACCAGAGTACTATAATAGAATAACTTTAATAGAGAACTTTCTATCAGTAGAGTAATGACAGAATAATTTTTGTTGATAAAGTAACTCTGTGTAGGGAGAGGGTAGATTATTTTTTCATTAAAAAATAAAAAAAGAATAAGTATATGAAAATTTCAATAACAGATCAATTTTTATGGGATATTTATAAGTATCTAGAGAGGATAAAGCATGTGGTTCGGTCAGTTCCTAAGACAAGGTTGGATTTCTATAATTTAGGTGGTTTAAAAAACCCTGTTTTTGAGAAATATCGTAGGGAAAGAAGTAGAAGGCAATTCAACGATCTTCTCCGCTGGCTTAAGAAACAGAATTATATTAAAGCAAAAAGTGTACAAGGAAAATCTGCAGTTATCCTAACTAAAAAAGGCATGGAAAGAGCATTAAGATCTCGTTTTAAAACAGAGCAAGTAAATTTTAAAAAAAGAGGGGACGGAAAGTGGATTATGATCATTTTTGATATTCCCCAAAAACATAATAAGTCCAGAAGCTTGCTAAGAAGTATCTTGAAAAATTTGGGTTATAAAATGTTTCAACAGAGTGTTTGGGTCACACCTTACGATGTTAGTAAAAAAACAGAAGAACTGTTACAATTTTACTCTTTGGAAACCTATGTAAGAATATTTTTAATAGAAAAAATGTAGTAACAATAAAAAACTACGATGGTGAATAAAAAGAAAGCTTTCTTTTTATTCACTTTGGCGAATGTTATGATAAAGGTTAAGAAAAAGTTAAAAGTTATCAGTGTTCTTTTAGATAGTTTATATTTTATATTCTTTATAGTATAGTATTGAAATATGGCTAAAAATTTCTACATTACTACTACTTTGCCTTATGTAAATGCTGATCCGCATATTGGTTTTGCATTAGAAATTATTCAAGCTGATGTTATTGCACGATCCAAACGCCAGCAAGGTTATAACGTATTTTTTAATATGGGTTCTGACGAACATGGGGTAAAGATTCTCCGCAAGGCGCAAGAAGCCAACATGGACCCAAAGGCCTACTGCGATATTTATGCAGCCAAATTTGATAATTTAAAACAGGCGCTTAACGTAACCTACGATAACTTTATTCGTACTACCGATGAGCATCATGTTGCTGCAGCCCAAGAATTCTGGCTACGTTGCCAAAAAAACGGCGATATTTACAAAAAGAATTATAAAATAAAATACTGTGTTGGTTGCGAATTAGAAAAAACCGATTCAGAATTAGATCATGGGAAGTGTCCCGTTCACCCTAATTTAGAGATTGAACTTATTGAAGAAGAAAATTACTTTTTTAAGTATTCAAACTATCAAAAGAAACTTCTGGAATTTTATGAAAAGAATCCCGATTTTGTTGTACCAACTTCACGCCTAAATGAAATTTCAGAATTTACCAAGAAGGGCTTAGAAGATTTTAGCATTTCTCGTCTCAAGGAAAAAATGCCATGGGGTGTTCCAGTTCCCGGCGATGATAAGCATGTCATGTATGTATGGTTTGACGCTCTGGTGGGCTATATTTCTGCTTTAGGTTGGCCTGAGAACGAAAAGCAGTTTAAATCTTTCTGGCCAGGCATGCAGGTTGCTGGAAAAGATAATTTGCGTCAACAGTCTTCTATGTGGCAGGCAATGTTATTTTCAGCTGGTTTACCAAACTCAACACAGATTTTTATCCATGGCTTTATCACTTCTAATGGCCAGAAGATGTCAAAATCTTTGGGAAACGTAGTGGATCCCTTTGGGCTAGTTAAAAAATATAGTACGGATGCAGTGCGCTACTATTTACTCCGTGAAATTACTTCTACTGAAGATGGAGATTTTACCATAGAAAAATTTGAGCAGCGATACCAATCAGATTTATCGGGAGGTATTGGAAACCTGCTTTCAAGAACTGTGGCATTGGCGAAGAAAATGCCATCCATAAATCTCAAGATAAAAAATGATAATTTGAAATTAAAAATTTCTGAAACAAAAAAGAGTGTTGAAAAATCTTTGGGAGAATTTAAGTTTAATGAAGCATTAAAATCTATTTGGGAACTTACTTCTTTTTGTGATAAATATATTAATGAAAAAAAACCATGGGAGGCGAGTAAAGACGCATCACAGGTAGTTTCTAACATTCTTTTTGCATTAGAGAGTATTTCGGAGTTATTGACACCCTTTATGCCAGAAACTGCAGAAAAGATTGATAAAGCAGTTAGAGATAAGGAAATGATTCAGTTGTTCCCAAGACTATTGCCCCGTTAGAAGTTGTGGGCAAAAAATAGTTTTATTGCAAAATTATTTTTTGCTTGCTTTTTGTAGTATATGTTATTATCTAAATTTTAACGCCTTTAAGTCTTTATATCTTATCTGAACTTCTAACGGGGTTGACATAATCTAGGTATTCTGCTACTATTTTTTATAGAGCACTTCACTTGGGCTCATTATGAGCCCTCACACCCATTTCAGGAGGTAGTTTCCATGTTGGTACTGTCCCGCAAAAAGAACGAGAGCATCGTCATCAACAATGACATCACCGTCACGGTGGTGGAGATCCGCGGCGACAAGGTGCGCCTCGGAATCGTGGCGCCCAAGGAGGTGCCCGTTCATCGGCAAGAGGTCCATGAAGCTATTCATGGGAAGGGGGGCTCTGCCCAGAGCAATGCCGCGTCGTAAGTTTTATGGCGCAAAACAAAAAATGAGCCAGGGATCTTCGTTGATTCCCTGGCCTTTTACTTATATAATGATGGCATGATTATAGATACTCACGCTCACTTGCAATTTGATGCTTATGACCAAGATAGGGACGAGGTGATAAAAAAGACACTCGCTGAAAATATTCAGTGTATTAATGTTGGTACGAGTTTTGCAACCAGCAAGGCTGGTGTTGAGTTGGCTGAAAAGCAGGAAGGTTTTTATGCTGCTATTGGATTACACCCAACTGATGTTGATGAGGCGCTAAATGTAGAAGATTACCGAGATTTAGCTAAATCAAAAAAAGTAGTGGCGATTGGTGAAATCGGTTTGGATTACTTCCGCCCACCATTTGATAAAGAAAAGCAAAAGGAAGTATTTTTGCAACAAGTAGGGTTGGCTAAAGAATTACATTTACCGGTAGTAATTCATTGTAGAATGGCTCATGACGAAATGATTGAAATATTGGCATCGCAAAAACTGTACGGAGTTATTCATTGCTTTACGGGAACTTTAGAGCAGGCTCAAAAATATGTTGAACTGGGATTTTATTTAGGCATTAACGGAATTATTTTTAAATTTAATATTGATGAAGTGATTAAAGAAATTCCTTTAGAAAAATTAGTTTTGGAAACCGACTGTCCTTATTTGACCCCACCCATGGCGCCTACAAAACGCAATGAGCCTTTGTTTATGAGCTATACCATTCAAAAAATAGCTGAGCTCAAAAACATTACTGCAGTAGAGGTGCAAAAGATAACTACCGAAAACGCTAAAAAACTGTTTAATATATAATCTTTTCTTTAGAAAAGCGGTAAAAACCGCTTTTTTTTATAAAAAGAGTATGATACGATGATTCAATTATGTCCCGATAAATTCAACAACTGTTGAATTTATCGGGGATCCACGAATATGTCGGGACAAAAATACAACCCTCAAAAAATAGAGAAAAACTGGCAAAAGAAATGGTACGGTTCAAAGATATTTCATGCTAAAAATAAGGGTAAAAATAAATTTTACTTGCTTTTTGAGTTTCCCTATCCTTCTGGCGAGGGTTTGCATGTGGGGCATTGTCGGCCATATATTGGCTTAGATATTATTGCCAGAAAAAGAAGAATGCAGGGTCAAAATATATTATTTCCCATTGGTTGGGATGCTTTTGGTTTACCAACGGAAAATTATGCCATTAAAACAGGAGTCCACCCAACAGTAGCTACTCAAAAAAATACCAAGAACTTCAAGCAGCAAATGCAAATGCTGGGTCTTTCTCTTGATTGGAGTAGAGAAATTAATACTACAGACCCAAAGTATTACAAATGGACGCAATGGATTTTTATAAAACTGTTTGAAAAGGGATTAGCTTATAAAGCTAAGATGGCTATTAACTGGTGTCCTAAAGATAAAACAGGTTTGGCAAATGAAGAGGTTATTAATGGAAAATGCGAACGATGCGGTACTGAAGTTGAAAAACGGGAAAAAGAACAATGGTTAATCAAGATTACCAAGTATGCAGATAGACTTATTAAGGATTTAAATACGGTTGATTATCCAGAAAGGGTTAAAATTCAACAGAAAGAATGGATCGGAAAATCAGAAGGAGCAGAGGTAAAATTTGAAATTCAAAATTTGAGATTTGGGATTGATGTTTTTACAACACGACCAGATACGTTATTTGGTTGTACGTTTTTAGTTATAGCTCCAGAGCACCCAATACTTAAAAATTTAGAATCTCGTATTAAGAATTATGATGAAGTTAAACAGTATATTGCTAATGCAAAAAATAAATCTGATTTACAACGACAGGAAGCAAAAGAAAAAACAGGAATTGAATTAAAAGGTGTTAAAGCTATTAATCCAGTTAATAAACAGGAAATTCCTATTTTTGTTGCTGACTACGTGATGGTAGGGTATGGTACGGGAGCAGTTATGGCTGTACCAGCTCACGATGAACGTGATTTTGAATTTGCAAAAAAGTACAAGTTACCAATACAAGAAGTCATTGTGCCTAATATTATTGATAAGAGAAATCCTCCGATAAAAGGCAAAAAATTTATAGAAAGAAAAAATATTCACGCTATTGTGAGAGATCTAACTACGGGCATGTATTTGGGTTTGAAGTGGAAAAAGTTTAATTGGACGACATTTCCCATGGGAGGAATAGAAGAGGGTGAAGACGTAGTTACTGCTGCTAAGCGTGAAATTACTGAAGAAACAGGATTTACCAATGTAAAGTTGGTCAAAGTTCTTCCAGGAAGGACTCGAGCTGAATATTTTGCTGCCCACAAAGATGAAAATAGGATTTCTTATACAACCGCTGTTGTTTTTGATTTAATTGGAAAAGAACAAGTAGAAGTTTCACAAAAGGAAAAAGAATCTCATGATATTATTTGGCTCAATAAAAATCAGCTTAATTATGAGAACATGACTCATGCTGAAGTGGGTTTCTGGAATCAACAGTTGGCAACTGAAGAGTACGTATATACTGGGGAAGGTTTTTTGGTAGATTCAGTAAACTTTAGTGGTATAGAATCAGAAAAGGCAAAAGAAGAAATTATAAAGTTTGTTGGTGGTAAAAAGACGGTTAAATATAAATTACGAGATTGGGTTTTTTCAAGACAGCATTATTGGGGTGAGCCAATTCCTATGATTTATTGCCAAACATGTGATTGGCAGCCGGTTGCAGAAAAAGATTTACCAATTGAGTTACCTAATGTTAAAAATTATCAGCCAACCGATAATGGTGAATCTCCTTTGGCTTCTATGGATAAGTGGCTAAAAGTAGCTTGCCCTGAGTGCGGTGGCGCCGCAAGAAGGGAAACTGATACCATGCCAAATTGGGCTGGATCAAATTGGTATTTTATGCGCTACACCGATCCGAAAAATAATAATAAACTGGCTGACGAAAAGGCTTTGAAATATTGGATGCCAGTAGATTGGTACAATGGTGGGATGGAGCACACCACATTACATTTGTTATACTCACGATTTATTTTTAAGTTTTTGTGGGATATTGGCGCAGTTCCAAAAGAAATTGGTAATGAGCCTTACAGAAAAAGAACATCGCATGGCATTGTGTTGGCCGAAGGTGGGGTAAAAATGTCAAAGTCAAAGGGAAATGTGATTAATCCCGATGAAGTCGTCAAGCAGTATGGTGCGGATACACTTCGCGTCTACGAAATGTTTATGGGACCTTTTGAGCAGATGATTCCATGGGATACCAAGGGCATTATTGGAGCACGCAGGTTTTTGGAAAAAGTGTATGTATTGACCCATAAGACCATGGCAAAAGCTAGTGACAAGAATCTTAAAACTTCACTTAATAAAACCATCAAGAAAGTTTCGGAAGATATTGATGCGATGAAGTTTAACACCGCCATTTCTGCCATGATGACGTTTGTGAATGAATGGCACAATTCTGATCCGCCAGCTGGCGGAGGTTTAGATAAAAAAGATTGGCAGAAATTCTTAGCTATTTTATCTCCATTTGCACCGCATCTTACTGCAGAGCTTGGGCTGAATGCAAAATTATGGCCTGTATACCAAGAAGTTGCAGATACAACGGTTATTATGATAGTTTCGGTTAATGGTAGGGTCCGCGATAAAATGGAAATGCGTTCTGGTTTAAATCAAAGCCAGGTGGAAGGTTTGGTTTTACATTCGCCAAAAATTAAACCATGGTTAGAAGGCAAAACCGTGCGTAAAATTATATTTGTACCAAATAAACTGATAAATATTGTAGTGTAATGCCAATTAAAAAAGTAGTGGTTTCTGCGGCGGGACAGGGTACCCGCATGCAAGAGCTTTCTAAAGATAAATCTAAGCATTTGATAACAGTCAATAATCGACCGTTTTTGGCATATTTACTAGATAACATTATAAAAGCTGGCTATTTAGATATTATGCTGGTAGTGGGATTTCGCCAAGATTTGATTACTGAATTTTTGAAAACCTATGAATTGCCTGTGGGCGTAACTATTAAAACGGTCAACCAATTTGAAATATTAGGTCCAAAAGAAAAAGAATATGGCACGGCTTGCCCCTTAAAATGCGTCAAAGATTTTGTTGGTAATGACCAGTTTATTTCTTTGGTTGGGGATAACTTTTATTCAGTAGCTGACTTGGCTTCCATGAACATTGATGACCAATACTGTTATGTTGGAGGGCTGAAGGCCGAGCATCCTGAACGGTTTGGGGTTTTAATAGAAGATGAAGGACTTTTAAAAGAAATTATTGAAAAGCCCAAAGAATTTGTGGGGGACTTAATTAATACCAGTTTGTATAAATTCACGTCGGAGGTTTTTGAAAAATTGCCATTAATTGGAAAATCCCCTCGCGGGGAATATGAAATTACGGACGTTGTAACTCTTCTGGCCAAAG
>Ga0209542_10014396_pt1 | contig 13473 bp, 14 predicted proteins | sample RifCSPhighO2_01_FD_184028 | JGI IMG/M metagenome (GOLD analysis project Ga0209542, IMG submission 184028) | Soil microbial communities from Rifle, Colorado - Rifle CSP2_plank highO2_0.1 (SPAdes) (version 2) | ecosystem: Environmental > Terrestrial > Deep subsurface > Rock core/Sediment ... | reverse complement strand
CACCGTCAGGCCGATAAAAATTATCGCGAAAACGCTTTTTTTGGCTTCGGGATGAAGCGCTGGATTTTTTTCTTTCGCCTTTAATCTTTTTTCTTTTGCCATTTAATTAATTCTAATTTAGAATTATCAAGATGACAACCGCGGAAAAAATCAAACCCGAAATTTTTAAGGCTAATGATATTAGGGGGAAGTATCCGTCCGAAATCAACGAAAAAATTATTTCGGAGATTGCCCGTCGTTTGGCATTGTATTTTGATTCCAAATTCTCCGCCAGAGGTGGATCCGCCGCAGGCGGACAAATCCCAAGTTCAAAATTAAAAATAGTGGTCGCCCACGACATCCGTCCAAGTTCGCCGAGTTTGTATAAGGCAGTTCTCGGTCAACTAAAAGCTCAAAACTCAAAGCTAAAAGCTATTAAAGTTGGTTTGGCCACGACACCGATGTTTTATTTTTTGGTAAAAAAACTAAAAGCCGGCGGCGGCCTAATGATTACCGCTTCCCACAATCCAAAAGATTATAACGGCTTAAAGATTGTTGACAAAAACGCTTTGCCGATCAGCGGTTTGGGAATTAGAAAATTGTTCAAGCCAAAAGATATTTTCTAGGTTACGTTTAAATTTTGACTGGGAAAATAGGAGAATTAGGATAAATTGCCGGGTGTTTTTTTAGCCAACCCCTCCGCCAATTTATAAACATCGCCGGCGCCTAAGGTCAGAATAATCAATTTCAAATTAATGACGTCGGACGTCATTAATTTGAAATTTTTAAAAGAAGGCAGAAATTTTGCTTTGGGATGGTGTTTTTTCACTTCTTTTAAAAGAAGTTTGTCCATATTTTCTTTCGGTTTTTGTTCTCGGGTAGTGAAAACTCGACCGCCCTGACCATTGGTCAGGGATTTATTGCGAAGCAAAGTCGAGTTTCTACTACCCGATTCCCGGGCCGAGGCGAAAGTGGGCAAAAGATAAACAAAATCGGCTTTTTGGAAACATTTTCCAAAATCCGCCATCAAAGATTTGGTTCGGGAAAAAGTATGGGGCTGGAAAATAGCCAAAAGTTTATAATCGGGATATTTTTCCTTTAAAGCTGATAAGGTGGCCTTGATTTCTTCCGGGTGGTGGGCGTAGTCGTCAACGATAATAGAGCTTGGGACAGAGAGTTTATGGTTTAGATAGAATTCCATTCTCCTTTTCACGCCCTTGAAGGTTTCAAAAGCGGTTTTGATTTTTTTATCCGGGATTTTTAATTCTTTGGCCAGCCGATAAACCAGGTAGGCGTTTTCTTTATTTTTCTCGCCCAAAAGAGGGAAATCCATTGTTTCTAAAAATTTTTTGAAGACCGGAGAAATTTTTTGACCGCTGAAAATCTTTTTCTTGGTTTGTTTTTTTAATGCCTCAAAAGCTTGCCGGTATTCTTTCTTATCTTTAAAACAATCGGGGTGGTCAAAATCAATATTGGTGATTAAAAGATAATCGGGTTTTAAAAAAAGAAATTTTTTTTGGTATTCATCGCCCTCGGCGACCAGCCATTCATTTTTTCCTTTTTTGAAGTTGTTTTGCCAATTATTGCTTAGGCCGCCGACAAAAACCGTTGGCTGACAACCAACTTTGTCCAAAAGATGGCCCAGTAAGGCGGTGGTGGTTGTTTTCCCATGGGAGCCGGCGACTACAATTTTATGCTTTCCTTGATTAAAAATTTCCGCCAAAATTTCGCCATAGCTTTTGAGAGGAATTTTGAGCCGAACGGCTTTTTTGATTTCCGGGTGATTTTGGTTATAAGCCGAAGAATAAACGACTAAGTCAAGCTGGGAAGTGATATTTTTGGAAGAAAATGAATGGCAGGGTATTTTTAAGCGGTTAAGAACGGAATCAGCCGGGAAATTTTCCTGATTATCCGAACCGGTTACTTTAGCCCCTGCCCGAAAGCAAAATTGAGCGACGGTTGATAGCCCGATCCCCTTGATTCCGACGAAATGAATTTTTTTATTAACTAATTGCATTTAATCTCATTTTACTTTATAATCTTCAAAAGTCGAAACTTTTTATTTTTTAATGAATATCTTAATCAACAATTACATTTATGACCTTAACCCCCTTTTTAGCGGGAAGTTTGGTGGCGGTGGGGTTGATTTTGGGCTACCTCGTCAGACGGTTTCTGGCTCTTCGCCAGCTCAATTCAACTGAAGCCAAAATTCGGGAACAGCTCAAAGCCGCCAAAACTCAAGCCGAAGAATTAATTTTAGTCGCTAAAGACAAAGCGGCCAGTCTCCTGGAGGAAGTTCAGCGGGAAGAGCGGAGCCGCAAGGTTCAGCTGGAACGCTTGGAAGAAAGATTGCTTAATAAGGAAGATTTTCTTGACAAACGCAGTTTGGATATTGACGGACGCGAAAAAAATATCGGGAAAGGACTGGAAGAATTGAAAGAAGCGAAAGCGAAAATTGACGATCTGGAATTAAAAACCGTTGAAAAACTGGAAAAAATTTCCGGCTTGACTCATCAGCAAGCCAAAGAACAACTTCTGGGAAACTTGGAAAATTTTCACCGTGACGAATTGGCCGGTTTATTGCAGAAATTTGAAAAAGAAAAAAGGGACGTTATGGAAAAAAAGGCCTTGGAAGTAATCACGACCGCTCTCCAGCGTTACAGCCGTTCCCATGTCGCCGATCTGACAACCAGCGCCGTAACGCTTCCCAACGAGGAGCTTAAGGGCAAAATTATCGGCCGGGAAGGAAGAAATATCAGAGCCTTGGAGCGTTTAACGGGAGTGGAGGTGATTGTTGATGAAACGCCCGAGAGTATTACTATCTCTTCTTTTGACCCGTTGCGGCGCGAAATAGCCAAAATGGCTCTTGAGAAACTGATTCGCGACGGCCGGATTCAGCCGGTTAAAATTGAAGAAAAAGTTGAAGAAGCCAAGCAGGAGCTTGATCAACGCATCAAGGAAATCGGGGAAGCCGCGGCTTACGAAGTAAGTGTTCTTGACCTGCCCAAAGAAATTACTTTCCTTTTGGGAAAACTTAATTATCGGACCAGCTACGGTCAGAATGTTTTGGTTCATTCAATTGAAATGGCTCATCTGGCGGGGATGATGGCTTTGGAACTGGGCGTTAATGTGGAAGTCGCCAAGAAAGGCGCCTTGCTTCATGACATTGGCAAGGCCATTGATCACGAGATTGAAGGCAATCACGTGGAATTGGGCAGGAAAATTCTTAAAAAATACAATATCAACGAAGAAGTGATTAGGGCGATGGAATCGCATCATGAGGATTTTCCTTTCGCGACACCAGAGTCTTTTATCGTGGCGGCCGCCGATATTCTTTCCACGGCTCGTCCCGGCGCTCGGCGCGATACTTTGGAAAATTATTTACGGCGTTTGGAAGATTTGGAAAAATTAGTTTTAGGGTTTGAGGGCGTTAAAGTGGCCTACGCGGTTTCCGGCGGTCGGGAAATCAGAATTTTTGTAATCCCGGAAAAAATTGACGATTTCGGGGCTTTGCGTCTAGCCCGGGATATCGCCGCCAAAATTCAATCGGAATTGAAATATCCCGGCGAAATCAAAGTAAATGTCATCAGGGAAATTAGGGCAGTGGAATACGCCCGGTAGTACAACTCCGAAAGACAAAAATCTCTCATCTTGGAGTTGATTAGGTTTAAGGCTGATTCTTTTTGTTTTGATTTTCCATAATGTCTTGTTTGATTTTTGTCCCGGTGTATTCTTCTGTTTACTTTGTTTATTTATCCAGACATACCCAAGGCAATATACTTCATCTTTTGGTTTGGCAAAATTAATCACCGAAGAATACCATCGGAGTTGTACTACCGGGTACGCTCGTTAATTATTGTATTTTGTTAATATTATGCTATGCTTTTGAGGCCAAAGGTCGAGAAGCATTACTAAAAAGCATTTTCTTATTTTTTCTATGAAAAAAGACGGTTTGGTGGAAGCAGTAATGAATGCGGCTGGCCTAGAGACCAAGAAACAATCCCAGGAAGTGGTAGACGCGCTTTTTGATACTATCGTTAAAACTTTAGCTAAAGGCGAGGAAGTGAATATCACTGGATTTGGCGCTTTTCGGGTAGTCAAACGGGCGGCTCGAATGGGGATCAACCCCAAGACCCAGGAAAAAATTCAGATCGCGGCGTCAATTAAGCCAAAGTTTAAAGCAGGCAAGGTTTTTAAAGAAGCTGTTAAATAAGATATTCTAAAGATACCTAAAAGCCCTCCGATTAATATCGGAGGGCTTTTAGTTTTACGTTTGAGCAACTTCCTCACAAAGTTACTCATTACTCTAAATAAGCAGCTTCTTGACGAAGTTGCTCATTTCAATAAAAATCTGATAAGCCTCTTTAATTTTATTTAAAGATTCGCCTATCAGGCTTTTAATTGACAAAAATTGGTTTTCGGTGGAAATCGGAGGAGCGCTGACGCCGGTTGAACTGGCATTTTCAATCGGAGCGGTTATTTCTTCGGTGGACGTGGCAATATTAATAGTTAAATTACCGATAAACGTTGAGCTTGCGGCAATTGAAGCCGTTGTCGCGCCGGTTGAGGTCGCCATAATCAACCAGAAATCGTCTTCGGCCTTCTGCCGGAAACCCTTGGCTTCTTTTAGGGAATTAGCCGCCAAGTCAAGGTATTTACCCAGTTCTTCAACGCCTTTGAAATTGATTTTCTTGAGCTTTTTGACATCCAGGGCAATTTTTTTGAATCTATTTTCAGTCATTTCTATGGTGATTTTTTGCCGGTTAATCAGAAGAAAGTTCGCGGTCATTTTTAATTCAGGCAGATAAATCGCTTCTCGCCAATCTTTAAAAGATTGCGCTGTTTCTTTTATTTTTAACAAAGAAATCTCTTCGGGTTTTTCCAGGCCCTTTTTTTGTTCGTCATAAAATCCCAGAAATCCTTCAAATTCTTTTATTAATCGTTCTTGCAGAGATAAGGTTTTTTCATTGAGATTATTTAGTGTTTTAAGCTGGCTGATGGTATCCTCGGTTTCCTGGATTGAAAGATTGATGATTTTGTCAAAAACCTGCAAGCGGAGATTAAGTTCTTCTTTCTCTTTTTCTTCCGGACTTAAATTTTCCTGTTCCTTGGCGGTGATTAAATCCTTGGTGCCCTCTTTAACTTCCTGGACGCTTTCTTTTATTTTGTCAAAAGAGCTCTGAAGGCTGGCTTGTTGTTGGTCGGCCAAAGCGAAACTTGCCGTCATCAAGCTGGCGGTTGAAATCAGGGCGAGATATTTAAAGATTTTTTTCACAACTTTACAACAAAAGCTGGTTTAAAAGATTATCTATGTCTTTGCTGTTTGAGGATTCGGAATTTAATTTGTTTTGTTCCGATTCCAAAATAATCGGATTAAGATGGTCGGTTTGTTTATCGGTTATTTCTTTAAGGGCCAGGGAAACCGCTTCGTCAACGTTTTGAGAATATTCAATTTTGGCCAACTGGATGTTAATGCTCAAATTTTGGAATTCCGTTTTCAACGCCTGGGCATTAAGATTGGGAGCGGTTGGTCTTGAATCATTAATTAAAGCGCCGGAAATCAAAATCAAAAGCAGCTCCGCCATCGTAAAAGCCAATTGCCAATTGAAGAATGGTCGTTTTTGGGGCGCAACCGAAGCATTCAAAATAGCCAATTTTGATAGTCGGCCGTATTCCGCGTCCGGCTGGATTTGCCCGATCTTTTTCAGAATTTCAAGAATGTTTTCAGCTATTTGGAAAACCGGTTTTGCCTTAGGAAAAACGGGCGCGGCCAAAATAACCAGCTTGGAACGCTGGCCGTATTCCGCGTCCGGCTGAATATCCTTAAGCTTCTTTAATTTTTTGATTATATTTTCCATTGACGATTTTTTTGATATTTTGAATGGATCGATGCTGGGCGGTTTTGACGGCTCCTTCGCTTTTGCCGAGAGCCGCCGCGATTTCTTTATTGGTCAGGTCTTCCACGAATTTCATGATAATAATCGTCTGTTGCTCGTCCGGCAGTTCCTTGATGGCCGTTCTTACCAAATTCAGCTCAAATCTCTGGTCTATTTTTTCTTCCAGGTTATTGCCGGCCGCCGCTTCTTCAATATTGTCCAAACTAAGATGTTTTTTGTCGGTTCGGTAATAATCTATCACGGCATTGTTGGCAATGCGGTAAAGCCAGCTTGAGAAAGGAAATCCTTTGGCTTGGTAATTTTCAATATTTTGCCAAGCGCTCAAAAAGACTTGATGGGCCAGATCCTCGGTCGTGACTTTATTTCCGGTTTTCAATAGAATAAAACGGTAAATCGCCGGAAGATAATGGTCGTAAAGCGACCCAAACGCTTCCGAATCTCGGTTTATGGCTTTTTTGACTAAATATTCTTCCCCGTTCATAGTTTAAAACGATAGAGCTGGGCATAAGTTACCCCGGAGCGGGATACGGGAGTCGAACCCGTCTTTTCACCTTGGAAGAGTGATGTTGAGCCGATCAACTAATCCCGCTTTCTTGACTATATTTATTATGACACGAACATAGGATATAATCTATAATACAATTAATCTATAAATAGAAATTAAACTATTGAAGTCAAAAGTCAAATGAATAAAGAAATTTTTAGGAAAATACCCAAGGGAATTAAATTGATTATCGTTTTGATTTTGTTGACGGTTTTTGGCTTCGGGATTTTATTTTTTGCGGACAGACCGGTTCGCCTGCCAGCCGAATTTTTGACAGCCCGCCAAAAAGGAGCGGAAATCAGCCAAAAAATTGTTGAATTGACCGCGGACACGAATCAAAGAATCAAAGAAATTAACGCTTTGGATATAAACGGCGACGTCCTTAAAGCCATGGCCATGATTGAAGAAGCCAAGGGCAAAAACAGAGAGGCGTTAGACCAGGCGTTGAAATTGACCGGCGAAATGCAAGATATGGCTGAATCTTTGAATAAAATCACCCTTTCCAAAAGCCGGGAAATAGCCATAAAAGCCATCGCTCTGGAAATATCTCTAACCACGACTTTTATCGTTGAATATAATCCGATTCTTGACCAGTTTTTAAGCAATCTTTACAAAGCCATCGCCACTTCCAAAATAGAATATCGGAAAGCCGCTGAAAATAATCTTTCCGACTTGAACGCCAAAACCTGGGCTATTAACAGTCTTAACCGGCAATTCTTAGAGCAAATGCGGGAATTTGACAAGTCTTTTTCTTTATAGAATATCCGTTAGTCGGGCGTTATATCCTTTTTCGGTGTCGTTTATAACTATTCCCTTTTTAGCCAATTTTTGCCTGATTTTATCGGCGGTTTGATAATCCTTATTTTTTCTTGATTCGGTTCTTCCCGCCAACAAAGATTTAACGGCTTTATTTTCAAGCAATTTATTCATTTTTCCTTGATATTGCCGATAAATTGGTTCCATAAAGCCCAAAACCGAATCAATTTCAAAAATAAATTGTTTGATTTTTTTTATTTGGTTGACATTAAGCGACTTCATCCGATTATTGATTTCGTTTAAAAAATCAAACAGCGCGGTCATCGCCAAGCTGATATTCAAGTCGTCATCAAGCGCCGCTTCGAATTTCTTCCGGCAAGCCGCGATTAATGATTCTATTTTGACATTATTTTTTTCTTTATTTTGGACAAAATCCAATTCAATCAGAAAATTTAGAAATTTCAAAGCGATGGCTTTCGCTTCCTCAAAATTAGCAAAAGAAAAATCCAGGGTTTGGCGGTAATGGGTTTTTAGCAAAATCAATCTCAACAACAGAGGATTCAGTTTTCTTTCTTTGATGTTTTTTAAAGTGTAGAAATTGCCGAACGACTTTGACATTTTTTGTCCCTCTACGATTAGGTGGGCGTTGTGAAGCCAGTAATTGACGAATTTTTGGCCGACTACCGCTTCCGATTGGGCGATTTCATTGGTGTGGTGGGGGAAAATCAAATCAACGCCGCCGCTGTGAATATCAAAATGGGAGCCCAGGTATTTCATTGACATCGCCGAACACTCCAGGTGCCAGCCCGGCCGGCCTTTGCCCAAATCAGTCTGCCAAAAAACCCGGCCGTCGCTCGGCTTCCAGGCCTTCCATAAAACAAAATCATTAAGCTCTTCTTTGCTGTATTCGTCTTCGGCGTTTAATCGGCCTTCAATATTCGGCTTCAAGCCCTGCTTGTCAATTTTGGCCAGTTCCCCGTAGCGCGGGAATTTAGCTATTTTAAAATAAACCGAGCCGTCGCCGGTTTTGTAAGCGAAGCCCTTTTTGAGCAATGTTTTTGCCAGCTCCGCCATTTCTTTGATGTGCTCTGTCGCGCGGGGCATAATTTCGGGCAGTTTGACGTTTAATTCGTTTAAATCTTTAATGAAAGCCCGGCAATAAAAACCGGTGAATTCTTTCAGCGTTTTTTTATTTTTTTGGCTTTCCCGGATGGTCTTGTCGTCAACATCGGTGATGTTCATCGCGTGTTGAATCTTTTAATCCCGATATTCAAGATAACGCCTCAAAAGATCGGCAAAAATATAAGCCCGGAAATTGCCCAAATGAATATAGTTGTAAACCGTTGGGCCGCAAACATAAAGTTTAACCAGCCCGGCTTTGATGGGTTTAAAAGATTCTATTTTGCGGGTTAGGGTGTTAAATAAACGCAGCATAAGCAAAATTTTAATTGGTCGGGGCGCCGAGATTTGAACTCGAACTAAATCTTCCCAAAAGACTCGTGCGGCCATTACACTACGCCCCGTTTACGGCGAATGAAATTAAGCCGCTATTGAAATTTTAAGTTAAAAATTTTAAACTGTAAAATGAATCTTTTTGTTTCCTCGTGGCCTGGTGGAAACAATATCGTTTTTTTTCCGACTGTCAAAATAGGCCCTCGTAGTTCAATGGATAGAACAAGGCTCTTCTAAGGCTTTGATGTAGGTCCGATTCCTACCGAGGGCACAAGGCATCTGGCGGGCGGGTAAATTTGATAAAATGAAAAAAGCCGGGTTAGCTCACTGGCAGAGCGCTGCCCTGAAGAGGCAGGCGTACCCAGTTCGATTCTGGGACCCGGCACAAATAGGACTTCTCCTCTTTTTATTTTCCAAAATAAAAACAAAAAGCCGAAGAAATCGGCTTTTTAATAAATAAAGGGGGGGGAGCTCGCTTTTTTCTGAAAGGAGGTGAAAGCGAGCAAATCTTGGCAGAAACTCGCTTTCCGGCAAGCTCCCCCGAAAAAATCAAAGAACGTATTTTAACGATAGACGATTTTCTATTTTTGTCAATCTCATTCGTTATGATAACCGTGATTGTAATTTACTATTGTAATTCCACGATCGTGGAATTACAATAGTAAATTGTAAACTGTTATTGGCCGGCAATGCTTTGGGGTTGGAAAGTTCAATGTATGCGTCAAAGACAAAATTCTGCTAAAATAATAAAATTACGCGCCCATAGCTCAATGGATAGAGCGTATCCCTGCGAAGGATGAGATTGAGGTTCGATTCCCCATGGGCGCACTACTTATAAGACAAAAAATTCCGATAATTATCGGAGTTTTTTGTCTTTACAATAGTGCTCCCGAGAGGATTTGAACCTCTAACCCTTGCGGGACAGCGTTCTAAACGCTGCGCGTATGCCAGTTCCGCCACGGGAGCTTTTGTTTGACTATTCTATTATTTTATGCTATACTTATGATGGTTTCAAGATATATAGAAGCGGGTATACGCTGACTATTCTTGAAATAGGTCTTTAACAATTTTAAAGAAAAAAAGCTACAAAAGAAAGGGAGGTGGTTGGGATGGAGAAAGTGATTGAAGGTTTATTTTTTATTGCGATGATTGTCGCAATGGTCGCGGGAATTTTTTTTGTGCTTTTTGTGCTTTTCTCAATAATGGCCCGGGCTTTGGCTAATCACAATTTGTTTTTCACTCTGATTAGGGAAGGCGAAGGGAAGGCCTTTCTTCACAACCAGGCGTTTGAAAAAGCGGTGATCCGATATAAGGGTTTCCGCTTGGATGGACGCTGGAACGTGGTAGAAAGCAACCGGAGAGAACAACTAACTGTAAAAGAAGTTAAGGCTAAAGGTGGTTTTTGGGATGGGAAGAAACGGAGGAAAGAAGATCGGTGGTGGTATGGGCTTCTCAATAAGTTCATGGGTGGCGGTTTGGCATGGGTAGGCATTTGGCCGTTTGGCACGGTTTATGCCTATAAGTTTCGCTGGGAAGCGCTAAAAGACGGTAAGCCGACGACTCATGATGAATTATTGGATTATGTTTTCGTGAAGTCATCCGTTTATTACACCAAATTAGAAGGAGCTGAAACTTTCGGCATGGTGCCGTTGGACATCGGATTAAATTTGACTATCCGAGTGACCAACCCTTATCGGGCTCTCTTTCGGGCGCATCAATGGCTGGAGTTTGCAGTCAGTCGGATTGCTCCTTACATCCGGCAGTATATCCCGGCAACAAAAAAAGAATTTAAAGAATTTGTCGGCGTGAAACAGGGCCCGGATAGCGAACTTTTTCAATTCCTCGGGACATCCAAAGAGAAATTTACAGTAGAGCAGAAAAAACAACTCCGGGAACAAGGCCATCCCGAAAGAGAAATAGAAGACATGGAACTGGCCGGTAAGGGTATTCTTTGGGTTCTCCGGGAAATTTATGGAGTAGATATCCAGAGCATTGAATTCGCTTCAATTACTGTTGGAAAGGAGTATGAAACAGCCCAAGCCCTAAAATGGTCAGCGGAACGCAAAAAAGAAGCGATAGAGATTGAAGCCGCCGCCGAAGCCAAAAAGATAGACATCATAGCCGAAGCCGAGGCGAGGAAAATAAGAACGGTCGCCCAGGCGATTAAGGATTTTGGCGAAATTGGCTTGGCTTCCAAAGCGATGGACACGATCAAAGAAGCCAGCACCAAAGCCGGAAACTGGATAATCCCCAGTAATTTATTGGACGCCTTAAGAATCGGCGGTCAGGGCGGTCGGGAGAAAAAAAGGGAAGGAGGGGATAAGAAATGAAAAGCCTATTGATATTGGGGATTCTGGCGGTAGCGATGGTCGCGGTTGCGATAATTTTTAATCGTGTCCCTTCTTTTGACGAAAAGAGAAAGAGGAAAAGCGAAGTTCCTCAAACTCCAGGCGCCGCAAGAGCTAAAAATAAATTATGGCTAGTCATTGCCGTAATTCTTTTAGGGCTTTTGATTTGGGTCGGAGTTGGCAAAAAAAAAGCGCTTCCTCCGCAACAAGCGGCGGCGAAATTCCGCCTTAAGGCAGGCGAAGAAACGCCGACGGTGGAAGTCGGTCAAGGAACGCATCACCGTCTTTGGGCCGATAAACCGTATCTCGCCATTTCCGTTCAAAGAGACGGCAGTCGGATTACTTATCCGATGCCGGATGGGTGGGAAACCTGGAACGGCGACGAACCTGGCGGTCGACTGCGGCTGATAGGAGTAGAGGAGGATACGTTGGTGAGAATAGTACCAGTAAAATACTGATACTATTCAAAACCCCTCCGACATTATGTCGGAGGGGTTTTTATTTTGATTCAAGACGATTCGTAAATTTAAACTAAGCTCCGAGTAATTGCCGGACAACGAATTCCACGCCTTTGGCAATCAAACCAACGCCAATAGCTACGGCCGCGTAAATTAATTTGTTCTGGGCTTCTGCTACTTTTGTCGCTTCTCCGGCGCTGCCTAAATAAGCGAAAGCCGCCATCATGATAAAGAATACGGCAATAATCAAAAGGATGGTGAAAATCCAATTGGTAAGGGTATTGATAACGCGGAAAACGCCTTCAATGCTGGTAATCGGAGTCGGGGGTGTTTGGACTCCGGTTTGAGCCAAAGCCAAAATCGGCAGACCGATTAAGGAAATCAATAAAATAGTATTTAATCGTTTGTTTTTCATATTTGTTTTTTGTCTCTCGACCTTTTTATTAAAATTCTAACTTCCCAAAAGTTGTTTAATAATCAAAGTAATCCCTTTGGATATCAAAATTATAGCATAACCGATAACTGTCCAAAGAATCATTTGTTTGGCGCTTTTCAAGTTTTCCGGATTATCGCCGGCGGTTAAAATTTTAAAACCGGCAAAAAGAATCATCAGGGTAACGATTGGCGCCGCGATAACTATTAAATAACCCGTCACCCTGTCAATAATTTCGGCAAAAGTGCTTATATTGCCTAAAGGATTGGGCAATTCATAGGCGCTTTTTTTACCAGCTCCGCCCGGCGCCCCTCCGCCTCCGGGCACTCCTCCTTGGGCTAAAGCTTTATTTATCCCAAATGCCAATTCTAATATTTTTATTAAAAGATGATTCATGAATTATTTTTTTATTGACATTGAATCGTGTGCCAGGGCCAATTAGGATCGCCGGTCATCAAATTAAAAAAAGTGTTTAAGATTATCCAGGAAGCCGAGAGAATAACTATCCCGATAATCGCCGACCAAATAACGCCCTGGCTTTCTTTGATTTTTTGCGGATTGCCGCTGCCGAGCATCATCATTATACCTCCGTAAACAATAAAAGCGATGGCTAAAACGGAAGCAATCTCAATTGAAAAATTGATCACGTTTTGTCCCAATTTGGAAAGATCGCAAAAAGTACAACCGCTGGCTGGGCAGTCGGGCAGAAGTTTGGCAAAAAATAAATTCATAAAAGTGTTCGTTGGTTAGCGATTACTTTCTCATCAGCTGACTAATTTGAGCTTCGGCTTGGTCAAGGGCGGTTGTCGCCGTCTGCCGGCCGCTTATTACCGATTCTATCATATCCGAAAAGATGGTTTCAATTTTATTGTTGTCAATTTGCGGCCAGGATCCGGCAGTCAAAATTTGTTTGGCGAAAACACCAATTTCCGGGTCATTAAGATATTCGTTAATTAAAAATCTCAAGGCCGGCGGTTTTTGGGTTTCCTGGAGATAGGCCTTAGCGTTATCCTGATTGGTGGTTAAAAGAAGAATGAAATCCCAGGCCAAATTGGGATGCCGGCTTTTATTGGAAACCGTATAACCCCAGTAATTGGCGTAATTGACTGCCTTGGCCGGATTGTTTTGGGGAATCGGCGCCACTCCCAAATTCAAAAGAGGATTTTTGGCTTTCAGATTAGCCAGCTGATAAGCGTAATTGAAAATCATCGCGCTGGAACCTTCGGACAAAGAATCAAGGGAATAATGAAGGGCTTCGTTCCAGGTGTAATCAAAATTTATCGGGTTGGCAAAACGGGTATAAAATTCCAGAGCGTTTAATCCCGCGGGAAAACCGCCGGAAAGAGGTTGAGAAAAAGTAGCCCGCGTGAAATCCTGGTCGGTCATTTGGACGCCGGCTTGAAGCATCAAGAGGCCCAAAAGGTCGGTTGCCCGATTAACGCTTTTTTCGGAACCGCCGATAGCCGCCGCGGCCCGGCTGATTTTTCCGGTCGCGTCCAAAATTCTTAATCCGGGAACAATATTTTGGAATTCCAGCCAGGTGGTCGGCGCCAGAGCTATCCCGCTCTGGTCAAAAATATCTTTATTATAAATAAGCGCCAAGGTG
>Ga0209542_10014393_pt1 | contig 13474 bp, 13 predicted proteins | sample RifCSPhighO2_01_FD_184028 | JGI IMG/M metagenome (GOLD analysis project Ga0209542, IMG submission 184028) | Soil microbial communities from Rifle, Colorado - Rifle CSP2_plank highO2_0.1 (SPAdes) (version 2) | ecosystem: Environmental > Terrestrial > Deep subsurface > Rock core/Sediment ... | reverse complement strand
AGGGTAATTTTTCCGCAATTAACCACAGAGACCAGGCAGACCTTGGTAAAAGTTTTAAAAGAAAAGCTGGAAGAACAGAGGATTGCGGTTCGCAGGGAGCGTGAAAATGTCTGGGAAGATATTCAATTACAAGAAAAGAATGGGAAAATTACAGAAGATGAAAAATTCAGAGCCAAAGAAGAATTGCAAAAAATTATAGATGAAGCAAACAGAAATCTAGAGGCACATTTTGAAAAGAAAGAAAAGGAAGTAATGGGATAGGGTTAGGTGCTAGTTTCTAGGGACTAGGTTCTAGTGAAATAAATACATGAATAAAGAACTTTCTGATATAGAAATTGCATCTCGAATTGCTTTAAAATTTCTTAGAAGTAAAATTATAACTATTAAACTCGTTGGCAACGGTGTAAATAATAAGAATTTTTTAGTTCAATCAAAAGAAACAAAAATTATTGTAAAACTTAGCACTTCACACAAAGAGCACAGAGCTTTAGAGGATTATAAAAAAGAAAAATGGTGTATTCAAAAAATCACAGCAAGAGGTATTCCTAGTCCTTGGGTTCTTGATGTTGGAAAATATAAAAAGAGGGCGTACATGATTCAAACTTTTGTTTTAGGAAAGGATGGTAAAAAAGTAAAAGATAAATTACATATATTTTATGAGTTAGGAAAATATGCAAAAATTATACACTCAATAAAAACTTATGGTTTCGGAGAACGACAAGGTAAAAAATTAGGAAATTTTAAGCAGAATTGGCGAAAATATGTAAACTATAATATTAATAGTTTGACGAATAATAGAGATGACAAGCTTATTGTCTTAAATGCTCTAAATATTAGCCAATCAAAAAAGGTAAAAGAAATTTTTAAAAAAATTAAAAACAAAAAATATCAATTTGGCTTAAATCATGGTGATCTTGTTTTGTGGAATACTTTAGTAGAAAAATCCGGGAAAGTTAATTTATTAGACTGGGAATTTTCAGAATCTCACGTAATTCCTCATTTTGACTTTATCTGCACACTCAGGCTTCGGTATGATGGCAATACTAAACCAAAAAAGGAAGAATGGAATCAATTCCTTCAAGGATATAATATGTCCATAAAGCAGTTTGAAAAATTAAGGCCAGAAATTTACCACTTGGCTTTGTTGATTTCCGTTGATCGACTGCGATGGGTTATTGAACATAGTCCAAGCTCGCAAAAATTAAAAAAATACACAAACACTTTAAAAAAGATGTTAGAATTAAATAAGATTAAGTAATATGGATAAAAATAAAATAAATTCCTACAAAGATTTGATTGTTTGGCAGAAAGGCTATGAACTTGTAAAGCAGGTTTATAAAATTTCTTCTAAACTTCCAAAGGAAGAAGTGTTTGCCCTTCAATCCCAAATGCGCCGTTCAGCTGTTTCTATAGTTTCAAATATTGCCGAAGGTAGCAGTAGAAAAACTAGAAAAGATTATTGCCAGTTTCTACATATAGCTTATGGTTCTGCATCCGAACTCGAAACACAACTATTTTTATGTAAAGATTTATATGCTTTAGATATTAAAGAGTGTATAATGTTACTTCAAGAAGTCAGTAAAATGTTGCGAGCAATTATTAATAAGTTAGAACCTAGTATTTAACTTCTAGAACCTATGAACCTAGAAACTGATTCATCCCTAGAACCTAGCAACTAGAACCTAGAACCTTCGTTGTTTAGTCACTAAAATTTAAAATTCATGTCAATCGTTATTTTCCTCGTTATATTACTACTATTGGTCTTGGTCCACGAGTTTGGGCATTTTTTTAGCGCGAAAAAGTTCGGCATCCGGGTGGATGAATTCGGATTTGGTTTTCCTCCAAAGATTTTCGGCATAAAGAAAGGAGAGACCGAATATTCCTTTAATCTTTTACCTATTGGTGGCTTTGTAAAGATATTTGGCGAGAACCCGGATGAGGAGAATACCAATGGTCCGGATAAAGAGAGAAGCTTCATTAATAAACCAAAATGGCAGCAGGCAATAGTTCTTTTTGCGGGAGTGTTTATGAATTTTATGTTGGCGTGGGTTTTGTTTTCTTTCGGATTTATTTCAGGATTGCCTACCTCTGTTGCGAGTGGAGCGAGGGAATATGAAGTTACAGATGTGCACCTAGTGGTGATTTCCGTAGCGCCAAATTCTCCAGCTCTACAAGCAGGTCTGCAATCCGGAGATAAAATAATTTCTGTCAATAATGGGGAAGCAGAATTAAATCCCATCAATCCGGAAACTTTGAAATCATTTATAACTTCTGGCGGAGGGAAAGAGATTGAAATTGGCTATCTACGAGGTGAAAATACTGGCATAGTGAACGTTATTCCCGAGATAGGCGATGGCGGAGAGGCTATGATAGGCATATCTATGGACCAGATAGGCATCGCCAAACTGTCTATTTTACAAGCCTTCTGGGAAGGAATGAAGCTCACACTAGCTATGACCAAGGGAACAGCCGTAGGGCTTTATACGCTTATTGCTGATAGTTTTAGCGGTCAGGGAAGCTTTACTGCGGTGGTAGGACCTGTAGGTATGGTGGGCATTGTGGGTGACGCATATGATTTAGGAATCTCTTATTTATTATCTTTTGCGGCTCTTATCTCTATTAATCTTGCAATTATAAATTTGCTTCCATTTCCAGCACTGGATGGTGGGCGACTCTTCTTTTTACTGATAGAAAAGATAAAAGGTTCACGAATTAATCCACAAGTTGCCAATATAGCGAATATGGCTGGATTTGCGATTTTAATACTTTTGATGGTGGCAGTTACCTGGCACGATGTATCTAAACTGCTTTAGGTCTTAACAAATGAAGAACATAAAACTAATTCATGAGATTCGGGCGATAAAGAGTAAAAGCGAGCTACGTAACATCATAAAAGCGCAAAGAATCAGCGAGAAAGTACTACGATACATCGTAGCAAAATTAAAAACCCGCGCCACGGCGGGGCAGGTTGGAATCACAGAAATAGAAGTTGCTAATTTGATTAAAAAAACATATATCAGCTATGGCGTAAATGTGTTATCCTTTCCTCCCATCGTCGCTTTCGGGAAAAATACTGCAAACATCCACCATCAACCCAATAAAACAAAATTAAAAAGGGGAGACACAATCATGCTGGACTTCGGCTGTGCGGTCAATCATTACTGTTCGGATATGACCCGTACTTTCTTTTTCGGCGAGCCATCCAAAAGGCAGGAGCGAATTTATCTTGCGGTGCTGGAAGCTCAAAACCGCGCAATAAATAAATTAAAAAAAGGAGAGCGCAGAGCTAAAGTTATAGACAAGACAGCGCGAGATTTTCTAAATAAAAATTTTAAAAATAATTTCAAGCACGGGCTCGGTCACGGAATTGGAACCGTGATTCATGAATGGCCGAATTTTAAACCAAAGTCTGAAGATATTTTGCCCATCGGATGTGTTATGACAGTAGAGCCCGGATTGTATTTCAAAGGTTGGGGAGGTGTACGAATAGAAGATATGGTTTTAATTACCAAAAAAGGCTCTAAAAATCTGACCAATTTCCCTAAAGACCTTAAAAGTGCTATTATCGAAAGATGAAAAAATTTATCCCACCCAGGCGTGGAAAGTTGAAAATTGGCGTGCTTTTTGGAGGAAAATCTGCGGAACATGAAGTGTCTCTTCAGTCTGCTCGGAACGTGATTGAAGGCTTGGATAGGAGCAGGTATCAAATAACTAAAATAAAAATAAATAAGAGTGGTAAATTTCCATTTAATATTCTAAAAAAATTTGATGTAATTTTCCCTGTATTACATGGCCCATTTGGCGAAGATGGCAGTATGCAAGGACTTTTAAAACTCGCTGGAATTCCATATGTGGGAGCCGGCGTGCTGGGTTCAGCAGTTGGCATGGATAAAGATGCAATGAAGCGCTTGCTTAGAGATGCTGGCTTGCCTATTGGCAAATTCCTAACTTTCAGATTGGGCGATAAGGTAAGTTTTAATAAAATAAAAAAAGAACTCGGTTCACCGCTTTTTATCAAGCCTGCCAATATGGGTTCATCGGTAGGGGTAAGCAAGGTGCGCAATGAAAGTGAATTTAAAAAAGCTGTAACTGAAGCTTTTAAATTTGATACAAAGATTATTATTGAAGAATTTATCAAAGGCAGGGAAATAGAATGCGCAGTATTAGGAAATAATAATCCTATGGCATCCATTCCGGGAGAAATTATCGCTAATCAAGAATTTTATTCTTATGATGCAAAATATATAGACGAGGGGTCTGTGGCGGAAATTCCAGCGAAGATTGATAAAAAAACAGCAAGAAAAATTCAAGAGCTGGCTATAAAAACTTTCCAAGCCCTAAATTGCGAGGGCATGGGACGAGTAGACTTTTTTCTAAAAAAGAATGGAAGAGTTTTTGTAAATGAAATAAATACTATACCCGGATTTACGAACATAAGCATGTATCCAAAATTATGGGAAGCAAGTGGAATACCTTTACCGAAACTCCTAGACAGATTGATAGGCCTTGCCATAGAGCGCTTTGAAAAAGAACAGAAATTAAAAACTACCGCAAACTAAATTCGGCTTGCTTTTAAAAGGTTTTTATACTAATCTATACTTATGTCACAAGATAGACTCATAAAGCTCGCCTGCTCTGCTTGTAAGCGCATCAACTACTGGTCCAGCAAAAACAAGAAGCTTGTAGAGAAAAAAATTGAGCTGAAAAAGTATTGCAAGTGGTGTCGCAAACAGACTAAGCATAAGGAGATTAAGAAATAAGCAGAGTAACCCAAGAAAAATCCCCAACTGGGGATTTTTCTTTATGTTTACTATCTTTAACATATGTTCGAGATAGTAGACAATCAAAAAACTGGTTGCAAAAATGTTTATGGAAAGGTATAAATAAAGGTACGGGCCTATGGTTCAGTGGTAGAATATCTCTCTCCAAAAGAGCAGACCGAGGTTCGATTCCTCGTGGGCCCGCCATGGAAGAAAGATTACAAAAATTAGAAGAAGAAGTAGGTTCAATCAAAGAAAGGAATTTCAGAGTGGAATCTGATAAAGGCTGGGAAACGAGCTGGACTAGACGTCTTTTTATTACGATTAGTACTTATGTAATTGCGGGTGTATGGCTGGTTATGATTGATGATAGTTTTCCTTGGTTAAAAGCTTTTGTACCATCTGCTGGATATTTACTTTCCACTCTTTCTTTGCCTTTTATTAAAAAGTGGTGGATAGCTCACAATAAAAAATAATTACACTTTCTTTTCAAATGATTCCAGTACAGCGCTTACGATTGCTAGAACGATACCGAAGGCGAGTGCCCACCAAAAACTAGCCACTGCAAATCCAGGCACGATAGAGCTTGCTAGAAGGACAAGCAAAGCATTGATAACTAGGACAAATAGCCCAAGAGTCATAATAGTAATAGGCAAAGTTAGGACAACAAGAATAGGGCGTACGAAAGCATTTATTGCTCCTAGAACTACCGCCACAATGAGTGCTGCTACGAAGCCATCTAAGGTTACTCCCGGCAATAGATATGCTGTTATTAATATAGCTAAAGCTGAAACAACCCAATTAATCAATGTTTTCATAGATAATATTAAATTATTATTAATATTTATATTATACCTAATTCTTTATATATTTAGCAAGAAACTTTTCCACAGCTCTTTTATTGGACGCATCAAACCATTTTATTGCAAAGTCTTTTTTAAACCAGGTCATTTGTCGTTTGGCATATTTCACGGTCTCTTTTATAACTTTTTCTTCTGTTGGTTTATAATATTCAAACCCCAGCTCTTTTAATCTCTTATCCGACACACCTGATTTTTTTATTTCCTCCCGCAAGCCGTTCTTAAACATTTGCTTTACCCTTTTTTCTATCTTTTCCTGTAATTTATCTGGTGGCAAATATAAACCAATTTTTATGAATTTATACGGAGGAGTTTCCTCCGTAATTTCTGGAACTTTGTCGAGAGCTTTTGCTATTTCAATAGCTCTAACTAATCTGACTTTATTTTTAGAATCTATGTTTTTAGCACGTTCTCCGTCAATTTTTTTCAAATACTCAAATAATGCTATCGCTGATTTTGAGTATAGTGTTTTGCGGAGTTTGAAGTTGGGCGGAACTTCTGGGAATATTGTGCCTTTCGTGACTGCATCAATATAAAATCCTGTTCCACCGCAAATAATCGGAACTTTGCCATGCTTGGCAATCTCCGCTATAGCGGAGATTGCCAAGCATTGGAATTTCGCCACACTGAACTGCTTTTTAGGACCTGCCACATCGAGCAAATGATGCGGCACGCCCCGCATCTCTTTTTTGGTAATTTTCCCGGTGCCGATATCAAGTCCTTTATAAACTTGTCGCGAGTCTGCGGAAATTATTTCTCCATTTAATCTTTTAGCAATTCTTACCGCCAAGTTGCTTTTGCCGGTGGCAGTTTGACCTAAGATTACAACAACTTTCTTCATTTTATTGAATAACTTTTATATCAGCACCTATAGAATTCAAGCGGCTAGCTATTTGTTCATAACCACGGTTAATCATATAAACATTTCGAAGAATTGAAATCCCTGTAGCAGATAGCATAGCTATCATAATGACCATTGAGGGACGGAGAGCGGGAGGGCAGACAATCTGAGCTGGTTTTAGTGCATTTCCACCTTTGATATAAATTCTGTGCGGATCAGCCAGGGTAACTTCGGCCCCCATTCTATTTAATTCAGTTAAATAAATTGCCCGGTTTTCATATGTCCAGTCATGAATAAGGGTTTGGCCTGTAGCTTTGAGCGCAGGAATGGCAAAGAAGGGGAGATTGTCTATGTTTATGCCTGGATAGGGATTTGCATGGATTTTATCATCAAGCGCAACAAGTGGGGACGGATGTACGGTAATATCCACAAGGTTTGTTCGTCCGTTTGCGCTTTTATAAGCTCTATCAATATTATATTTCAAGCCCATTTTGCTTAATTTATATAATTCTAATTCCATGAAGTTAATTGGAACATTGGTGATTTTTAGTTTTGATTCCGTTGCAATAGCCGCTGCAACAAACATCATAGATTCAATCGGGTCTTCGCTGTTGTAATACTCAATAGTTTTGTTTATATCCTTCACTCCGTGAATAATTATCCTAGAGTTTCCAATACTTTCTATCTTTACACCACATTTTTCCAAGAAAAAACAAATTTCTTGCACCATGTAGTTGGAGCTAGCAAATTTTATGATTGTTTTTCCGTCAATTTTAGCGGCAGCAGTAAGAATATTTTCCATAGCAGTATCACCAGCTTCATACATAATGACATCTTTTGCCTTAAGTAATTTTCTTGTTATTTGGTAATTTTCATGGGTGACCTCAATATGTGCCCCTAATTCTTCCAATGCATATTTGTGCGCAGCAATAGTCCTTTTCCCCAAATGACATCCTTCTGCATGCGGAAGTTTGAAAGAAGGCAGGAAATGGAGTAGTGGCCCAATGAGCAATAGTATTGAGCGGGTTTTGATAGCTGATTCTTTATTTATTTTTTTTATATTAAAAACTTTTGGCGGAACTATTTCTACGCTATTGTTATTGATCCAAGTAACTTTGACTCCAATACTCTGCAATATTTCAATGACTCTATATACTTCTTCTATTCGCGCTATGCCGTGAAGAATTGTTTTACCGCGGTTTACAAGAGAAGCACATAAAAGACCTACTGAACCGTTCTTAGAATATCCAGTGCTGATAGTGCCGGATAATTTTTTACCACCGTTGATTTCAAAATCCATAGAATTACTCAGTGACACAATTTTATGTTCGAGCACTTTTGATATTTTTGAAAGTACTTGAGTAGTAAAATTCTGTTCACCGGATTCCATTCTGGCCACAGCGCTCTGGGAAGTTTTAAGCAGGCGAGCGAACTCTTTCTGAGTAATACCCTTCTTTTCCCTAAGGTCTTTTATAAAATTGGCTATTTTTCTCTGCTGTGCGAGTGCATTTTTCATATACAACATAATATATCATATATGATATATTGCAAGTACTTTTGTGGAAAACCTAAAATCTGTGCCCAGGGAGAGAATCGAACTCTCACCCCTTGCGAGACACGATTTTGAGTCGTGCGCGATCGCCAAAGGCGATTAAATCTACCAACTTGCCAGCCTTTGGCTGGTTCCGCCATTGATTGTGCCGCGGGAGAGAATCGAACTCTCATGATGTTGCCATCAATAGATTTTGAGTCTATCGCGTCTACCAATTCCGCCACCACGGCATTACAATATTTACAACTCGTCTAGGAATTTTCTACCCTGTCCACTTTTTAAGAATCTCTCCCTTTTCCGAGCTTCTTCGTAGCTATAATACTCTTCTTTAAAATTTAAATCAAATGGAATATAGGGCGCAGTTGATTTGTTTTTTCCAGAATTATGATCTCGTATTCTTCTAGTCAAATTATTCGTAATTCCTATATATCTAAATTTTTTAACTTTACTTTTTATAACATATAAAAAAATCATATATTTAACTGGTTTCAATATTACTTGAATTACAATTAAAAATCAATTACAATTCATCTATGTCCAACATTTACTCAAATTCAATTTTCTGGATTGATACAAATAAAATAAAACCGAATCCGTATCAGCCCAGACGGGATTTTGACGAAGCGCGCCTGTCGGATTTGGCTCTTTCCATTAAGCAGTATGGAGTGCTCCAGCCACTTACTGTTTCCCGCGTAGAATTGGAAAAGGACGAAGGCGGTATCGTTACTGAATATGAATTAATAGCCGGAGAGCGCAGGCTTCGCGCATCCATCATGGCCGGAGTCGCGCAGGTGCCTGTCATCATCCGTACGGGAGATACGGCCATTATGAAGCTGGAGCTAGCCATTATAGAAAACTTGCAGCGTGAAGATTTAAATGCCGTTGACCGCGCTCGCGCTTTTTTTAGATTAACAAATGAATTTAAATTTACTCACAACGAAGTCGCCAAGAAGCTCGGCAGAAGCAGGGAATATGTATCAAATTCTTTGCGTATCTTATCTCTGCCCGAAGAAATTATTCAAGGTTTATCGGAAGGTAAAATCACAGAAGGTCATACCAGGCCGATACTTATGCTGGCAGACCATCCGAAAGAACAAATGGTTTTGTTTAAAGAAATCGTATATAAGAAAATTACAGTACGCGAAGCCGAAAGATTGGCGAGAAAGATAGCCTACGATAGAGTTAGAAAAAAAGAATTTATGCCGGACCCGGAGATTACGGAATTAGAAGAAGAATTTCAGGAAAAATTAGGCACTAGAGTTCACATAGAAAAAAAAGAGCTAGGCGGGCAAATCAAGATTGATTATTTTTCAACTGAAGATTTGCGTGAAATTTTAGACCTGATAAATAAATCAACTGTAGAAAAAAAACCGGAAGACCTTTTGGAGCAACATATTGAAAAAAGTGAATCGGAAATAGGGGACACAGAAGCCCCGATTCCTGCCCGCAATGCTTTCAGCATAACTGATGCAGGCGGGGATGACAGGAGCGAGAAAGAGAAACAAGAAGACGATATAGAACTATATAATATTTCTAAGTTTAGCGTTTAGGCTGGTGACACCTATCAGCTTTGGCCAAAGGATTTAAGCTTGGCGAGCAAGCTATTTTTTTCCAGATATGATTTTATGTGTTTCTTGGCAGTGGAACTCTTTGTGTATTCCAGCCACTTGGTGGAAGGATGAGCGTCTTTCTTGGTGATTATTTCTACTATATCTCCGTTTTTTAAAGTTGAAAGAATTTGCACCATTTTGCCGTTTACTTTAGCGGCGAGAATATGGTTGCCTATATCCGAATGTATAGAATAAGCAAAATCAATCGGGCTGGAATCTTCAGGTAAATCAACGACATCCCCCTCTGGGGTGAAGATAAAAATCCTGTCATTAAAGAAATCCATTTTCAAATGTTTGATGAATTTTTTAGGCTCCAGCGGCATATGATTTAAATCCTTTAATTCATTTATCCACTTTAATTTTGACTTCTCCTCCGAACCTTTTCGCGTTTTTTCTTTATAAGCAAAATGAGCCGCTATTCCGTACGCCGCCTCGGCATGCATATCCTCGGTTCTAATTTGAATTTCAGCAATGCCTCCAGAGCCGGTGAACACTGTCGTATGCAGAGATTGATAACCATTCGGCTTGGGGATTGCGACATAATCTTTAATTCTACCCGGAAGCGGTCTCCAGATAGAATGCACAACGCCCAAGACTCGGTAGCATTCTTCTACGGTTTTTACCACGACGCGCAGGGCCACGATATCGTGTATTTTATCTATATCCATATCATACTTGACGAGCTTTTTAAGCAAGCTGTATTTATGTTTTACTCTATAATTTATCTCAATAAATTTTATTTTATTTTTCTTCAATTCCTTCTCCAGTTCTTGACGAACCTCCATAAGGTTTTTCTGATATTCCTCTTCCTTTTCTTTTATTATCTCTTCTATTTGCGCGTATTCTTTCGGGTATGCGAATGGGAAGGCCGCATCTTCCAGTTGGCCTTTTAGCTTTCCCATTCCGAGGCGATTTGCAAGCGGCGCATAAACTTCAATAGATTCTATGGCAATTCTGCGTCTTTTATCTTCTCGCACAAATTCCAATGTTTTCAAATTATGCAATCTGTCGGCAAATTTTATTATAACCACGCGTAAATCTTGCGCCATAGCGACGAAAAATTTACGCAGACTTTCTACGTGTCTTTGATGTCCGCGATATTTTAAAGTTCCCAGTTTAGTAACACTTTTAACTAAAAAAGTTATATCTTTGCCAAATTCTTTTTCCAATTCCTCCTCGGTTGTCTCGGTATCTTCCAGTACATCATGTAAGAGTCCTGCCGCGATTGTTTTGGCATCCATTCTTAGCTTGGCGATAAGCTTGGAAGTTTCGAATACGTGCTCAAGGTATGGTTCCCCGTTTAATCTTTTCTGTCCTTTGTGCGCCTGTTCTGCAAACTTATAAGCTTTGGTAATAAGCTCTTCTTCACGCTTGGTGACTCCGCCATCAACCATGTCTATGAGTTCCTTTACGCTTGCCATAGCCTCATTATAGCATTTTTGTCATCATTTTAGAACCCATTCAAGATTCAATTTTCTTAATTTTATGAGGGTTGTGCATTGCGCAACTTTTACTTGAACATCTTTCAGGTATTGTTTTTGTGCCTTCCATCATTAAGCTGCCGCATTCCTTGCAAATATTGCCAGTCGGTTTTGCTTTGATTGCAAATTTGCAGTTTGGATAGTTTGAACAGGAATAAAAAATTCCAAAGCGTCCGCGGCGTTCGGAAATGTCGCCAACTTTACAAATAGGACAAATTACGCCAGTTCTTTTTTTAGCTTCCTCTGCTTCATCACTTTTTATAAATTTGCATTTTGGATAACGAGAACAAGCAATGAAAGTGCCAGTGCCGTCCCGTCTCTCGCGAACAATCAATTTACCACCCATATCTTTTAGTTTACTAGAAGATTTTTTTTCCCCGCCTGCATCAGCTATGCTGAAAGCATTGCGGGCAGGTCCGCACTCTGGACACATCTCTCCAGTTTCTACTGGACCTTTTAATTCTGTACCATCCAGCATAAGCGCTCCGTCACATTCTGGGTATTTTGAGCATGAATAGAATTTGCCTCCGCGGGAAAGTTTGATAATCATCGGGCTTTTACACTTTGGACATTTTATATCCGCTGGGGCATCACCTAAGTTTGTAGCTTTTCCCAATTTCTCTTTAGATTTTACATCTTTCAAGAAAGGTCCATAGAAATCTTTTAGAGTTTTTTCATATTCCCGCTCTCCTCTGGATATTTCATCTAATTCATCTTCCATTTCGGCTGTAAAGGTATCGGAAATATATTTGGCAAAATGCTGTTCCAAGAAATCAGACACTACTTCGCCGACATCAGTAGGGAATAGGGTCTTGCTTTCTTTGTTTACATATCCTCGGTCTTCAATCGTTCTCATAATAGAAGCATAGGTGGAAGGTCTGCCGATGCCCCTCTGTTCTAACTCTTTAATGAGTCCGGCTTCAGTGTATCTGCCAGGCGGTTCGGTAAATTTTTCTTCGCTTGAAAGATCCAGTAATTTTAATTTTTCTCCGACAATACACTTGGGTAATTCCACATCCTCACCCCTCGCATCGCTATCTACCTTGAGCCATCCAGAGAAAAGTAAGTGTGAACCATTAGCAGAAAAATATGGCAAATCCTCTTTATCTTTTATGACCGCAGAAATTTTGGTTTTTAATAATTTTGCGTCAGACATTTGAGAAGATATTGTTCGCTCCCAAATTAATCTATACAGCCTGTCTTGGTCATCACTACCGGCGATCAGTTTTTCTATATGTGTTGGCCTTATGGCTTCATGCGCCTCTTGGGCATTTTTTGATTTTGTTTTATAAATTCTCGCTTCGGCATACTCTGCTCCATATTTATTCTTAACGAAAGAAATAATTTGCGCTTGAGCGGAAGCCCCTAGGTTTGTGCTATCAGTACGCATATATGTGATGTGGCCTGCTTCGTACAATTTCTGTGCTATCTGCATGGTACGAGAAGGAGAGTATCCTAAGCGCGAGCTTGCAGTCTGTTGCAAGGTAGAAGTGGTAAAAGGTGCTCGCGGAGAGCGTTTTTGTTCTGATTCTTTTACATTACTAATGAGCCATGTGCCGTCTTTGCCCGTAGTCATTATTTTTTCTACTAATTTTTCATCTCTCGGCTCTTCGGAACATTCCAGAGTTATTTTTGAATTGTTGGATGTTGCAAAAAGACCAAAAATCCTCCAGAATTTTTCGGGTACAAAGGCGCGGATTTCTCTTTCGCGTTCCATTATTATACGCAAGGCTGGGGACTGGACACGTCCCGCAGAAAGTCCGTAACGCACTTTTTTCCAAATAAGCCCGGATAAATCATAACCGACTAATCTATCTAAAACCCGGCGAGCCTCTTGAGCTTTGCGTAGAGAAGTGTCAATTTTTCTTGGATGTTTCAATGCTTCTTCTACCGCTTCTTTTGTAATTTCATAAAAAGCCACTCGTTCAATGGGCGCCTTTACCTTAGGCGCTTCTTTCAAAAGTGTCTCTATGTGCCAAGCTATCGCTTCACCCTCACGGTCGGGGTCTGTTGCCAGTATCACCTCAGTAGCCTTTTCAGCCAGAGCTTGCAATTCATGCACTATTTTTTCTTTGCCTTTAGAGATTTCATAATGAGGAATAAAACCGGATTCAATATCAATCGCTTTTTTATTTGATTTAGGTAAATCTCGAATATGTCCAACGGATGCTCGCACAGTAAACTTGTCCGCCGAATTGGTGGAAGCGTCTTTAAGATACTTCTCAATAGTTTTTGCTTTTGATGGAGATTCTACAATTAGTAGCTTCATAAATTTAAGTACTTGTCCCGTTAGATACTCATTAGAAATGTATCAGAGATTAAAATAAAAGTAAAATACAGAAAAAATATCTTCTTAGAGAAAAATTTCAG
>Ga0209542_10014389_pt1 | contig 13476 bp, 16 predicted proteins | sample RifCSPhighO2_01_FD_184028 | JGI IMG/M metagenome (GOLD analysis project Ga0209542, IMG submission 184028) | Soil microbial communities from Rifle, Colorado - Rifle CSP2_plank highO2_0.1 (SPAdes) (version 2) | ecosystem: Environmental > Terrestrial > Deep subsurface > Rock core/Sediment ... | reverse complement strand
TTTCTACACGCCGGAAGAGAAATATATCCAAGCCCTGAAACACAAAAAGCGCCCAGAGGCGTAAGAATTTCATCGTCCAAGTTGAGGGGTCCGAGTGCCATGTTTGACTCTGAGTGTATGCTACCAGATAATAAGATTTTGTCAAGCTCGGTTTGTTTTGCTTCGAATGGCGGAGTATTATGCCTAAGCGATGGCTTTCTTTACACCCAAGCTCGGTATTGACCTCGGTACCGCCAACACGCTTGTTTTCGTGCCCGGCAGGGGCGTGGTGCTCAACGAGCCGTCGGTAGTCGCCATTTCAGAAATAGACAAGCGTATTTTAGCCGTGGGCTTCGAGGCTAAAGAGATGATAGGGCGCACGCCGGGCGAGATTATCGCTTACCGCCCAATGCGCGACGGCGTCATCGCCGATTACCGCATCACGCAGGCGATGCTCAAATATTTTATCCAAAAGGCGCTCGGGCGCTGGCAGTTTTTTAAGCCCGATGTCATGGTCAGCGTGCCGACAGGCGTTACCTCGACCGAGCGGCGCGCGGTCGTCGAGGCCGCCATCCGCGCGGGCGCCAAAAACGCCTATGTGGTCAAAGAGTCGGTGCTCGCGGCTATCGGCGCAGGCATTCCTATACAAGAGGCCAAGGGGCACATGGTGGTGGATATCGGGGGCGGCACGACCGACGTGGCGGTTATCAGCCTCGGCGGCATCGTCGCCTCCACCTCTATTAAATGTGCAGGCGACAAACTCGACCGCGCCATTACCGACTATATAAAAAAGACGTACAACCTGGCGATAGGGGAGAAGACCGCCGAGGATGTCAAAATAAACATCGGCTCGGCCGTGCCGGTGCAGGAGGAGCTCCTGATGGCGGTGCGCGGCCGCGACTTTATCACCGGGCTCCCGCGCTCCTGCGAGCTGAGAACCAACGACGTGGTCAAAGCGATGGGCAAAGAGCTGCGCGAGATAATCAAATCCATCCGCGATGTTTTGCAGGAGACGCCGCCCGAGCTCGCGGCCGATATCATCGACTCGGGCATCACTATGACAGGCGGCAGCAGCCTCCTGCGCAACTTTGCCGAGCTGGTATTGCGCCGAACGGGTGTCAAGGCGCAGGTTGCCGACGATGCAATCTACTGCGTCGCCAAAGGGACCGGCATCGCGCTTAACCACCTTGATACCTACAAAAAAGCGATCATCGCGAAGCGATGAAATAAAGACAGTTCGCAAAAAGATATGCAACATCACGCGTACTACGCAGAAGGTTCGCTCTCGGAGTTTGACGCGTATAAAGCGGCGCTTAAACCGTTTTGGGCGGCCGCGTTCGAGCGTTTCGGCATCGACGAATCCCGCGAGCTCATCGCGCTCTCAAGCTTAAAAAATTTTAATGAAGCGGTGTTTTTGATAGGCGCCGCATCCATAACAAGCGAGGCTCAGCAGGCCTTGCTTAAGCTGTTTGAAGAGCCGCAAAAAGGCACCACTTTTGTGCTCTTAGTCCCGCATGGCGCGCTCCTGCCGACGCTTAAGTCGCGTATGTTCCCGTATCCGGAGTTATCCACAGTTACAGAGAACAGTTCTCTGCATGCTGTGCAGTTTTTAAAGATGGCGGGGAAGGAGCGGAGTGATTTTATTGCAAAGATGCTCAAAGACGAAGAGGGTACCAAAGAGCGTGTGCGTGATTTTGTAAACGCACTTGAAATCGAGTTAGTCAAAGATATTAAAAAAAATAGACAAGGGTTGCAGGATTTGGCAATGGTGCGCGACTATGTGGGCGACCGCGCGCCCTCGCTTAAAATGCTGCTCGAGCATCTTGCATTAAGTTTGCCTACGATATGACGCGCAAAACTCGGATACTTGCACTTAATCGCGCGCTCAAAAAACTCTTTCCAAAAGCAGAAATAGAATTAAACTTCAACAATCCGCTGGAGCTTTTGGTTGCGGTCCAGCTATCCGCGCAGTGCACGGACAAAACGGTAAACAAAATTACGCTTAAGCTTTTTAAAAAGTACAAAAAACTTGACGACTACATACAAGCCGACCCGCTCCAGTTTGAGCGGGATATATTTGCCTCCGGTTTTTATCGCAATAAAACAAAAAACATCCTTGCTTCAGCAAGGATAATTAAAGAAGATTGCCGCGGCCAAGTTCCTAATACAATGGAGAAACTTTTAAAACTCCCTGGCGTGGCGCGCAAGACCGCGAATGTTGTTTTAAAAGAAGCGTACGGCGTAGTAGTTGGTATTCCGGTCGACACGCATGTTATACGGTTTGTACAACGCTTTAAACTGTCTGATTATAAAGATCCGGTGAAAATTGAAAAAGATTTAATGAAGTTGTTGCCAAAGCGCGAGTGGGGAAATTTTACCAACCGTGTCATATTGTACGGGCGACGCATGAGACGGCAAAAAATTCAAGATTTGATATACTAACGGAATGACATACGATTTTAAACCTTTCGAGAAGCGTATTAAGGAGATTGAAGAGCGGGCGGGGAAAGAACTTTCCGGCATACGCACCGGGCGCGCGGCGCCGGCTATTTTGGACGGCGTCTTGGTGGAGAGCTACGGCACCCGCGTGCCAATCGTGCAAATAGCCACGGTAAACGTCGAAGACGCGCGCACTATCCGCATCACGCCGTGGGATATGAGCAACGCAAAGGAGATTGAAAAAGCGATAACTGTTGCCAACCTCGGGCTGTCGGTCGGAGCGGACGAAAAGGGTATCCGCGTATCGTTCCCCGACCTGACCAGCGACCGCAGAGCGCAGCTGCTAAAGCTCGCCAAGGAAAAGGTCGAGGAGCTGCGCACCGAACTGCGCGCTGCCCGCGACCACGTGTGGAATGACATCCAGAAACAGGAGAAGGACAAGCTGATGACCGAAGACGAAAAGTTCCGCTCCAAAGACGAGATGCAGAAGCGCGTCGACGCCGCGAACCGGCAATTTGACCAAGCGTTGGAACGTAAAGAGAAAGAAATCGCCGGTTAGTTTTTATGTCTTTAATTGTATTTATTGTCATATTGATCGCGTTGATTTTGGTGCATGAGCTCGGGCATTTTGCCGCGGCCAAGTTCTTTGGCATACGCGTGGACGAGTTTGCCATCGGCTTTCCGCCGCGTCTATTGCGCGTCAAATACGGCGAGACCGAATACACTTTTAATCTTTTGCTGGTGGGCGGTTTTGTGCGCATCCACGGCGAGAACCCTGGCACCGACGCGCATGACAAGCGCAGTATGGCAGCCCGGCCGCGGTTGGTGCAGGCTGGAGTACTAGTTGCCGGCGTGGCTATGAACCTTCTGGTCGGCTGGCTCGCGCTTTCTGCAGGCTTCATGGCAGGGATGGCGGCGACTCCCGACTCCTCGGCTTTCGGCGCCGTGCGGGATATATGGCCGATTATTACGCAGGTTCTCCCAGCATCTCCCGCCGAAAAGGTGGGGCTCAAGCCAGGGGACAAAATAGAAGCGCTGCAGACCGGCGCGCAAAAACTTGAGGCCCCGCTGAATGCCGAAACTATAACGCGCTTTATCGGCGACCATCAAAACGAAAGCTTGGTGGTAAGTGTATTGCGCGGTAATGCAGAAAAAGTTTTTGTCACCAAACCCGAGAATGGTTTAGTTGAGGGCAAAAAAGCACTCGGAATAACCATGGCGGATGTCGGCGTTTTGCAGCTGCCGGTGCACATGGCGCTCCTGCAGGGAGCAATCTCGGCCAAGCAGGTAACCGTTTCGACCGCGCAAGGGCTCGCTGTCTTTTTCAGCCAGCTCTTCCGCGGTGTAGCCGACTGTGGTTCTGTTGCCGGCCCCATCGGCATAGCGGGTGCTGGAGCATCGGCAGTGCAAAACGGCTTTGCCGCCGCCGCGTTTATCACGGCGCTTATTTCGATCAACCTCGCCATCATCAACATCATCCCCATACCGGGGCTCGACGGCGGGCGCCTTCTTATCATTATTATCGAGAGCGTCATACGCAGGCCGGTTTCTCCAAAGCTTATTACCGCGCTGTCGCTCTCGGGCTTTGCGCTCCTTATTATGCTCATGCTGGTCGTGACCTACCACGACATCGCAAAACTGGTCGGATAAAAAAACCGCCGCCCGGGTGAGGGGCGGCGGGGAATGCGTGTCAGCGGAACTTTTCGTCGCGACCAACGATGACCACGGCGCCTTGCAGCGGCGCAGGCGTCAATAGCACGGTCGCAAACGGAGTCCAGCTGGTAACGCCAGGAATCGCATCCATGACCGTAAGCCGATGTGTTGCCTGTGCAGTAGTCGGCAGAAGATCGACGTAGAGGAACGAGCGACCGTCTGCGTGCTCTTTGCGGAACACTTGCACAGAAGCGGTGATGATCTTACCGCAGTGCTGTGTCGGGTTGTCGTTATGCACGAAGAAGTTCACGACGCCGCCCTTGACGAACCGGGCGAACTGGATGAACTTGATGTCCTCGAACGCGCCATCGCGGCAGACGGCGGGGATTTTGATTTCGATAATTCCGCCTTTCCACAACAACTCGCGCTTGAGGACGGCGACCGGCTGGCGCTTGGACGAAGTTGCCGAAGCAACATCTAAATTCGTCATTAGGCACCTCCCTCGTTGGAACTGGAAACTGCCTGTTAGTGTAGCATATCTAATATAAAAGTCAAGTATATGGTTATTACCGTGTTTTGCCTTTACAATGCTTCTCATATGCATCCCGTTAGAAGCTTAAATATTTTTCTTATATGAGTACCATTATTCCTCGGGCTTCTAACGGGATGCGACAATCACAGCTTTTTACAAAAACCAGACGCGAGGCGCCGTCGGACGAAGTTTCGAAGAACGCGCAACTGCTTATCCGCGCGGGGTTTGTGCACAAAGAGATGGCGGGCGTGTACGCCTATTTGCCGCTGGGTTTGCGCGTCTTAAATAAAGTAATAGGCATTATCAGGGAGGAGATGAACGCCATTGGCGGGCAGGAGCTCTCGCTCACTGCGCTCCAAGACCCGGCACTGTGGCAAAAGTCCGGCCGTTGGGACGATAAAGCAATCGACGTGTGGTTTAAAACGCAGTTGAAGTCCGGCTCGGAACTCGGGCTCGCGACCACGCACGAAGAGCCGCTGACCGCGCTCATGCGCAACCATATCGCGTCGTACAAAGACTTGCCCAAGTACGCATACCAATTCCAGACCAAGTTCCGCAACGAACTGCGCGCCAAGTCGGGCATCTTGCGCTCACGCGAATTTATCATGAAGGACCTATATTCCTTTTCGCGCAATGAGGAAGAGTTCCGGAAGTTTTATGAGGAGTGCGCCGCCGCATACATAAAAATTTTCGACCGCGTGGGCTTGGGTTCCAATACCTACCGCACGTTCGCCAGCGGAGGTAGCTTCTCCAAGTTCAGCGACGAGTTCCAAACGGTGTGCCCTGCCGGAGAGGATACTATTTATATACACGAAGGGCGCAAGCTTGCCGTCAACAAAGAGGTGTACGATGACGCGACGCTCTCGGAGCTCGGGCTGCGTAAAGAAGACCTGCGCGAAGAGAAGGCAATAGAGGTGGGCAATATCTTTCCGCTGGGGACGCGCTTTTCCGACGCGCTCAATTTGACTTACAAAAATGAGGCGGGAGAAAGCGTGCCGGTAGTGATGGGCTCATACGGCATCGGTCCCGCGCGGCTGATGGGCACGGTGGTGGAGTGCCTAGCCGACGGCAAGGGCCTCGTGTGGCCTGATGCTATCGCGCCGTTTGCCGTGCATCTGGTACAGCTTGGCGATGATGCCGAAGTGCAAAAAGAGGCGCAGGAGTTGTACCGTGAGCTTACCTTGGCCGGTATTGAGGCGCTATGGGACGACCGCGACGCGCGCGCTGGGGAGAAGTTTGCCGACAGCGACCTTATCGGCATTCCTATGCGCGTCGTTGTATCGCAAAAGTCTCTTGCAGAAGGCAAGTTTGAGTGCGCCCTGCGCAGCAGCGGCCGCACCGAACACCGCAGTATCTCAGAGCTCGTCGGCCACCTTTCTTCCAATAGAACTCCAGCCAATGATTAGGCGGCTTAAAAATAAATTTCTTCCGCTGATATCCAACGATATCGGGGTGGACCTCGGAACTGCCAACACGCTTGTCTACTTGCGCGGCAAGGGGATTGTCGTGACCGAGCCGTCGGTGGTTGCGGTCAACACAAAGACCGGCCAAGTGGTAGCGGTCGGGACAGCTGCGCGCGACATGCTCGGCCGCACGCCGGCGCACCTGGTGGCGGTAAAGCCGCTTATAGACGGCGTGGTTTCAGACTTTGAAGCAACCGAGGAGATGCTCGCTTACCTTATGAACCGCGCGCAGCACTTGCAAAAAAAGATGCTGGGGCCGCGCGTCGTCATCGGGGTCCCAAGCGGCGTCACCAATGTGGAAATGCGCGCGGTTAAAGATGCCGCGCAGAACGCCGGCGCGCGCGAGGTTCATATTGTAGAGGAGCCGATTGCCGCGGCGCTCGGCATCAGGCTCCCGATACGCGAGGCGGTCGGCTCCATGCTGGTTGACATCGGCGGCGGCAACACCGACATCGCGGTGCTGTCGCTCGGCGGCATCGTCCGCTCCAAAAACTTGCGCGTCGCCGGCGAGAAGCTCAATCAGGACATCATTGCATACGTCCGTTCGGAATTTAAAATTTTGATAGGGGAGAAGACCGCCGAAGCGGTCAAGATAGCCATCGGCTCCGTCTCCGAGGGAGCGGGCAACTTTGAGGCCGCTATCCGCGGGCGCGACCTTATTACGGGCCTGCCGCGCGAGGTCATACTCACCGACTCCGACATCCGCGAGGCAATCTCGCAGTCTATCGACACGCTTATCGAGTCGGTGCGCGAGGTACTCGAGACAACGCCGCCGGAGATACTCTCCGACATTATGCGCAGCGGCATCGTGCTGACCGGTGGCGGCGCCCTGCTTAAGGGGCTCGACGCGCTGCTTGCAGAGTGGCTGAAGGTCCCCGTCACCGTCGCGGACGATCCCTTAACCGCGGTGGCGCGCGGAACCGGCGTTATTCTGGAAAATTTGGAGCTGTACCACGATATGCTTATCGAGCATGATGATGATATTGAGTAGAGTGTCCGCGGCCGACGCGCGCGCCAAACGAGCGCGGTTTTTCGGCGTTGTCGCGGTAATTCTGGCTCTCGGCGCCGCGGCGCTGTGGCGCGCGCCGCTCTCCGAAGTCCTTTGGCGCACTTTAACGCCGGTCATGCACGCCCGCTTCGGCTCCGACGCATCATCAACAAACACGTCGAGCCTTATATCGGTCACAGCGGAGCGCGACGCGCTGTATCAGGAAAATTTGGATTTAAAAGCACGGCTCAACCGCGACGCGCGCGCTGGGCGCATATTGGGCGCGGTGCTCCTGCGCCCGCCCGCCACCCCGTATGACACGCTGGTTATTGATATTGGGTCGGATCAGGGCGTTGCTCTGGGCGACACAGTGTCGGCTGGCGGAACAATTGTGGTAGGCACTATATCGGAGGTCTACGCGCGCGCCGCGCGCGTCACTCTGTACTCTGCGCCGGGGCAAAAATATGACGCTCTTTTGCGCGGTGTTATTCCGCTGGCGATAGAGGGCCAAGGCGGCGGCTCTTTGCAGGCGCGCCTGCCGGCCGGCACCGCGGTGTCAGTGGGAGACGCGGCGCTCCTCCCGGGTATTGCCGGCGGCATAAGCGCCAGGGTGTCGCGCATCGAGCGGGGAGACGGCGAGTCGTTTGTTACGCTATACTTTTCATTGCCGGCGGATATGCTCGGCTTGCGTTTTGTAGAGGTCTGGAAACAACCAAATCATGTCACAGAGTAGCCGATGGATATACGCAGTCGCTTTTTTACTCGCATCGGCGGGATTTCTCGTTCCGCTGTGGCCGTTGTCGGTAGCCGGCGTTATGCTTGCAACGTTGTCGGGCCGGTGGATCTTCGCAGTCATCACCGGACTCCTGCTCGACCTGGCGTGGGGCGCTCCCACCGGGACTCTACACTTTTTCTTTTTCCCATTCACAATCGCGGCGCTTTTAGGATTTATCGCGCGATACTACGGAAGCCTCTATTTTTTGGACAAAAACCCGCAAGAAAAAATTTAGTATACTCACTGGATGTGGTTTAAGCTTCAGAAAAGAAAAAAACACCGGGAAATCGACCCGGACGAAATCTTTATCGACTCCGCCAACGCGGGCGAGTTTGACCGCGACCAGTTTGAGGGCCGTATTGAGCGGCCGCTCAACAGGCGCTCGTTTATCGCGGCTGGCGCGTTCATGAGCATCCTCGCGCTTCTTTTGCTCGGCCGCGCCGGGAATTTGCAGATTATAAACGGCACCGCGTACGCGAAACAGGCGCTGGAAAATCAATTGGAACAAAAAGTGATTTTTGCCGACCGCGGCGCCATAGATGACCGCGCCGGCAGGCACTTGGCATGGAACGAGCGGAAGTCTGTCGAGCTGGATTATGCAACGCGCACGTACTCGGCGTACCGCGGGCTCGGGCATGCAATCGGATATGTTAAGGCGCCCGCCAAAGACTCTTCGGGATTTTATTATCGCGACATGTATGTGGGAGTCGACGGCGCGGAAAAAGCCTTTGACGGAATTTTAAAAGGGGAGAACGGACTCACGCTTACCGAGACCGACGCGCGCGGCAACGTTGTCTCCGAAGCCAAAGTCAGTCCGCCGGCGGTCGGAAGCAGAATTATTTTGTCGATAGACGCGCTGGCTAATCAGGGGCTGTTTGACGCCATAGGCGCTCGCGCTCGGGAGGCGCGGGCGGTCGGTGGTGCGGGCGTCATTATAGATGTGCGCACCGGGGAGCTACTGGCCATGACCAGCTATCCGGAGTACTCGCCGGATGCTCTGGTAAGCGGCGATACGGCTGCGATAAAGGCGTACACCGGCAACAGGCATCTGCCCTTCCTCAACCGCGCCACCGACGGACTCTATGTGCCGGGCTCAATTGTCAAACCGCTTATAGCGGCCGCGGCGATAAACGAGGGAGTAATAGACGAGTACAAGCAAATCCTTTCCACCGGCGCGCTCATTGTGCCGAATCCGTACGACCCGGATAAACCGACTATTTTTAAAGACTGGCGCGTCAACGGCTGGACGGACATGCGGCGCGCTATCGCCGTTTCTTCCGACGTATATTTTTATGAAGTGGGCGGCGGATTTGAAGGCCAGCCGGGCCTCGGCATCGCCAAAATCGACGAATACTTGCGGCGATTCGGTTTCGGAGCCGACGCGGGACTCGCCGGCTTTTCCGAGGCATTTGGCACCATACCGACTCCGGAGTGGAAGGCGATAACCTTCCCCGACGACCCGGCGTGGCGCTTGGGCAATACCTACCATACCGCCATAGGCCAGTACGGCGTGCAGGTGACGCCTCTGCAGGCCGCGCGCATGGTTGCGGCAATCGCCAACGGCGGGACCCTGCCGACTCCGTCGCTTATAGCAAGTTCAACGCCGCAGGGCGCAACTATAGACATAAGCGCGCACGCGCTCCAGGTAGCGCGGGAGGGGATGCGACTTGGTGTCACCGATGGCATAGCCGGCGCCGTAAACCTGCCGTTTGTAAGTGTTGCCGCCAAAACCGGCACTGCGCAGGTCGGCATGCGCAACGAAAGTCAAAACGCGTGGATGATAGGCTTTTGGCCCTACGATAACCCGAAGTACGCCTACGCTGTGGTGTTGGAGAAGATGCCTGCCGGCACGCAAGTCGGCGGCTCCGGCGTCATGAGTGACTTTTTTTACTTTATGGAGGCAAACGCTCCGCAGTATCTGAACTAGTAGTTAGCCATTAGTGATTAGCCACTAGGGCAAAACTTGCGCTTTTTTACAATCTAAGTAAACTTACTCCGACTAGTGGCTAGTGGCTAATTTCTAAAATCTAATTTCATGACCGAAGCACTCATTTCGCAGGAGAAGTTTGAAGAACTTACTAAAGAATTAGACGAACTGCGCACGGTGCGCCGCCGCGAGGTTGCCGAACAGCTCGAATATGCCCGTAGCTTAGGCGACCTCTCCGAAAACGCCGAGTATCAGGAGGCGCGCGAGATGCAGGCCGCGGTAGAGGAGCGCATCGGCAAGCTCGAGGGGATACTTAAGAACGCAAAAATCGTCCGCGGCTCCAAGTCCGACACCGTCGGCATGGGCGCGACCGTTTCGGTCCAAAAAATAGGCGCAGACGAGAAGCACGTCTACACTATTGTCGGCGCGGAGGAGGCCGACATTATCGGCGGCAAGGTTTCCTATCACTCGCCGCTGGGCGCCGCATTGCTCGGTAAAAAGAAAGGGGACGAGTTTTCCTTCCACACCCCCCGCGGCACGCAGAAGTATAAAATTTTGAAAGTTGAGTAAAACCATAACTGTAACGACCGTTACAAAGATGGTTAATAAAAAACCCGCCAGTTGGCGGGGTTTGTGTTAGTCGCGCATGAGTATTTGTTCAGCGAGCTTGCCGAATGGTATGTTGGGTCCGCTGTAGGACGCTCTGTTGAGCCGATGCCGCTGTACTCCGAGGACAACCCATTGTGCACCCACAACGGCCGCGACAATGCTGCTTGACCACAGGCCGAGCGATGTATAGGCCGCTACGAGCACCCCGGTGCCGATGGCGTTCCATACGCAGGTCGACAACGCGGGTTTGTGCTTTTTATCCATGATTGTCGGTATCAGGGCGACGGCGAATATCACCTGGACTACGGCAATCGCATAGTCTTGCCACATGAGAGTCTCCTATGGAACGAAGCTATAGCATATGTACCATAATATCGTACAATAAGCGAATGTTTTGGCTGGACCGCATATTTGGGCAAATTGAAACCGAGCTGAAAGATAAAATTGCCTCCGGCAAGACGCTTCTTATCCGTGACGAAAAGACGGCTTCTGGCCGGGTGCATATAGGCTCGATGCGCGCGCTCGCATTGCACGCTGCCATTGCCGAGCGGTTGGACGAGGCGGGGATACCGCATGTGTTCAAATACGAGATAAACGATATGGATGCCATGGATGGTCTGCCGGTCTATCTTGATAAAGAAATATATGAGAAAGAGATGGGGAAACCTTTGTTTTCTATTCCGTCACCCGATGGTAAGGCCAAAAATTATGCCGAGTACTTTGCCGAAGAGTACATCAAAGCAATTAAAGAAGCGGGCTTCGCGCCTGAGTTTTATCGCGCGAGCGAACTGTATTTGAGCGGCAAGATGAACGAGGCTATACGCATGGCCCTCGACAAGGTTGCTGAGGCACGCGCTGTCTATGAAGAAATATATGGCACGCCACGGCCAAGCGACTGGTACCCTCTCCTCGTTATTTGCGAGAATTGCGGCAAACTCGGCACCACTAAAGTAACGGGGTGGGACGGTGAGCAAGTGGCCTATACTTGTTACCCAACAGCGGTGACATGGGCCAAGGGCTGCGGACATTCGGGCAAAGTTTCTCCCTTTGACGGTAAAGCAAAATTTCCCTGGAAGGTTGACTGGCCTGCAAAGTGGAAGGTGCTCGGAGTAGACATCGAAGGCGGCGGTAAAGACCATTACTCTAAGGGCGGCGCGCGCGACGTGGCGAAAGCAATTTCGGAGCGAGTGTTTGAGTATCCCGAGCCGTTTGGCGTTCCTAATGAATTTTTTCTCATTGGAGGCAAAAAGATGGCCAGTAGCAAAGGGTGGGGCGCCTCTGCAAAAGAGATAGTCGAGTTGGTACCTAATAAAATCTTTCGCCTCGCGTTGTTTGGGAAAGATATAAATCAACAGATTAATTTTGACCCGGAGGGGGATACCATTCCGGTGCTCTACGACCAATACGACAAACTGGCGGAGAATTTTTGGACTGGTACCAAGGATGATTATGCGCGGCTGTTCGAGCTTATTCATCCCGGCCGCAAAGTACCGGCAAAAATGTCTCTGCCGCGCTTTTCGCAAGTGGCGTTTGTCGTGCAAATGCCGCATTTGGATATAGCAAAAGAATTTCCGGAGGCGGACAAGGTTGAACTACAAGAGCGCGCGCAGTACGCCAAGCACTGGCTTGCCGAGTATGCGCCGGAAAAATTTGTATTTAAACTGCAAGACACCCTGCCGGATGCGGCTCAAAATCTTTCCGAAACGCAAAAGAAAGCCTTGCGGACGCTGCTTCGATATATCGAAGCGTCGGAAGCGATGCCGACCGGAGAAGACCTGCATCATTTCCTCCACGGGCTTAAAGAAAGCGAGCCGATATCTCCCGCGGAACTCTTCTCCGCGATTTATCTGTCATTCCTCGGTAAGCCGATGGGCCCGAAAGCCGGGTGGTTCCTCTCCGTCTTGCCGAAAGAATATATAGAAAAACGCCTGCACGGGGCAGGCGCTTAAGTTTCATCGGTTGATGTCATCGAGCAACCGGAGTAGTTGAACTTTGTCGTAATTGGTCAGACCATTTGTCTTGTGCGCGTCCGACCATACGTACATAAGCAGCATCATGAATATAACGGCGATGCAGGCGATAAGGATGCTTACAACCCGTTGATACATCTGCTGCTGTGTTTTTGGATTCAGAAAGGACTTGAATACTGCGATCATGACTAACTCCGTTGCACGGGGTTGATGTCTAACCGCTTCCCTGTCCGCTAAATACTATACATTAAGTTAACAATTTATGCAATAGCCCGGATGCGTGGTGGGCTTGCTGCTGTGCGAGCGGCACGAGCCCGATATGCAATAGTACGCGGCGCTGTAGTAATCGAAGTTAGCCGCCCACGGCTCGTTGGGGAAGGTGCATACCCCAGGCGCGCTGCAAAACCGGATGCTTATCTGGTACGTTTGCGTATTTGGAGGATAACTTAAGTCTCCCGGCGCCCAGTTGTCCCAGTCGTATACGCTGCCGGGCCACGGAGCCTGCGGCCACTTGCCTGGCGCGAGATATGTTTCCAGCCCAGGCGGAAGGTTTCGGTTTACATCAGCCGGGTATCCGCCGATGTCTATCGAGTATCGCTCAACCGCCACCGCAATATTGCGCAGCTCGGCTTTGGCGCGCGTATAGTAGGCAGCCTTGCGCGCGCTGCTTACCAGCGGGAATACCAGCGTTGTCAAAATTCCTATAATAGAAATGACCACCAACAGCTCCACGAGGGTAAAACCGTCCTCGCCCGCCTTTTTCTTTCTAAAAAGCGGTTGTTTGTAACGGCGGGAGACTGCCGCGCAGACCATAACGACCGACATGCCGCTGATGAGCGGGATGTTTAGGCCGGAGGGGAATACGCCCAGCGTCTGCGCCACCACCACGTAGGCCGGCACGCAGACATAGGTAGCGGTTATAACTCGCCCGACCGGGTTGAGCGGATACCAGCCGCGGAACAGTTTTTTGACCATATACCCTAGTCTAGCGGAGATTTTTGTGGCATCCATGCGTATGGGGATAACTTGTGTATGCCGGGTGGGAGAAAGTGAGATACACTAGGATTTAGTGGGATTAAGTGGGATATTGTAAAAATCATGCTCATTGGAGAATATCTACATACGCTCGACGGAAAAAAGA
>Ga0209542_10014388_pt1 | contig 13477 bp, 14 predicted proteins | sample RifCSPhighO2_01_FD_184028 | JGI IMG/M metagenome (GOLD analysis project Ga0209542, IMG submission 184028) | Soil microbial communities from Rifle, Colorado - Rifle CSP2_plank highO2_0.1 (SPAdes) (version 2) | ecosystem: Environmental > Terrestrial > Deep subsurface > Rock core/Sediment ... | reverse complement strand
CGGAGTTGGAATATGACGTTGTTGCGTCGTACGGCAGGTGTTCGCTTGTGAAAATACTTCTCAAAACAGGAAGGTTCCATCAAATACGGGCGCAGTTCTCTTTTGCGGGGCATCCTGTATTGGGAGACACAAAATATGGAGCGCCTTTTGCGTTACCAAACAAGAGCATCGCGCTTTGTGCAACTTCTATTGCTTTTACGTTGCCTACAAAAGAAGAGCGGAAAACAGTTTCTATTCCGATCCCAAGTAGCTGGAGTGCATACAAAACTTAGGTTCCCTAAGTTTCTAGGCGCCTTCTTTAAGAAGAGAAAGAGAAAGCCAGATGACGGCAACTCCTAAAAAGAGCAGCCCGGTCTTTGCTAAGGCAACGCCCCGCCTTTTTTCGTAATGTATCTCTGGAATGAGATCTGAAGCTGCAATATAGATGAAGAATCCTGCGGTGGCAGCGAGAGCTGCGGGTAGGTATGGCTGCAGAAAGTTTCCGAATGCGTAGGTTATGATGGCTCCCAAGAACGCGGCAGACGCGCTCATGATATTGACCAGGATAACCCTTATGGGAGAGAGCCCTTTATGGATCATAAGACCAAAGTCCGCAATCTCTTGGGGTATCTCGTGCGCCGCAACCGCCAGGGTTGTTATGATGCCCAGTTGTATGTCTACGAGAAAGGTGGCTGCTATCACAATACCGTCTACAAAGTTGTGGGTGGTGTCCCCTATAATAATAAGGGGTAAGGTTGCCTGGGCTTCTTTTTCATGCTCGTGGTATTCTTCGTGGTGATGGAACCAGTGGATAAACCGCTCTATGGCAAAGAAAAGAAGAATGCCTGCAAGAGCCCAGAAGAATACGTTTATCCCAACTTCTTTTCCCTCACGGGCCGCTTCGGGAAGCAGGTCAAAGAATGCAGAAGCCAAAAGAACTCCTGCGGCAAATGCAGCAAGGAAATGTGAGATGCGCAAGGCAAATCGCACTCTAGAGAGGAGGAGTATCCCTCCTACAAGAGCTCCTATGCTTCCCAGGAACGTAAAAAGCAGAATGTATGCTAAAGTTGGCATTGTTTCATTGTATATGGTTTTTTAGTTCTCTACAATCAAAATCGTTGACAACAAGGCATTTTTAGCGTATGATGCAAATCATGCGACCTTGCAAAAGATGGCAGGCCGCGTATTTTTTTGCATGATACAGCAAACAAGAATAGTGCACGCGCATAATAACTCTGAATCCCAGACCCGCCTTCGGTCGCCTCAGGCGACCTACGGCGGGCAAGGGGGATTTTCTGGTTTGGGCATTGCGCCCAAGCTTCTTGAAGTATTGGCAAGTTTGAAGTTCCAGACCCCAACCCCTATCCAGGCAAAAGCCATCCCAGCTGCCATAGAGGGAAAAGACATGATTGGTATTGCCCAAACAGGCACGGGCAAGACGCTTGCCTTTGGCATACCGCTTATCCAGCGTCTCATGCAGACAGGGCAAGGCATGGGATTAGTTATTGTGCCCACCCGAGAACTCGCATTGCAGGATAATGAGGCATTGGAGAGTTTGGGACGCGCGTTTCACGTGAAAACCGCGGTATTGATAGGGGGCGTTGCCATGGGATACCAGCTGCGCATGCTGCAAAGGCGTCCTCATATTATCATTGGAACCCCGGGTCGTATTATTGATCTTCGTTTGGTGAACATCCTTATTTTAGACGAAGCAGATCGCATGCTGGACATGGGGTTTGCTCCGCAGGTAAACCAGATACTAGAGGCAGTTCCCAAAGACCGCCAGACCATGCTGTTTTCCGCAACCATGCCAGAGAATATTGTGAAAATTGCAACGCGGCATATGAAACTGCCTGTGCGCGTGGAAGTGGCGCAATCAGGAACCGCTGCAGAGCGCGTGGAGCACGAACTGTTTGTGGCGAGGAAAGACCAGAAAGCGCGTTTACTTGATAAAGTGCTCTCCGAGCACAAGGGAAGCGTGCTTTTGTTTTCTCGCACAAAGCATGGGGCAAAGAAGATATGCAGGGATATTAAAGCGATGGGACACAGTGCGGCCGAGATCCATTCCAATAAATCATTGGCGCAGCGGAGAGAAGCGCTGGAGGGATTCAAGCTGGGAAAATACCGGGTGCTTGTCGCAACCGATATTGCGTCACGAGGCATTGATGTGAAAGGCATCGAGGTGGTGATCAATTATGACTTGCCGGAAAACCCGGAGGATTATGTACATCGCATAGGGCGCACGGGAAGGGCGGGGCAGGCAGGCCGCGCAATTTCTTTTGTGGTGCCAGAACAGCGATACAAGGTTAAAGCAATTGAGCGTCTTACCAGATCTTCTTTTCCCATTTCCCCATTGCCAGAACTGCCTCCGGCTCGACCCTCAGTGCATGTCATTGACGAAGATCGCCGCCCCACGTTTTCACGCAGGACCCAGACTCATGTGCGAAGAGACTACAGCGGGCAAAGAAGTTCTCATAGGCCCTCTTCTTTTAGACGCTAACCATGGCTCAGAATATTCGTAACATTGCAATCATTGCGCACGTTGACCATGGAAAGACCACTCTGGTTGACGCTTTGCTGCGCCAGTCAGAGGATTTTGCGACCAAGCAAGAGGTAAGCGAACTCATTATGGATTCCAATGAGCTGGAGCGAGAGCGCGGCATCACCATATTCTCCAAGAACGCAGCCATTAAGTACAAGGATTTTAAGATCAATATCGTAGACACTCCTGGCCATGCAGACTTTGGCGGAGAGGTGGAACGCATCATGTCCATGGTGCAAGGGGTACTGCTTTTGGTGGACGCCAAAGACGGCCCTATGCCCCAGACAAAGTTTGTATTGAAGAAAGCGTTGGAAGCAGGCCACAAGGTTATTGTTGTTATTAATAAAATAGACTTGCCTCAAGCAAGGGCAGAATGGGTATTGAACCAAACCTTTGATTTATTCGTGGAGCTGGGAGCTTCTAGCCAGCAGGCAGAATTTCCCGTGCTGTATGCTTCAGCCATTGCAGGAAAAGCAGGGTTAGATCCGATCCTGGAGAATATGAAAGATGTTCAGCCCGTGTTTGAGACAATTGTAAAAGAAATACCGGAACCCAAGATTGGCAAAGGCCCTACGCAAATGCTCGTGGTGAATGTTTCGTATGACAACTTCAAGGGGCAAATAGCAGTGGGCCTTTTGAAAGCAGGGGCCTTAAGAAAGAATCAGCAGGTCATGCGTATTCAAGCCAACGGAGCAATGGTGCCTGCAAAGATTACCGCAGTGATGACATTTGACGGATTGAACCGCAGAGAAGTTGAAGAAATGCAGGCAGGGGATATTGTTGCGGTATCTGGCATTGAGGGCGTAAAAATAGGGGAAACCATTGCGGATTATGAGAACCCTGTTGCTTTGCCCCCCATACATATTGACGAGCCCACAGTAAAAATGAACTTCTCGGTGAACACCTCTCCTTTTGCGGGCCAGGAGGGTCAGTATTCTACTGCCAGGTATTTAAAAGAGCGTCTCGAGCAGGAGCTTCTTAATGATGTTGCTTTGCGCGTGGAGCCAGCCGGAGGAAGCTCTGATTCTTCCTTTGTGGTTTCAGGAAGGGGGGAGTTCCATTTAGCCATTTTAGTTGAGAAGATGCGCAGGGAGGGGTATGAGTTCCAGGTAGGGAAGCCTGAGGTCATCTTCAAAGAAAAAGACGGAGTGACCACGGAGCCTTTTGAAGATATGTATGTGGAGTGTCCGGAGCAGTACGTGGGTACTGTCATTGAGAAAATGGGAGGCAGAAAAGGCGAAATGGTGGATATGAAACAAGACAGGGGGATAGCGTATCTGCACTTTCTTGTGTCCACGCGCGGGCTTATAGGATACCGCTCCGAGTTTTTAACAGACACTAAAGGAGAGGGGATTTTCAATACGCTGCTCCATGGGTATAAGCCCTTCATTGGGCAGATAAAGTCGCAAAGCCATGGTTCTTTGATTGCGCATGAAACAGGGTTGAGCAATTCGTACGGCTTGCTGAATGCACAGAACAGGGGCCAGTTGTTCATAGGCCCCGGAGTGCCGGTATACGAAGGCATGATCGTGGGAAAAAACGCAAAGCCCCAAGACCTGGTGGTGAACATATGCAAAGAGAAGCGGCTTTCCAACATGAGATCTAGGGGAGAAGGGGTTTCAGAGCATTTTGACACTCCACTGGTTTTGAGTTTGGAAGAGTGCATTGAATACTTGGGAGACGACGAGCTTCTTGAGGTGACGCCAAAGAACTTGCGCTTGAGAAAAGCGATACTCACGGCTTTGGAAAGAAAGCGCGCGGGATTCCAGGAAGTTCTGGAGTCCGAATGAAGTATAAACTTAGGTTCCCTAAGTTTACCTCCTTTTGCTGGGAGGTTTTTTGCGCGCCCCGTACAATTACAATTTTTCTAAATTGTTCGGGGTGTGGTATACTGCATAAAAGGTCTTTTTTCTATAGTCATACATAAAAAGCATAACGACTAGCATTCTATGAAGATATTTTCATTATTTTCTGTGCTCGGGATTATGAGCGCTGTTTTCATTCTTGGATCTTTGCCTGTGCAGGGCCTTGCTCAAGAAGCAGGCGATACGCAAAGCCAGCCACAGGAAGTCCAGCCGCCTCCGCTTCCACCGCAGGATCAGGTTTCTCCCCAGCCTCAAGAACCGCCTCAACCGCAGCCCCGGCCCATAGCACCTACGCAAGAAGGGGAAGTCTTTCGATCAGGTTTAAGGCAAGAGCAGCGGTCAGCCCCGCAGCCATTCTCTGAGGAAGGGGAGCAAGAGCAGCAGGAATTTATTGATCGTGTTGAACCAAGAGAGTTAAAGCAGGTTCAGTCCCAGATCAACGACTTGAAGCGACAAGCAAAACAAATTCTTAAGAAAACCCAGAAGGTTGCTGTCTTTGCAAACGAGGTTAATGAACTCAATGTCTTGCTTTCTGAAGTTGACAGACTTTCCAATGCGATCAGGAATGCCGCTCTGGAAGATCAAAGAGGGGCGCTCCAGGAATTTTATGAAGCCCAGCTTTGGGAAACACTCAATGGCATACGAGTAAAGATTGAGTTGCCCCAGGAATTAAAGTTTATTGAGAAAGATCTGAAAAGGCTGGAAAAGCTGTTGGCCACAAAAAAGTTTTCTGTTGAAAGGGTTGACCTTGGCATAGTAAGAACAGCGATCGATGAGATCAAGAACGCCGTTGCCGAGGCGCGAGGCCAGTTTAACCAAGGGAACTTTGAAGAGGCGCAAGAAGCGCTCCAGGTCATTCATGAAGGCAGCCATCCAGGAGAAATATTCGGCATTCTTCAGCAGCTGCGCGAAATGAACCAGCGGTTAAAAAAAGCTAAGACAGAAGTGAAAGACGCGTTCCATGAGGCGTTAGATCCGGTGTATGAAGCAATACGGGGTGGTGATTTTAGAGAAGCGAATATGATGCTGCAGGACATACGGAACGATCTCATGCGGATGTTCAGCAAGGTAAAAGGGAACTCTCGCGTGAACGAAGATATGCAGCAAAAGCTTCAAAACCTTGAGCAGCGGCTGCAGCAAAAGCAGCAGCAAATACAAGAGGAGAAGCCAAGCTCAAAAAAACCCCAGAGCTATCAGCCGTATCAGGCCTCGGTGCTTGATGCTGTTTCCAACTGGGCGACCCGTGCTTTTGGCTGGTAATCCGCCTTTCTTGCGTAAGAGAAGAGCCAGTATGCGCTGGCTTTTCTTGTTGTACGGCATAGAGTATGGTACGCTATATGTATGAGAAAATCTGCGAGTACGGCTTGCATACTTATCAGCTTTGTCGCTATGGCTGGCTTTGGATTTTTAGCTATGAATCTCCAGGGCGATATGCAAGGGTGCATTGCCGCACTCACTCGCGGAGGAGAATGTCCCGCAAATAGTGACAGCGCTGCATCTCTGGCATTTCATGCAGGAGCGCTGAAAGGATTTTCTACTGCAACCGTGGGTACAGGATTTCTTTTGGTGCTCGCAGCGTTTTTTGTGCTTGCGGTGGCATTGTCGCAAAGGGGCAGCTGCGACACAGCGGTTCCGTTCCTTGCAGCATATTCCAGGTACAAGCAGGAGGTGCGGGCCCTTGCCTCCCCATTGGCGCAGCGTATTCAGCGCTGGTTTTCTTTACACGAAAACAGCCCTGCTGTTGCGTAAGACGGCGATACGAAGCCGCAGCCGAGCGGCTTTGCATCGCGCGTTTCTTTCCCTTGCATAGGGATTTCATTGTATTACCATATATGTATGAACAAGAACATTGGCATAGGTATAGTAGCGGGAGCCGTAGTTTTTGCGGGCATTATCTGGATTGCGCGTCCCGATGCGAACGATAAAGGTGCGGCAGTGGTGCCAAGCTCCAATGGAGTGCTGAACGTTGAAGAACAGAGTTTTGATTTCGGCTCCATTTCCATGGCCGCGGGCAAGGTTACCCATAGATTTTCAGTGAAGAACACAGGAGCAGACCTCGTGAATATCAGCAAGATGTATACTTCGTGCATGTGCACCACGTCCGTGCTGCAGAAGGGAGATAAAAAATTTGGCCCGTACGGCATGCCAGGCCACGGGTTCATTCCCAAAATGAACGCTCAGGTTGACCCAGGAGAGGAGGTGTTCGTGGATGTTACCTTTGACCCTGCTGCTCATGGTCCTGCAGGAGTAGGCAGGATTGACCGTGTTGTCATACTGGAGAATAATGCAGGAGAGAATATAGAGCTTCAGATAAGCGCAAATGTTAAACCGTAACCCATGGTGAACAAAAAACTTATCATCTTGAGCGGCGCGTTGCTGCTGTTCCTTGGGCTGGTAGTATTCTTCAAGTCAGGAGGAATAGGAACAGAGGCTTTGTGGAAACTTTCCAATGGAGGCACGTGGCTTCTGCCTTTAGTAGGAGTGTCAGCCCTCATTGACAGCATTAATCCCTGCGCGTTCTCCATACTCATTCTCACTATTGCGTTTCTGTTTAGCATAGGGAAGATGCGGTCTAAGATCCTGCTTATAGGCGGCGTGTACATTCTGGGGATTTTCTTAGTGTACCTATTCATAGGATTGGGTATTCTGCAGACGCTCCACTTGTTCAATACTCCGCATTTCATGGCTAAGGTTGGAGCTCTTCTGCTTGTTGCGTTTGGTGCGCTAAGCCTGATAAACGAGCTGTTCCCGGCATTCCCTCTCAAACTCCGTATTCCCCACGCGGCGCACCAGAAAATGGCAGAGTTAATGGAAAAGGGGTCAATACCTACCGCATTTCTCTTGGGCGCATTGGTTGGAGTATGCGAGTTCCCATGCACCGGAGGCCCGTACCTTATGGTGTTGGGGCTCTTGCATGATCAGGCAACGTACCTGAAAGGATTAGGCTACCTTATTCTCTACAACCTTATCTTTGTTCTGCCCTTGGCGCTTATTCTTTTCATCGCGAGCAACAAGGTTTTGCTTGAAAAGGTGCAGTCTTGGCAGAGAGAGAAGAGGCTGCTCATGCGTTTTGGCGGCGGAATTGCTATGATAGTATTGGGTCTTGCCATATTCTTTCTCTAAACCCTCTATGCTTACCATTGCTTTAGTTTCAATAGCAGGGATTACGTGCGCTGTATGGCTGGCGAATAAAGTGCTGCCTTTCAAGTTTTGCCCCATATGCGCTGGGGTAGCTGGAACATGGTTGTGGATGCTGGGTTTGCATCAGCTTGGGTATCAGATCGATCTTGTTATCGTCGCAATGCTCATGGGCGGTTCAGTTGTGGGTATTGCGTACCAGGCAGAAAAGAAGCTTCCTGCGGCAAAGCTGCTTCTTCTCTGGAAAGCGCTTTTCATCCCAGCTGGGTTTGCTGCAGTATATAGTTTGGTTTCTTCTCAGTGGGCTATGGCAGCGGCGTCTTTGGCGCTTGCGTTCGCTCTATCGTGGGCGTTCTTCAAGAGTTCTGAAACAAAGCAGCCAGCCGGGAAAGTCGAGGAATTAAAAAAGAAAATGGAGAATTGCTGTTAATATGAGAAACACAGTTATTGTCGTCGCCATTGGAGCGGTTATCGCGGGGGCCGGTTTCCTTGTTGTGAAGCCAGAACAGCGCGCAGCAGCCGCGCTTAATCCTTTTGCGCAGTGCCTGGCAGACGAACAGGTTATTATGTATGGAGCTGACTGGTGCCCGCATTGCCAGAACGAAAAGAAGCTTTTTGGAGATTCATTCCGTTTGGTGCCGTATGTAGAATGCCCGGATGATCCCCAGCTGTGCTTGAAAGAGGGGATCAAGGGGTATCCCACATGGGTGTTCCCAGACGGAAGGAGATTTGTTGGAGAACAAGGTCTTGAGAAATTATCAAAAGAAAGCGGATGCGCATTGCCACAATGAAACAAGCAATTCCTTTATCATATATTGTTGCAGCCCCAGTGCTTATTGCAGGAGCATGGTTGTGGGCAACAGGAGCGCTAGAGCTGGATACAAAAAAGGGGGAAGCGGGAAATACTGCTGCCATTGCTGGAGAAACGCAGGATCTGGAAAACCAGGTTCTGCCCCCAGAGGGCATTGTGTTGCCTATTCGATGGGGGAGTTTGGGCATGCAGATGATGGAGACCGGGGTTGTTGACGAGGCAAAATTGAATGCATTGTACCAAGACCGGGGAGGATTGCCAGAGGATATGCAAAAGCTGCTCTATAGTTCTGACAACCAGGAAGTGCGCATGACGTATGAGAATTCAGGAGTTCTCTTAAATCTTTTATGGGGATTTGGTTTGGGGAATAAAAACAGCATTTTGGAAACCGGCCCTATGATGGATCCCAGGTTCAACGGAGCTGGAAACTTTGCGTCTACTGGGGGTTGGACCCTGGCAACAGGAGGTGCCATGGATCATTACTCAAAGTATGCGTTTATTGCGCTAACCCCAGAACAGCAGGCATTGGTTGAGAGGGTTTCAAAGAACATCTATCGCCCTTGTTGCGGGAACTCTACGTACTTCCCTGATTGCAATCATGGTATGGCAATGCTGGGCCTCTTAGAGCTCATGGCTGCCAACGGGGTTAGAGAAGATGAAATGTATAGGGTTGCGCTCCAAGTGAACTCGTATTGGTTCCCAGACACGTACTTGACCATTGCAACATACTTTGCCAAGCAGGGAGTTTCCTGGGATGCGGTATCTCCAAAAGAAGCGCTAGGGAATCAGTATTCAAGCGGATCTGGGTACCAGAGAGTACGAGCCCTTGTGGAACCAGTGAAACAGCAGGGAGGAGGCAGCTGCGGGCTATAATCTGTAACGTAAACAGCACTCTAGTATATGTATACGTGCCCAATGCATCCTGAGGTGCGCCAGGAAAAGCCAGGAATGTGCCCTGAATGTGGCATGTCTTTAGTTGCAGAAAAAAAGAAAACAATGGAACGGGCGCACGAAAGCGCCGGTAAGCACGCAGGGCATAGTACGAAGATGTTTCTCCGGAAGTTTTGGATAAGTTTGATCTTGACTATTCCAATTCTTGCGTATTCCCAGCTGCCAGAACTCTTGCTTGGGGTACGAGCTCCGCAATTTCCCGGGTCAGGGTACCTTGCGCTTATCTTGGGGTCTGTCATATTCTTGTATGGAGGATGGGTATTTTTAGCAGGGGCAGCAAAAGAGCTGGGAGCTTTTTTGCCCGGAATGATGACGCTCATTGCCCTTGCGGTTTCTGCGGCATATTTGTGGAGCGTGTATGCGGTGTTTGCAGGCGCAGATCCTTTGTTCTGGGAGCTTGCCACGCTTATCACTATTATGCTGCTTGGCCATTGGATCGAGATGAAAGCGGTGCAGGGAGCTCGGGGAGCTCTGCAGGAATTGGCAAAATTGCTCCCAGATACAGCTGAACTTGTGGTTGGGGGCGCAACAAAAATCGTTTCGCTCCAAGATCTCCGGGTTGGGGATGTTGTACTGGTAAAGCCCGGAGCGAAGATCCCTGCCGACGGCATGATAGCTGAAGGACAGTCTGAAGTGGATGAGTCCATTGCTACAGGCGAGTCAAAGCTGGTGGCTAAAAAATCAGGAAGCGAAGTGATTGCAGGGACATTGAATGGGGATGGCAGCCTGCGCGTTCAGGTGACCAAGATAGGCGAGCATACATTTCTTGCGGGCGTGATGCGCTTGGTTGCAGAAGCTCAGGCCTCAAAGTCGCGGCTCCAAATATTGTCTGATAAGGCAGCGCTTGTGCTGACAGGGGTTGCTGTTCTTGCGGGGTCCATTACCTTTGCCGCATGGCTGTTCGCGGGCCAAGACGTTGCGTTCGCGGTAGCCCGTTTGGTGGCAGTGCTCGTTATTGCGTGTCCCCATGCCTTGGGATTGGCTGTGCCGTTGGTTGCGTCTATCTCCACGAACATGGCAGCCAAGCATGGATTTTTAGTGAAACAACGCCTTGCATTGGAGGCTGCCCGCAACATTGACATTGTGCTGTTTGATAAAACAGGGACTCTCACGAAAGGAGAGTTTGGGGTAAGTGAAGTTATCCCCAGCAAAGGATTTACCGCCACAGACGTATTGCGGCTGGGAGCTTCTGTGAACCGCGGATCAGAGCACGGCATAGCAAAGGCCATGGTTGCAGAAGCGGAGAAGCAAAATATTCCAATGCCCGGGGTTCAGAACTTTTCTCGTATTCCGGGCAAGGGGGCTGTTGGCACCGTAGACGGGAAAGAAGTGCTCGTGGGGAGCGATGCATTGCTTGCAGAGCGGGGCGTCTCTATAGAGAACGCCATTGCGTCAAGGATTGCCCTGCTCGCTCAGCAGGGCAAGACGGTTGTGTACGTTCTTTCCGGTACCAGTCTTGCTGGAGCAGTCGCGCTGGCAGATGTTGTGCGAGAGGAGTCAAAAGAAGCTGTGCAGGCATTGCAGGGGCAGGGTATGAAGGTGGCAATGATTACCGGAGATTCCCAAGATGTTGCCTCATTCGTTGCAAAAGAGCTTGGCATTGACGAGTATTTCGCCAGGGTATTGCCTGGCCAAAAAGCAGACAAGGTCAAACTGCTCCAAGGCCGAGGTTTGAAAGTTGCCATGGTCGGAGACGGAGTGAATGATGCCCCTGCTTTAACGCAGGCAGACCTTGGCATTGCTGTTGGGGCCGGCACCAACGTTGCCATTGAGTCTGCGGGGATTATTTTAATGCGCAATGATCCTAGGGATATCTCCAGGGTTATCCGCCTTTCCAAGCTCACGTTCAACAAGATGATACAGAATCTTTTTTGGGCAACAGGGTATAACGTGGCGGCTTTGCCTTTAGCAGCAGGAGCGCTCGCATTCAAGGGCATAGTGTTGGAGCCCGCGTTGGCTGCCCTGTTTATGTCTTTGAGCACCGTCATCGTTGCGGTGAATGCGGTGCTTTTGCGCAAAAAAATGCTATAATACAAAAACATGTTTGATCTTGCAAATAAAGTTGCATTGGTGACGGGGGCAAGGCGCGGCATGGGCAAGTCTCACGCCTTGGCATTGGCAAAACAGGGAGCAAGGGTTGCTGTTACGGATATTGATGAGAAAGAATGCCAGGCAGTGGCAGACGAGATACGGGCAAGCGGCGGAGAAGCGGTCGCTTTTAAACTGGACGTATCAAGCGCGCAGGAAGTTGACCGAGTTTTTGATGCGGTGGCAAAAGAGTTCGGCCGCCTCGACATTGCGGTGAATAATGCAGGGATTTTTGATCCAAAACCAGCGCTTGCAATAACAGAGAATGAATGGGATCATACGCTAGGTATTAACTTGAAAGGCGAGTTTCTTTGCGCTCAAAGAGCTGCGCAGGAAATGGCAAAGAACAAGTGGGGAAGGATTATCAACATTGCATCCATTGCTTCTGGCGGAACTGGGATTGGTTTTGAGGGCGCTGCACATTATTCTGCATCCAAAGGAGGCATTGTTGGCATGAGCGAGAGTTTGGCGGTTGAGTTTGCGCCCTTGGGCATTACGGTCAACGTGATCGCGCCCGGCGCCATTGAAACACCCATGATAGGGGCAATCAGCAAGGATCTTTTGCAAGAAATCAAGCTTCGTGTTCCGCTCAAAAGAATTGGCAGGCCCGAAGAGGTTTCTGCCATGGTCGTCTTTTTAGCGTCAGAAGAAGCAAGCTATGTGACCGGCGCCACATTCTATGTGGACGGGGGATGGCTTGCGGCATAATTACATTATTTCTATGGAGCACATGCAAAAATTATCATTATTTCTTCTTCGAGTAAGCTTGGGCTGGATGTTCTTATACGCAGGAATTACAAAAATATTGAATCCAGAATGGTCTGCCGCAGGATATTTAAAGGGAGCAAAGACGTTTGCGGGTTTTTACCAGTGGCTGGCGGGGCCGCAGGTAATACCCGTTGTTAACTTCATCAACGAGTGGGGCTTGGCGCTGCTCGGCGTTTCGCTGATTTTTGGAGTTTTCGTTCGATTGAGCGGCATATTGGGAGCAGCGCTGATGCTTATGTACTATTTTCCGATCCTGCAATTTCCGTATCCAAACGCGCATTCATATATTGTAGACGAGCACATCATCTATGCTGCCGCCTTGTTATTTTTGGCAGCGATCAAGGCAGGACGCGTGTGGGGGCTGGAACGCTGGTGCTCTAATCTTCCCCTATGTTCTAAATTTCCTTGGTTGAGAAGTATTCTTGGATAAAGCTTACATCTTCCGCGTAGCATGGTCTTTACTTCTATTCTGTTTTTTGTCGGTTTTGCCGCGCTCATTAAGGGCGCGGGCTTGCTCGTTGATGGCGCCTCTTCTCTGGCGAGACGCCTGGGTGTTTCCGCGCTCGTTATCGGACTTACTATTGTTGCATTCGGAACTTCAGCTCCGGAATTGATCGTTAATATCTTTGCCAGTATTCAGGGGAACACCGACATTGCCATAGGCAATATTCTAGGAAGTAACATCGCCAATATTTTGCTTATCTTAGGTATTTCTGCTGCGATCTATCCTTTGGCAGTCAAAAAGGGAACAGTATGGAAAGAAATTCCCTTGGCATTTTTGGCGGTGATCGTCTTGGCGTTCATGGCAAACGACGTTTTGATTGATAGGGGCGCATCTTCAGCGCTCACTCGGATTGACGGTCTGATCTTACTCTCCTTCTTTATTATTTTTCTTTATTATGTTTTTGGGATCAGCAAAGCCGAACCCAGCGATACGGTTGAGATAAAGCCGCGTGCGCGTTCGTTGCTGCGGTCATACCTTATGATAGGCGGCGGTCTTGTAGGGCTGGTTGTTGGCGGCAAATGGATTGTTGACGGAGCGACAGTTATCGCAACAAGCTTTGGGATGAGCGAAGCGCTGATCGGCCTTACCGTCGTTGCGGTCGGAACTTCTTTACCTGAACTTGCAACCTCAGCTGTGGCTGCCTACAAGAAAGATGTTGATATTGCCGTGGGCAATATTGTTGGTTCGAACATTTTTAACATTTTCTGGATTTTGGGAGTGAGCGCCATAATACACCCACTGTCTTTTTCTCAAGCGCTCATGGGGGATGTGCTTATGACCGTTGTCGCCACATTTCTTTTATTTGCAACCATGTTCATTGGGAAACGGCA
>Ga0209542_10014387_pt1 | contig 13477 bp, 14 predicted proteins | sample RifCSPhighO2_01_FD_184028 | JGI IMG/M metagenome (GOLD analysis project Ga0209542, IMG submission 184028) | Soil microbial communities from Rifle, Colorado - Rifle CSP2_plank highO2_0.1 (SPAdes) (version 2) | ecosystem: Environmental > Terrestrial > Deep subsurface > Rock core/Sediment ... | reverse complement strand
GAAAATCACATCAAGTACCTCTATTTGCCTGAAGTAGCGACTGTCCGCCCCGTCCTGTCCGAAACCGACCTGGGGCTAACAAAACTCTATGAAAACTCCACCACCGCGATCTGGGGCACTTCTAATTAATTACGGATCAATCAGTCTTTTGAAACTTGAGATACAGTGTGGCGGTATACCAGGTAAATACCACCCCGATAGCGATTAGTATTCCCATCAAGCTGGCTATCATCCACGGTGAACTTAGCGAGTAGTAAGTTAAAATGGTGAAGATGATTCCCGGAATAGGACTCACCAGAGCCGTGACCAGCAGATATTTGGAAAAAGGAATCGCCGTAAATCCGGCCGCATAGGACACGAATTCGTAGAGAGGAAACCCGAACACTCTGGCCGCAATTAGCAGCCGCGTCCCCATAATATTTACAAACCTGTCTATCCTCTTTATTGCCTCTTTTCCGGCGAGCCTAATCACCCACTTTCTTCCCAACTTTCTGGCCACATAAAAGTTAATAACCGCGCTCAAAATGGAAGCCAGGTAAACATACACCCATCCCATAACCGGACCGTAGGCAGATAGAGCCACCACCACCCCTGGCATGCCTGCCAAGGGTGCAAAGACATGCGAAGCCGTCACATATAGCACGACCACCGCCGGACCCCAAATACCCAAAGACTCGATTCTTTGCTGTGCCATTTCCGTTTTCAGCCAGTTGGATACCAAAACCGCTACGAAAGCCAGCACAAGTACCATCGCCACCACCTTGACTATTTCCCTCCAGTTCTCCCAGATCGCTTTCTTCATCCCTCATTCTACCCTAACGAGTGTGCTATCCCAATCTAAACTCTTTACAGGGCTGCCACCCCGGCTGGTTCTTCCACAGCCACAACGAATCAACCGGCAATGTGCAGCCAACAAGTTTATTCTCTTCAATTATCTTCGCCGCCTTCTCTATATTTTTGCTGTCCGCGTCATCGTATATCAGTGTGGTATGCAGCACGTCTCTTTTTTCTCTTTCTGCACTGAAAAACCGGCCAAATCGGCTATTAATCAACTCTACCAGTCGGTCCGCGGACGGACTCTGCTCAAAAGCCAGGAAGATTGTAAAGTCCTCGCCGTAATCACCAATCTTGGTGGACGTCAGGGCAAAGTGGCTTATTTTGTGAGCGATTTCCTTAATTATTTCCACAAGTTCTCCTTCCCGGTCTTCATTGACCACTATTTTTTGAGACAGGGTTATGTGGGGGAGTATTTCTACCCCAATTACTCTTCCGTCTCCCGGAATAAACAGCTTCCTGGGATTTGTCTGACCGTTTGTCGTCCTGACTCTGAAAATTACCTTGTCAGTTTCTTTATGGTATACCTCCCCGGCAATTTTTTTAAGCTGTGCCTTCAGCAAGTCCTCCAAATCCCCTGCCGGCTGTATCATCAACCGATATTCACATAACCCAGCCATGTCCACATTCTATAACAAACTGAACCTGCTAAATTCTGATTAAATACAAACCCGTCAGCATCATTACCAAGGCCACCAGCTTTCGACCCAAATTCTTTCTCTCTTTCAAAAAAATTATCCCCATAAGCCCGACTACGCCCACCTGAGTTTGGATAACCGTCCCCACCCTGGACACCTCCCCCATCTTATAAGCATATAGCAACGCCCCGTAGCCCACGGAAATAAACAGGCAGATTACCGCCAGTTTCTTAACAAATCCAAAAGAAAACATCGCTCTCTTTTCCTTCCACCTGGGTAGATTTACCACCGTGAGAAATACACCCACCGTCAGAAATCCGATACACAAATAACTCACCGGCGTAGAAATCCCCACAAAGTACTTATCCAGGATCGAACCGATAGCGTAAAAGATAGCCGAGACCAGGATCATTAACTCATATTTACCCAGTCTCAGCTTCCTTCCCATCCCCGAGATCAGCCACACCGACGCCATAACCATCAGCACCGCCAAAATCTTATATCTACTCAAATCCTCCCCAAAGATTAAAAATCCTAAAAACATCACCCATATCGCCGAACTGGATTCCAACACATTGCTTTCAGACAAATCTACCCGCTTTAGTCCTTCATAATACAACGATGCAGCGACGGTTATTACCAATCCCAACAGCATCAGCATCCCCACAGAACTCCAGCTCCATTCAAATACAAATCCCTGCCACCAAGCCACCGGAAAAGCTATTATTCCCACACCCAGATTCATCAATCCTCCGAAAATCCGCGGGTCGACTTCCTTCTGATTTAATAGCTTTTTGCTCAGGTAATAAAACCCAGAAACCAGGCCTACATAAACAAGCGCCCACCAAAACCAGGTCATTTATGGAACCCTTCCTTAACCACCTTGTTCCGCTTAACAATCCAAGTCCCACCATTCACATTTTCCTCAATCATTTCCATCACCGTAGCTGCCACAGCCTCGGGTGAATTAGCCTCCTTGGCGTCTTCGGGAAAATACTTCTTATATTCCTCCGTCGCGGTATCCGAGGGTGACACGCAGTTTACTCTTATCCCCTTATCACCCAACTCCTCCGCCAATCCTGCAGTGAAGTCCTCCAAAGCCCGTTTGGAAGCAAAATACGGCAACCAACCCTTCGCACCTCCCTCAAATGTTCCCGACAAGTTCACAACTGCACAGCCCTTGCCCATCAGCGGCAACAGCCCGTGGACCAAAAGTGTCGGAGCCGTAAACCCCACTGCATAAGTGTCCAAAATTACTTTCTGGTCAAAAGTATCAAAGCTCTTCCCTGCATATACTTCCCCATCTCCGTGCCACACTCCGGCGATGTTCGCCAGCACATCAAGTCTATCTGCCCACTGTTTCACGCTTTGCACCAAACTATTAATTTGTGACACATCAGCCAAGTCACAAACAAACACCTCTGCTTTGCCTCCGGCCTCCTCCGCCAACTTCTTCGTCTCCTCCAATTTCTCTTTCCTTCTCGCCACCAGCCCCACCCTAAACCCTTTTCTCGCCAACTCCACCGCCACCGCCCTCCCAATCCCCGTCGACGCCCCCGTAACCAATGCCGTCTTCATATCACCCTCTCCTTGGGCTGCCACCAGGAGTCAAACCGTCTGGCCTGTCTGACCTCATCCAAATCCAGCTCCTCCACCAAAATTTCTTCTTTGTTCGGAGAACCTTCCTTTAATACTCCTCGCACCGGACTGATAATCAATGACCTCCCAAAAGAGTTAAGAAACTCATTCAGACTCCCGGATACCAATACATACGCCCGGCTGGCAAACGCCCCGTAGGTAAATAAGCCCTTGACGTATTGATGTGTATCCAGCTCCTTCCAGCCGATAAACCACGATGGTACACAGATTATTTCTACCCCCAGCTCATTAAACCGCTCGTACAGAAAGTGCGAATAACGGTTGAACCCGTCTTTGCACATTAGCATCCCCAATTTACCCAACCTAGACCCCCCGACCTTCAGCTGGCCACCTCCCTGCACCCCCAAGTTTTCTATCTCCGGTTTGGCCAAATAAATCTTGCGATGATCCACCACCGGCTTCCCGTCCGGTCCTACCACATACCCCTGTTCAAAAAATCCGCTTCTCTCTTTTTTGTAATAGCTGGTCGCCAGGTGGACCTTATGGCGCCGGGCTATCGCCGCCAAGTCCGGCAAATAATCGACACCCGTCTTTTTCGTCTCTATCGCTTCCCCGACCGCCGTCTCCGGCGCCACCACCAGTTTAGCCCCCAGCTTGGCCGCCCGTCCTACCATCTCATCCAGCCGGGACGTCGACTCCTTCGTCCCCTCCGGACAGTCGTACTGCAGCACCGCCACTTTTACTTTCATACGCTAACTATATTCTGAGGCTGGCCGGATAAAAAGGCTTTGACATTAGCTACAGCCAATTCGTAGGATTTTCTGTTTGCATCCTCCGTATTAAAGGCGTTATGCGGTGTCACAACTACTCTGGGATGCTTAAAGTATGGACTGTCCATCGGAACCGGCTTCATTATCTCGGTTTCTACCCCAAAACCAAAAATCTTACCGCTCTCCAAACCTTTCAAGACCGCATCGGCATCGGTGATCGCTTCCATCGCCGGATTGACCAAAATCACTCCATTTTTCATCTGAGCAATCTCTTTGTCTGAAATCATGCCCTTAGTTTGGTCAGTCAACGGCACCGTGGTCACAATAATATCGCTCGTCTTTAAAAGTGTTTCCATGTCCACTAGCTCCACCGCTTTTACTTTCTTCTGACTCCGGTTATATCCCAGCACTCGCATATCAAATCCCTCGGCAACCCTGGCCACCTTACTCCCAATATCCCCCAATCCAATAATTCCTATCGTCTTCCCGTAAACTTCTTTACCCACATAGTCCGCAAATTTGAATGCTCCCTTGTTTCGCACGTCCCGGTCAAACTCCGTTACCCTTTTGGCTAGATCGAGTATCAGGGCCCAAGCATGTTCCGCCACCGATTCGGCATTAGCCCCCTTGACGTTGCAGACTGTAATTCCTAAGTCTTTTGCCGTCGCCATATCTATCCAATCCACTCTCACAGACAAAGTTGCTATCATCTTCAAAGCCTTTAGACCTCCCAGCAGCTCTCCGGAAACTCTTTCAATACCGGATGGTCCGGCAATCATTATCTCCGCATCCCCTGCTTTTTCTATCACCTGCTTCGCCGTCATCTTCTGGGCGTTTATGACAGCCAGTTCTCCCAATTTCTCCAAATCCTCTTTCATTGTATCCGAAACGCTCGGATTAGAAGTAATCAAGTAAATCTTCATGACCCCACTTCCTCCGATTGCTCCATGTAAAACGCCGGCACATCGACTGTTATGTATTCCATCTGGCCCTCCGCTGCGAATTTGTTCTCCTTCGGTACAAACACTACATCACCAGCCTTCACTTCAAAAACATCCTCCCCGGCATATATCTTTCCGGTTCCCTTGATGACATAAATTACAAACGAGCAACCGTGCTCCAAAATAAACTTGTTTACGCCCTCCGGGTGCCGCCCGCTCACCACCATCCTGGCAATATCAAATTCTTTGGTCGGCGTTGGGTATTTGTAAATCACCTTTGTCCCTAAATCAATTTTGTTTGTCTCACCAAATGAATATTTAACCGGCTTCATAGTTCATTCTCCAAAATCAGCGGGTAAATATCAAAGGCCATCTCTTCATAAGGGTGAACCATTCTGATGGCCGCCAGTACCTCCTTGGCTATGCGCCTCTCACAGACAGCTTCCACCCTCGCCTCTTGGGTATGTTCTATCTTTCCGACTTTCCCCACCGTCGGATGGGATCCTGGCAGGGGCTTAAACATTCCCGACCCATCTATCGAAAACGCGTTGTGGCTGTATTTCCCTATTACTCCCGCCCCCGCATCTCCCATTGCCAGCCGGACGGCATCCCTATGTGCTTTCGGCACAAACACCACAATCTTAACCATGCTCATTCTCCGCAAATTTTACCACCAATAAGTCTCAACAGGAGTACGTGACAACAACTTATTTCCCAGCAATCTGTGCATGATCGCCAGTTCCAGTAAAGCCTGCCTAAAGTGCTAAGATAAAAGCCGTGGTTGTTTTCATTGGCACCTTTGCCCTCTCTCTTTTATTAAGTCTTATAGCCAGCTACTTTATTCGCACCAGACTGAAAACAAAAATTTCCGAAATGGAAGCGCATCTTAGTCCTAAAGACCAAGATGCAGTCAGGCGCCTGGATAAACCCCTGAAAACTTTTACTAAAATATCTTCAATCATTACTGCAGCTATCATCACCATCCCGGTCATTTTTATCATTTACCTTCTGGCGATGTTCTTTCTCACTCCCCGGTAAATACCCACTCCCAACTTCCCTAAAATAGATTCCCACCCCTCGCTTGCGCTGACAGGTAGTCCACCAGGGGCTGCTGGGAGAGTCAGAACATGGTAAAACCATCTCCTGGTATAATCCAGCCAGCGCCTTTACAGGCATTTTCTATGGCTAAAGCTAGTCTAGAGGGTGAGCATGATTCTCTGCCGTCGCTACCTTCCGGCGAAGTCGTTCCTATAGAACGTCCATTTCGTCCCCTTCTCTATCAAGCAGGGATAATTGATTTGAACGACTGCTTCTCGCAGCTTCCTCAAGACATTATTAATGACTGTGGTGTCATAGGCGCGGTGAAACCTAAAAGGTTAGCTCGCGTCCTCGGTCAAATGAAAGCGGGACTTATGAAATCGTTTGGCTTAGAGGAGTTGACATTACCGAATCTTGAAAATCAACACGCCTTATACCCCATCCTCAGCAGTGGAATAATAGCAGATATGGCGAAAACAAAAATTTTCGCTACTCTCTTGGGTAAACACCAACTTGGTCTGAACCGATTTTCTCCTTTACCTAACCCACAAAACAGAGGCGAACATTCAATCTATGTGGCAGTGAAGCTCGTCAGAACACTGCAACATCTCGACGACGTAGACCACAAATCACTCGTAGACAAACTTCGGGGCGATTTTAAACTAGAAGGATTCGATACTTCAGAAATTGACGACGAGAATATTCTCTCGCTGACAGTAAACTTAGCTACAGCCGTAGCCATAACTCACGACTTAATGATCCCAGCCGGAGGCGACGCCGTGAAATACCTCCTGAGGCAAAATGGAGTAAACATGGATGAAGAGCAGAATCTGGAATGGTTTCTCTCCGATGAGAATAAGGCCCTCAGGCCAGAGCGCGACGAACTGCTCGAAGTTTTGGACAAGAAGTTAAATCTCACTCCAGAACTCATCAGTTATATGCTCCGATGCGTGCAAGGAAAATCCGACACCTTAATTGGGGAGCTTATTAACCCTGTTCGGGGCGATAAGATGGATGGAGATAGAGAGGGCTACACCGAGCTTGACAATGAAGCCGCAACCATCTTCGACCAGGGAGTTCCTGATGTATATCTTCCCCCAACGTTGTCTGTTGAACCAGATACTCTTCAACTACATCTGGCCACTCGCCTCACAAGTGCGGTGGTCACTCTCTATCTCAACCCTGACGCCATAGTAAACCCCACCGACCCCAAAAGAACCGGACATCCCGATGGCCGACTTCTACCAGTTAGTCTTATTGATTGCTCGGAAAAAAGAGTTCTATCCGCAACCGGAGAATTAGTCTGTACGGATCCTGTTCGATTAGGTTGGGCCGCTGTCTTTCGTGACTACATGACAATTTACCACTATGCGGGTGCACAAATGCTTGGGCTTGAATCAGAACTACAGGATCGACTTCAAGAGTTGTGGAGGCAAGGAATTGGACAAGACATTCTCTCAAAAGAGAACCTGCTTGCTATAACCGACGCACGATTACTCGAGCAACTCATCAAGCTAAATGACCCAGAGTTACTTGGCATTATTGAAAGAGCGCAATCAATAGGCGGCACATCTCACTTTGCCGGCCAGATCGTAGACACTAGCTCTGCAACACCAGCAGAAGCGTATAAAAGCTTCCCCTTGAATCCAAAGCCGGGATTCGACTCTCGAGTTCAAGATGGAGGTGGAGAAATAACACTTGGTGAACATCTCGCTCGTCACCCAACATCAGGGCCATCTCAGTTCTTCGCTATTCGACAAGAACACCATCGCCCAAGCAGGGTTGACGTATTTAAAGTCATATAACACGTACCCGCGTTTCCACCAAGATTTCCTAACTTTTCAAAACGGGAACATCTTTAAACACTTTCGGAGTAAACCCTAACTCCTTCGCCGCCCGTTGTGCCGCTACCAGGTTTTTCTCACCGTCCTCAACTATCACATCAACGCTTGGTAAATGTTCAAATATCTTTCTCCAGGCATTCGGGTCTTGCTTACTTCCGAAGTCAGATATGTCAAATATTTTCCAGGCTCTCTTTCCCAGCCCGATTTTCTCCAATATTAGGTGGGAGGTTTTAATGAGAGAAGTGGACACAATCACCAACTTATAACTCTTCAGGTTCACCAACATATTTTCTACACCCCTTTTAACCGCATAAATTTTCAGCAGTTCTCCGCGAACCGCCTCCCATTCACCCCCCAACTGCTCCTTTATAGGCGCCCCCTCCTTACCCAGCTTCTGCATCGCCCTGTCAAATTCCTCCTGATGTTTATCCGGGTCAAAACCAGGATCAAAACTATATAGCACCCCACCCATATCCGACACTATGACCTTCATCAACTTCAGTATACTCACCCAGGCAAACCAGGTTCCTACCCCAAATAACTTGGCCTGAAACCCCGCCGGATGTAGTCAAACAATTGCCTTAGCGGGCTATCGCATCCGTAAAAGCTGTTTCCACCTGGAAGGTGGAAAAAAGGTGGAAAACGGAAAAGGTGGAAAGAGTGATTCCAAAAACCACGCCCTCGGGTCTTGTCATGAGTGCCGTCGAAGCATAGCCCGCCGGGCCTGCTACTACGGTCCAAGGCCCCCGAAAAATTATAGGTCCCTTGTTTGAATTACCCAGACTCCCCCCTGCTTATCGATTGCCCACTCAATATCTTGGGTTCTCCCCATCAGTCTTTCCAGAGAAAAAGCCATCTCGATCAGGGCATTTATTTCGACTTTAGTCAAAAGTTTCCGGTCATGAGCCTGATCATTTACAATATCGTTCTGGTTTCGCGAATAAATAATTCGTTGTGTTTTGGCTACTCCATCCACTACGCCTTCTCCCAAACCCCGCGCCACATCGATAACCACCGAGTCGGTATTCCCTGTTTGTAAATCTTTGCCGAAAATCACTCCCGATCTGTCCGCATCCACCATTTCTTGTATCACCACCGCCATCTTCAACGGGTACTTCGTGTTTACGGAATTTAAGTAAGTCCTGACCTGCTTACTAAACACACTCTCCATAACTTGAGCAATGCGGGTTTGTAACTGAGAACGATCAACTTTAAGGAAGGTGTGAAATTGACCCGCAAATGAGTGCTCCAGCTGGTCTTCCGCGTTAGCCGAAGAACGGATGGCGTATCTTTTTTTGTCAGTCAAATCTAAGTTCGATAAAATCTTGGGCCACAACTGGGTTAAAGTCTTGCCTCTCTCATATATTTGGTCGAAAACCTTGGTCGTGATTACCCATCCGTGCGGCACCTTAAAGCCTTTAGCTTTCAGAAGTGACAGATTAGCCGCTTTCCCTCCCACCGTTTCTTTTCCAAATAATCTGGCATCATATAGATTAACCACATAATTACCATTTGTGCCCTTGTCTAAAGATTCAATTGATACCTGTCCCTTGGCCGCTTTTACCAGAATCTCTTCCCCTTCTTTGAAAACTCTGTTGCCTACCACTACGGCCGTATGGCCAAAATCATTTAGTACCCGCATGGCATGGGCCGTAGCTGAAAAACCGGGATATAAAACCGTAAATTTATTTTGTAAACCTGCGATATTATTCATTAAATCGTAACAGCGTTCTTCGACAATGCGCTTATCGACGTAGACAATGGTCTTTTCGACTTGGGTTTCAGATAACTCCTTAAGGTTATCAATGTCCTTCTCGTTACTGACTATTTTTACCGTTCCCCTTTTATCAAAATTCCGGAGTTTCTTTTCTACAATCTCATACCGGGCAGATTCGTTAAAGATGATGCCTTCACGGCCATCATAGGAAAATTCCACTCGTCTCAGTCCGTGTCTGGCCGTCAGCTCTTTAACCACCCGGGCGGCCTCCAATATTTCATTATCTCCCAACACCTGTTCAAACTGCCTGTCTACCGGGACATCGATCTTCTCAGACTGCGATCTTTCGGTCGTGCATAGCATTAAATCCTTTTGGGGCACGTCTTTGTCGATGATGATTTGCCTGTTTGCATCCACCACATACCGATCTATGGCATCAAAAGACTGTACGCCTTCATTATTGCCCCACACGGCAAACACTTCCACCCGGCTAGCCAGTTTGTTAAGCGGTACCGCATATCCGCCGTACGGCAGGGCTTGGTTGAATTTAATCGGCGTAGATACTGGCTTTGGATCAACAAAAGGGTGAATAAAAACCGCAATCTGGGATCCTTCTTTAAGGTGGTAATCGTTTTCTATGGCGAAATCATAGATTTTCTTTATAGCATCGCTGACCTCACTCGGTTTAAGACCTAAGTATCGTGGTCCGGGAGGATTTTCCAGCCCCGGTACTACATAGGCCCGCCGCACCACCAGGGTTTGAGTTTGCGACATCGCCCCCAGTTCCCGGGCCGTTTTAAGAACTTCATATTCAAAACCCGTCGGTAACCGCTTGTGCGCCAGGTAATACTGAAACACCGTCTCTCCCACTATTCTGACCTCGACAGTTCGGCCACCCACGGCAAAAATCTCTTTAAAACCGTCTATCCGCTGGTTGGCCTGAGCAAAGTCGCCCAAGTTATACAACCACCGTTCACTGTTCCCTGGAAGAGTCTCGTCTTTTTCTAAAATTTGACCGCTCAATGACACATCCAGCAACCGCCGCACGGCCTCAGATTGAGAAATATTCTGCTGTCTGGAAATTTTCTTGATTTTTTCCCCAATCTCAGTTGTCAGTAGCAATTGGTAGCGTTGCATAGGCCTTAAATGACGGGAATGATTATTACACAATTGTGTAATTAATGCAACACTAGCCAATAATTCGCCTGGACCAGCTACCCACAGAGACGCCATATTCAACAACCTCTTCCGGTTATATCTAAAAAAATAGGCTCTCGTTTAGTTCACCAAGACCGCCATCTTATCCCTTCCATACCGCCAACACGTTTCTCTCATTGTTGGTTTCCAATTCGTCTCTGGTTAAACCTCCCCCTGTTCCCCATACCCAAAATCCGTACCCCAGACACATCAAGACTTCCAGGTCCTCTTTAGCTTCGCTTCCATAACCTCCTACCTCGGCAATCACCGCCGGTCGATGTGCTTTCAGCGTAGCCCTCGCCCCCCTGAGCACCCGATCGGTATGCCCTTCTACATCCAGCTTCACCAGATCCGGAACCATACCAGTACTAGCCACATAGTCATCCAGCGTCACCGTCTTTACCGGCACGGATCCTTTTGCATAATTCCGTGCCAAACTTTCAGGCAATCTCGGCTTTTCCTCCAAGGTATTAGAGCCGCAGTATCTGGTCTCAAAAATTTGCATGCTTACTGTTAGTCTGGAGATATCCGAAACCGCCTTGTCCACAATTTGCACTTGGTACAACCCGGCGCAGTTTCTCCCCAGCACTCGCAAATTATCCGGTGCCGGTTCGAACGCCGCCACTTTCCCGGCTCCAAGACTGCACGCCACCATGGACCGTGTTCCAATATGCGCCCCAACGTCAAAAAACGTATCCCCCGGCTTCAGCATCAATCTCATCATCTCGGTTACTTCCGGTTCATAGTCCCCCTCATACGCCAAAATAGTTGACGCTGTATCTGGAAGCATCACCAGCATCGCTTGACCGGTAAACAGCCTTACTTTTATTTCAATAGTTCTGTTAGTCAATTGTGCAAACCTAGTCAAAGCCGCAATTTTCAGCCTATCCGGCCGCTCCACCACTTTTTTCAGCCTCGCCGCTACAGCCTCCACCATATGTAGACAGGATTTTACTCCCAATTTGCCAGAAGCGCCTTCATTCAGCTGGTATACTTCAGTTATGACAATTTATGTGACTCATTCGTCCGGTTTTAACTATAAAAACGAACTTTATCAGCCCCTTCGCCAATCTGAACTGAATGACTTCCATCACATCACACTTCCATATGAACATTCAGTCGAACCGCTCAGCTCCAAAGAGTACCTGAAAGACTGCGACTTGGTATTGGTGGCCGAAGTGTCTTACCCCTCAACCGGGCAGGGGATTGAATTGGGCTGGGCCGACTTATATCACCTTCCTATCGTGTGCCTATATAAACAGGGCATGAAGCTATCCCGGTCTTTGAAAGTTGTCGCCCAGACTTTCATTGAGTATGAGAATAGTGAGGACATGGTCCGGAAACTATCTGCTCACCTATCAGCTTCTCAGTTCTGAGTTAGCGCTCTAACGCCTCGGGCTCCCAAGATCCATATTGTCTCAACAGCTTCTCCAGGCTCTGTCTGACTCCGCCGGCCCAGTCAAATTTATCCAAATCATCAATCCCCGCCCAGGCCAATTCATCTGTATCCTCTCCCGGTTTGGGAACTCCTGTCTTGTATACACACTTAAATAAGAGCGCCACCACATGATGTCCCGTGGAGCGGATGAATGTATCACTGCTCACATACTGCACTTTATTCGGATAGATTATCAGCCCCGTCTCTTCCCTGATCTCCCGACACACTGTTATTTCCAGGATATTCGTACAATCACCCGCCGTCCGATCCACCTTCCCGCCGGGTAGGGCCCATTTACCTCCGGCGTGGGACTCATACGCACCCCTTTTTCCTACCAGGATCTTACCGTTTTTAACCACGGCCCCGGCCACGAAAATAATATGCGTCTGATTTATCGCTAAGTCCGCCATCTGCGCCAGTAGCGTTCCGCCGCTTTAATAGACCGGTTTGTCGCCCGTATAATCTGCTCTGCGCTATCCCCGGTCACCATGGTTTCCGCGGCCAGCATCCACCCCTGGGTTTCAGGAAATTCCAGGCAGACTGCCACCTGTTCCGCTTTAGTTAATCTATCGCCGGGCGACACCTGCCTCTCCCTGGCCGCGGTTAATAAGGAATCGGCTACGTGAGTGGCTACTACCACTTCCCGACCGGCCTGCCTGGCGGCAGCAATGATTTTAGCCTCAGCCCACAGCAAGGTGTACTTTCCACTGGCCTTTAAGGCCTCACTTAAGTCGCCCCGGGCCACTTCCACCTTGGCATCTGCCTGAACTATTTCCTCAATTTCGTCAACTCCGCGAACGGTCTCAATTTTTGCCAGAATTGTAGCCTTGATTCCCAGAAGTTGTAACTTTTTCTGGGCGTCTAAAACATGATTTTTCGTGGACACGAACGACACCGCTACCTCCTCCGGACAATCGCCATTCAGAGCCGTCATTATTTTTCTCAATTTAGCCATATCTGTCTCAATCAGCGCCGGGTCATCTCCGGAAAAAATATCATTCGTCGGGCTAATTACCCCCATATTCCAAAACAATCCTCTCACTTTTTGCACACTCTCCACCGCGGCGATAATTCCTGTTATCTTTCGGTCATCTTTTAGTACCCTTTCTACCCGGCACGAAATTTCCCCGTCCGAGAAATTGATGAGTTCGTGGCCGTCTCCGCTGAACACCTGGGGTAAACAACTTAAGCGACACACAAAAACGTCTCCCGGCAACGTCGCATCAGCTAATAGGTGGGCGTCATCTCCCTCTTGGGAGGTCAGCAGCATCGTCTCTCCCGTTTTCAGAGTTTTCAGCCAATTACCCTTTTCCGGTCCTTCTTCGACCTCAGTCATACCATGGCTCTTCAGTACCCGGGGCTTTTTTCCGCCCATGTCGCAAGATACCGGCAAGCCCACCGCATGGCAGTTTAAAATCAGTCTTGCCGCCCCCTCGGGATCCATCTTTCCCGTGTGAATTC
>Ga0209542_10014386_pt1 | contig 13478 bp, 14 predicted proteins | sample RifCSPhighO2_01_FD_184028 | JGI IMG/M metagenome (GOLD analysis project Ga0209542, IMG submission 184028) | Soil microbial communities from Rifle, Colorado - Rifle CSP2_plank highO2_0.1 (SPAdes) (version 2) | ecosystem: Environmental > Terrestrial > Deep subsurface > Rock core/Sediment ... | reverse complement strand
AGGGGCCGCCGTGACAGCTACCGGCGGCCCTTTTTCATTTTCATCCGTACCAATGCCATCGCTTCTCGAATGCGCGGGAAATGCTTTTGCTCGCGCCGGACGGCGTCGGAAATATCTCTCTTCAGCACCGCCGCTCGATAGAGAAGATTCAAGCCGCGCACCACGTACTCGCGCTCGATAATGCGCGGATTCCCGTAACCCATGGCGGCGAGCTGTCGGTAATTCTTTCCCGTCGCTGTCAGAACGGGAAACCGCAATGAAGGAGCGAGGATGTGTAGAAGTTCATGACGGATCAATTCGCCGAAATCCTTTTCGGCTCCTGGCCCAACGACGATATAACCGATTCTCCCAATGGTAAGTCCGTACCCTCTCCAGTACGCATCGAGAGGGTTGGCAATGAGTACAATTTTTTTTACTCCGCGTGGCGACTGGCCAAGGAAAGTAATGAGTCGAGCTGTCTCCCGCCGAAACAAGGGGGATAGCTTTTTTGCCTCCGCGACTTGGTAGGCCTTGAAAAGTTTCCGCAGTTTCTGAATGGACGGTTCTCGGGAGAGTTCCCTGAGTTCCGTGGAAAAGTTGATCAGCGTGGGTGGCCTTCTCGCATCCTCCCGATGAGTAAGTATCGTTCTCAAAAGCCGCCATGGGCCATACGTCTTGACGGCCCGCTTGAGGGAGGGGTATTTTCCATCCCAGTTGCGTCCAGCGACAACGCCCCTGACTTTTTTCCTCGCCGCAGACATTCCCCGGCTATTGTTCTCCTCGTCGTAACCCATCGCATTGAGGGCGACGAAGAGCAAAAAAACGGTCTGAGGATTGCCAACAGCGAGCTTCGGGATCCGGACGGAAATATATTGCGTCCTAACTTTTTCCCTCATGGGTTGCACACGAAAATCACCGGAAGATCGAGTTCGCGAAGGTGCTCCAGACCTTCGAGTTTCAATGATAAAAAAGATACCCCAGACACTCGAAAAACCTCCCGAACAACAATTGACTCAACCATGCCATACGAGCGTATTATGCCATACTTTCCGGCAACAAGAAAGTAGCGACCCTTGATCATTGCGTAAATCGGCTGCCCGTGATATTCTCTGCGCCAGAAGAAAGCCATGGCGGGTTTCTCAGAAACCAGTTCTTCACAACAGAAAAGAGGCAGAAAAGTGAAAAGCTCATTCTTCCCGCTTTCCGCGTCGCCGTGCATTATCCGCGGCAAAAAGACGGTCTTCTACAACATCAATGAAAAGATAGTTGTGGAAGCGCCAGGTAAGTTGCTCCGTCAACTTATTGAGGCCTGCGACGGTACGCGCTCACTCAGCGAGATCCTGCAAATCCTCACGGATGAGTGGGACGAACATTCAGTTTGCAATCTCATCAAAGAATTGCATCAACGCAACATCTTGGTGGACAGCCGCTATACCAGCGATGCAGCGTGGAAAGCAGTTGAAAATCCTTCTCGCCTCCCATCACTCATCACCGATAACGAAGTTGCGCTACTCGTAGAGCGGGCAAGAGAACGCCTGAGGAATCAACCAAGCGACAAGGCATACCAAGCGTCTCATTCTCCGCTGGCCAAGCTCCTCAGCCGTCGCCGTTCGGTACGCTCCTTCTCCGGCGAGCCAATCGAACTTCAAAACATAGTTGATTTGCTCTGGAGTTCCTACGGTGAAGTCTATACCTTGGAGGATGACAGCGCCTTGACCACGAATTTTCATAGAACCGTTCCTTCCGCGGGAGCGCTGTACCCGCTCATGATCCACGTTGCCCTTCTTAAAGATACGGGAGAACTTCGTCCCGGTATCTATAGCGCATGGATGGGTCTCCCCGGATCGGTCGGGTTTAATCTCGTGTCGGAGGATACGGCTCGCTTCATCCGGGCTTTCGCCGATCCACTGATGCTTGATGGAGCCCATGGAGTTGTTGTCATAAGCGGTTCGTTCCGCATCGCTGGAGAGAAGTACGGTAACCGCAGTATGCTGTATGTCACGCTTGAAGCCGGTCATGCGGCACAAAACATCCATCTTGCCGCGTTAGAGCTCGGAGTGGCAACGGTTGAGATCGGCGGATTCGTAGAGGAATTACTTGCGGAAGCGATTGAACTCCCAAGACACTACCAACCTCTCACTACGGTGGTCTTCGGCTATGAAAGTGAAGCCCAGGCCGGCACCCCCGAGTCAAGAATTGAAGTTGACTGGGCTACGCCAGTATGCGGGCGGTATCGGTTGCCATTCGCCATGGCATTCGCAAGGGTATCTTCTTGGACTGGTGCCGATGATTGGTCCTGTGGGAGAGCCGTCTCTCCACGCCTTGCATATACCAAAGCTGTTGCTGAAGCGAGAGAATGGGCTGCCTGCGAGCATATTCCCGATATGCTCATTCAGGCACGGTTCACTGATCTTGAAGGAGCAATTGACCCGAGGAAAACCGTCAGATACCATCCGGCGCAGTATCGTCTCAAGGGATTTCCCTTCAGGCCATTCAGTGAGGAAGTGGAATACGCATGGACCGAAGGGAGATCAGAGCTACTAGGATCAAGGGTATATGTCCTCGCGGACTGCGTATATAACTCATACGCTCCGATGATCCCATTATATACGCGGGCTAGTTCGTCGGGTGTTGCTGCACACCCAGACAGGCAGCATGCGATCAAGAACGGAGTCCTCGAGCTTGTTGAGCGGGATTCGTTCATGATTGCATATCTGACGGGGCTCTCTTTCCCTGCCGTTTCTGGGAAAACTTTGCCCGGGAGCATCCAAAAACGAATCAATCACTTGAGGGAAAACGGTTTTGAGGTACGGATCAAGGATCTTTCGATTGACCTTGCGCCCGTCGTGTTCGTCTTCGCTCAGAATGAAGGATTGTCGTTTACGATGTGCGCTGGATGTTCTGACTTCGACATAGAAGAAGCGCTTGATCACGCCCTTATGGAGATCGAGTCAGCTGTTTTGATACGACTGGCGAACGGACCGCTAAAGATGGTTAGACCATCGGAAACCCGAACCCCCGAGGATCACGGAGCGCTCTACGAACAGAAGCAATACTTCCGAAAGGCCGATTTCCTGGCGCGCGGCAAACAGGTGATCGCGTTACGAGAAGCTGGTCGAAATGCGGCGCGATCATGGCAAGAACTGCTCGATCGATTCGCGGCAAAAGGGTGGTCTCTCGTTACCGTGTCGCTCCATCTGGCTGAGGAATTCTGCGGGAACGATGGACATTCCATTGTCCGCTCCATGGTGCCGGGAATAGTACCGATCAGCTTCGGTTACCGACAAGAACCGTGCGGCATGGGGCGGATATATACGGTGGCAAAAGAAATTGGCGGGGTCTCGATCGTGTATCAGGATATGCCGAAATTTCCTCACCCGTACACGTAGCAACGAGGGCGGAACGCGACAAAGCGTTCCGCCTTCTCTCTTTCCTTTTCCGTTCTGTTATGATAACTGTATGCCGAAATCTAAATTAGCAAAAATTCAATTTTGCTTCCCCAAATTCTCCGGGAAAAATAAAAAGGCATTTGTCGATGCTCTTATCCGAGACGTCCCATTAGACAAAAAAATTGGATATGCTGGATACTCCAAGAGAATGCATCTCCGAAACGATATTTCATGGAGATTTGCAAATAGCAATATAAGAGAATACAGACCCCTGCCCAATTCAAAGAGAAAACGAATTGGGAAATTGATCCTTTCAATATTACAGAAATGTCATCGAAAGTTGCCTGCACCGGTGTTCCCGCTCTTTGTCTTTATTTTCCCTTGGCTTGGTCCTTTTGACAAAAACGATCGGTTGATGGGACGTGTGACCGGCTTTACTCCATACAACAATACCTTTCATATCTTCGTATCTCCTAGCGAATTTTCCTCCAAGTCACTGCGACAAACCATCGCCCACGAATTCAATCACGCTGCATTCTTCCACTATCATCCACTGAATCCAAATAACCAATCGTCAAAACAAACTATTCGCGATGTTCTCATTTGGGAGGGGCTTGCTGAGAATTTCACGAAAGAAATAACGAAGGCGGAATCTCCAATTGCAACAGCTCTTACTGAAGAAAAAGCCGTAAAGGCATTCCATAAACTGAAACCAATGCTCGATACCTGGGTAAAGGAAAAAAATGATGCGTATGAAACTATTTTCTTTGGAGGTAGCGGATATAAAAAATGGACCGGCTATTCAATTGGGTATCACATTGTCAGAATATTTCGCATAGCATATCCGAAAAAATCGTGGCGAAAAATAATAATGATGAACCCCCGTTGGATTTTCGATAAATCTCCTTTCACGAAGATTGAGGCGCAATGAAGTTGCTCATTGCGCCCCTTTGCCGAATGGCCGACTCAATCAGAGACACTTGCTGTTGTGCGTACACTTGCCGGCGACCGGGCCTGGTGGGGCCTGCTTCGGCTCCACGGTGACCGCCCAAGAGAACTTCTTGGGCTGTTCCTTGGGCTTGGGGTCTTCCGAATAGCCTTCCATTTTCCCACCTCCTTTCTGGAGCTTTCACTGTTATGATAGTTTCCGTGCAGGCGATCGTCAAGCTGACACGGATGAAATACCATGGTTCAATTCTTATTTTCAAAACAGCGGGAGATGGAGGGAATCATCTGGACGTTCGCGCATCTTCCAAAAATCCGAAAGATGTCGTCCGATGTCATTCTTCCGCCGTTCTCCCGCTCGCTCTCGCGACGTCTGCTCGCACTTCACTCAATGCGCAGCCGTTGGGAGGGACGAATTCTCGTGCCCGCGGAGATGAAAAGAGCTTTCGTGAAGGAATTCTCGGGTATCTGCCGCGTGAATGAATACCGAAAAAATGTCAAATCCGTGCGGCGGCAATGGCGGCTGATTGAGAGAGAATTCTTCAAACAAGTCCGGCTGCTCTCAATAGCGCCGGCTGCAAAAACCTATCGCTGCTATGTAACATTCTATGGCGGTGGCGGGAGTTTTGGACGAAAGAGAGAAATCTACGTTCGCCTAAATCCCTCGATCCCGAACGACCTCCGCTACGCGAACTACACGATCGCCCACGAGATTATTCATCTTCTCGTGGAGCCGACCGCACGGAAAAAGAACCTTTCACCGCTCGCGCGCGAACACCTGGTGGACGGCATCATCGAGCGACCACCCTTGCGACGGCTGTTTACGAAATAGAGTTGCGTTGATCCGGAGTCCGGAGCTCGGCTCGCGGTGCCGGAGGCGACGAAGCGCTTCAACGCTGCTTCCGCAGAGCCGCCTCGATGATGGTATCGAGCAACTTCGGGAATGAAATGCCAATCGCGGCCGCGGCTTGGGGCAAGAGGCTCGTCTCGGTCATGCCGGGAATGGTGTTGATCTCAAGAACATAAAGCTCGCCATCGGCGCCGAGAATCATATCCGTCCGCGACATCCCCGCGGCCCCGATGGCCTGATGCGCCAGAAGCGCGGTTTTTTGAATGCGGCGGATCGTGTCCGCAGGAAGGCGTGGCGGCGTTATTTCGCTCGTGGCGCCGGGCGTGTATTTCGAGTAGTAATCGAAAAAAGTACGTTCCTTCGGTACGATCTCCGTCGGCGGCAGCGGGATGGTCCCCGCATCGGTTTCAAGCACTCCGCACTGAACCTCGGTCCCGGGGATGTAGCGCTGGAGAATCGCCCGGTCGGCATGCCGGAACGCCTCGACAACCCCCGCTTCCGCATCAGGGGAGGAAGAGGCGATCGTGATGCCGACACTCGACCCGCGGTCCGCCGGCTTCACCACGAGCGGAAAACCGAATGCGGCCTCGGCGCGGCTCCGGATGGTATCCCCTTCCTCGCGCCAATGCTTCCGATCGAGCACGAGAAAATCCGGCACTCTGATTCCGGCATCGCGGAATACGGCGTACGCCCGCGGCTTATCCATCCCAAGCGCGCTTGCGAGCACGCCGGAACCCGTATACGGAATACTCATTGCTTCCAGGAGTCCCTGCACCGTGCCGTCCTCGCCGAATTCCCCGTGCATCGCAATGAACACCGCATGCACCCCGCCGCTTCGCATTTCCCGGAGCGCTTGATCCTCCGCGCGCGGCACGAGGCCGAGCATCGGAGAGATATTCCCCATTCTCATGTTCTCAAGAACATGAGCATGTCCACTCGGTGATAGCTCAACAGGGTCGCGCTCCGCGGAGTCCAAGGAATCGGCGGGAAGAAGCTCCTTCGCTAACGGGCCGCCAGAGGCGAGCCCCGCCATGGACGGGATGAGCCATTGCCGCTCGCGGGTCACGATGACCGGCTGCATGCGATACCGCTCCGGGTCGAGCGAAGCCAAAATTTTCCGCCCCGTCGCAAGGGATATCTCATACTCGGATGACGGCCCGCCCATCAGGACCGCGATGCGTTGTTTCCGGGATTCCATATAGATATGGTACAATCGGAATGTCGCAATAGTTAGTTGCTATAAACGCCTTTCCAACTATGGCAAAAGATGCGCCGAAGATGAAGGGCCTGCGCCCGCGGGACAAGACGAGCGGCAAGCTCCGCAGGAAGCGCGAGGACACGAAGGTGAAGACGCTTCAGAAAAAATATCACCGCCGTTTCGCCGGACACGCTGGCTGGCAGCTCGGAACGCTCCTCCGCACATGGCGGAAGGGATCGCTCAAGAAAGCGCTCCGTACGAAGAAAAAAACAAAAAAACGAAAATAACAAACTGCTCCGGTGTCACGATGACGCCGGAGCGGTTTTAGTAGCGAATCCCTTGCGACGGGTTTTTCAAATACTCCAGATATTTCCGCATCCCATCGGCCTGTCCTCCGGGCAGCATCAGAGGCGCTTCGGCGAGCGGAACCCATTGATAGCTGGCATGCTCGAGGGAGAGGCGAATATCCCCGCCGAGGTATTCCAGCTCGAAACCGACCATCACGATCCTGACCGGCGGCTTTCCCGACGCGCTCATCTCAAGGCGCCCGTGTCGAAAAATCGCAACCGGTCCATTGCTACGATACCGAAAATCAGACCCGAGCTCCTCCTCGATTTCCCGCGCGAGGATATCATTGAAAGAAACCTCGAATTCTCCAACGCCAATCCGTCCGCCCGGAAGATCACCGACGCCGGGCTCACGAGCATCCTCCATCACGAGCACCGCGTCGCCCTTCCGGACAAACGCCTTCATCGCGACGTGATAGTTTTCCGGGGTCGGCGATTCTTTGGTAACCATGGCAATGCATTTTAAGGATGCCACTCGGTTATGCTGATTTCCCTTCTCTGGTATACCGTACGCATACAATGTAGCACATATCAGCGATCGCTGATATGTGCTACATGAGCGAAGGAAGAAATGCCGCTTTCTGTGCTAACCCGGTAGTCACTATGCATTTTTTCTCCCATCCCGATATACTCATCGCATACATCCTCCCTTACTTCATCTACTCTCAATTCATTCGCGCGAATGAGAGTGCTATGCTCCTATCCTTGCACCTTTCTATTCATTCGACGGATTCGAGAAAAAGCCGCTTCTCAAAACCGCCGCGCTCGACGCGCTTCTTCTCTTGCAGCACTTGAATATCCGCGGTCGAGAAGCCGTTTGCGGCGACAAGCGCCTCAAGCACTTCATAGACATCGGCGATCTCCTCGTTTTTATTGGTTCCTTGCCGCATCTCCTGCACTTCCTCAAGCAGTTTATTCTCGAGCGCAGTCCGATACTCCGCATCGTCGAGCACGCGTGTCACCGCTCGCTCGCCTTTTTCAGCGATGATCTCGGGGATGCGGTCGCGAATAAGTTTGCGAAATACTTTCATGGCCAGAGAATAACGCGGGCGCGCATCATCGTCCCTCGTCCACCGCATGCCGAATGATCTCGAGGTTGCAGCTCTTGTGCTCCGCGCACCAGGCCTGGCATCGCTCCGCCACATCCTTTTCCCGATACCGCAAGCCGCACTCCTCGCATTGATAATACGTTGCCTCGTTTTCCGCGATCTCGCGAACCATTGACGCAATCATACCAGAACCCGCCTCCGCGCCAATGCCGCAACAATCACCGAGCAACCCTGGACACGGAGCGATTGCGGAAGCAGCTCACGAGATGGTCGTTCACCATCCCCGTCGCCTGCATGTGGGCGTAGATAATCTTCGGACCAAGGAACTGAAATCCGCGCTTCTTGAGGTCGGCGCTCAAGTGTTCCGCTTCCGGCGTCGCCTCGGGGAGATCGGAAAGGTGCTTGCGATGATAGGCGATGGGCTTCCCGCCAACGAATCGCCAGATGTAGCGAGAAAACGTACCGAATTCTTTTTGCACTTCGAGGAATCGTCGGGCGTTATTGATAGCTGCTTCTATCTTTGCGCGGTTGCGAATAATGCCGGCGTCCCCGAGCAGACGCTTCACATCACGTGCGCCAAACCGCGCCACTTTCTCTGGGTCGAACCCGGCGAACGCCTTCCGGTAGCCATCGCGCTTTTTTAAAACAATCTCCCAACTCAAACCCGCCTGGGCGCTTTCCAAAACCAGGAATTCAAATATCTTCGTGTCGTTCCGCACTGGAACGCCCCACTCACGGTCATGGTAACGCTCGTAAAGAGGATTCTCTTTGGGAACCCATGCGCATCGCGATATCGTTTTCTTGGCCGTCATAGAGAGAGGAGGCATCCCTACCGTCGCCCCTATGATACCGTCGGTTTCCAGAACCACAACCCGAGCGCAATGAGCATGAACACTCCTGCACCAGCCCAGAGGATGGATGGCTCGGCAAAGAGCGCCCCCGCCGCTCTGTCACCCGACGCAGAAGAAGCATCCGACTCCGGATTCGATCCTTGGGCAGCAGGCGCTCCTTCCATTGCGCTCACTGCCTCTGCGTTCTCCTCGGTGTTACCGCCCGCGTGGCTGGAAGACGGCGTTCGAATAGCCAGCGGAGGAGGAGAAAATTCTTTGCTTTCCCCGGCTGGCGTATCCGGCATCGGGCTCTCGTCCGGTGAAGCAGCACCCGTAGCCGTGCTTGTTGCAGCGCCTGCGACATCCGTCGAAACCGCAGGGGTCGTTGTCGCGGTCTCGCTCGCAGTTGTACTTCCGCCACCACCGCCCGAAAACGCGCTCGCTGTCTCCGTCGCCCGCGAGAATGAAGCAAGGATGTCGCGCCACGTTTTCTCCGTCGCGGCCGACACCGCGTATGCCGTTGCCCAGACGCGGGTATCAAGGGGTGTTGCAACGTCTTCCATGCCGCCATCGCTTTGCTGGAGCAACGCGAGCGCATCGTATCCGTGCTTGCCGTTCTTTACGACAGAACGCGGGTCAACTGACGCCGCTTTGAACGCCTGCATCACCCAACTCGTCGCGAACGAACTCCCCCACCCGCCGTCGGTGCCTTGTGTCGTCTCAAGATACGCGCGGGCGCTTGCAAGGGATGTCGCAAACTCCGCGCTCGAGCCGAGCGCCGCGAGCGCCTGAATTGCGGCGGCGGTGATATCCGGGCCGTCCCAGCCAGCTCCGACCGAAGCGTTGGAGCCGCCGTTCCCCTTCTGCGTGGTCACGACGAAATGCCCTGCCCTTACAAGCATCTCATCGCCCGCGTATCCCGCGCGCGAGAGAATGATGATGGCAAAAATATCATCATTGTAGAGCGTTGGGTCGCCGAACTGGGATCCGTCGAATGCTGTGATTATTTTTTGGATATAATTTTCCTGCCCGCCACGCGCCGGGTCAACGCCAAGTGCCGCGAGCGCCATCGCCCGCCGTTCGTTATCAGTGAGAAGTGCGCCGTCGAGGGGGTCGGTCGCAAGAAAGGTCTTCAGCCGGTCTCGCGCTGTAGCATGACCGGCGGTTGCGCCGTAGGCAACCGCCGCCCAGTCGGAATAAAGATCAGAACCGAACGAACCGTCCGTGCGCTGATGCGCATCAAGGAATCCGAGGAGTTTCTCAATATCAAGGTTCGCCGATGAGGATTGGGAACCGCCGCCACCCCCTCCGCCGCCTCCTCCCGAACCGCCGTTCCCCCCGTCGTCAGGCGACGATGTCGCCGCTTGGACAGCCGGATAAATCGTGAGCGCGGCGCTCGTCATCCACCCGGACTTCTCGGCATGGAGCGTGAAGGGCGTTGTCGAGAGAATGGGAACCGCAACTGATGTCGTCCCGACCGCGAACTCTGGATTACCGTCACGAAAAAGCGTCACGCCCTCGGCCGGAAGCCATTGCGGGTTGAACGAAGCGTCGAACGAGAACGCCCGCACATCAACGGCTAGATTCTCGCCAACGGTCGGCGTGGTCGTTGCGGCCTGCAAGCGAAGCGGCATGACCCCATACGCGAGCGCGATGCGGTCGCCGTCGGCGATCTCCTCAACATTCATCGCGCTCGCGCCAAGTTCATCGTTCTTAAAATAGAGCCAGTAGATATTATTTCCCCCCGCGTTGTTTACTTCCCCGAAAAGCGCGTTCAGGAACGCATTGTCGCCGAACCACGACCACTCCGGCGAACCGTCGGATGCGGCGAGCACGCAATACAAAGCGAATGTTTCGGCATCGCCAGGCCGCGGAGCGCATGCCGGAAATACGACATCACCGTCGAAAAAAACCGTGCTCGTGGCGGCCGCAACCAAACGCAAGGTGCGCGTCGCGGGAGGAGGTGATGGGGGCGGAGGCGGCGAGGGGATGGGGGCGGACGGAGCAACGGCAATGGAGCTCGAATCCGCGAATCCGGTTTTGGTCGCATGGAGTGAAACCGGACTCGCCGTGGCGACGAACCACTCTGCCATGCCAGTGGCATCCGTAAGAAGTTCCTCGCCGGAAGAAACATGGGCCACAGCGCCTTCGGCAGGAGACCACACCGGATTGAACGCGGCATCGAACCCGAACTGGGAAACGCTGATCGTCGTCGTGGCGCTCGCCGGGGGGTTTGCGGCGAACGGTTCAATGCGGAGCGGATTCGCGTTGTAGGAGAGGAGCAGCTCGTCCCCAACCGCGAGCGCTTCCGTATTCATCGAGCGTTGGCCGAATTCGTTATTCTTGAAATAGAGCCAGTAGGTGTTGTTTCCTCCCTCGTTGTTCGCGCGTCCCGCGAGGTCGTTCAAGAACGCGTCTTTGCCGAAAAATCTCCACGAATGCGGAAGGCCCGACGCTTCAATGGCGCAGAATGCGGATATCGTCGGAGTGGATGACGCAGTCGCGGCGCAGGGCGCGACTGAAAGCGCATGATCGATCGCGATAACGCCGTCTATGACAACGCGGAATGTTATCTCGGCCTCCCCTTCCGCGTGCGCAGCGGATGCAAAACCGATAACCGCAAAGAGCAACGGGAGAATAACGTGAAGGGTGTGCATAGAAAAATAGTTACTCATAGGCCTCTTCGAACGTCCAAACAACACGGTCGCCCGCTTTCGGCCGATACCCTTCCGCGCCGAGCGTCGCCTTCGCGCCGTTGATGGAATAGACCCAGTACTTTCCGTTTCCGTTCCTCTGGCCGTTGAGACCTTCGATGAAAAATCCGATTCCCGAAAAAATCTTTCCTTCGATGGCAATCGCGCCGGAGTCCCGTAATCGCGCCATGGCTTGGTACAGCGTCTCGCCTTCGCCGAACGGGAGATCGTACGTTTTCTCCCCGATCACGAGCGATGCGTGGAGGAAATCGACGGGCGCGGTTTGCTCGGATGATTGCGGCGCATCGGATGGAACGGACGTAACGCTTCCGGCGGGCACCTTGCCCGCATCATTCGCTCGAGGCGGCGGAGCCGCCGTATTGCGTTCCGCCGCCGGAAGGACCGGTGCCTGCGTGCGCGACGAGAAGGTCGCAAAGCCGGCAAGGACCAATCCGATGCCAAGAAATGTAAGCGAAAAATATTTGCGTGTAGCCATAACTCAATATCCTTCGAGAAACCCCGAATCAGAGTTGTTGTACTTTCTCTACGATCGGAGAAAATATACTACAACTTTTTAACCCGAAATAACGTTCGAGATTACTGTTTTGCAACTGCCGTTCACTCCCGCTGAAAGCGGGATACTCTGGCGGACACAACAATAAAACCACCGGTTTCCCGGCAGTTATATGAGCGACAAAAAGTCGCGGGGTTGCCGCCGCATGGACGGCGAGAATTCCTGCTCGGGAATGAGCGACCGCGCAAAGATCGGGCTTACCCTCATCCGGGGCGGAGAGGGATTACCGTTGCGGCACAGCGGAGGTATCGCACCTCACTTCCATGCGCGGTCGATATGGGTTTTTGAAGGGACGCGACTGATTCGTTTGGCTACTCTAGCACCTGGCGAAACGGACGCAAGATGGGGCTGTGGAAAACATTCTCCAATTGACCGCCTCCGCTTCCCGCTTGCGCCGAGGCTTCGGCGGGCAGATGCTCCGGCGGAACGCTCGGGCGGCGCGAAATTGCCCCCCTTCCGTCGCGCCCTCGCTTGGTGCGCCAGATTTTCGCCCGCGAAATGGACTACAACAATTCTATCAAAAACAAAATTGGAACGCTCAATGCAAGTAAGCTCCACACAAAAAATTCCCAATTCCATTTTCGCTTTTGGTTAATTAAATCGGCAATTTCTTCCACAGACCTGCCTTCTCTCATGGCTTTTATAACTTTATTCTCTTGTTCAAGAATTTTTATTACTTGAGTAGCGTAGGAATCCATATCTTCTTGGGCTGCGGAGTTTAAGATATTATATAGAGTTAACGTGTGTTCCCAGGAATTTAGATTTTGCATTTTTTTCTTTCCTTCGTACCAAATTTCGTAAACCAAGAGTATAAAAGAAGAAATAAAAATCGCAATTATTGCAATCGGAAAACAGAAAGAAAAATCTTCTTTGTTAGAAAAGACAATTGTCAGAATAACTCCCAAAAAACCAGTGAAGGCGATCTGAAAGTCAAAGAATTTTCTATCAAATGCCTGTAGTTCTTGGGCGAAAGCTTTATATGTTTCTAGCGCTTCGAAAAAATGCCCCCTGGTGCTTTCTCTTACTTTTTCTTTAGCAGCCCCTTCCATTTTATTTTATTGGAGAAAATGCCTTACCATAAATTTGGTCATATTTTGAAGTTCCCTTAAATCCTGGAATTGTAAAAATACAATGTTTAATTATTGAACAATCTAATTCATACTCATAACCAGCATCTTCCGACAAAATCTCTACCTCTTTACTCCCGTAACTAGGAATTGTAAGGGTCCTTTGGGTTCTATAGATCAAATCATTTGATCCTATGAAACGCGTTGATTCTACTATACTTTGATCGTTGATGGAATCGTTAAAAACAGTAATAATTCCGCTTTTTCGTGATAAAGGAATAGGTAATTAGTCGGAAACGTAACCAAAATAGAGTCGGATGAAGTGTTTCAGAAGATTCTCCTGTCGGTGGTTGAAGCGGTACTCCATCTCTTTCAGGTACAGGGGAAAGTTCGACCGGCTGACCCCACGATACTGATACAAGCCATGTTTCGCAAACGACAGTCTTGTCCAATGCAAGATGGTGCTGAAATGGGGAACGATTCCAGCGTAAAGGGAGCCGAGATGGCTCCCCCGCGCCGGATCGCCGTACCATGCTGGTTGTATGACCATCAGCATG
>Ga0209542_10014385_pt1 | contig 13479 bp, 15 predicted proteins | sample RifCSPhighO2_01_FD_184028 | JGI IMG/M metagenome (GOLD analysis project Ga0209542, IMG submission 184028) | Soil microbial communities from Rifle, Colorado - Rifle CSP2_plank highO2_0.1 (SPAdes) (version 2) | ecosystem: Environmental > Terrestrial > Deep subsurface > Rock core/Sediment ... | reverse complement strand
GCGAAGTTCTACAGAAATTTATTAAAATAGGTGTTGCCCAAAAAATCCTTATAAAATAGGCTATTTCTTAAATATTATCCACATTGACAGATATTAATAGGACTATGTTATCCTATATTCATAATGATATGGAACAAAATTAGTTTTTAACTGATTTTTCAAAGCTAAGTTACGAATAAAGTTATGCCTAACCCGCGAAACAAGCGGTGTAGCGGTCGGAAGATAATAAAACTCCGAAACGTTGTGATCACTCTACTGGAGATGATTACGGGAATGCTGATGGGGTGTAGAGGCTTTTGTAAATCGAGTCTAGTCTGCCCATTGGATGCCATTAATTTAGACTCCTCCTGATGCTATCTAGACAGCATTCTAGATTTCCGAGGATGGGATATAAACAAAGATTGTATTCCGCCCTCGGAATCCGGTAATGATACAGGATTACACTTAAGTATAACGGAACGAATCATTGCGGTTTAAAATACTTACGGAGGCCGAGCATTCTTTCAATACGCTTGAAAACTACAGCTTATTGGCGGAGAAACAGCTCATAAAGCAATGTAATGCCATCCTATAGAAACAAAAAAGGGTAAATGGTGTGAGACGCTAGACGTAAAAAAAACGGCTATTCCCCCTCTTGTTCCTCGGTGGGCAATAAAAGAAAAAACGAGTAAACAAATAATATAAATAAAGATGAAAAAAGCCTGGAAACTGCCTATTTGCGCTACTTTTACAATTTTGGATTATAATAATGTAGTATGACGACTACAAAAACAGAAAGAAAATCTGATTTAACAGAAGAAGAAATGAACAATATAATTGCTTATGTAGAAGCATTACGTACTATAAACGACCGTCTTTTTAAAGAAGGAAAAATTGAAATTGTAAATGGTAAAGTAATCTGGGATAAGGCACTACTACCCTGCATAAATGGCGCTTGTGAGCATCATAAAAGCAAAGAACATTCCTTATGGGCTACTTTAGAACTAGAGAAAACCAGAAAAAGGTAATAACATTATTTTTTAGCTTCATTCTGATATTCCAGTAGTTTCTCAACCCGGGAAGGCTATTGATTGTTGTCAATCCTTAATTGCCAATCTTTATACATATATCTTTTTAATGACCCAGTAAAATGGGGGCGCAACCAAATAGTAGCTTGTTTGTCAGCGTCTTTCTCTCTTTTTTGATTGAGAGCAATATCTGTATCTTTGATCAAGTCCTTCATTTCATGTTTTTTGTATGCATGTGCGACCTCGTGGGCAACAACAAATGCTATGGCCTTTTTGTTTTTAAACCAAAGCATTTCAGACAAAAAAATTATGTCTCGCTTGTTCTTTAGACGAAAATCATTGATCCCGATCTGTACTCCATTATCACTCTTATCTAAAGAAATAAAAACACAATTTTCGATCACAAAATCAACGACATCTTCCGGTAAATAAGATAAGGCTCTTGCAAAAGGACCTCTCGCATACTCAGGAACTATACTTGTATCTGATATTTCGTAGTCAATTTCCTCCGGTGTATACATATTTTACTTTCTTAAGTTTTTAAAGATTTTTTTATCCTAATTTTCCTTTTAAGCGCTAAAACCGTCAAATTCAAAAATGTTATTCCTAGGTCTTCGATCAGTTCGTCGGGATAATTTCCCTTGAATTGTTTTTGCAATATTTCCTTTAATTCCTTATATGCTTTTTTTGTTAAAACTGGTTTCATACATTATTTTTTAATTTTATTCTGATACTCTAATAGTTTCTCGGCCGGGGAAAGACCATTAATAGCTTTATGCGGAAAGTAATTCCAAGCATCGCTTACCAATTCTAAAATATTACTCAACTCGGAAGTGTTTCCACCACGATCAAACATTGCGATAACTTTTTGTATATCGTCATTGTCTTCCTCGTGGTAAATGGTATCTTTCACACTTTGTAGAGAAAAATCACTTTTTGTTTCTTTGAGCATATCTACGAGCTCTTGCTCAATTTCTTTCCGGCGTTCAAGAATTTGTTGTTTGGATTCGATTTCCATAAATTCTACTCCTCACTTTCCATTCTTAATCTTCGTTCATCAAGTGTTTCGCCTTCATACATCCAATAAAGAGTGCCAGCAACTTCATAATCATATCCAAGTAGTTTTTGCGCAGAGGCAGACAATCTTGTCATTTCTCCATTTAATTCAATGAAGCGATTATCTACAACCTTTGCTTTGACGTTTTCATCACGACTAAAGATTATTTCCGCTCCGGTGGGAATACCAACCATATCAAACCTAAAGGGTGGCCTTCTTTCCCGGACCTCGTTTAGTGCTTTTTGGTCTTCTTTATTTTCTACAATATCTTTTTTTGGAGTTATGTTTTCTATTTCCGCCAATTTTAACGCAGAAACAACTCTTTCCGGTGCAATTTGGAAGAATTCTCTTCTTGGATTTACTCGATTATTGTCAAAAGCATCGTGCAATTGATGTTCAACAAATGCAGAATCTTTTACAATGCAAGCATAAAAACAGGTAAATGGGAGTGGAATGCTTGTAGAAGCGCTCAGTTCTTTTATCCTCTGCTCAAAACTTGTTGAAGTTTTACCAATTTTTACATACCCCGGCATTGCCTCGTTTGTTAAGATGTAGATAATTTCTGTCATGGGTTAATATTATACTAATTATCTTATAATTGAAATTCATTTAGAATTTTAATTCTACGCTCAAGGTTTGGCATATTTAAATCAATAAACTCTTGTCCTTTTTTATATAACTGTCGAAGGTATAAAGACACAGAAAAAATATATAATTTTGAAAATCGTTTGTCTATATAAAAATCAGTTGGTAAGTTTAAAGATTTTATAGAAACAATTGATAGTGGATTAAACTCGACACTATCCGAAGAAATTGGCATCCAGTAAATAACCAGAGGTTCAATATTCGATATATTTCTATATAACTTTGGTGGCTTCATTTCAAGCAATACTTTACTTACACTACTGGGGTGTTTAACATTTACAGAAAGATCTTTCTTGTTTATTTGATGATTCCAGTAATATTCAACAATCTTCTTAACTTCAACATCAGTCGAATCTAGTTTTAATGATTTTCCCCCGAGAGCACGTGCTCCCCAATTTTTAATTTCACATTGAAGTAATGTGTCATTGTCCTTATCAATCATCCAGCTATCCAAATAATTACCGCCCTTAAATCCTTGAGTGATAGATTCCTCTAAAATTTCTACTTCATTATTTCTAAAATCTTTATATATTCCACCATTCAACTCTTCACCAAGCATTGCCATAACAGCAGTTGCATCTCCTTTTTTGGAATTTGTCTTATCGTCAAAAAAATCTAATAATTCTTTAATATTTAATTTCATAAAATTAGTCTTGCATAAAATACTTACACCTTTGCATATAAATGCTTTTGGAAATTAAAGAATGTCGACCGGATTGAACCAACGTCTCCAAGAATGTTTATCGCATCAGATATTGCATTATATTTAAGATTAAGCAATTGTGGCAGTTTTTCTTCATCCAGTTCTTCAACTCCCTTTTCTTCATACTTAGAAAGCACAAAGTCTAAAAATTCTTTATTCTTTTCATCAACTCCATCGAAAATTGTCTCTTTTGCGCTATCTACTCTCTGTTGCCGAGTAATCAATGGCGTGTTATATGACAAATACGAAAGAACATCAAATAAATCACAGTCTTCTCCGTTTACTACTCGTTGAATGTTGTCTAGTTGTTCTAAATCAATCCCTAAATCAAAAAGTCTTTTCAAAAATTCCTTTCTTGTTATTGGGTTAGACCATATTTTCCTTAATTCTTCCTCATTTTTAAAGAAATCTGGTAATACACCATATATATTTTTAATGAATTCTTCCGAAGAAAGGGGCCTTCCGTCCGCGCCCCAAAAGGAAGTAGATATCATATGTTGTATTTCGCGTTCCTTTCCATCACGTAGTTTTATTTTCAATTTTCTTTTTGGCGGATTTTCACATTGACACGGATACTGACCACATACAGGACAAACTTTGGGAGGCTTTTCACAGATACAGGGACTCTGTCCACATATAGGACATATTCGAGGTGGTTTACTTTCACATTCGCATGGATCTTTCCCACATTTGGAACAAATTTCTACTACTGGTTCACCATCCCACTCTGGATCAGCAAAGTGATGATAGGCATCTACAAAATCATAAATCGTAAAATATTCTTTACCGTCAAAAAGTCTTGTTCCTCGACCAATAATCTGCTTAAACTCAATCATAGAATTTACTGGTCTCATTAAAACAATATTTCGAATATTGCGCGCATCTACACCAGTAGAGAGTTTCTGTGATGTGGTCAAAATTGTCGGTATGGTCTTTTCATTATCTTGAAATTCGCGCAGGTATTGTTCCCCACGCGCACCATCATTAGCCGTAACACGCTGGCAATAACTAGGATCTGTGCTTTCCTTCATTTGATTTACCAAATCACGCACAGCAAGAGCATGATCCTGAGTTGCGCAGAATATAATCGTCTTTTCATTTTGGTTTATTTCATCCAATACAACTCTGACTCTTTTTGCTTCTCTTGCTTTTATCTCAATAATTTTGTTAAAGTCTGGTTCTGTATATATTTTACCTTCTTCAACTTCTCCTTCAACAATTTGATCATCAGAAGTATAAATATAGTCATCAAGGGTAGTTTTAATGCGTTTAACCTTGAAAGGAGTCAAGAAGCCGTCATTTACTCCTTCTTTAAGTGAATAAATATATACCGGCTCACCAAAATATCTATAAGTATCAACATTGTCTTGTCGCCTTGGTGTAGCAGTAAGACCAATCTGAACAGCCGGAGAAAAATATTCTAAAATCTTGCGCCAATTTCCTTCATCGTTTGCGCCCCCACGATGACACTCGTAAATAATAATCAAATCAAAGAAATCCGGCTCGTATTCTCCAAAATATGGGGAATCATTTGGCCCACTCATAAAGGTTTGAAATATCGTAAAGAAGACACTTCCGCTCTTTGGAACCCCTCCCTTCTTTCGAATATCAAGCGGTTCTATGCGCACCCTTGCATCCTTCGGAAATATTGAAAAATCATTGCCCATCGCCTGGCTAGCAAGAATATTCCTATCGGCTAAGAATAAGATTCTAGGTCTACGAGTTCCATCTCTTTTGAGGTTCCATCGTGTCTGAAATAACTTCCAAGAAACTTGAGCTGCAACAGCTGTTTTACCCGTCCCAGTGGCCATAGTAATAAGTATTCGTGATTTTTCTTCAGCTATAGCATCTAGGGTATTATTTATTGCGAGCTCTTGATAATAACGCTTACCATGTTCACCCTCTATTGGAATAGCAGCGAACTTTTCCTTCCATTCGTTTTGGTCTGAGTATGTTTTGTTCCATAATTCATCAGGAGTTGGAAAGTCAGAGATGTTTCCTTCTTTTCCGGTTTTCATGGATATTTCATAAATCTCTTTACCATTTGTTGCATAGGTATAATCAATATGCAACTTTTGCGCATAAGTTTTAGCCTGCGCCACTCCTTCACTGGCTAGCAACTCCACTTGTTTGGCTTCTATTACAGCAATTTTACGATTTTTATAAACCAAAATATAATCAGCAATTTCCGGCTTACCTCTTACTCCACCAGTAAGAATCTTGCCGTCAGTAATACGAAACTCGCGCAGAACTTTTGATCCATCTACTTCACCCCATCCGCTTGCTTTGAGCATTGGATCAACGTATTCAGCGCGTGTTTCTGATTCGTTCATAATAATTATTATAGCCCGACACTAAATGCTTTTGCTAATACTGACTTCTTAAGTTCTTCCAAATCCGCCAATTTTTGCTTATAAATTACTTCCAGTTTTTTCGTTTCAGTAGAAAGTGTATCAAGTTTTTTGACGATGGCTTTTTGTTCGGAAAGGGATCTTGGGAAAGAAATAATCTGATTTTTAACTTCACCGTCTGTTACTGCTGGATAACTCGCCCCTTTCTGTAGTTTCTCCATTTGTTTATTAAAATCACTCGTCAGAAGAAAATAATAAACTAATTTATTATTTAGAACTTCTGTCGTTCTCAAAACAAAATATCCGGTGCTACAAACTTGCCCATCATATTCTTTTGTTACTAATGCTACTCGGCTATGTGTTGGTCTAACTGTTGCAAAAATCACATCATCCATTTTTACAAGTTTTCTAGCTCGACTTGGGGCATCTTTACCCTTCATCGGAGTTACATTTTCAATATTCTTAGTTTCCTTATTAACACTCGAGACATCAATGTAAATAAATTCTTGATTGGGTTTTTTTGCAGGATCAACAGTCTTTGTTTTTTGAAGAACATCTCCAAGTTTCTTCTCCTCCCAATTCTTGCCAGGATTAGCGAACACATTCTGTAAATACGACTTAAAAAGCTCTTTTGAATTTTGTAGATTCTTTTCCATATTTTCTTTCGTCTCTGTCACTTTCTCAAAAACCTGATCCAACTTTTTCATAATCCGCCGCTGCTCTAGGAGAGATTCTGGATATGAAATCTCATAATTTAAAAAATTGCCAATTTTTAGGAAATTTGTAGCTGATCCAAATTGCTTATTTGCATTTCTGATATTCCAATAACAAAACAAATGGTAGTAAAGATATTTCGGTAAAATTGTTATGTTGCTGATAACATAGGTTCGTTGGTATGCATCAAAATCTCCATCGTAGTAGAAAACTTCGCCCACATTTACGCCGTTGCCTGGCAGAATTAAACATTCTCCAGAAAACCTTTTAGTGTCACAATTGGCATATTCTTTGGCACATGTATAAAAACGATATTTCCCATTTTTGGTAGCGTGATTGGCATCCCATTTGCCGGTTTGGATTTCACAAATCTCACCAAGTTTTTTTGTTGAATAAATCATAAGTTGTCAAAATCCTAAATCTTCTCGCATTAAATCTTCAATTCTATCTGCATCATCCCATAACTTATCGAAGATATATCCATCATTCTTTTCATCATAATCAGACGAGGAACATCTTTTATAAACTTCACTAACATAAACAAGAAATGTTTTTAATTCTTTATTTAAGATTGGATTTGAAACAAGAAGACATTTTGCACTTACTTCAGCCAAAGTTGTAATATCTAAATTCTTTCCACTTTTTGTGAGTGAATTGAATCTACTTAACAAGTGTGCGGCAAATTCTTTGTATGCTTCTAATTTCGCGTTAAAAAGACGTGATTCTCTTTCATTCCGCTTCTGCATCATCGCAGTCATGACGACGGAAACTATTGCGGCAATGACGCTGCTAGATAACAAAATTAGAACAAACTGAGATGTTGTGTTCATATTTTTAATTTTGAAATCATTTCACGACCAGAAATGCTAGAAATAAAATCACTTTTAACCATCTGATCAAAAGTTTTCTTCAGCTTTAGACCCGTTAATAATGCTCGTGAAAGAAGTTTATGTTGACTACTTCTACTGGATAATAAATTATGAGTAAAATCATTTCTTTTATATTTGAAACCTCTTAATTGCTTTACAATTCTATCTTTTTGTAAAAATTTAACCGTATATTGGTCAAAAATATTAAAAATATCACCCAAGCCACAACCGGCAATATAAAATAAAATATGAGGACTAAAAAGATTGGACTGATTATTTCCTATTTCTTTTTTTAATATTGTTTCTGCCTTAGATTGGTCTAACTTCCTATATCTTTTGCATATATCTAAAATACAATTATATGTCTTTTCCTTGTCTATTTTATCTTCCTTAAAAAATAATTCTAAAATATCAGCTAATTGATATTCAATCAAAATCGTTAAATTAAACAATTTATATTCATTAAATGATTGGATTCTAAAACTAGAACAATCATACTTTTTTATTTTTTCAAATAATGCTTCCCACGAATCTGAATCAACCACGAGGCCACCACAAAAATACCTGCTCATACCGTAGGCAAAATCTTGATCGCGGTGTTTTTTGATTAGTTTTTTCATATCATCTCAATTAACTGATAAATTTCATCAAGCGTTTTTTTGTTTGCCATTTAGTTCTCATATAAAGAAATTATTTTTTTACCACAACTCAAAAGATAATCGTAAGAGATAATTTGAATATGGTTCAAGTTAGAATTTAACATTCGCAAAGCTTCAAATTGCTCATCTTTAAATTCATTTGTCCTTCCTGCAATAATTTTTATTCGAGGTCGTAATATTTTCACCTTATGCTCTTTCTCTAAAACAAGCTTCTGATCATCCATTTTTTGTAAGTAGAGCAAGCATTGCCCAATGACTTTTGATAAATCTGGCGATGAATAATAGCTATTATGATTCGTATCATATTGAAAAATTCCATATTTTGGTCTTTTGGTTTCTATTAAATCTAAAAAGCCATCCATCGATTCCATTAATATATCTCCCTCACTAAACAAGGCTATCTTTCTGCCATCATGTTTTTTTATATATTCAATTCCAAAAACCCATAAATTTTTTTCAATCCAATTTTGGAATATCTTTTCAGGTTGTCCTGCTGTATATGAACTTAAACTTTCATAGTTTTTTATTTCTTCAACAATATTATCTTTCTCCTCTAACTCTAAAAGTTGTTTTAAATTGTCGATCTCTGCCTGATAAATCCTCTGCTTATTAGCGGCAGATAGATGTTTTAGCTCTATTTTTGATAATGTTTCAAGAATAGTGTCGATTTTCTCTTTTTCTTTTAGCTTATTTAAAATTGTCTTTAAAATCTCTGGGTCAATATTTTCAAGACCGTTTATAATGCTTAGGACTTCTTCAGTCGTTTCAATAATTTTTCCAGAAACATTTCCCCCTTGCTGGGATCGTAGAAATTCAAGTATTTTATTTTGAGATTCAACACTTAGAGTCTTTATTGTCTCAAGTACATTTACTTCAGTGACATTTGTTTTAATGAGTTCCGTTTTTTGATCTTCTGTGAAGTCCCTCGTTCTTTCTATGATTTCTTCTCCTGTTGAGCTGGCAATAATTTCTCTCTTTTCATTTTCCGAGTAATGTTTTATTTTTTGAGCAAGAAAAGCTTGAGTTCTGTTTTTCCCATTTTGGCCAATCTTTTTACAAAATTCTTGATAAGAAGTAAGATTTATCACTAGCGTGTTATCTTTTTCGCAAAAATCGGCAATTTCTGTTCGGGTTACAAAAATTTTCTTTTCTGTATGAGTTTCTAAAAAATAAAGAAGGCTTTGATAATCATTAAAAGTCTTTTTGTTTTTACCCTCATTAATTTCTTTTAAATCAAAATCAAAAGATAATTCAAATTGCTTATCATGTCTATTGTATTTTTTATTAAAAACAAATTTTGAAAAATCCATATTATTTAAAAGCTAAAATTACCGTAGCAATTGCACCAATCAGGGTTGCTGATGCCAACACAACATTTAACCAAAATAGTTTTCCAGAAAGCTTATCAGAACTTTTTCCAATACTTTCTGCCACTACCTTGAATTGATCTACTGCTTCTTTAATTTCTTGAGCTGATGATTGAATATCAGATGATGATTTTACAATAATTGCAGCAGTGTATTGCTCACCTTCAAGAGTGTTATGACTAGTGTGACGTGAAAACTCTTCTAGTAACTCTTCTTTGGTTTTATTATTTACGTCACTAATCATAAAATATTTTTAATACTTAATACGCTACTCTGGATCTTTGTATCTAATTCATTCATCTCTTTCATAATCTCTTCCGGCTCACGAAAAGCCACCTCGCCTTTATTGTTTGGATTCTTTACAGATAAATCAAAAGTCTTTTTGTCTACATCTGGCACATTTATAGACCAAGAATTTTCTGAATCTGCTTTTGTATTTTGCAATTTTACAAATTCTGCCAAATCAGCTTCATTTAAAGGATTACCCTTGCCAAGATTGCGACCAAGATTAAGCTGATAGAACCATACTTTCTTTGTAGGTTTACCTTTTTCGAAAAATAGCACTACCGTTTTTACTCCCGCGCCAGCGAATACTCCACCCGGAAGATCAAGCACAGTATGTAAATTACAGCTCTCAAGAAGTAATTTACGCAAACTAACAGAGGCATTGTCAGTATTTGAAAGAAATGTATTTTTAATAACAATTCCGGCACGACCACCGGCTTTTAGAATTTTTATAAAGTGCTGAAGAAAAAGAAAAGCCGTCTCACCAGTTTTTATTGGAAAGTTTTGTTGAATCTCTCGTCCAATACCTGCACCGAAAGGGGGGTTTGCTAAAATTATGCTATAGCGATCTTTTTCCTGAATGTCGTTGATGTTCTGCGCTAAAGTATCCATATGCCTTATATTTGGCGCTTCAATTCCATGAAGAATCATATTCATAACACCTATGATGTAGGCAAGGGATTTTATTTCCTTTCCGTAAAATGTCTTATTTTGTAATGTAGCCATTTGAGATGGCGATAGCTTTGATTGATTCTGTGTAAGGAAATTAAATGACTCTACCAAGAAGCCTGCTGAGCCACAAGCGCCATCATAGATGGTCTCGCCAAGCTTTGGCGCAACTACTTTTACAATAGTTCTGATAAGGGGACGTGGCGTATAGTATTCTCCACCATTTCTACCGGCATTACCCATATTTTTGATTTTTGCTTCGTATAGATGGGAGAGTTCGTGCTTCTCTTCATGTAGTCTAAAGTGCATACCATCTACGATATTCAAAATTTCACGGAGTTTATAACCGCTAGAGATTTTATTTTTAAGCTCGCTAAAAATCTCACCAATTTTATATTCAATGGTGTCAGGTTCTTCTGCTTTAAATTTTTTTAGATATGGAAAGAGTTTAAGATTTACGAAGTCGTTTAAGTCATCGCCATCAAGTGCCTTGTGATGGTCTATTTTCCCATCAGTAGTTTTTGGCGCTGCCCAAGTGTCCCATCTATATTGCGAATCAAGAATGTATTTATATTTTCTACCAGCCAAGGCCGCCTCTGTCTTTTTGGTCTCGTCCAAGTCATCTAAGTACTTCAAAAAGAGAATCCATGATGTCTGTTCCACATAGTCAAGTTCGGTAGCTGAGCCGGAGTCAGTATGCAGTATTTGATCTATATTTTTAAATGAGTTTTCAAACATATTTCATATCATAATTAATAAAACCTTAACGCTAACCTAAATCTTTTTTGTATACAGAAACTCCAAAAAGCATAGCATTTTTAAGCTTATTTTTCAAGCTCTTTTTTTATACCAAACAATTCAACAGGTGTCTTAATTTACAACCTCTAAACCGCAATCACTATTTTCTTGCCCTGTCTGTGGATTCCAGCATTTATAAGCAATCTCGACTGAATCAATTCTACCAAGAGTTCTTACAGTATTAAGCGCAAGATTGAAACTTATCTGATCACCTACATTCAATAATGATACCCAGTCAGATTTTTTAATATTTGTTCTTGTTGTTCCGTCATGGGAAACAACACCAAGTGGTATCAATATTTCTGTTTTATTATTCACTACTGATGTATTTATTACATATTCAGCACCAGCCATTATGTGCCCGCCAAATTGTCTACTATCAGAAAGAATCATATAAAGACCTTCACTTGCCAATTCGATAGGCTTATCTCCCACGCTAACTTTGAAGAATAAATAGCCACAAGCAATTTGAGATTGTAGACCAGTTCTCTTTAAAACAACATTATAATCATGTCCAGTAAACGAGCCATTGACCCCATACGATGACTTATCATTAAGCACAGCAATATTTTTCTTTGCCTTTGTCTCTTGATATGAGTCAGTGTCTAAAGGACACGAAACCACAGCTGGTTCAACTTCCTCTTTAGAAAATAAAGAGGCAATCCAAATAGACCCAGTAGCTACTATTAAAATAATTACAACTTGAACTATAACATTAAATGTATTTTTTATATTTGGTTGCATTTTTATTTTTTCTCAATTTGCAAGGACAGCCTAAAATTATTAAAAAGTAAAAAGATTGATGTAAGACACATAATTATAAAAACAACAATAAGTGTTAGATGTGTGCCTGGCAAAATTCTAGTAAACCAGAATTCTTTTACATGGTTGTAATGATCTGGGAAAATGCCAGCGAAAAAAGCTAGTGACCCGGTTATAGCTCCAATTAGTATGCTACTCGTCTTTACGCTGAATAGCGCTGAAGCGAAGAATATTAAAGCTAGTAAGCAAAAGAAGCTAAAAACTGGCTTCCATCTCAACCCCTTTTTCATCTAAAGGATATTAGCATTTTTAGTCTAATTTTGAAAGTTATTTATCACACCACATCATTCAATGGATGTTTAGTCATTTGAGACCTTAAAAGCTCTGCACTGGCCGCTAGATAGATTGTGGTGGTCTTTATGTCGCTATGTCCCATCATTTTAGACAAAGAAAAAATATCGCAACCGCCTTCCAACATAAGTGTTGCAAAGGTATGCCTTAGTTTATGAATCGTAAAATTAATCCCAGACGCCTTTCTCATTTGTTTCACTAATCTTCTAAGTCCATCATAGGTATATCCCATATTACGATTTAAAGAACAAAAAAACTCAGGACAAGTCTTGTTTAATCTTTTACGTTCCTCTAAATATCTTTTTAAAGTCTGTGCTAAAGTAAAACTCATAGGTATGATCCTATCTTTATTCCCTTTTCCCTGTCGCACAAAAATTGTAAGGTTTTGTAAATCTACGTCTGTATATTTCAAATGCAGTAATTCATTCTTGCGAAGTCCAGCAAATAAAAACATTGAAAACATAGCGTGATTTCTATACCTTAAATAGGTAAAACCATAAGGATAGTTATATGTTATTTCCAATAGCTTAAGAGCGTCTTGTTTTGTTAATTTTGGAGGTAATTTTTTTTCAACTTTAGGTTTTTCGATATCAGCAGTTGGATTCTTTTCCATATAACCATTTTTAACGCACCAAGCAAAAAAGACTTTTAGGGACATGCAAATAGTTATAAAAGAAATCGCTTTCCAATGCCTTTCAGTTCTGCCGTACAATAAAAAATCCCGCACATTCTTTTCTGTCACTTGGTCAATCTGACTCACGTTTGCAATGCGACGATAATGATTTATAGCCACTTTATATCTCATTATGGTCGACTTTGTAAAACCTTTAGTAAACGACGAATAATCATAAAACTTTGACGCCAAAATTCCTATATCCATTTTAAAAACAATTCACGCCTAGATACAATATTTTTTATTTGAGCCGCTGGGATGATTTGCACATCCGACCCACGAATTACGAATTCGTTGCTCTACTACCTGAGCTACAGCGGCATATGTTTTTAGTAAACTTAACCTGCTCGATGACCTGTTTTCTGAGAGAACTGGTCATAAAACACTCTTTTTATAAATTATAACCTACAATATAAAGCTATTCTTAATATACCACTTAGACCTGTTTATTACGAAAGTAGTGTTCTGCCACTGAACTATATCGGCGTGGAGTACCTTTACGATACCGCTAGAACCTACTTTATCAAAAATAGCTGAAAATCTCCAGCGTGCCTCGCGCTCCGCCAAAG
>Ga0209542_10014384_pt1 | contig 13479 bp, 19 predicted proteins | sample RifCSPhighO2_01_FD_184028 | JGI IMG/M metagenome (GOLD analysis project Ga0209542, IMG submission 184028) | Soil microbial communities from Rifle, Colorado - Rifle CSP2_plank highO2_0.1 (SPAdes) (version 2) | ecosystem: Environmental > Terrestrial > Deep subsurface > Rock core/Sediment ... | reverse complement strand
AATAAATTGAAAAAATCCCCGCAAGAAAACCCCGGAGAAAAGTGTCAACGGCAACATCCGAGTTCTTGCAATTGATCGCAACAGGAGAATTTGTAACATTAATAATTGCACGCGCTTCCTCAAATTTTAAATCAGCTTTTTCAAGTTTTCCCCACCCGGAAGCAGTGAAATAAGTTTCCATGAACTCCAAACCTTTATCTCCTTGAACACCAAAATCAACCTGGAATTCTTTTTTCAAAGAATCTTTTACCGCATTTTTTATTGCATAATATATTTCCCGCTTTGAATCAGCATTAGTGTGATTTGCAATTCCTATGAGCGCTTCAACCGGAAGAATCACAAACGGAAGATTAATCAAATAAAAATTATTGTGCGTGTACTTCAAACCATTTGTGAAAATGAATTTATCATAAAAAGAATTTAGCATTAATGCTCACCCCTAATAATTTTGTGTATCGCGCGGTACGCTTCCGCCTCAAGAGGCCAAACAACCAAAGAATTCCCCATTCGCTTTGAAAGAACCAACCTTTTCTCAACAAGCTTTTTCAAATAATAAGCGTAATTTGTTGAATGCTTTTTTTTGTGCTCACGCGAACTTATTGATTCATTAAAATGCTCCGCAATTTCTAAAGCGCTTATCGGCCAGTATTCTCTTACAAGCTCAAGGACTTTTGATTCCTTTTCCCCTAAACCTGCAATGCCAGAATTAACCATAAAGAAACGCCAAAATAAGGCGTTTTAGATATAAAAACTTAAGCAATACTCTGGCTTGCCAGAACAAGTTGTTTGAGCTGGTTCCGGCTAAAAAAATAGGGTTATACAGGACCGAAGCACCAAAATGTAGTGTATAAATGATAAGTTTAAATGAATGTAGTGTATAATTAGTTTATGGTTTTTGTAAGAAAAATAAAAGAGTACTATGTGTTGGTGCATCCCGTGAGAAAAGGAAAAAAAATAACCCAGAAAACAAAATATCTGGGGAAAAAGCTTCCGCACAAACAAAGATTGGATCAACTGAAAAAAGAATTCCTCCGAGAAATCACGGAAGGAAAATACAAATATTTTTCAAAAGATGAAGCGGAGTCAATTGAAAATAAGAAAGAAAAATATCGGGAGGAAATCAAAAAACTAAGCCATTTGGAAAGAGAAAAGCATTTTGAAAACTTTATGATACGCTTCACTTATGACAGCAGCAAACTTTCAGGGGTCAAAGTAACTTTGAGGCAAACCGCCCTCATCCTGAAAGACGGAATTATCCCCAAAGAATTCAAAAATTTGAAAACCGTAAAGGAACTCGAGAACCACGAAAGAGGGGTTGTCGCAATAACAAAGTTCAGGGGAAAACTTAGCACGGGCTTTTTAAAAAATCTCCACAAAATTTTGTTTTCGGGCGTTGATGACACGATTGCAGGAAAACTCAGAAGCGAACTTGAAAGAAACGTCGAAATTGCCGGAACGCCCTATGTGCCGCCCAAATGGAACGAACTGGACAAAGAACTCGACGAATTTTTTAAATGGCACAAGGCCAACAACAGAAAGTTTCATCCATTGGAACTGGCAGCCCTCATGCACATGAAAATAATATCTTTACAGCCTTTTACGGACGGAAACAGCAGGCTGTCAAGGCTTTTAATGAACTGGGTTTTGTGGAAAAAAAACTATCCAATGATCGACATAAAAGTTTCCGACATTGAGAATTATTATGATGCCCTTGATAAGTACCAAATCGAACATGATGAAAAACCGTTTGTAAAGTATATAAAGGAACAGTACCTGGAAACATAAGTCTCTCCGCCGAGTTAGTGCTTCCTGCGCAAATGCAGCAAATATTCAAAGTCCTCAATATCGGATTTTCTGAGAATTATTATCAAACCGGAAACAAAAATCAAAATATAACCGACAAACTCATTCTGCATTGGAATTTCCGAAAAAATAAAATACGCAAGAATCGATCCGAAAAAAAGCTCCGCAAGGCTTACTATCGCAACAGTGGAGGCCTCAAGTCTTTCAAGTGCGTAGTAATAAATGTCACTTGAAACACCCCTGAAAAGCCCAAGAACAGCGAGAGGCCAGAGAGTAAAAATATTAAAATCCAAACTCGGAATGCTGAAAAAAAACGGAATGGCAATTGCGAGAGAAAGCAATTGAACAGCGTTCGAATAGAGCGCAACAGTATGATACGAATAATCCTTCAATTCCCGCCCCGTAATAATATCCCCGGAAAAGCTCAAAGCAGCAAGGAAAGCAAAACCGATTCCCGCATCAATCGAAAAAATTTTTTCCGGATTTGAAATGAAAAAAATTCCCAACATAGTGAGGAACAAACCCAGGATTTTTTTTGTTGTTAACTTTTCCCCCAAAAAGAAAACCGCGCCAACCAAAACCCAAGCGGGAGCTGTAAAGGCAATGAAGTAAGCATTTGAAAGAGTTGTGTGCGAAATTGCAAGAATGAAAAAAACCGGAGTTCCGAGACTGAACAAACCATTCAGAATAACAAATTTGAGTTCTCTTTTGTCCTTAACCCACTCGTGCTTAACTTTTTTATAATCCGCAATAAACCAAACTGTAATGAATCTGAAAAAAATTCCCGCAAAAAGAATAACCGCAATCGAAACACCAAGCTCTGTAAAAATTTTAAAAGTAACTCCTGTAATGGCCCACACAAAGCAGGCAAAAAGCAATCCAAGGATAGCAATTTTTTGTTCCATGCAATTAGAAAATTGTTCCAGAATTAAAATGTTTGGTTAGAGCGAATGCCCCATTTTTGAGCGTTTTGTGTCCAAATATTTTTTATTAAACCTATTTGGAAGCGATTTTATCGGAACCTGCTCTGTTATCCTCAAACCAAAACCCTGCAAGGCTTTGAGCTTCTTAGGATTATTTGTGAGAATTCTAATCGAGGTTAACCCCAAATCGCGCAAAATCTGTGCCCCTGTTCCATAATCGCGTTTGTCTTCCGGAAACCCAAGCGCGGTATTTGCTTCAATAGTATCTTTCCCCTGCTCCTGCAATTCATAGGCTTTCAATTTATTCAACAAACCAATACCTCTTCCTTCGTGATGAGGAATGTAAAGCAAAACACCAAGACCTTCTTTTTCAATTATTTTTAAAGCGGCATGCAACTGTTCATTGCAATCGCATTTTTTGCTGTGGAAAACATCCCCCGTTAAACAACCGGAATGAACTCTCACAAGAACATTTTCTTTCCCTCTAACATCTCCTTTTACAAGAGCAACAAATTCAGTATTATTCACAAGATCAAGATAACCAACTGCTTTGAATTCCCCAAATTCTGTTGGAAGTGTTGGTTCTGCAATTTTCCTAACCTGCAAACCGTTTTTGAGTTTGTATTCAATCAAATCTTTTATTGCAACAATTTTCAAAGAATGCTTTTCAGCAAACTCAATCAATTGAGGCAACCTTGCCATTGAACCGTCATCATTCAAAATCTCACAAATAACTCCCACTTGTTTTAATCCCGCAATTTCTAACAAATCGGTTGTTCCTTCGGTATGTCCGGCTCTATGGAGAACACCTCCCTCTCTTGCAACCAAAGGAAAAACATGCCCCGGCCTATGTAATGATTCCGGTTTTGAAGAATCATCCAAAATTGTATTAATTGTTCTTAACCTATCGGAAACACTTATTCCTGTTCCACCATCAGCAGCATCAACAGAAACCGTGAACGGAGTATCGAACTTGTCAACTGAAAAAGCCATTTTTGGAAGTTGTAATTGAACTGCTTTTTTTTGTGTAATAGGAACGCACACCAAACCTCTGGCTTCCTTAACCATAAAATTGATTTTTTCAATAGTTGCCTTTTCTCCGGCTAAAACTAAATCGCCCTCATTCTCGCGCTGCTCATCATCTACAAGTACGATTAAGTCTCCTTTCCGCAAAGAATCTGCAGCCTCCTCAATAGAATTAAATTTAAAAGCCATGAAAGCGTCACTGTATACAAACAAAACGCGCCAACAATTACTTAAAAACGTTACGCGTACCAAAAACGAGTTGGTTATGATTAAACAAAGCGAACAACATGAGCAAAACCTATTGAGGCTAAAAGCCGAAAATAGGATACCTCTCATCGGGGAGGTGTCCCCGAATGGATAAGATACATTTTGCACGAGCACCGAAATTAAAGGAAATTGAAAAAGCCTTGAAAAGCGGAGCTAAACAAATTTTCATGCCAAAAAGCGCGGAACAAAGAATGAGCAAAAAAGCAAAAAAACTCATCCAAAGTTCGGGCGCAACAATTTCCATTGAAACTGCACGCGGCCGACCGCTTGATTTGGATTTAAACAAAATGCGCGAAATCGTAGAACTGCACAAAGACAATAGAACCTTTCGCGAAATAGAAAAAATAACCGGAATTTCAAAAAGCACCGCACACTACTTGATACGATATGCGGAAAGGCTCAAATTCAGAACCGGGAATAAAATAGTGTATATTTGAAAAAAAACTGATTTTTTTAAAAATCACAACAAATAAATATGGAAAAACCCTTTTCTTTTAGATGGATTTATGGGAACAGAGAAGATTGGAGTTTGTTAAGCGCGGTCAAAATGACAGAATCAAATTCCTTGAAAACCTTACAAACACAATTCTTCCCGTGCAATTGAAAAGAATACAACAGAACGACAAAACCGTTCTCAAAGAACTTGTTCTTCCAAACTGGGTTGAATGGGAATTACTCCACGAATGGAGCAACAGACACAGAGCATTGGAAAACGCAAGGGAATGCATTCTTTGCAACGAACAACAAGAAGCGGGAATGGATTTCAAAGAAAAATTTATTTGCGAAAATTGCTTTTTGAGATTGAAGAATATATAACCATGGAACTAAACAACCAGACCCGTAGATAAATAAGCACTTTTAAGAGGCATTATAGATTAATTTGTATTATTTAGCTAGGCTTTTACTAGAAAGTAGATTTTATGAATCAGAATGGGAATTTGCTCTAAACCAAGTATTAACGTTTATATTCTTCTATAAATGTACTCAAACTATAAAGAAGAAAGTGTTGAATACTTTGATTTTGAATTGCTCTATAATATTCTTGTTTTGTTTTCTGTAAAATTGTAACGGGCAAAAAACCATTTTGTTGCATTATGTGATTAGAAACAAGCCTACCTACTCTTCCATTCCCATCAGAAAAAGGATGAATTATTTCAAACTGCATATGGAAAATAGATGCCAAAACAAATGGGTTCATAGTTTTATTTTCTTTATACCACTGCACTAATTTTTCAAGCCCTTCTTTTACAAATTGAGGCGGAGTTGTAGGATTATTAGAAACGCAATTGTAACTAGTTTTAAATCTGCCAGCATCTGGTTTAATGTCTTTTTGTATTTGAAAATGAATTTCTTTCATTAATTCAATATTAATTTCTTCATTTTTTTTTAATTCCAAATATTCTAGAGCATGTCGCATGTTATTAGTTTCGTGGATTTCTCTAGCAGTTGCATTGACTGGTTGCAATCCAGTTTTTAGAAGAGTTTCAACTTCTTCTTCAGTCAAAGTGTTTCCTTCAATTTGATTAGTATTGTATATATACCTACTTTTCCAACGACTTATTATTTCAGTTCTAGTTGGCAAATCTAATGAGTTTAGAAAAAGGACATATTCTTTATTCGCTAAATTTACTTTATCCAGTAATATAGTGCTGCGTTCATCTAGAATAAATGTCTTAATCTTACTTAAAATATCATCATAGCCAGAAATATGAAATTTATCGCATGCTATTTTTACTTCAGGATCACTTTCAGTTGTTTTTATTGTAGTTCTTTCTTTTCTCGGAGGTATTTTTTCTAGCAATTTATTAAATTCTATTTCTGAAAAAGAAGGATAAATATCAAAATATTTAATTAATTCTTTAGTTAATGCTTCATTCAACTTAAGAATATAAATTCCGGGCCTTTTAGATATCTGAAGTATAATTCTTCTTGGAATCCCTATTTTTTTGATTCTAAGATTTTCCATTTGACTTAATGAGTTATGCTTTACAGTTAAGGATTGTGATAATTTATTCAATAGTATGCCAAATTTGGGGGAAATAAGTTGATCAAAATTATCGTGTGCCATCGATTGGATATTTAATATCGTCAAAACTTTTTGGTTTTTTTGATTAGGTATTATTTGCCCATTAGATTTTGTAATAATGAGATTATCTCTTCTAAGTTCTCTAAGATACCCGTATACATTAGATTTAGTTGTTTCGGCTTTTTTTGAGATATCTTTTGGATATAGTCCGTCTGATGTCTCGGTTAAAAATTTTAATATAGTAAACTTTTTCATATACTATTTAACATGAATTAGATATAAAAAGTTAACTAATACGTTAAAAAACCTAAAATATGTATCATAATTTAATTTTATATCTCAAAATATAGTTAATAAATTAATTTATATGCATTAGATAGTTAATGACCAATAAAAAGTTAAAAATATAGCTATTTATTTAAGCGTATAGTTGAATTGCTTCTAAACTACTTATGCCATTGTTTTAGAACTTGCTCTTATTGTAATCCTAATCATATCATAAAGGGCGGAATTGGCGATCCAAAAAAGAAGACCCTTATTGACGTTTAATTCCTGTTTAAAGTCTAACTCCCATATGGCCTAATCTTTTTTTATAAATCTCTAATTCACTTACAGTATCAACAACACCTACATTGCAAAGCCAATGTATTGCAATTTCATAATCCTCAGAATTTTGCAAATCCAATTGTTCATTTTCTATAAGCGACCTAACAATCTCTGCGACATTATGGAGAATAGTTAACCTAACTTTAGTATCGTTTTTATTTCCCCATTTATCCATGTCAAACACGTGCAATGTACTTAGTGAAAGAATTGTTTTCACTTCTTCAAGATTGTTAAGATCCATAAGTCTAATTCTTAAATCAAAGATTGGCCGTTTTTCTATTAGCTTTGCATTTTGATCGTAAGATTTTGGATGTGATAAAAAGTGATATTTTTCAATCAATCCTTTTTGAGTTAATTTGTCTAAAAATGGTAAAACTTTGTTTTTAAGCAATACAGAATAGTTTTGTTTATAGTAGGCAACATAGTCTTCAAAGCTATCAAGTCCGTTTGGAGCCTCATCAATTCGTATTTGATAGTAATTTGTTGGCCCAGTATATTCTTGAGACATAAGATTCACTACCAATAAAACCTGATGTTATTAACTCTTTTTATGGTTTGTCGAATTAACCTACAAGGCTCAAACAACCGCTTTCTTTAAATATTTCAAAAGCGCAATATTGTTTGGTGGGATTAAATAATGCTGGGAACAGCGACTGAGGAACTTACAAGGCAGCTCCTTGAGCAGGAGCAAAAGCTCAGAAAAAAACAGCCGGAACACTGGGCAAAAACAAAGTACAGAAAATACGCCAAACCGTTTACGAAACAGGAACTTGAACAAATAAAGAAATTAGAAGTTAAGAAAAAATCCTGGCGCTGAATTAAGTATATTCCTTCAAATTTCCTTTTTCTTTTTTAGCCAAAAAATCCTTTGTTAATTCAACACACTTTTCCAAATGCTTTGAAACATCATCCCCCGAACCATTAAAACCTGCAGCCCCGGCATGACCGCCGCCTTTCCCGGGAAAATGTTTTCCCAAATTATTCAAAACATCCTTTGCCAAATCAAATTTTGTTTTCTGCCTCCAAGCATTGTTAACGCGCGCACTAATTCTAATAAGATTTTTTTCAGAAAAACCGCAAAAAGCAACATCGGCACCCAATCTAATAAGAGCGGAAGCACTCTCCGCTTCAAAAGAACCAACATCGGAAATTGCAATAATAACATCATTGAATTTGAAAATCCTCGCGCGCTTCGCAGCTTTTAGAGAAGCAATTTTTTCAGAAAAATCCTTCCGAACCTTAATCAAATCAATAAGATAACTGTAAGGAATATTATCTTTTTCCATAACCTCGCTCATTATTCCAAAGGTTTTGTGATCGGCAATAAGAAAAGAGGATGAATCTGTGATTATTCCGGCGCCGATGCAGGCATAACTTTCTTTTGGAATTTTTTGCTTTGATTTTTTCAACAATTCATAAACAAGTTCGGTTGCGGAAACAGCTTTTGTCGAGGTAAAAGAATTGTTCTTTGAAACAATTTTTTCTTCATCCTCAACATGATGATCAATCAAAAATTTTTCTCCTTCAAAAGCAAGGAAATCATTTTGCTTCGAACCAATCATAGAACTCTTATTGAAATCCAGGCAAACGATTGCATCAAAATCTTTGAAAGGAGGATTGATTTGATAGGGAACATTCAGTTTTTCTGCAAGGGCTTTTGCATTCAAATTCATGTGATCCGGAACACCAATAGTTAAAGTAGATTTTTTATTTAAACAAAAGTAGATTGCTGCAGCGCTTGCAAATGAATCAACATCTGCCGCTGTATGCGTAAGAAGAAGGGTTTTTTTATTATAAATCCGGGAAAGATCAAAGGGCATTTACTTTGCCTCTTTAACCCCTTTTCCTTTTTCTTTCTGAGAAGCCTCAATTTCGGTTTTAAGTTTATTCAACTTATCCGTAATTGTTTGCTCCTGTTTTTTCACTGTCTTAGCTCTAAGATCAAGAGTTTCTTTTTGCTCTTTAAGATCTTTTGCAACTTCTTTTGCATCAGCTTGAATCAGAATATTTCCAACAGCCTTGTAAACTTTATCCTGCTTTGATTTATCCAATTCTTTTATGGCTTCATCAAGGACTTGGCTTTGTATTTCAAGATTTCTAGCCTGACTTTCTATTCCGGCCAATTGCATCCTGCTTCTTTCAAACTCTTGAATTGTCTTGTTCATGTCATCCATTTCAAATCAACCTCTCAAATTTCAGAAACATTTTTTCCCAACTCCAACAAACCCTTGAAAGAGGTTAGTGAAGCGCGAAGAGAATGTTCATCCTCGGCAACAATCTTAAGTAAAACAACATTTTTATTGGTTTTTATTAAGGTTTTTGAACGCTTTTGATAAGATTTATTGAGTTCAGGGAGAATTGCTCTTGCAACAGCAATTGCTTTTGCTTCGCTTGGAAAAACAAATTCCTTTATTACTTCAGGCATAAAAAAAATCCGGAAATTATAAAGCCTTAATTGTTTTTGTAATCGGATCCCTCATTTTTGAAAAGATCTTGTTACCGCAACTAGGGCATCTAACAGCACCCATTGGAAGCGAATCAACTGTCTTATGGCATTTTAAACAAAGATACATTTTTACTCACCCTCCTGAGTTTTAGTTTTTTTATCAACTTTTTTTGGTTTGGATTCTTTCTTGGATTCCTTTGATTCCTTCTTTGAATCCTTCACTTCTTCACTAACAGGTTCTGATTTTTCCTTATGTTTTTCCAATGCAGTTATTGATTCAGGAGCAAATTTCTTCTGGGAAACCATTTGATAAATAAGCCCGCCCGTAAGGGTTTTTGGAAGATAAGCTCCGCCGACAAATTTATAGTCGCATTTCCTGCATTTGAAAATACCCTTGCTGAGCCTTTTTAAGACCAAAGAACCGCAATTAGGACACTTTTGCTTTTGCAATTGCAATGGCTCTACTTTCAAGAGTTTTTTCCTAATGCCAACCCCGTATCTTGCGCCGAAACGGCCTGTACTTCCGACTTTTTTGGTGTCACCCATACTAAAAACTCCTACAATAACTTTCTTATTTGTTTGCTGTTCTTGAAACTCAGGTCTATTGCAGCGTTTATTTCCTCTATTTTAAACGAACCGCCCAATCCTTTCTGGAAAGCGGTTATATCATCGTTTTCCGTAACCGCAACCGAAAACCTTGATGTCATTGCCTTTTCCTCCAAAAGAGTAGGATCGGCAACAACAGTGTTTCCTATTTTTGCAAAAGTATTGAGAATAGGTTTTGCATTCAACTTCAATTTTCCTGAATATTCTCCTTTCACAATTTTGTGGTCTTCAAGCTTTGGCAATTTTGTATTCAAAAGTGCTTTCAAAGCGGCAATTCCGCATGCATCAAAGAGATTCCCATCATTGTTCAGGATATAAATATCCACAAAACCAATCCAAGATTTTTCTCCCGAAACAATTGAGAGATCCTCAAAATTAATTGCCCCGGATTCTCTAATACCCCTATCAACAACTCTTGAGAGTTCGATTGCTTCCTCTCTCGGGGGACCGCTTTCGTATTCAGGATCGGCAAGCGGCAATAATTCCGCGCCAACGCTAATACTCCCCTGATTAGGGGAATCAGGATATGGTTCTCCTACAATCATTTTTACTCCGGCAATTACATCTGTTTCACCAAGCTTTACTCTTGCTTGTCCGTCAGCGTTTTCGCTGACATCCTCTGTTATTATCGGTTTTCTTATTTCATCAACTTTTCTCGCGTCAAGTCTTTTTCCTTGTTTTAATTCCGCGATCAACTTATCAGTTCTAAGATCCCAAAGTTCCGTAAAACTCATTTCTTATCATCTCCGTTCAAATACTTGTCCTTCAACGCTTGCTTCTGCACCTCATAAACTTTCATGGATGCATCAACGGCCATTTCATAGGCTTTTTCCCATTCTTTCTTCGGCATTACACCGTCAAGTTGCAAAAGAACTATTTCTTTTGAATTCGGCAAAATTGCGATCGGAATATCAACCGCGTCCGGAGCATCTTCCTCATCCTTAGTGAGGTCGACAATTATTTTTCCCCCGGCTCTTCCAACTCCTGTACCGCAAACCATGTCCCTCATAGGAAGACCGGCATCAGCGCATGCAACAGAAGCTGCTGTCAAAGCCGCAATTCTGCTTCCGGCATTACTATCAACTATTTCAACATTCACATCAATCTGAGTGTTTGGAAATTTCTCCAAAAAAATTGCTCTTTCAAGCGCTTCTCCGGAAACCTTGCTGATTTCAATTTCCCTTCTCCCGGGCTTAGGATTTTTTCTATCAGGAACACTGAAAGACGCCATCCTATAATTGAATTTCACAACCGCTTTGTAAGGGTTAGCAGTATGCTTTGGCAAGCATTCTCTCGGACCGTGAACAGAAGCATAAACTTTATTCTGTCCCCACTCCAAATAAGCCGAACCATCAGCCCTTGGAATTACGCCAACCTTAATTTTTATCGGCCTTAACTCATCAACTTTTCTTCCGTCCAAACGTTTTCCTTTTGAATCAACGTAGGTTATTTCCTGAACTTTTTTACCCATTTAGTTTTCACCTTCTTCCATGTCTTCTTCCATTACTTCTTTTTTAACACCATTCTTAGGAGCGTTTTTTTCCAAAAACTCTTCCATCCTATTCGTCAAATTTTCCATGTGAGCTTCTTTATCAATTTTTTTCACTGCCTTTTTCAACAAATCAGTGTCTCCGCCCTTAGCCCAAATTCTGCCGTTTCTTCCGACAACAATATTTGATTTTGTCCAATCTTTTATCAAATTAAGCATTGAAGCTTCTCTTCCAATAAAGCGAGGAATTTTTACGGGAGAAAGTTCTATAATTTCTCCGCCGAAAAACGCCCTAGGATTTTCCAAATCAACTTCATTGAGTTCGTTAACTCTTGAAACCTTTGCGGAAATAACCGCGCCGGGTTTTAACATTTCCCTCAATTCTTTTTTCGAAATCGCGGTTTGATAGAAACTATTCACATCCACCATGTAAACCGAAAATTTTTCGTCTCCAATAACTCCGATAATAAGGTCTCCTTGTTCAGGCATGTACTTTCCTTCAAGCGGAACAACAGAAGCAAAATCAGCCTCATCATTCACTAAACCCATTGAATCGGAATAAATTTTTCCCTCGCTCACAAAAACATGCGAACCCAATTTTTTTCTCTCCTCGGTTACCAGTTCTCCCGGAATAACTATTCTTTTTGTCATTTCACATCACTCCTTTTTATCAAGAATCTTTGTTTCAACGTCCCCATGCGTCAGATGGTTGAGCTCGTTGAAAAGCCCCTGCTTCAAACCCGCGGGAATTTCAAGAACCGCTATCAAAGAACCATTATTCTGCCACTCCTCTTTTATGAGAGTGTACTTGTGCAAAATCGGAGAAGCTTTCCCCGCATGCAAAGCCGGAACCTTAACTGCTATTCTCAAATTTTCAAGCGAAATCGGCAACAATTTTCTTAACTGCTTTATCAAATCCGCTATAATTTCCTTGTTGGGTTTGTTAATGTCAATATTAAATTTCAATTCAGTCAAAGCATTCTCAATTCTCTGTGTGGGATGCGGAGCATTGGTTTGCGGATTGATTGCATTGGTTGTAATAAAATTAATTATCTCCTTTCTCTTTTTTTCAACAATGCCCCTTCTTTGCTCGGTTGTTAACTGCACTTCTCCCTCTATAATTATTCTCTTTGCTATCTCAATTGCGCTTTTTGTGCCGAAAACTTTTTGCAGCGAATCTTCCCCTTTTTCCTCTCCCTTTTTTGCGTCCTTGAAAATAATGTCAACGGCCAGCATATCATCTATGTTCACGTTTTTTCCGTGTTTAAAATCCATGGCTAGGTCAGGGTCTACGAGAATCTCGAACTTTTCTCCCGAATGTTCCAACCGTGCTATGACGGCATCTTCCGTTCTAACCATTCAAAATTTCCTTTGTAAATTTAATTTGATTTTGACAAGTAACTCTTTAATTCGTCCTGAGAAATTGGCGTGAATTTTCGGTTCTCATTTTCAACAAACATAAATTCTAATTTACTGTTATCCATTTTCTCCTTATCTTCCAAACTATGTTCGAGAGCTTTAGCCAAAAGTCTCACAGAAGCCTCTTTGTTCATGTTTTCTTTCCAATCTTTTTCGAAAATTTCCATTGCCTTGTTCCTGTTCTTTCCAACTGCAATAGCATGATACTCAGCCAATGCGCCGGAAGGTTCGGTTTCGAACAATCTTTTGCCCGTATTGTCAACTCCCCCTATAATGAAGGAAACTCCAAACGGCCTCATGCCCCCATATTGGGTGTATAATTGCATTAAATTTGAAACTTCCTTTGCAAGGTTTTCCGTTTGAATTGCTTCCTCGTAATAAACCCTGTTTTCCTGTGCCTTCTGCCTTGCAATCCCCACTAACCTTCTTGCATCTCCAACCAAACCGGCTGAAACCGCCACAATGTGATCATCTATGGCAAAAATCTTTTCAACCGAGCCCGGAATAAGCAATTTTGAGGTTATTTTCTTGTAAGCACCGAACAAAACACCCTGATTGTACTTGCACGCAACCCCCATAGTTCCTTGAGAAACGATTTTGGAAGCGTACTCAACCTGATATAATCTGCCGTCAGGACTAAACATTGTTGCTGCCCTATCGTAGTTTGCCGGTTGAGAAGTTGGGTACAAAAAAAATCCCTCTTTATATACTACTATTCTTAATCAGTTAATTATAAAAAGGCACCTTCAATCTTTCAACTTTTTCAAAGAACCCGAAACACTCAGGATTACAGGCAAAACCGGTTCATTTGCAATGGTTTGAATGAAAAGCAGGCCGGCTTTCACATTCTCCTCTTCTTTCAGGTTGC
>Ga0209542_10014383_pt1 | contig 13479 bp, 10 predicted proteins | sample RifCSPhighO2_01_FD_184028 | JGI IMG/M metagenome (GOLD analysis project Ga0209542, IMG submission 184028) | Soil microbial communities from Rifle, Colorado - Rifle CSP2_plank highO2_0.1 (SPAdes) (version 2) | ecosystem: Environmental > Terrestrial > Deep subsurface > Rock core/Sediment ... | reverse complement strand
AACAATAACGGCCTTACAGCAGCTGACGATTTAAAAAATGTTGTTGTATCAGCAGATATTCTAGGCTATGAGTATGACTCAGATGAGTTGTCTGATCAAACAGATACATTCGACTTAGAGCACGGAGATACTGTCTATAAATCATTAAAATTAAAGGTTCCTGAAAAAGCAGAAAAATCCTATTATGATATAAGGATTAGAGCAGGCGGAAGAACAGGAGCTTTAATTAATTGGAATTTAAAATTACACATTACAGGAGAAAGGCACAAATTAGCAATTAAAGATGTTGTCTTAAGCCCTGAAAATGAAGTTACAGCAGGAAGATACTTAGTAGCTACGGTAAGAGTAAAGAATTACGGAGAAAAAGATGAAGAAGGAATTAAAGTTAAGGTATCAATACCAGAACTAGGCGCTTCTGAATCGGATTATGTTGATGAATTAGAAGCAGATGAATCAGTAACTTCTGAAGAGCTATTATTAAGAATTCCTGTTGATGCAAAATCTGGAGCATACACACTTAAAACAACTGTTGAATATGATGAAGGAACAGAAGCTGAAACAAGAGAAGACAAAATAAATGTTGTAAGCTCAGAATATACTGCATCTTCAGCAGAAAAGACAGTTGTTAATGTTGGAATTGAAAGCCAAACATTAAAAGCAGGAGAAATAACTGTATATCCAATAATGATAACAAATGCAGCTGGAACATCTAAAACATACACAGTCAGCGTAAGCGGTGTTGAGGGATGGGGCTCAGCTGTAGTGCAGCCAAGCAATGTTGTAACTATTGCTGCTGGCGAGACATCAACTGTTTCAGTAAGCTTATCAGTTAACTCTGGAGCTTCAAGCGGAGAAAAAGCATTTGTTGTTGAAGTAAAATCACCAACAAAAACAGCTCAGATTCCATTAAAAGCAGTTGTCTCAGGAGCAGTAAAGTCAACATGGAGCAGAGTTAAAACAGGATTGGAAATTGGCCTAATTGTTTTAGTGGTATTATTAGTCATAATTGGATTAATAATCGGCTTTAACAGATTAAAGGGAGATGAAGAAGAAGGAGAAGGAGAAGAGAAAACTTATTACTAAGTTTCTTTTTTTTTTTTTTTTTTTATAATTTTCTATTTCTTTTAAAAAAACATAACTACTAAATTACCATAAACTATAAATATATCTATTTTAAAATAGTGACATAATGAAGAAAATATTATATCTCTTGTTGTTTATGTTAGTGCCGTCAGCTTTAGCAATAGAAAGCTTTAATGTTTATTCAAAGCAGTTAATTGATACATGCGACTGCTCTAGATATAATTATGAAATAACAATAAACAATATAGAAGAGAAAGCTGAGCTTATCATTTCTTCTAATTACAATTGGATTCAGCCAGTTAAATTTACATTAAATAAAAATGAGATAAGAAAAATTACTATTCCCATTAATATTCCCTGCAGAATACAGGGACAATATAATTTAGAAATAAGCATTAAAACAAATACTTCAGTTAAAAAAATACCATTGGCAATCAATGTTAAAAGGTGTTATAATGTTGAGGTTAAAACAGATAACTATAAGGAAGCATGCCCTGGAAAACAATTAAGATATCCTGTTGAAATAAAGAATACAGGAAGCTTTAAAGAAGTATATTCATTTGATTTAGATAAATATAAGGAATATGCCTTAATTGATTATAAAGCACTGGAAATAGAGCCTGGAAAAACAGCTAACCTTAATCTTTATCTTAATATTCCATTAACTTTTGAAGATAATTATAATTTTACATTTATAACAAAAACAAAATACAGCAAATTAACTGCCTCTACTTTATTATTCTTCAAAGCATTGCCCTGCTATAAATACATATTGGAATATAGAAATAATTATACCTTATGCCAGGGAGTTGAGGAAGACATTCCTGCAGATGTTAAAAATCTGGGCCCGAAACAATTAATTTCTTTCAAATTATCAGAGGAATGGGCTTCTTTAAGCAAAGACAGCATTGAACTAAATAAAGATGGGCAAGAAATTATAAATATAAAGGCTAAGCCAGATAGAATAGGGAAAGATGAATTAGTTTTAGAATCAAGAAATAATATAAAGAAAAAAAAGAATATAATTAATTTAGATGTCAAATCAAAAAGGGATTGCTATGAAGCAGAGATTACTGCTCCTAGGATAATTGGCAATGAAACAATTAAAATAAAAAACATTGGCTTAAGAGAAGCAAATTATTCTTTATCAATTGACTCAGACTGGATAAAAATTCCAAGTTCTGTAACTTTAGCTCCAGATGAGGAGAAAGAGATAAAATTAGATATTGACTGGAAAGAAGGAAGATACAACTTCAATATTAAGGCTATGATTAATGATGAGCAATTTGCGCAATCTATAACTGTGGGAGAGTTTGTCTTCCACAAAAAAATAGGAAACTTCTTTGTTAATTTGTATAATAAAATTAAGAATTTTATTATAAAAAATAAGCTGTATGCTGCTATTGCTATTGGAATAATAATATTACTGATTATTATTTTAAAGATTATAAGCAAGGTCAGCGAAAAAAGATTGGAAAAGGAGTTATTAGAAGAGCCTGAAGCAGAAAAAAAGGAGAAGAAAGAAAGAAAAGCAGAAGCTAAAGCTGAAAAAAAAGTTAAAAAAAAAAAGGAAGAATTAGAATTTAAGTTTCCTTGGAAGGTTATTTTTGGAATAATTATTGTGATTATAGCGGGATTATTCTACTTTATTAAAACATTAAGAGCTTATCTATTATCTTATTGGCTTTACATTGTTATAGGAATTGCTGTTTTATTTTTGTTAATATTATTTATAACTTTGATGTCTAAGGTTGAAGTAAAGACAAAAAGGATTAAATGGATAGTTACTATTCTCGTTATAGTTTTGATTTTATTATTCGTTTATTTAAATTATCCAGATATATTTAAATTTAAATTTGATTTGAGCAAAATAACAGATAAAACAACAGCTGTATGGGATTATGTAAAAAACATATTTATGCCTGCCTATGATTTTCTATATGGTTATATTAATTATATTATTCTTGGATTTGTTATACTCATCATATTAATATTTTTTATAAATTTGTTAGAGAAAAGAAAGAAGAAAGAAGGGGAAGAAAAGGAAGTTAAGAAAGAAAAGAAGAAGAGTTCTAAAAGGAAAAAGAAGTAATTAAATTTCTATTATTTTAAGTCACTTAATGTTGTTTCAACTATCAAATTATGATTTTCTCCACTGGACATCAATGTCCACTGGGTTAAAACAGTTGAATTCTTAAGAAATAGCCCCTATAAAAGGTATATGTTTGCACTGGACAAACTCTCGCATAAGGTATTTAAATAATAAAATCATTTACATAGTTTCAACTAGAAATAATTCGGTGATTTAAAATGGAATTTAATAATAATTTTGATTATTCGAAAGATATAGAAATAACTCCGGCATTTGCCAGAATTCATGCACATATTTGTGGTGATGGTTGTATCTATAAGGTTCGAACTAATAGATCTAAAAAAGAATTAATACAACATCCTAGAAAGAATACTGTAAGAAATAGATTTCATATCCGTTATTTTAATAATGATATTAGTTTATTAAAACAATTCATTAAAGATGTACATACTGTTTTTAATAGAAGATGTTGTCTTAACCTTAAAAATAATTATATAGATGTACAAGGAAAGTGGTTATATGATATTTTCAAATTTTTAGGTGCTGGAAAATCTCATGAGTGGTTTATTTCTGATAAAATATTATCTAGTTCTAATGAAGTAATAATTGAATGGATAAAATCATTTTTTGATGATGAGGTGTATGTTCCATTGAAAAGAAGATGCATTGAAGTTGGTTCTGTAAATAAAAAAGGTTTAAATCAAATAAAGAAATTATTGTTTTCTTTAGGAATAATATCTATTATACACGGACCATATTGGTATAAAGGATTTTTCTCATATCGTCTTTATATCGATTCAAAAAATGTTAGGAAGTATCATGAATTAGTAGGCTTTACTTCTTTAAAAAAGAAAAGAAGATTAGATAATTTATTAAGATAAATGGGGCCACTGGGATTTGAATTTCTGAAATGTTATTAAAATAACATTTTCCCAGATCCGCTGGTATATCCCATGGTCATTATCTTTCGACTCATTGCTCCATGACTGGAGCCAGCCGTTTGCTAGTTTCTTTCTGAAACAACTAGCCAGGTTGTACTATGGCCCCTTAAGAAATTGTTTTGAATTAATTCTTTATAAAGATTATTATTTGTTTTTTATATTTCCCCTTTTATCTTTAAATATTGCTCTCTAGTTAATTTAACTGTTCTTGCATTTTGAATGCATGAATTAATTAATATATTCTGCTGCCTGCTCCATACTTTATCAGAGTGCTTCTTTACATAATCAGCCCAGAGTCTAACAAACCACATCCTATCTTCATTATTTATTTTTCTTATCTCTTCTGGATTAAACTTAAATTTTTTCATCTTAATCTAAGCTTTTTTTTATATTCATTAATTAAAGTCATATTTAAATTTTCTGAACAAACTCTTCTTATATGCTCCGCATCTTCCAGATCCTTATTGCTTCCTAATATTAATTCTTTATACGCAATCTGCAATTCCAATATTGAAGTATTCAAGATATTATGATTAATCTGTATTTTTATTTTATTATTCAATGCCCCTAAGTCTAAATCATCTCTGGAAAATTTAATTTCAGCATTTGGAGAAACAATATCTTTAACAGCAAATCTTACACTTTGTTTTGATATTAAAATATCATAAATTTCATTTAAATCTATATTAAAAATCAATTAAGAAGTTCAATTAAATCCGTAGTTGATAATACTTCAATTTCAGATTGCTTTTTAAATGCAGGCTCATTAGACCATATTGCGCAATTTAAGTTTAATGCAAGAGCAAATACAGGAATGTCTTTATCATGTATAAGCGCCTTAGCTTGCGATTTGAATTGTTTAGAAGATTCATCCGGGACGATCACAAGGAAATCTTTTAATTCTTTAAATATTAAATTTATTTTTTTTAATGAAAGTTTAGAATATTTTGAAATAGAGCTTTTAATATTGAATAGTTCTTTCCAGCAATGTTCTGGAGAATATAACTTTAAGTTTAATTTTTGGGAATTACATATAATCCAGCGGACGGGGTTGTCTCTAAAGAAAGATATTAGTATGTTAGTATCAACAACTAGTTTCATTTACCAACCTTCTTTTTTTAATCTTTTCCAAGCTTTTTGTTTTACTTCATCTCCTAATTTAAGAGCAATTTTATCAAATTCTTTTTCTGACTCTAATTTTTGCAGCATCTCTTCTTTCCATGATAGCTTCTTGACTTTTGATTCGATAGATGCCCTTATGAACCCAGACCAATTCATTTCTGGAAATTTTTTCATTTGCTCTCTTACTTCGTTAGGAACGGATAAGGTTATTGAAACCATTTTGCCTCCATTTATGTTAAAAAACATAAAAACGTTAAAATATTTAAATCTTTCTACTGATTTAAGATTAAAGCTTACCTTTTAGAAATAATTTGATTATATCATCTGTTGTGAATACTGGAACTAATGATTGTTTCTTTAGATGCGAGTCATTAGACCAGATTGCAGCGTTTGTCAACAGAGCTAATGCTAAAAAATCTATATCATCGGGATCAGATATCAAATCTGTTGCTTTCTCTAAGAAATCCTCGTATTTTTACGATTCAAAGAAATCAATTGATTCTTCAACTTCTTTTTGTCTTATTTCAAATTCGTGTTCAGATAATTTAGATTTGAACAAACACTCTTCCTTATGTTTTTCTAATTCTGATTTTATAAACCCAGGTGCTATAAATTTAGCTCTAACCGAAGCAAATAAATATGCAGAAACTGATTTGGGGTTCATTATAGAGAATAATGAGTTGTTATCTAATACTAGCCTCATTTTTTTTATTCTTCTAACAGTTCTCTCTTTTCAGAGGAAATCTTTTTTAATAATTTTTCTCTTGTTTTAGGAGAAATTTCGGATAATAGCCTTTTGAATCTTCCTTTCTTTGCTTTTCTGCCTAATTCAACAGACCATTTAATAAATTCCTGCTCCTCTTTAGAATGCAATTTCTCTAATAACATCTTTGCTTTGCTCTCTCTTTCGGACAATCCTTCTCTAATTAGTTTTGACCAGTTTATCCATGAAAACTTTGACATCTCAGACTTTAATTCAGAATCTACTGCAAATGTTACGCTTGCCATCTATATCGCTCCTTTGGCTTTTAATTCTTCTAATTTTTTGAGCTCTTTAATTTTATCAGCTATTACCCGTCTGGCTACTGCCGCAACATTCACCTCTGGAAATGTTTTCTTGAATCTTTTCAACAGCTCGTCTGGAACTGAAACAGTTACTTTTGGCATTTTTACCAACCTCCAATAATTACTTTAACACAAGTAATTATGTTAAAATATTTAAATCTATCGAATTAACTTATCAAGTTCTTTCTTATTTTTAAAAGAAATAAAAAATAAAAAAAAAAAATTGAGAAGTTAGTATAAATTTTCCAAAAGATATTTGTTATTCTAAAGATCTTGAAGCAACCACTTCCAAACGGGCATAATCTTTATTTTTTTATTTTTTCTTTCAATCTCTTCTTCTTGGTCTTGTGTTAGAATCAAGCCTTTTTTTAATTTAAGCTTATTCATAGCTTCAAGCAATCCTTCAATCTCTCTTTCTTTGTTTTCTTTATTTAATAAATAACAAACCTGAATTGCTTTTTTAATCTTAGTTCTTTCTTTAACAATAAAATCACATTCATTTTTGTTAGAATAATAATAAATTTCCTTATTATTTCTTTTTAGCTCGATAAAAACAATATTCTCTAAAACCTTTCCTTTATTCAATGAAAAATTCAATCCCAGCACCTGATTAAAAATAGGGTCAACTAAATATATTTTCTTAGGGGCATTTAATTGTTTTCTTATTGAAAAATCAAACTTTTGCAATTCAAAAAATAGATAAGAATTATTTAAATAAGATATATATTCTTTTACAGTTATGGAATTTGCTAATCCTAAATCTGTTTTAAGGGAATTATATGTAAACAAAGAAGAAATATTTGTAGTTAAAATATTAACTAACTCTTTTAATAGCTTCTGTCTTTTAATGGAATATCTTGCTATTATATCTCTGTAAATTATATTTTCATAAATTGTCCTAATGTACTCCTTATCATTATTTTTAAGATATTCCGGCATTCCCCCATTAAATAAATATTCATCAAATAATTTTATTAATTTAACTTTTTTCTCTGCTAAATAAAACCAATTCTTTTCAGGCATAATTTTTTTAAATCTTAAAAATTCTATAAAAGAAAAAGGAAATACTTCAAAAGGCTTGTATCTTCCTGTTAATCTTGTTCCTAATTCCTTGCTAAGCAAAGAAGCATTTGAACCAGTTATTATAACCTTTTTGCCCTGGTCTTGCAGTCTTCTTACAAAAGTTTCAAATTTCCCTATATTCTGTATTTCATCAAAAAAATAAATTTTTGGGTTATTGTAGACTTCAATTAAAACCTCATTTAACTGCTCGAACTCCTGCGCTTTAAAATCTATAAACCTTTCATCTTCAAAATTTACATAGCAATAAGCTAGCTTGCTGTTCATTATTTGCTTTAATATTGTCGATTTTCCGCTCCTTCTCAATCCCGTAAGAATTATAATTCTATTGTCTTTAAACCAGTTTAGAATCTCAGCCAGCAAATCCCTCTTTACAGTCTCTTCTATTTGAGAAACTTCATTTTTCTGCTGGGTAACAATTTGCCTTAAAACATCCTTATCCATCGTGCTAATTAGCAGTTAGCACTTATATATAAATGTTTTCATTTGTGGTTAGCATTATTGGGAACAGAAAGATTTATATATTACTAGCAAGATTTCTTACTTACATATTAAGTATTTTATTATTTATTTTTTAGATATAAAATACTTACTTAATAAGTATATAAAATTGATAGGGGAAATTAATAAAGAAAAAGAGAGTTTTAGATTTTTTTCTAAAGATAAATCCCCAAAATTAAGATTAATTGATTTCGAATTCTTAGAAAATCCCCTATCAGTTATAAGAAGCAATGTTTCTGTTTATCCCCTATCAATTGGAAGTTCTAGCTACTCTAAATGGGTAGCTAGATTCCATTATGCTAACCCCTATCAATTAAAAAAAAAAGAGAGAGGCGATATCAGATGAGCCTCTCTTTTAATGATTTAAAACATAGAATTGAACTATGCAAGAAATACAAAAAACAAATCTATGATAACATTGGACAAGTAGAGCAAGCAGATGAATGGATAAAATATTATAATGACTATATTGACTATTGCGAAAGTGAGATAAAAAGAAAGAAAGTATTAACAGCAATTCCATTTATTCTAATAGGGCTGTTATTTATTATTTATATTGGATTTAAACCAGAGGCAGCTATAGTTGGATTAACAACTTATGAAGGAAATTATTCTGAAAATATTACAAATATTACAGCTGAAAATTTAACAGAGGGTATAACAGAAGAGATTACAGAAAATATAACATTAAGAAATATAACATTAAATGTTAGTGGATATAGTATTAGTGAATTAGAATTCAATTTAACAGAAGAAGTTAATGTTACAAATATAACTGAAGAGGATATAACTGCAAATGTTACAGAAGAGGTTGATATAACGGAATTTAATATAACTGAAAATGTTACAGAAATAGTAAATATAACTGAAGAGATTAATATTACAGAAGAAATAGAAAAAATAAAAATAGCTCTTGAATATAAAACCGGCACATTATTTGATGCTGATAATGATGGAATTGCTAATTTAACAGACATAGTTGATTTTACTGTTGAGAACACTTTGTTTAATTTGCCTGAGGATAATTTATGCGCTAGATATGGAATTGAGAGTTTGGATAATAAAACGACTTCATTTATATGTTATGGTGATTCTGACTGCTGCAATTTTGTCGAATTAATTCCTATTTTAGATAACTGGAATGATGTATTAAATATTTATGTAAAGAGGTATGATGCTGGATTGGATAATATTATTTCTGCTCAGGTATTGTTCTATAACATAACTGATATTTATTATTCTTCTTGGGCTAACTTAACAGCTAAGTTTAGAGAAGAAGTAAACATTACTATTCCTATTAATGTTACAGAAGAAGTGAATATTACAGCAATAAATATTACTAATATAACAATAATTAATGAGACAATAAAGCAGTTTGGAGCTGTGATTGGAAGCCCTGTTAAATGGCAGAAAAGAGTTAAGTTTAGTAATTTAACACTAGCTAATGTTTCTATACCAAAAGAAGCGATTAACTTTAGCGTTAAGAAAATTGTTGATAACGAAAAGATTGAAGTTAGCGAAGATAAGATTAAGGTAAAGAAAGAAGGAATAATTAAGACAGTTGATGAGTTTGAATTGGATAAGATAACTGGCTATGCAGTAAGGATTAGCGATGGAACAGGGTTATTATCAAGATTCCTTAATTGGATGTTTAATAAATTCAATACAATAACCGGCTATGTAACAGGAGCTCCTGAAAAGAGCAATGAAACAGAAGTAATAATCGAAGAGCCTTTGGAAGAAGTTGAAATAGAATATTATACAGATGCTCCTGTTGCTGTTGAAGAAAGTATTGCTTCTGGAAAGAAAATAACTGTTTCTGCTGAAATGAATTATACTGATGTTTTAACTTATACTTCTATTCCAGAAATTCCTTCTGAAGCAATAAAGCTGTATTGGTATGCTTCTGAAGAAGATTACAAGAAATATGTTGATGAAAGTTATGAAATAAAAAATAATAATGAAAAGATAAAAGTTGACATAACTTATGAAAATTATTTTGGAGTTTCGTTTATTGATTCCAATGAAAATAGATTAATTGATGCTGTGTATTGGATTACTCCCCATACCTCTTCACAGGAATTTGAAATCAGCTTAACAATATTAACTCTAAAGTCTCATCCTCAGATAGGCAAGAACTGGACAGTTAGCTTTAACACAACTGGAACTGCTAACTTAACTATAACTGGCGTTCAAGGAACTAATTTTGGAAAGGATATTGTGTTTAAGGAATTAAGATGCAATGAGGAATTATTAGAACCGTATTATATAGTTGAGATTGAAAATGAAAGCTATTCTGCTTTTGTTCCTGTAACGGGGAATGTTGTTGGAAGCGTTTCTAAGCTTAATCCTTTAATGCTTGTATTGTTAGTAGTTATGATTTTCTCAATATTAACTATCAAGTTATGTTTTAGTTATAAAAATATTTTAAGAAAGTTGGCTTTATTGCCCGCGGTAGTATTTTTCGGATGCCCGATTTGCAATAATAAAGATGTAATTAAAAAAGGCAAAAGAAAAAACAAGTTTGTTGCTAAGCAGGTTTATTTTTGCAAAGAATGCAATAAAAAGTTTACCCCTGATTTTAAACATAAAACATATCCTGCTAATGTGATAATGAACGCTATTTCTTATTTTAATCTTGGTTATAATTTAGAAATAGCATCTAAGTTGATTAATGGTAAATATAAGTTAAAGACTAATGCGACAACAATCCACGCATGGTTGAAAGAGTTTAAGGATGTCTGCACATACCATAGAATCAGGAAAAAAGCATCTAAGTTATATTCTCCTGAAAAGGTAATTAATTCATCTATCTTCAATCATAAGCAGCCTTATTTGTTTAAATATCATAATGCGAAGCTTGATTTGTTTATGAATAAATATTTCTTTGGCTTAAAGAATTATATAAAAAATATTGTTAAGGATTGCCCAAATGAATTGTTTGGTGATAGCGAGAGATGCTCTAATTTAAAGTTAGATATTTATGTTGAGTTAGATAGGAAATATAATTATGCATGCAGATTAGCTGAGCTTGCATTAAAAATTAGCTCTGATAACAGGAAAAGGCATGATATTATTGAAGAGTTTATGCTTGTAAATGACACAGCAACAATAGCAACTGAATTGCCAGTTTATGTTTTGCCTCAGGAAGTTAAAGAGTTTTCTGTTTTGGGACGTATTGATATGTCAGAAACTCAAAGAGTTTCTGAGCATGCTCAAAAACCTTTGGTTTTTGATAAAGCTATTACTGGACATGTTGATATTGTTCAATTGAAATTTGGAAAGATATACTTGCTTGACTACAAGCCTGAATCTGAGAAAGCTGAAGCTGTTTCGCAATTGTTTGCATATGCTTTGGCTTTAAGCATTAGGACAGGAATTTTCTTGCGCAATTTTAGATGCGGCTATTTTGATGAAAATAATTATTTTGAGTTTAACCCAAATGAAATTATCCTTGATAATGAGAAGTTGGATGAAGGCGATTTAAAGAAATATGTTAGTGATAAAAAGGCTGATAGATATTACACAAGCAAGAGGTTTAATGCTGAAAGAAAGGAAAGTAAAAAAGAAAATTTCATAAACAATCAAAATCCAATTAATTTTCTTAAATCCTCTGTTGAATATACTTTAACAACAGACTGTTTTTTTAATTTCGGCTCATTCGACCAGACATCTGCTTTGATTTTTAAGGCAAGAGCAAATACAGGCGCATCTTTATCATGCGGAGAAACTTGCTTGGCTTCTTGTTCAAATTGCTTGTATTCATTTGGGGAAACTGAAGAAATATGCTTATTTAATTCATCAATAACTGACCCAATTTGTTCTGAGTTTAATCCTGAATATTTGAAAAGGTCTGATTTATTTTTCCTTAATTCGTCTATATTATACTCGGAAGTAAATAGTTCTATCCCAAAAGATTTAGAATTTATAATAATGAATCTGACTGGGTTCTCTCTGAAGAATGAAAATAAGATATTAGTGTCAGCAACTAATTTCATCTACCATCCTGCCTCTTTATGTCTTTTCCAAACACTTTCTTTTAATTTATCTCCAAGCTTTAAGCAATCTTCTTCGGTTAATTCAGAATTTTCTAACATCTTATCCAATTTCTTAAGCAATAAAGCTCTTTTGACTTTTTCAGCTAAAAACTTGCGCACAGATTCTGAAATGTTTAGCTCTGGCAGCTCATCTATTTGCGCTTTTAATTCTTCTGGAATAGATAACGTTATGTTTGGCATTTTATTACCTCCATTAAATTCTGTGTACTCTGTGAAAGATGTGGAAGTATATAAGTCTTTTGGTTCAGATGATTGTGAAAATAAAATAGATGCTGCTAAAGTTAGAAATTCTGGAGATAAGAATTTGAATTTTGGAAAAAAAGTCTCGGATTCTGGAAAAGAGGAGTTGGATTCCAAGGATTCTGGATGCAGTCAGGTCTCGGATTTTGGAAATGAAGCATGTCCCGGATTTTGGAAAAATTTACCTGATATTAAGTTGAGATATGAATTAACAATTGCTTCTGAAAGATCAGCTAATGCAACTGGTAATCTTTATTTGGTTAAGGCTGCTCAACCAGCGATTTCAGCGCCTTCTTCCTTAAGAACAAGGGTCTTGCCCTTCATTTCATCGGAAAATTTTGCAATTAAATTTAACAGCAAAGATTCAAGCTTGGAAAGAACAGGAAGATGCATGCGCACTACTACAATTGCTGGCAATTCTGATGGTGGAAATAAAGCAGTATTTAAAAAATCTTTATCACGAGATAATAAAACTCGTTGTTTCTTGCATGCCAACAGATACAGTTTGGAATTTTTAATTCCTTTTGGAGCAAATATTATATCGGCGCCTTTAGACGAAAGAGATTTAACAAGTCTTGCATCAATATCTTCATCAGCTAAGAACTTAAGCTTTAATGTCGACAAGTCTTTCACCAGCCAGTCTTTCAGCAGCATAATGCAAAGCAGCCTTGATATGCTTCTCAGTCAAAGAAGGATATGCTTCGAGGATTTCTTTGACAGAAGATCCGCCTTCAAGCATTTCGAGGACTATGTAAACCATGATCCTGGTGCCCTTAAAAGTAGGCTTTCCATGGCAGATTTCGCTGTCTGCAACAATGAATTTACTAATTTCAGTTCTCATAATGATGATGATGATAAAGAAGTATATAAAGATTTCTATGATGTTTTTGCTGTTAAAGAGGATTTTAATGAACAAAAGAAGATTCAAAATAGAAAGGTTAAAGATTATGAACCAGAAAATAAAGTCATTGATTTTGGAAATAAGGTTTCTGATTTTGAAGAAAAAGACTCGAATTCTGGGAAGGTTCAGGTCCCGGATTTTGGAAATGAAGCAGGTCCCGGATTTTGGAAAAAAATTAATTGTCTATTGGCTGTATTGCTGATATTTGGGCTTCTTGGGGGGTTGATTGGAGTAGGGATATTAGGATTTGTTAAAGACGTTGAGGCTGCTGGAGAAAGCTATCCAACTATTGAAATAGATGGACATACTTATTATTTGTTAACTAAAGAGCAGCTTCAGCCTGAGCATAAAGTTAAAGGAATATTTTATAATAATTATTCCTGCTCTGGAATAGGA
>Ga0209542_10014381_pt1 | contig 13481 bp, 9 predicted proteins | sample RifCSPhighO2_01_FD_184028 | JGI IMG/M metagenome (GOLD analysis project Ga0209542, IMG submission 184028) | Soil microbial communities from Rifle, Colorado - Rifle CSP2_plank highO2_0.1 (SPAdes) (version 2) | ecosystem: Environmental > Terrestrial > Deep subsurface > Rock core/Sediment ... | reverse complement strand
GGCGGAGACGGCGACAACGGAAATTTCCAAAAAACGCGAACCAAGGACATTTCCAGAAAATCGGCAAGTGGCGCGCGAAGGCGGAGGCATCGCCGGCAATGCCCGTAAACAAATTGAAGCGAAAACGGGTAGGCCGGTGGTCAACAAATTAAGTTTTAAAAAAATACAGGAGCAGAAAAAGTTAAAGGAGAAATAAGATGATAAAAATTATCAAGAATTTGATTGTCTAAAAATCGGAACTTCAAAATCTTACCGAAAAATGGAGGATTTTTGGTGGCGAAACACTGATGCCAATAGGCAGAATGTGTGGTAGGATTTAGGAACGAATTGTTTAAATAATATGCAAAAAGATTTACACAAAGAAATAGAAAAATAATTTATTAAAGATATGACGACTTTCATCACAAATGAAAAAGGGAAAGATTTAAGGAAAAGGATTATTGAACTTGTTGGTAAAAGCAGAGAGCTGAAATTTTTAGTTGGTTTTTTCTATTTTTCTGGAATTCGGGAATTATTTCAATCTATAACAGACAATCCGAAATTAACAATGAAAGTGCTGGTCGGTCTTAATACCGACAATCAAGTTTATGGATTATCGGAACACGCTGACCCATCAGAAAGATTATTAGGCGAGTCGGAAAGACGCGAGAATTTTTTTAAGTCTCTTAAAGTAGCTCTGGAAAGCGAGGAAAATGATACGGAAGAATTTAATAATCAAGTATGGCGTTTTGTTCAAATCCTTGAAGAAAATAGACTGATAATAAAAAAGACGAGAGAGCCAAACCACGCCAAACTTTACATTTTCAAACTAAATGACGGAGAAATTAAGGAACAAGTTTTTATAACTGGCTCAAGCAATCTCACACGCGCGGGATTGGTAGGTCAAAATGAATTCAACATTGAAATTAGCGACTACGGACAAAAAGAAACGAATGAGTATTTTGATAAATTGTGGGATGACGCGACAAAAATCACAGAGGACGAAATTACGAAAATAAAACTTCTTGATTTGATTAGAAATAAGTCTCCGCTAAAGGAAGTTTCCCCATTTGAAGCATTCGTTCTTGCGCTTAAATCTTACATTGAGTCTTTTGAACAAAAAGATGCCGGCGATTCAATCAAAGGCATATTGGAAAAAGCCGGTTTTGAACCATACAAATATCAGATAGACGCGATTAAACAATCAGTCTCAATTATTGAAAAAGAAGATGGCGTTTTGATTGCAGATGTTGTAGGGCTTGGAAAAACGGTTATTGCTTGCGCCATTGGGAGTTTTTTGAACAAACGAGGGTTGGTAATTTGTCCGCCGGGGCTTATGGGAGATGAAAATTATACTGCCGGTTGGAAAAAATATACAAATGAGAATTTTAAACTTAACAGATGGGAAGTCCGCTCTTTGGGCGATTTGGAGAATGTCTCCGATTTTGTAAATAGCGCGGGAAAAGACATTGAAATTGTGGTGATAGATGAGGCGCATCGCTTTCGCAATGAAAATACTCAAAACTATGAATTATTAAAAAACATTTGTCGCAATAGAAAAGTTATTTTACTGACAGCCACGCCTTTCAATAACAGGCCGTCAGACATTCTTTCACTCTTATCGCTTTTTACGATACCAAAACAATCAAATCTTGTTTTAGACGGGAACTTAAAAAATAAATTTAGGACTTTTGGCAGTGAATACGAAAAGTTGGCGTATATAAAAAGGTATCACAATTCAAGCGACAAAGATAAAAAGAAAAAAGCAGAGGATTATTATGGCACGCTTTTCAAAGGAGAGAGAGGTATTGATTTGAAAAAAGTGAAAGAAAAAACTCACAGATTGGCAAGAGAAATAAAAGGCATTATAGAGCCGGTAACAATCCGCAGAAATCGTTTGGATTTGATAAATAGCCCGGATTATAAAGACGAAATAAAAAATCTTTCAAAGGTGTCCAACCCAGAAGAGTGGTTTTATTATCTAACCAAAGAACAATCTGATTTTTACGATGAAGTAGTAAAGATTTATTTTGCTGACCCGAGTGAGGGCGGACAATTCACGGGCGCCATATACAGGCCGTTTATTTACAAAGAAGGCAAAAGTCCAAATCAGGAAGATTTAAGCAAAGAGGAAAACAAAGATTTCCTAAGCCAGAAAAATCTTTATGACTTTATGCGCCGCTTATTGGTGAAGCGCTTTGAAAGCTCTTTCGGCTCGTTTAGGCAAAGCGTTTTGAATTTTCAGAAAATTACCGAGATGGTTTTAGATTTTATAAAAAATTCCGGCAACGGAGATCCGCTAAAAGGAAAATACATTCTCAGCAGAAAACTTATTGAGGATATTTCCGAAGATACTTCAGAAGAGATAGAGAAAAAATTAGATGAATACATAATTAAAGCTCAAGAAGATAAAAATCCAAATCCGAGAAAGTATGAAAAATACGAGGTAAAGGATTTTGTTCAAAAAAAGAAATTTATAGACGATATTAAATCCGACCTTGCCATTTTTGAAAAAATAATTGAAAAATTAAAGGAGCTTGATTTGGAAAAAAATGACCCGAAAGCCGAGGAACTCATAATAAAAACCAAAGATATTTTGAGCGAAACACCGAAAGATGGCGAACCAAAAAGAAAAATCTTAATTTTCTCGGAATATGCCGATACGGTAAAACACCTTTCGCGCATTTTGAAAAATCATTTTGAAAATAAAACGCTTGTCGTTGAGGGCGATTTGCCAGGACGGCTTATCAAGACGATAAACGAAAATTTTGACGCGTCTACTCCAAAAGAGAAACAAAAAGACGACTACGACATTTTACTGTCTACTGACAAGATCTCGGAGGGCTTTAACCTAAATCGCGCCGGCATAGTAGTTAACTACGATATTCCTTGGAATCCGGTGCGAGTAATTCAAAGAGTAGGCAGAATAAACCGCATAAGTAAAAAAGTTTTTGGCGAGCTTTTTATCGCTAATTTTTTTCCTACCGAAAAAGGCGCCGAGCATATTAAACTTAAAGAAATTGCCCAAAACAAGATGTTTATGATACACAGCGCGCTTGGCGAAGATTCAAAAATTTTTGACATAGACGAAGAACCAACGCCAGCCGGACTTTTCAAGAAAATACAAACCAACCCGGAAAAATTGGAGGAAGGGGAAGAAAGTTTCTTTACAAAAGCCAGAATTAAATTTGTCGAAATACAAAAAGAAAATCCCGGACTAACCGAAGAATTGAAAGATTATTCGACAAAAATTAAGACTTATAAAAAGGGCGGGGAGAATGAGTTGCTAGTTATTTACAAAAAAAGCGGAATTTTTGTAAGTAGGGTTGGATATGAAGAAAAGGGAGAAGACGAGCCATCGCAAATATCCTTTGAAGAAGCTTATGGAAAAATAATTTGCGAGAAGGGCGAAAAAAGATTGAAACAGAGCCAACATTTTTGGAATTATTACGAGAAGTCAAAGAAAATAAAAAGTAAGGAATTTTCCGGAGCCGAAACGCAAAGTATTGAATTGAAATCTCTCAACAATCTAAAATCTATTCGCGATAATGGCGGAGAGTTATTTGCTAGTTTTCAAAAATTTATTTTATCTTTGATAGAAGATATTGAAAAATATGGAACGCTGGGTGAATACACCTTGCGGACTATTGCCGGATTGAAAACTGGAAACGATGACGAGAAAAAAGAATCGTTGGAAAAACTAGGAATACTAAAACAAGAGCTTGGTGGAGAAGATTATCTGGAAAAAATTAAATCAAAAACCGTTCCAAAAAGAGAGCTGATTGTCGCCATTGAAAATCAGAAAACCCGAATTGTTAAAAAAGAAAGCTAAAATATGAATAATATCTCTGGCGAAAAACATGGTGACTATGAGAGAAAAAAGACCGAAGCCCGCACGCTTTATGGTTCTTTTATGAAAGTTTTATGTCCAGCGTTGGGTAAAGAATCCGTGTATTTTACATCGGAAGGATTTAACCATCTTATTTACAGAGGTCCAAAGAAAGAAAGAGACCAGCGGGTTCAAATAATGAAATTTGCGCTTTTGGGGAAAGCTAAACAAATTTTAGAAATTTCAACTACATTTCAAGAATATGAAGAGAATCTCAAATATGTAAGAGTTCAGAGATATGGCAAGTATAGTCATGACAATGTGTTGGTTAGACTTTGGGGTTTTGTAGCGATAATAAATAAATTCAGAGTAAAAGTAGTTGTTAAGAAGGTCGGTAACGGCAAAATGGAATTTTATAGTGTAATTCCGGCATGGATCACAAGACATTACAGAGATATCAAATTAGTTGAAACTTCAAAAGGGAATCTTGAAAATGACGATGACAACGAGACGCTAAAAAACACCGCGAGTGGCAGTGTTCTTTAGCGTGTCCGTTTCCGGCTCTTGATTTGGCCAGATAGGGCTGACGCCCCGCAGACACACATACATTATACACAGAAGATAACCGCAAAAGCAAGACAAAAAGTGGATATCAAAAAATGACTTAAAACAAAGCGATTATGCGACAAATTTTGGAAAAAATAATAGGGGAAGGTTACGACAAGGAAGAATGGACCAAATTTTTCCGCGAGAAAGATGAAACCAATTGGAGACCAAAAAGTGCGGATTTGTCGGAATACAGCGCAACAGATTTTACAAACGGCGAGAAACTCGGCGAATACAATTTTGACGCGGGCAAAAAAATAATAATATCAGCGTTTTTTTCCAAAAAATCTTTATCCGAAAGAAGCGGAAAGAAAGCTCAATATGAAATTGGAAAAGCCGTTTTGAAAGACAAAGGTTTTGACGCCGGCATTTTTATTTTCCGCGATAAAGATGGCAATTTCCGTTTTTCTTACATAGAAACGAATTATCTCGGGATTAAGCAGGATTGGACCAATTTTCGCAGATTTACATATTTTGTCAGTTCCGACCCGCAAATTACCAACAAAACATTTTTGCAACGAATAGGCGATGGCAAGTTTGGAACGGTCGCAAGAATCAAAGACGCGTTTTCGGTTGAAAAAGTTACCAAAAAATTTTACGAGGAATATCACAAGCGATTTGAAGCGCTGTCGGAAGATTTAAGAAAAAATCGCGTTTTTAGTTTTGTTGCGGAAGAAAATAACATTAAACATGATGACTTTGCCAAAAAATTGTTAGGGCAGATTGTTTTTCTCTATTTTATACAAAAAAAGGGCTGGCTTGGAGTTCCAAAAAATGAGAAGTGGGGAAACGGCGACAGAAATTTTATGAGCAAGTTATACAAGCGTTCCGAAGAGGAAGAGCGGAATTTTTATAATGATTTTCTTGAACCGCTCTTTTATGATGCTCTAAATAATTCAAGAAGAAACTCTGCTGACCCAAGTTTTTCAAAACTTTTCAACTCCCGCGTTCCTTTTCTAAACGGAGGATTATTTGAGCCGGAATATGATTGGGAGGAAACTAGCATCTATTTAGATAACTCTGTTTTCAAGAAAATTTTTGAGACATTTGACCGCTTTAATTTTACGATAGAAGAAGAGAGTCCGGATGATAAAGAAGTGGCGATTGACCCCGAAATGCTCGGAAAGGTTTTTGAAAATCTTTTGAATGAAAATTTGCGCAAAGGAAAGGGAACTTATTACACCCCGCGCGAGATTGTTTATTATATGTGTAAGGAAAGTCTGATAAATTATTTGATTGGCAAGACCGCGATAGACGAAGACAAAATCAGAAAATTAGTAACGGGAGCGGATATTATGAAAGATTCTGCTTTGGTTGGTATAGAAAATGAAAATTCCGAAAAAATGTTGGAGGTTGCCGAGAAAAACATTTCTTTGGACAAAAAAGAAGGCGCGCAAATAGACGACGCTCTAAAAGAAATCAAAGTCGTTGACCCAGCGTGCGGTTCGGGTGCGTTTCTTGTTGGAATGTTAAATGAAATTGTTCGTTGTCGTCGCTTTATTTACGATTGGATTTTACATATCAATAAGAAAGAATACGAATTAAAAAAAGAAACAATCCAAAATTGTATTTATGGCGTGGATATAGACCCCGGCGCGGTGGATATTGCCAAACTTCGTTTGTGGCTATCTCTTGTCGTGGAACACAATTTTGACGAGATAGAACCGTTACCGAATCTTGATTATCGGATTATGTGTGGAAACTCTCTTTTGGAGGAGTTTGAAGGAGTGAAATTTTATGGAGATACAGAGGACAAATCGGCAACGACAGACACGCTTTTTGCTGATTCTTTTGAGACTGATTATTGCGAAAAATCAAAAAAATTGCAGAATAAAATCAAAGAGTATTTTGCGCTTAATGACCGCTTTGACAAAAAGAGAAAACAAAAAGAGATAAATGATTTGAAAGATTGGCTTATCCGCACGCCTCTTGAAAGGCAAAGAAAACAAATTTCCAGGCGAATGGAAGAAGTGAAATCCAAAACCGATATGATGAATAAAAAAAGCCGAGAAAAATATCTGGCTCAATTCGGCAAGGATTTTATGTCGGAAGGAAATATAAAGAAGGTTTTGGAAAACTTGCACAACCCAAAAGAAGCCAAACCGTTTTTTCTTTGGAAGTTGGAATTTATTGATGTGTTTGAAAATAATGGCGGGTTTGATGTGGTTATTGCCAATCCGCCGTATGTAAGTGTTAAAGAAATAAGCACTAAAAATAAAAAGATATTTAGTGATGTTTTTGAGACTGGGCAGGGTAGGTTTAATCTATTTACCTTGTTTTTGGAAAAAGCCGATCAAATTTTAAAATCACAAGGCATAAGAACTTTTATTTTACCAGAGGGATTATATTCAAACATCGAGTATAGATATATAAGAAAACATATTTTGGAGAATTCCTCTATTTTGTCTATCGTACTTTTTTCGAATCGTGTTTTTGATGCAGCTGTGGATACCTCAATAATAAGCACCCAGAAAGTTAAAAAGGCGGACAATCAATTTCCAGTCACCCGAGATTTGAAAGATCGCCTAACGACAATCAATCAAAGTTTGTTCATTAATCTTCCCGCCAACCTTTTTGTGGTTAATCTTGACGACGAGTCAAAAAAAATAATTTTTAAACTTTTTAATACTCGGGGGGAAAAAATAGAATCCGTTTTAGAAATACAGCAAGGTATTATCTACTCTGGACAAACAAAAGAGAATGTCTTTTCAAATAATAAAATAGATAAGAACTATAAAAAAATACTGGATGGCCGAGACATTCTAAAATGGAAAGTTAATTGGGATAATAAAAAAGAGAATAGGTATATTTGTTATTCTGACAAATTACATAGAGCTAGAGAAGAAAGGCTATTTATCGCAAAAGAAAAGCTTTTGTTTCCCAGAAGAAGCACAATAATATGTGGTACTTATGACAACCAACAATACTATGTATTGAATACCGCGTATGTTTGTTTATCGAAAATAAAGGGTTGTAGCCTTAAATTTATTTTAGCAATCTTAAATTCAAAATTAATAAATTATTTTTACTCAAAATTATTTTTCGGCTGGCAGGTAACTATACCCGCGTTAAATTCAATAGTTATTCCTGAAAAATATAACCAAAAACCCTTTATTGAACTTGTTGATAAAATTTTGGCGATTACAAAATCCAGCGATTATTTGGAAAATTCGGACAAGCAAGCCAAAGTTAAAGAATACGAAACCCAAATTGACCAAATAGTTTATAAACTTTACGATTTGACTCTTGATGAAGTAAGAATTATAGAAAATTCAAATTCTCATTAATAAGAAACCTACCGCAGAATAAAAAATAATTTTAATTAAAAATCCAAAGGTTTTAAAAATCCAAAGGTTTAACCTTTATCTAGAAAAGTGTGAAGGTTCAACCTTCACAAAAAAAGAAAAATTTTAAGTTGTTCTAGGCATTGAGCCGCTATTGTGGTAATGTGTAAATTAAGATAGTTATTATTACTAAAAACTTATTTATATGGCTAATTTTTCAAGAGACGGCGGTGACAATAGAGGAGGATTTCGTTCGGGAGGAGGAAGAGGATTTGATAAAAGAGATTCACGACCTATGGTTCTTCATGATGCTGTTTGCAGTAATTGTGGAAATAAATGCCAGGTGCCTTTTCGTCCTACGGGAGATAAGCCGGTATATTGCCGAGATTGTTTTACTCGGATGGGCGGTCCCGGCGGAACTAGCGGCGACAGATTTCAAAAGAAAGATCGAAGAAATTTTACGCCAAGTTCGCAAAATATACAGCCGAGAGTAACTCCACAAAGCGCCGGGAGTGATGAAGTAAAAAAGCAATTAGAAGGGATGAATGCGAAGTTGGAGAGGCTTATTTTTGCTGTGCAAGCTCTTATGCCGACGCAAGAATTAGTTAAGACAGCTCCAAAAAAATCCGCAACCAAGAAAGCGTCAAAAAAGTCATAAAAATAAAAAGGCGAAACCTTGAGGTTTCGCCTTGTGAATGTTTTGCGGGGAAGAGTTAAATCACGATATCCTCAACCTCCCTCTCAAGCTCGCGAGAGAATCTTCGCCTTAATCTGTGCCAAAAGTTCTTTTTGGCAAAATGGCGATCCAATCCCAAAAACTTTTGGACCGGACAGGGTTTTCTGCTAAGGGTTTTTTCGTGACCTTTTTTTTCCGCTCTTTCTCCATTCATAGAACTCCTATGGATTGTTGTTTTGATTGGGACTCTAACTTCAAAGTTTAATATAACAGCTAAAAAACAAAAATCAACCCTTTATCTGTCAACTAAATTACAGATGTCAGACATCCGTCAATAAACAGATTAAAAATCCCCCGATGGATATCGGGGGATTTGATGCTCATTAGGACAAAAGATACCGAATGGCATCTTCCGCGCTATATGAACTTTGGGCTGAAACCATAAGTTTCGGAAGAAAACCAACATCATCACCAAGGGTGACAACGGGAGGTTCTCCCTCGCTTAATCCAGCGGTGGCATAGAGTCCGGCGCAGATACAACCTCTGCTTATGGTCTCTTTTTCGTCACCACCTTTCTCAATAAACTTCGCCACAGGTTCGCTTGGACATCTGTATCCAATACTCCCGTCTGGTTTCTCAAAAAGAGTTAATAGAGCGCCGTGAATACACACTCTTTCTCTCCTTGCGTAAACAGTTGGTATCGCCACCGTTCCATCAAGAATCGCGACTTTAAACGGATAGCCCGATGGAGAGAAAAGCATATCAGTCCTGACCTTTAACTTTCCCTCAAAACCAAGTTGGCGAACTCTCGCTTTAATATCTGGTCGCATTTCTGACTCGTTGCAAAGGGCAAAAATGGTGCCCACTTGAATGCCAGTTGCGCCCATTGATTGCGCCCATTTGAGTTTTTCTGGAGAAGCGTATGAACCGCCAATCCAGAAAGGAAAGCAGAGGTCGGCGATTTTTTTGTAATCAACGACATCTTTTTCGCCGTAATCGGGAGGCCTTCTCGGTGGGGCGTTGTGGCCGCCGGCTGTCGGTTCTTCAATCACAAAACCTTGAACACTTTCTTCTGGCAACTTTTTTGTAAAAATAGCAGCCAAAAGATTTGAAGAAATGATGGGAAAAAATCCTGGGCGTTTCATTTCGGGTGGTCTTTCCCCAAAGAAATCCCTAGGATTAAAACTCATCGCTTGGCTTGTGATATTCGCGCCGATAACTGGTATGCGATAATTTGCCGTTCTGTCTTCGGCAATGGCGTCTAATACCGCGGGAATCTGAAGCGGAATACCAGCGCCCATAGTAATAGAGTCCACGCCGGCCAGCATTGCTCCGGTAATGGCGTAGATATGAGGCATAGCTATCTTTTCCAAATAGTTGATAGCCACATGGCCATTGTGTCCTTCTTTGGCGAGCCAGACATAAGCGTAATTCGCGCATATAGTCAGTGAGATTAATAATCTGGAAGGATTTACGCTCCAAACCGGAGTCGCCCTAGAAGCATTTTTGCCAACACCGCCTTCGGCATAAAATGCGTCCATTACTTGATTGGCGATATGCGGAAAAGGGAAGTGCGAAAGAGCGCGCCGGAAGTGTCCGTCCAAGTCGCCCCGTCGCAAAATCTCCGCCATAACTCTTTCCAAAGCCGTGCCGGCTATTGTGCCGCGTTGGCCAAGCATTGAAACGGCGCGAACCAAAGGCCAGCTTGAGATATTAAACCCCATGCCGCCCTGAATAATCGGTTGAGACATTGAGTTTTTCATAAGATGGTTTCTTTTTTGTTGGAGAACTTTCTATTTCTATGATAGCAAAAAATACGAGTAAGTGAATAGTAATTTGACTAAATAATTTAAATCTGATAAGGTGCGTGGCAGGTTTGTATTGAAGATACAGAACAAACAGAAACAAAAAAACAAAAGACAGAAAATGAAAAAGCACATTGTTAGTAGTTTGGTGGTTATGTTTATGGCATTGTCATTCAATGTCTACGGCACCGAAGGCGACTTCATTGACCCAAATCTGGAAGTGGTCAAGTTCAATGTCTGGGCAAGTGTTTGCCCGAATAACCAAGCCGATTTGGTTACCGTCTGGGTTCCGTGGAGAACCCCGGCTCTTGGTTTCTTAATGGGCAATGAGCCACAAGGAAGCAGTGTCGCTCCCGACCAATTTCGGATAATCACGGTTGGAGATTGGCGATATCTCTGTGTCAATCCTTCAGGGACAGTGCCGATGTGGCTCGGCGAACTCAAAGCTTCCAGCAATCCCCAAAGGGGAAATCGGATTTGTTGGCCTCTTCAGATAGAGGCGTGCAAACCGTTTGCCCTCAGCGATTTCGTCGTCGTAATCAAGAGTAGCGATCCCGCCAATTGGTTGAGTTTCAGTTTGGCAATCGGCAATTACGCGCCGGAAATTGTCGGTATCTACTGGGGCGCCGACCAAGTGAAGGGCACGGCAGATGATGTCACCCGAACTAGCGGGGTCTCAACTCTGCCGGTGAACGAGCTCTATTATGTAGGGCTCGGGGTTGCTGGTGGAGCGGAAAACCAAGCAAATCTAAACGCAATCCGCGATTATGTAAACGCAAACAATTCGCCGACCGCTCCATTCACCATCACTTGTAGTGTTGAAGTGAAGCAATCGGGAAATATCGTAGCCAAAATGACTCGGGCATTGCCGTTTCGCGGCGACACCAATTCTTCTCTGACTATCAGTAAAAATTCCTGTTGCGTTTCGGTGAAAGTCAACGGCAGATCGGGGCAGTATTACTACCTCCAGTCCGCTCCAAACCTTTCGCCACCAGTTCAATGGACTGAACTCCCGACGCCACCAATCCTGGCGGGGGAATCATTCCCCATAGACAAGTCCTCCCCGCAAAAGTATTTCCGGGCAAGTCAGTGATGTTTTCGTCAGCGCGTGGCCGCTTCCTAGTGAAGCGGCCACTTTTTTCTTGACAGATTTTAAGTATTTTGGTAGACCTGTTCTTATACTCTTAAAAGAGATAATTTATCAGATAGTATAAAAATATGAAAAACAGCGCTTTTTATGGGTTTTTGGTGGTTTTAACCGTTGTCTTTATGGCTTCAGGCACTTTTGCTTTTGCTCAAGTTCCGGATACCTCTAATTCAAATAATGCAACTAGCGAAGCAGTTCCGCCCCCAGCAAATACCCAGAATACAACAGGAGAAACTGGTATTCCTCCCACTTCCAATACCGACAATACAACCGGTGGGACAGATATTCCTCCCACTTCCAATACCCAGAACACGACAGATGATTCAGGTGTTCCTCCTACATCAAATACCCAAAACACAACTTCTTCTGGTGATTCTTCTAGTGATACTCCGACCCCAGCTCCTTCGGGCGGCGGCGGGGGAGGTTGGGGAAATGGCCCAATTTTTATTCCCACACCGACTATTCCAGCAACTCCTCCTGTTCAAGTTAAATTAACTTGCTCAACCTACCTTAACGAATATGTGGGAGTAAATATAAAAAATAATCCAGCCGAGGTCTTGAAGTTGCAATATTTTCTGAAAAAATATGAGAAGTTAGATGTAGATGTCAACGGCATCTTTGACCAAAAAACTCTTGGTGCGGTTAATGCTTTTCAGAATCGTTATGCTGAAGATGTTCTTAAAAAGAGTTGGGGGATAAATTTTTCTACCGGCGTGGTCTTTATTACAACTAAAACAAAAATAAACGATATTGTTTGTAACGCGCAAACCGATTTCGCAAAAATAAAATTACCTCGTATTATAACCGCCACCTCCACATTTATTGAATCAAACACCACTCCGACAGAAACAATTCTTGAATCCGAAATTGGCTTGAAACCAGACATCATTGTAGACGATAATATTGCGGCAGTGGCGAAATCTGTTCCCATGCGATTTTTTGATTTCTTGAAATCAATCTGGCAAACAATAGTTGGTGGGAAAAACAGCAATTAAAAAGAAAGGGGCAGACGAACACAAATACACGAAAACTTGAATGTAAATCTTCTTTGTGGTATTGTGTATTAATGATCAATAAGAAAGATAAACAACCAGACATTAATTCTATTGGCACATCCGCCGCTATTTTTCTCCAATACTACAACAAAAATGTTCCCGGGGCTTTTCCTCATGCCACGACCAAAACGCTGGAAAGGTTTCAAATAACACATCCTATGCTTTTTAAAGAAAGCCCCGAGTGGATTGTTGATAAACATCGTAAAAAGTTTATGGACTGGCTAGTATCCAACCCTGAAGTTGACAAGAAATAGTGAGTATGCTACACTCATAATATCAAATAGTGCTGAGTAAGAGAACCTAGGTTCGAGTCTCGTTTTTCAGCTTCCTATATTTGATATATTACTCGCTTGAATTATCTTAAATTCTATGTCAGAAGGAACAATTGTCCGACTCAATAATGGGTTCGGATTCATCAAGAGAGATGGGGAAGAGAAAGATCTCTTCTTTCACTCAAATGAGCTCCAGAATGTGAAGTTTGAAGAACTCCACGAAGGAGACAAGTTGACCTTTGAAGTCGCCGACAGTCCAAAAGGACCGAACGCGGTCAAAGTCAGCAAGGCCTAAGCTTTATAGCTGAAGCAAACAAAACCCCCCGATGAATATCGGGGGGTTTTGTGACTAAGTTCACATACATATTGCACTCATTAATTAAATGGGCGCAAAATGAGAATTCATTGCAAATATACCGGTATTAAAGGTTTTTTGACCGTCTACAACCGCGCGGTAAGATTTCGGTATATGATTACCGAAAAAGCCAAGAGGAGGCTCAAAATCCTTGACCATTGGAAAAGACATGGTCTCGAGTCAGCTAGGCACGCTTTTGATGTTTCAGAGAGAACGCTTTGGTATTGGAAAGCTAGGTTGGACAAAGAGGAAGGCAAGATAGAAACCCTTAATCCTTTGTGTAGAACACCGCAAAAGAAAAGGAAAAGAATCTGGGACATTCGCATTCTTGACGAAATCAAGAACGTCAGAGAAAAACGCCCTAACTTGGGTAAAGACAAGATTCACCCCTTGCTTCTTGATTTCACAGACGCTTTTGGTTTAGGAAAATGTCCCAAGCCGATGACGATTGGTCGTTTAATCAAGGATATGGG
>Ga0209542_10014379_pt1 | contig 13482 bp, 9 predicted proteins | sample RifCSPhighO2_01_FD_184028 | JGI IMG/M metagenome (GOLD analysis project Ga0209542, IMG submission 184028) | Soil microbial communities from Rifle, Colorado - Rifle CSP2_plank highO2_0.1 (SPAdes) (version 2) | ecosystem: Environmental > Terrestrial > Deep subsurface > Rock core/Sediment ... | reverse complement strand
CCCCAATCGACACGTGGTCACCCTCTACTTCATGATCGATCGCTTTACCGATGTCGTGCAGGAGCGTTGCTTTCTTCGCGATCATAACATCAGCCCCCAGCTCCTCCGCCAGCATCGTCGCGATGTGGGTCGCCTCCCAACTGTGCTTGAGGATATTCTGCCGATAACTAGTCCGATATTTAAGTCGCCCGAGCAGCTGCACCAGTTGCTCGGGGAAATCAATGATGCCCAAGTCATATACCACTGCTTCGCCGGCTTCCCGAATATCATCATTTATTTTATTCTTCGCTTCTTCCACTACTTCTTCAATTCTGCCCGGGTGAATGCGGCCATCTTTGAGTAATTTCTCCAGCGCCGTTTTGGCCACTTGCCGGCGGATTGGCGAGAAGCCGGAAACCATGATTGAGTTCGGCGTCTCATCCACCACGATTTCGCAGCCTGTCAGCCGCTCCAGGTGCTGAATGTTACGCCCTTCTTTGCCAATCACCCGGCCGATGAGGCTCTCGTCTTCCACGTGCACGTGGCTGGTCGTTGTTTCTGCTACGTGCGATGAGGCATAGCGCTGAATAACGGTGGCCATGATGTTGCGCGCTTTCTCATCGAGCTGCTTCACTCCTTCTTTTTCCAGCTTGCGCACGCGCTGCACGATTGCCTCCCGCGTCCGCTGCTCGGCCAATTCCATCGCGCGCTCCTCGGCCGCTTCTTTGGTTAGGCCGCCAATTTCGGCGAGCTTCTCCTCTTCGGTCGCTTGCAGCGTGGCCAACCGCTTCCGCTCGTGCGCCACCTCAACCTGCTGCTGTGCAAAGTCTTTCCCCTGTTTTTCGAGCTCAGTTGTTTGAGTCAGCAGCTTATCTTCCCGGATAGTCAGACGCTTCTCGAGTTCCAGTAACTGCGCCCGGCGGTCATCCAGCTCTTTTTCTGCTAGCCGGCGAATTTCGCGGGCGTCCTTCTCGGCCACCTCGCGCAAACTAGCCACTTGAGTTTTGGCTTGGGCCAGCTTGGCTTCAAGTTTTTTCTCAAGCGACTCGGTTGAGCGAACCCCCAGGCGCTTACGCGCCAGCCATCCACCACCTGCGCCAAGTAGCGCAGCTAAAACTGCCGCTCCGATTTCTAATAGAGACATACATAAAACACTAAGTGTGAAAACGCTATGCGGGGCTAAGCCGGAACTTTTTGCAGACGTTCAGCAGCAACAATAGTATCCACGATGCCATACTCGCGAGCTTCCTCCGCCGACATATAGTAATCCCGATCTGAATCTTTTTCCACCTGTTCCAGGTTTTTTCCTGTATGCAGAGCCAATATATTATTCAGGCGCTCCTTAATTTTGATGATATGGCGAGCGTTGATTTCAATGTCGGAAGCTTGCCCCTCCGCGCCGCCCATTACCTGGTGAATCATAACTTCCGCATTAGGCAAGATCATGCGCTTGCCATGTTCCCCGCCTGCCAGCAGCGTTGCTGCCATGCTGGCGGCCAGGCCCACGCAGATCGTGGCCACTTTCGGCTGCACGTACTGCATCGTGTCGTAAATCGCCATGCCGGCCGTCACCGAGCCACCCGGCGAATTAATATACAGCTTAATATCTTTTTTGGGGTCCTCATGCTCCAAAAAGAGCATCTGGGCAATGACCACATTGGCCACCTCATCGCCCACCGGACCGCCTAAAAAGACAATGCGCTCTTTCAACAAACGAGAATAAATATCGTAAGCCCGCTCGCCAAACTGCGACTTCTCTAAAACGGTTGGGATTAAATAAGACATAGGGTAAGTAATTGAATTAACTAATCTTCACTATACAACAAGGGAGTTATTTTTTCTCGCCGGCCACTTTTTCAAGCTGCTCCAGTGTTTTCTGGTTTCGCAGAACCGACGTCAGGTGTTCTTTAAGGTCGTCGATATCAATTTTTTCCCTTGCCTCTTTGGCTGAAGCAAAGCGCGTTAAATAACTGCTAACCCGTTCAGCCACTTCTTCGTCGCTCACCGTAATTGCCTGCATTTCGGCGAATGTGCGCAGCGCCAGCCCAATGCGCACCGATTTTTCTGCCGCGCCCCAAAGCTCCTCCCGAAGTGCAGCCTCATCTTTCGCCTGTACAGCCAAGTACTCAGCCAGCGTCTTGCGCTGCACCGCCAGCATGTTATCGAGCTCCTGCATGCGCTGATCAACTTCTTTGGTAATCAAAATCTCGGGAATGTGAGCAAACGTTGCCCCCTCCGCCAACTGCTCCGCCAGCGCCTCCCGGCGGCGATCGGTCTCACGCGCTTCCTTCTCCAGAATTATATTGCTCTTGAGTGTATATTTCAGCGCCGCCAAATCCTTGAAATCACCCAACTGCTGTGCGAATGCATCATCAATGGCAGGAGTAATACGCTGCTGCACCGAGTGCACCACCACTTTTGCTTGCGCCTGCTTGCCGCGTAGCGATTCTCGCGCGTAATCTACAGGGAATGTTAAAGGAAATTCTTTCGCCTCTCCCGGCCGGCTGCCCAGCAGCCTCTTCTCAAAATCTGGCACGAAGTGACCCTCGCCCAAATGAATGGGATGATTCTTACTCTCACCACCCTCCATAAGTTCCCCCTGCAAGTAAATCAGGAAATCAACGGTCACTGTATCGCCATTCTGAGCGGGGCGGACGACCTCCAAAAAAGTACTGCGAGTCCTAGCCAGCCGTAGTAACTCATGGGCTATTTCTGCATCAGTAACTTCAATTGATTGTGCCACGACGCGTAAGCTTTCCAAATCACCCAGAGTAACGGCCGGTAAAGTAGAGACGGTTGCGGTAAACGTCAGGCCATCAGCCTCGCTCATGCGCTCAATAGCAACTTTTGGCCGATCAATTGCCTCAATATTCTCATCAAGTACCGCCCGCACAAACAGGCGTGGCACAGCTCCCTCGAGCGCCTCATTCAGCACGCGGTCACTCCCCAGCGCTTCCTGGACAACACGCAGGGGTGCCTTACCGGGCCGAAACCCCTTAAGAGGGCGCGCGGCCGAAAGCTTCTTGGCGGCAGCGCGCAAAAAAGGCTGCAGCTCTTCAGCCGAAGCGGCGATTTTGATCGTCGCCTCCGACGCCTCACCATTGCGCGTAACCTCAACCTGCATGACGCTTACGCCTCTGGCGCTGCTTCAGTGAGGGCCTCAGCTTCCGCCTCTTCGCCGCCTGCTTTGACAATATCAATTCTCCAGCCAGTCAGCTTCGCGGCTAAGCGAACATTCTGCCCACGCTTACCGATGGCCAAACTAAGCTGATGCTCCTCGACATGTGCCACAGCTCGCTTTTCTTCTGGAAAAACATCAACTGCCACAATGCGTGCTGGCGAGAGCGCATAGCCGATGTAGCGCGCGGGGTCATCATCCCACTGAATAATATCGATCTTTTCGCCCGATAGTTCCGCAATAATGGTTTGGATACGTGTGCCGCGCTGGCCAATGCAGGCGCCCACCGGATCAATACCCTCTTCGTTGGCCCACACCGCCACTTTCGAGCGCTCACTAGCTTCGCGGGCAATAGCCTTTATTTCAACACTCCCTGCAAAAATTTCCGGCACCTCCAACTCGAATAAGCGCCGCAGCATGCCCGGGTGGCTGCGGGAAAGCAAAATCTCCGGGTCGCGACTGCTTACATCAACTTTCACGACATACACTCTGATACGCTGATTCGATCGATACCGCTCGCCACGCACCTGCTCGCTCGGGGGGAGAATGCCTGTCGTACGGCCAATATCCACAAACACCATCTCTCCCTCGATGCGCTGGACGATGCCGGAAATAATTTCTCCCTCTTTCTCCTTATACTCTTCATACGTCGCCTCGCGCTCTGCCTCCCGAATCCGCTGGATAATGACTTGTTTAGCCGTCTGAGCAGCGACGCGCCCGTAGTTAGGGTCAGCCGGGGTGACATCTTCAACGTATTCGTTGCCGACTTCAGCTTCAGGGTCATTTTTCTGAGCCTCAGCCACGGTGAGTTGGGCCGTGGGATTTTCAACGGCCTCCTGGCCCTCGGGCAATTCAACCACGGTCACCACTTTATAAATCCGGGCCGTACCATCTACTTCACTGAACTCAGCCCGAATATCCTGGCCGCGCTCGCCGTAATCTTTGCGGTACGCAGCGGCTAAGGCTGCCTCAATTGTTTCCAGAACTTTTTCTTTGCTAATGCCTTTCTCCTGGACAATTTGCTCAATGGCAGAAGAAAATGTTGGCTCTTCAGATGACATAAATGATTCTCACTTTAACTCGAGCCTCCAGGCCCTGTCAAACCTCTGCCTCAAAGGCATGCTCGATGTGTTCAATCACGGGTGAGCCCTCCTCGCGCATAACGATCGATACCACATCAAACCGTATATCGCCCCAATAGTTCTCTTTCTGCTGGTAATACAAGGCGGTACGGATCAGTTTGCGTTGCTTATTGTGTGCCACCGTCTCAAAACCCTCCCCATAGGAGGTTGGCTGCCGCAAACGCACCTCCACAAAAACCAAGCACTCACCGTCGCGCATAATCAAATCAACCTCACCCGTTTTACACGACCAGTTATTCGCCACGAACTTCAGGCCTTGGTTCTCGAGGTAGGCGCGAGCCGCGGCTTCTCCGAAAGCGCCGCTCTTGCCTCGTGCGTTTTCCATAGCGGGGTTAAAACTAACTTGCGCAAGTCAATAATAATAACGGCTACCACCGCGACGAGCGCAACCAGCAGCAAATCATCCCGCGTCAGCGGCACAGTATCAAAAACTCGCTGTAAGGGCGGCCAGTAAATTGCTGCCACCTGCAAGCCCGCTGAAACAGCCAAGGAGACCGGCACCCAGGGATTACCCAGAATGCCGCGGCGGTAAATTGATTCATTGAGCGAACGAAAGCTCCACACCGACAGCAAAGATATCAATGACAAAAAGGTGAAACTCATCGTGCGAATCCTAACGATATCGTACTGCTGCTGAAGTAAATACCAATACAATCCCATCGCCGCTACCGTCACAATCAAGCCGACCGCCAGAATGTGGGAAGCCAGCCGCCAATCAATCAGGCGTGCTCCGGGATCCTCTGGCCGACGCTGCATCACCCCGCGCTCAGCGGGCTCAAGCGACAGCGCAATATCTGAGGTGCCATCGGTAACTAAGTTGACCCATAGAATCTGAGCGGGTAGGAGCGGCAGCGGCCATCCCGCGAGGAGGCTGACGAAAAAAATACCAACCTCCGCCCCATTCGTCGCCAGCAAAAAACCAATGACTTTGCGCACATTGTCCCGCAGCACCCGGCCCTCGCGGATAGCCGCCACAATCGTCGCAAAGCTATCATCGAGCAGGACTAAATCTGCCGCTTCTCTCGCAATATCTCTGCCGGTTCCCATGGCCACGCCAATGTCTGCTCCTTTGAGAGCAACGGCATCGTTAATACCATCGCCCGTCATGGCCACTACCTCGCCACGCTCTTGCAGTGCACGAACAATACGCTGCTTATCCAGGGGAGTAATCCGGGCAAAAACATGCGTTTGGGCAACCAAATTCCGCAGTTCGCTGCCGGCCACTTGCTCGAGGTCACTGCTCGTCACCACGTCACTCTCCGGCAACCCAATTTCGTGTGCCACCTGGCGCGCCGTCTCCGGGTGGTCGCCCGTCACCAGCTTAATCGCGACACCGGCCGCCAGCGTCTCGGCGACCACGCGGGGAACATCACGGCGGATCGCATCGCGCAGCGCCAGAACACCGAGGAAGAGCAGGCCTTGAATATCGGCATGATGAATCTCAGACAAATTCACGTGACGGCGTATCGCCACCCCCAGCAATCGATACCCGGCTTGCGCCAGCTCGGTCAGCCGCCGCTCAACCGCAAAGCGCGCTTCCGAAGTGAAATCAATCGCCTCTTGACTGTTACTCAGCATGCTTGAGCTGCGCTCAAGCAAAACTTCCGGGGCGCCGACAACAAACAGGTAGCGCGTTGCCTGAGTCGGGTGGTCATGCAACGTCGCCCGATACTTCCAGCGCGAGCTAAAACTAATTGCTGCTCGCTGTCGCCACGTGCTCCTGAGCTCCTGCTGATCTATGCCACTATGTTCAGCAAACGACAACGCGGCTCGCTCCGTTGCCGCACCAGCGTAGGTAACCTCGCCCCGCTCACTGACCACTGCATGCGCGTCGGAAGCGAGTGCCAACCCCTGCCAGGCCAGCCGCTCGAGCGGGCGCAAAGAAGCGAACCGCTCCGGCAATGATTCACGCTGTACCTGCGTCCCATTCAGAAAATCAAAAAGTTCACCACTCATTTGTCCATACGTGAGCGTGCCTGTTTTATCCGTACAAATCACCGTAGCCGAGCCCAATGTTTCCCCTGCCTCTAAACTGCGGACCGCCCCTTTCTTACGCAAAATGCGGGTCACTCCCACCGTCAACGCGATCGTTAAAATCATCGTTAAGTCTTCGGGAATGGCACTCACCACCAGTGTTGTTGCTGTTAAAGAAGTCTCGAGCAAGTGCTGACCGCGCAGCAGCCCCGCGACGAACAGTACGCCCACTGCCGCGACAATACCGAGGCCAATCTGCAAACCAGTTTGCTGCAGCTTACGCCGCAGCGGCGACGGGGGAGAAGCATTAGCCTTTAATACCTGAGCAATTTTACCAAATTCAGTGCGAGCACCGGTGGCCACCACCACTGCTCGCCCAATACCATTAACCACACCGGTACCGAGGTATACCATATTACGCCGGTTGCTCAGCGGTACCCGAGTGCGCTGTACCGCCATCGATTTGGCCACGTCATCCACCTCCCCGGTCAGGGCAGATTCGTTCATTGTCAGGCCGCTAACCTGAAACAGGCGGCCATCGGCTGGTACTCGTTCTCCCGCTCGAATTTCAATGATATCGCCAACCACCAGGTCATGTGCGGTAATGCTTCGCAAAACCCCCTCCCGCAGCACCGTCGCAAACGGCTGCACATGCTCATTGATTTCTTTTAGGGTCTGCTCCGTTCGCCACACTTGAATAAAACTGAGCGTCACATCAAGGAACAGCGCCGCAAAAATAATAAACGTATCAGCTTCGCGACCCAAGAGAAAAGAAACAAACGCCGCTCCAAGTAAAACCAATACCAGAATATCCCGAAAACGGTCTAAGAAAAGCAGCCAGGCGCTGCGCCCGCGCGAAGTCGGCAACACGTTCTCGCCAAAGCGCTCTCGCCGCTGCTGCACGGCGCGTAAGCTCAGGCCCGCCTCCGGCTGAACACGCATTTCCCGCAGCACCTCCGAAGCCTTTTGCTGGTAAGGTTCCCACATCATCTCTCACAGTGTAACATCCCGCGCCGAATCGAGCATGGCCAAACAGCCCAAGGTTGCTAAGTAGGCGGCATCTGCCTGCGTGAGCATATAGTGATCGAGGAGCAAGAGAGGAAGCAGCCACGCAAACCACACGCTCCCCTCCCGCCAGTAGTACACAATCATCACAACAATACCCAGCAGCAAAATAATTGCTGGGCCAAGGCCGACTTCCGCCGCCAGAAGCAATGGAACTGAATGCACGTAGTCGATCTGCCATGGGTGATGCGCAATCTCTGCTTCTGTTAGGTAGCGCTCCAGCGCTACGCGGTATGGTTCGTAGTGTGCTTCTCTGCTAGATCCCTGCATGATAATCGACCACGACCACTTCCACCCCTGTCGGCGTTCTGAGGCCGAGACGTCGGCCGGATCGCGGGACCGCGAAATAAGTAACGGAGAAAAAAGTACTACCACAGTAAGTAACAGCAACGCCAACTTGAGTGCACCGCTACGCCAGCGCTGCACCGCCAGCAATACCGGCACCGTTGCAGCCAGATACGCCGTGCGAGAGAACGATACCAGGAGACCCAACAGCATGAGAAAAAAAAGCATGAGAAAAAAAACATGATACAAAGAGCGGTCACGACGCTGCGCAAAAAAAATAAGCAACACGATGCCCAACACCATCATGCCGCCAAACGTATTCGCATGGCGATACGGCCCGTAAGCTCGAATCATTTTTTCATCACCCACCGAAAACTTTGCGACACCATTCACACTTGTCGAGAGGCGTGACTCGCCGAACAGATACAAGCCGATATCACGCTGCAAAATAAATTGGGCGATTCCCCACTGTGCGTGCAGAGAAAGCACAAGCATCATCACCAACAAAAAATATCTCGCAGGCACAACACGGAAAAAATATCGAGATGCAACGACCACAAAAAAAACTATTGACAAGACCAGCCATATTCCGTTCCATGATAGACGGGCATAAGCCAGCGGAAAGGCAAAAGCAGAGAGGCCGAAAGCAGATAGAATTTTGTGCTCACGAATCATCCTCTCACCTTAGCACGTGTAGTCGGGGTGACCCCACTTCGCTCCGCCATCAGCGGAGCTTCGCGGGGCAGGCAGGAATCAGAGACGAATTAACTTGCTGATCGATGTCGAGGTGCTACATTATTCTTACTTGGGCCCATAGCTCAGCTGGCAGAGCGCCACAATGGCATTGTGGAGGTCAGCGGTTCGATCCCGCTTGGGTCCACTCACCTGGGCTCGTAGTACAGTGGTAGTACACCGCATTCGCATTGCGGAGACGTGAGTTCGATTCTCGCCGAGTCCACTGGATCAAACGGGGCGCCCGCTGGCTAGCGGGCGAATCCGCCACGGTCCACATCCGGGGTGTAGCGCAGTGGTAGCGCGCAGCGTTCGGGACGCTGAGGCCGCAGGTTCAATTCCTGTCACCCCGACTATTTTTTCTCTGGGTCGGCCGCCTCGTCAGTCTCTGGCTTACGCAAACTCAAACCCAGGCGATGTTCCTCCGGCTCAATAGAAATAATTCTGAACTTCTTCTTATCACCCACGGCCAAAACTTTGCTCGGGTCACCTTGCCCCTTATCTGGCAATTCAGACAAGTGCACCAGCCCATGAATGTCCTCATCCAGTTTCACAAATGCACCAAAGGGCGTCACTTTTATTACCTCGCCCTTAACACTATCGCCAACGGTATATTTTTTAGCTACGTGAGCCCAGGGGTCAGCCTGCAATTGCTTGAGCGACAGGGAAATCCGCAAACCATCAACGCTAATCACTTTAGCAGATACTTTTTGTCCCACGGATACAAAATCGGTCGGATCATCCACACGCTGCCACGCCAATTCAGAAATATGAACCAAGCCCTCCAGCTCTTTCTCATCAAGTGAAAATTTTACAAAAACCCCAAAGTCAACCACACCACTCACTACACCCTCAACCACATCACCAACCGCCAGCTTACCCAGCACCTCACTCATTTCGTCGCTAATCACCGCTTTCTCAGAAACGATCAGTTTCTCGGTGTCCTGCATCGCACTAATCACTTTGACGCGAAAGCGGTTACCAATATACTCGCGTAAACGATCCAGAATCTTAGCGCGATCTGCCCCCTCCACTCTCGGATAATGATCCGGCGCTAATTGAGAGACAGGCAGAAAGCCGGTAATACCGTGCACCCGCACGAGTAGGCCGCCCTTATTGGCATCCAAAATCTCTGTCTCGACCACTTCACCGCCATCAAGCTTTTCCCGCAGCTTATCCCAACTTTTTTCGCGAGTGGCTGAGCGTAACGACAACTCAATGTAGTCATCCTCATTATCAATGCGCTGCACCGTTGCCTCAACGCTATCACCCAATTTAATCGTGCGGAACGTATCGTGGTCGTCGAACAAATCATGTCCGTACACGACGCCAACACCGAGCGGCCCTAAATCAATATAAATAGCGTTGCGTGCTTTATCGATTATGGTTCCGGTAACCAGCCCGCCCACATCTGGTAGCGCAACCTTATCGCCATACTGGGCAATCAGGCCATCCATAACCGTTTCCGTCTCGCGCTGTGCAGTTTCGGTTTCCATGCATCCCACCATGACACAAGAGCTAGCAGAGTGCAAGAGCCATATTGCCTCCCCGAGCGCTCTCGACTACACTTACCCCTATGACAATATCCTGGCACGGGCACTACACGGTAAAAATCACCACCCCGGCCACAACACTGGTTATCGACCCGCATGGAAAATCGAACAGCTTTCCCCCTTTTCGAGGCAAAGCCAACGTGGTGGCCCTCAGCAATCCGAGCGAGACAGCTATGTCATATCTCGATGGCCTGCAGGGCAACCCGATCATTCTTACTACGCCAGGCGAGTATTCGCTCGCCGGATTCTCCTTACGGGCGATCGGCTGGCACGACAAGAGCGGCCAGGAAAAAAGCCTGCATCGTTGGATTATCGATAACCTCACGGTCGTCCACCTTGGCTCGCTCACACGAAAGCTGACCGATCAGGAACTGCAGCAACTAGAGCAAACGACCATCGATATCTTGCTGCTACCACTCAATACCAGCGACTCATTTCCCCTCAAGGAATCGATGAGTCTCGTAACCCTCATTGAACCGCGCATCGTTGTTCCTATTAACTACGATAGCGCCAAAGAATTTGCCCAAGAAATGGGCGTCAATCCCCGCCAGGCTGAACCGCGCCTCACCGTCTCGCGATCAAAGTTGCCTGAAGAGGGCACCAAAACGGTAATCCTATCCGCGTAGTATACTCGTACAATGATCCGTCGCAGCAAAGAAAAAATAGCCTACCTGCGGGAGCAACCCGAAGAAGTCCGTTGGCAAGCAGCCACCCGCTGGTCCATTATCCTGTTGGGAATTATCACAGCCGTGGCTTTTTTGATCCTCCTGCCACTACAGCTGTACTTAACGCGCTAGGCTTGTGAACGACTCCAACATTGGCAAAGTTGTTTCGCAAGAACTAACTGAAGAAATTCAGCAAAATTACCTCGATTACGCCATGAGCGTCATCGTCTCTCGCGCCTTGCCGGATGTCCGAGATGGATTAAAGCCAGTCGCCCGCCGGATCCTGTATTCAATGTGGCAACAGGGTCTTCGTTCCACCGCCAAGTTACGCAAATCTGCCCATGTGGTTGGTGATGTGCTCGGCAAGTATCACCCGCACGGCGATGCCTCCGTCTACGATGCCTTAGCTCGCCTCACGCAAGATTTTTCTCTGCGCTACCAGCTGATCACTGGACAGGGCAACTGGGGAAGTGTCGATGGCGATTCGCCTGCCGCTATGAGATACACAGAAGCAAAACTAGCGCGCGTGGCCGATGAAATGATGCTCGATATTGAAAAAGAGACAGTGCTCACCGTGCCCAACTATGATGGCAGCCGCACCGAACCAACCGTGCTGCCCTCCCGCCTCCCGCAGTTTCTGGTTAATGGTACGCTCGGCATCGCCGTCGGCATGGCCACCAATGTGCCGCCGCATAACTTAGGCGAAGTGTGCGACGCCGCGATCCACCTTATTACCCATCCCAATGCAACAGTGGAAAACCTCATGCAGTTCATTCAAGGTCCCGATTTTCCCACGGGCGGCGCCATCTACGATCGCCAGGAAATTCTCCAGGCCTACACCACCGGTAAGGGCAGTATTGTCACCCGTGCCCTGGCTGATATTCAGGAAGAGGCGAACGGGTCATTTCGCATCATCGTCCGCGAAATTCCGTACCTGGTCAACAAAGCAGCCCTGCTAACCAAGATCGCCGAGGCGGTCAAAGAAAAACGCCTCGAGGGAATTAAAGATCTGCGCGACGAATCCGATAAAGATGGCATCCGCATTGTCATTGAGCTCAAAAAAGAAGCCTTTCCCAAGAAAGTGCTGAACAAGCTGTTCACCATCACCGATCTGCAGAAATCGTTCCACGTCAATATGCTGGCCTTGGTTGATCAAGGCCGCCAGCCCAAAGTGCTCACGCTCAAGGAAGTCATTACCGAGCACATCAAGCACCGCCAGGAAATTATCACGCGTCGCACGCAGTACGATCTCGAGCGCGCCCGCCAGCGCGCCCACATCCTGGAGGGACTCAAAAAAGCCCTCGACCACATCAATGAGGTCATCGATACCATCAAGAAAAGCCGCACCAAGGAAACCGCCCACCTCAATTTGCGCAAGCAGTATAAACTGTCCGATGCCCAGGCCACGGCTATCCTCGAAATGCGCCTGCAAACACTCGCCGGGCTGGAGCAGCAAAAAGTTGACGATGAGCTCAAGGAAAAAAGAAAGCTGATTCAGGAACTCGAGGGCATTCTCGGCGATCCCAAAAAGATTCTGGCCATCATTAAGGCCGACTACCAATCCCTCAAGGAAAACTTTGCCGATGGCCGCCGCACGCGTGTCTTCGCTCGCCCGGTCAGCGAATTTTCCCAGGAGGATTTAGTGCCCGATGATCCCACAATCATCACCATCACGCGCAGCGGCTACATCAAGCGCCTGGCCACCAGCACCTACCGGGTGCAGCGTCGCGGCGGCAAAGGCGTTAAGGGCATGTCCACAAAGGAAGAAGATATCGTCGACATTTTTCTCGCTACCACCACGCATAAAGACCTCCTGTTCTTCACCAATCAGGGGCGCGTCTTTGCGATCAAGGCCTACGAAATTCCCTCCACGACCCGCGCAGCCAAGGGACAAGCGTTGCCGAATTTTCTCGAACTCGGGCCGGAAGAAAAAGTAACCGCTCTCCAAGCGCTCCCCGCGAAAGACGACCAGGCCGAATTTCTGGTTATGGCGACGCGCAGTGGAATCATCAAAAAAACACCGCGCGAAGATTTTACCAACATTCGCCGCTCGGGCTTAAAAGCCATCACCATCAAAGCAGGGGATACCCTCGAGTGGGTCACCACCTCAACCGGGAGTGATCAAATCATGCTCGTCTCTGCGGCGGGCAAAGCTATCCGTTTCGGTGAAAAAGATGTTCGCTCCATGGGGCGCGTGGCCGCCGGGGTGCGCGGCATGCGCCTGGCGGGAAAAGACGAAATCGTCGCCATGCACGTCATCCCGAAAAGTTCCGAAAATAAAACCGAGGTGTTAGTCATTACCGAGAGCGGCTTTGGCAAGCGCACGCCCGTCAAAGAATACCGCCTGCAGGGCCGCGGCGGATCAGGCATCAAAACAGCCAACATCACTGCCAAAACCGGCCCGCTCGTTAATGCCGCTATTGTGCATCAGGACCACGTAGCCAAAACCGATGTGCTCATCATCTCGGCCAAGGGCCAGGTGATTCGGGTTGCGGCAGACACCATCAGCCGGCAATCTCGCGCCACCCAGGGCGTGAAAGTCATGAGCCCCACCGACCGCAGCGGACGCGTTGCCACATTCACCACCTGGGTCAACGAGTAGAGTAAACAAACCGGTGAGAACCAGCCGCTGGGGGACACTAATGCATGCGTACTACCCCCTCGTGGTTGTTTTTTTAATGGCGTTCGCTTGGTTTCTGTGCTTGAACCTCTTTGCCTCTGATTGGCTGATTGGCTACGACGTCTATTACCACGCTCGCCATGCGGCGTCTCTCTGGCGGGGTGAAGCAATGAGTCTCCCGGTCTTCTCCACGATTAGTCGGGAGCAGTCGGATCTGTATTACCTCTATCATTGGTCATTGGCGCCTTTCACTGCTTGGTTTACTGGCGACAACTATCAAGCGCTCATC
>Ga0209542_10014378_pt1 | contig 13482 bp, 10 predicted proteins | sample RifCSPhighO2_01_FD_184028 | JGI IMG/M metagenome (GOLD analysis project Ga0209542, IMG submission 184028) | Soil microbial communities from Rifle, Colorado - Rifle CSP2_plank highO2_0.1 (SPAdes) (version 2) | ecosystem: Environmental > Terrestrial > Deep subsurface > Rock core/Sediment ... | reverse complement strand
AAGTGGGCCAAGGCAAGAAGGACGGCTCGGCAACCGAGTTCACTGTTGTCTTCCCGCGCCAGGTACTCGTGAACGAGGGAGATACGGTCGTGAAGGGCCAGTTCCTTACGGACGGTTCCGCAGACCTCGACGACCTCTTCGAGTTCGCAGGCCGTGCAGCAGTACAGGAGTACATCATCGCCGAAACCTCGAAGATCTATGAACTCCAGGGCGCATCCGTGTCCCGCAAACACCTCGAGGTGATCGTGAAGCAGATGTTCTCCTTCGTGAAGATCGTAGATACCGGTGACTCTGAATACTCAGTCGGTGATGTTGTGGAGCACCTCGACTTTGGCGAGATCGTGAAGAACATGGAAGCAGAAGGAAAACTACCTCCGAAGGCACGTGAGATGGTGCTCGGTATCAAGACCTCCGCACTCTCACGCCGCTCCTTCCTCTCGGCTGCATCCTTCGAGCAGACCACGAAGATTCTCATTGATGCCTCTCTCCGAGGTGCAGTGGACACACTCCGCGGTCTCAAAGAGAACGTGATCCTCGGCCGCCTCATCCCGGCTGGTACGGGCTTCGCAGAGTCGAAGAAGGGAATGGCTATCGCCAAGATCCAAGCAGCCCGCCGTGCCCATCAGCAGGAGGCGATGGACCGCATCGAGGAAGAGACGAAGGCAGGAGCGGTGGTGGATACCACTGCGTAAGCCAAAAGCAGTAAAAACAAACGGCGTCTCACAGGACGCCGTTCGTTTTACATAACTGAATAACAATTGTATATTCAATTTGGGTCATCAGTTCCCACATTAGCTCGAAAGGAATTCGTCATGGCCACAGAGGCTGCACGGGACAAACCATATTCCCCGTGCGAGAGCGCAAGGGGAATGGGAAATGAGGCTTCCAAGCGGAGGCTGAACAGGTACGGTGGAGGGAAGGAGCCGGGAGTTACTCGGATCTACGATCGCACGGCCGACGACTACCTTGAACAAGGGATTCTTGATGTGCTTGCAACGGCGAAGAAGCTGCACGAGCAAGACGGCCTTACCCCGCTTGAGCTCGAAAAGCACTTCAAGGTATCCGGCACGATGATCAAGAACCTTGAGAAGCTCGAAGAGCTTACCCCCGAAGTGCTCGAGATGCTTTCGATTCGACGCCCTGTCGAGCTTCGACTCAGTTTTCAGGCAGCAGTCCTTATTGCCGGTCTTCGGGACGATCTGCAACGTGATGTTGCGGAGGAGTATCTTGCTGGTACTTGCTCGACCGAGAAGATTCGCCAGATGCTCACGAGGCTAACGAACAGGCAACTAGCCGAGAAGCATAAGAGCTGGAAGCAGAAGAAGAATCGCCTTGTTTTGCACGAGGAGATCGCAAGGTTCGAGATTAGGGCGAAGCGGGTCGTGGTAGCAGTCACCGAGCTTCTCACCTCCTACGAGAAACTCAAGGAATCCGGAGTCCTGCCGGAATCGACGGCGAATGATCTCGCAGGATTCGCCGATACTCTCAGGCTTCCGTCTGAGATACTCTCGACGCTTGTCGAGAAATTATGCAAGAAGTGACAACGGGGCCGATGCGATGCGTCGGCCCCTTTCGTTTAAATATCCTTTGGTATTAACTCGGTGCATTTTGCTATACGCGCCAGCATACGAGGACCGACCTCCTCACGATTATGAAAGGCAAACGTATAGTCGGGATACCCCGACTTCATAAGTACGTAATGAGAACCTCGCTTTCTCTTAATCTGCCAACCTATCTTGAGTAGTTTCTGAGCCTTAACGGCTCGCCAAACCATAGTTCACGAAATCTGATACAGGACGCTCACTGTGTTCAACTAAGTCGACGATTATGCGAAGAGCGAGTGCTGATACACGCTGTTCCGCCTCTTGCTTCGTACGGCCATAGTGATTTCTCAGACTTCTTTACCAAAAAGTCGTCGGGCGATCAGGCAAAGATTATTCGTCAGGCGCTTCGTGAGGCAAACAAAGAGCAAAGGAAGCTACTGAGCGAATCTCGCTAGCAAAGCCCCGAAAGGGCCTTTGCTTTATGCGTCATATTTGTCATGCGTTCTTCAGATTTACGTCGTTTTCAAATAAGTAATGAAGCCGTATCTCCAAACTTTGAGGATTAGACGTATCTGCGGGAGCACGTTATTCTCAGAATACGTATGAACTCCGAAAGAAAGCAGGCCAGAGGACGTCAAACTAAGCGTATGAAAAACAACAACGATAGAAAAGAGATGCGAGCGTTTGACGGATACGCTTTTGCAAAAAAGGAAGGTCTTACTTCATTTATTAAAGTATACGAAGCCCTTCACAAGGCTAAGAAACTGGAGTCGAAATGATTGTCGAGAATATAGAGCGCCGCATGGATGCGGCGTCTTTACTCGTTGAGGAGGGCGTTCGTCCAGGTGTAAGGAACATTAAGAAGTCAGCTTTGTTTCGATCAGCGATAACCCTGCTTGCTACCGTCGTTGAAGCCATGGTGTTTGAGTTCGTAAAGAAGCATACGAAAGCCCCGGATCATGTGATCGACACGTATCCAGAACATGTTGAGTTTGGCAGGGTATCCGGAACGCTATTCAAGCGTACGAACAACGTGCTGTTCTGCGAAAAACTTCCGAAGCAGCGAAAAATAACTGATGAGGGAGTCGGTTTCGGTAAGCTGAACGTTTTCTTGAAGAATAAAGAACTTGTCTCGGAAGCGCTGTACAGCGAACTGGAGTGGGTGAGAAAGGAGCGAAATAGACTGCACATGCAGTCGTTAAGTGAGCCTGATACCGGCTATACTATGGGAAAGATAAATCGTATAAATGCTGCTATTACCGACCTTACTCCTATACGGTAATCTGTAGATATGGCGACCGACACCGTAGACAAGGTCAAGGCAAAGCTTTCCATCCTCGAGGTGGTGCAGCCCTATGTAAAGCTCCAGAAGGCTGGCCGGTACTGGCGCGGCCTCACCCCATTCGGAAAGGAGAAAACTCCTTCCTTTTATGTAAACCCGGAGCGCGGCACCTACTACTGCTTCTCCACTTCCCAAGGAGGGGACCACTTCACCTTCATCGAAAAGATGGAGGGAGTCGACTTTAAAGGAGCCCTCAAGATCCTTGCTGAGAAGGCGGGAGTGGAGATAGAGAGAGTTGGAGCAAGAAGTAGGACCGTAGAGCAAAGTGACAGGTTACGAGAAGCCATGCGCGAAGCAGAGAACTTCTTTGCACGCACTCTCACCGACACCTCCACCGCATTTACATACGCAACTTCCCGCGGCCTCACGGAAGAAACCATACGCGCCTGGAATCTCGGACTTGCTCCCGACGGCTGGAGAGGTCTGCTTGAAGCACTCACTGTTCTTGGATATTCAGCCAAAGAACTTGCTGCGGCTGGACTCATAAAAGAGGCGGACGAGAAGCCCGGCACCTGGTACGACCGCTTCCGCAATCGTCTCATGTTCCCGATACGGGATGCCGCAGGAAGAACGGTGGCGTTCACTGGTAGGGCGCTTGATCCCAATGACCAGGCCAAGTACCTCAATAGCCCGGAGACCGATCTCTTTAAAAAGTCAGAAGTCCTCTTCGGCATGGACCGTGCAAAGGATGCCATACGTCAGCGGGGATTCGCCATTCTTGTCGAAGGACAGTTCGATCTCCTCCTTCTCCATCAGGCAGGATTCCAGAACACCATAGCGCTTTCAGGCACGGCGCTCTCGGACGTGCACCTCTCACTCATTAAAAGGTACGCTGACAACCTCATGCTCTGTCTTGATGCTGATAGGGCAGGACTTGCTTCAAGCAGGAGAAGTGCTGAAGCAGCACTCAAAGCAGGCATGCGCGTGAAGGCCGTGCGCCTGCCTCCGGGAAAGGATCCGGCAGACGTCGTCAGTGATGACCCGAAGGCATTCACCCAATTGGTAAAAGATTCTCAATCAGTCGCAGAGTTCTTCCTGGCCGTGCTCTCGGCAGAAGAGAAGGACGAACTAAAACTTCTCCGACAAGTGGAAGAGACAGTTCTGCCGCTCATCACTGCAACCAAGAGCCCGCTTGAGCAGCAGCGTCTGGTAGACATTATTGCCCGAGCCCTCTCGACCACTCCTGAGGCCGTGCGGTCCGCACTTCCAAAAGCAGAGAGGCAAGCCCCTGAAAAGGGAAAGGGACCCCTTGAAAGCGCGTCTAAAGGAGTATCAAGCGTCAAAGGGAAACGGGATCTGGTGGTCGCCGCCATAGCCGGATATCCCGATTCCGAGCTTGCCGAACGCTTGATTTCGGAGTATTCTCGCATTATCGGCGCTCCACCGCCTTCAGAGGGGGTAGATGAGCGTTTGCTTTTCGAGGCTGGACTCGCTTTCGGCGAGACGCCTGACAAAACCGCGGGAGACGATCTGATCAGAATGTTCGAACGTGCAGTGCTTACCGAGAACCTCCACCTAGCCACGGTGGAACTCCGGCGTGCGGAAGTAGCGGGAGACGAGAAAGCCATCAAGGAAACGGCAGAGACCTGTAGGGAGCTTTCTTCCCGTCTCTCCACCCTCAACTAAACCCATTCATTTGATATTCACTTATTAGTTGTTTTTGTAATTAGCTGCTCTAACTATGGCCACCAAAAAGAAAGTTGTGAAGAAGTCCGCCAAGAAAACGGTTAAAAAGGCTGTTAAGAAGACGGCAAAGAAAGCGGTCAAGAAGACCGTTAAAAAGGCTGTTAAGAAGGCAGTCAAGAAAGCCGTAAAGAAGGTTGCGAAGAAGACCCGCGCCATGAACGTGGTGCGTGCTGCCGTTAAGGGGGTGAAGGCAAAAGCTGCCGCTCACCAGGCTGACGCTGCAGAGCGCCTCATCGAGACGGGTCGCGTACGCGGGTACATCACGTACAGCGAGATCCTTCGGGAGTTCCCGCATGTTGAGGACGACATCAACTTCCTCGATGAGCTCTATGGCCGCTTCACCGTTGCAGGCATCGACGTGCTTGAGGGAGGTATGCTCGAGGACAATGCAGACGAGTATCTTGCTACCCGCAACATCAAGGGCCGTGAATCTTCAGGATACGACTCCATCCAGATCTATCTCCGTGAGATCGGACAGTACCCGCTCCTCACAGGAAACGAGGAGAAGGAACTTGCCAAGCGCATTGAGGCAGGGGACGACGAAGCAAGGAACATCCTCGCCCGCTCAAACCTTCGTCTTGTGGTCTCCATCGCCAAGAAGTACGTAGGACGCTCTCCTGACCTCACGCTTCTCGACCTCATTCAAGAAGGGAACCTGGGTCTTTTCAAGGCGGTGGATAAGTTCGACTGGAGCAAGGGCTTCAAGTTCTCAACGTACGCTACCTGGTGGATCCGCCAGGCTATCACCCGTGCACTTGCAGATCAGTCCCGCACCATTCGTATTCCGGTCCACATGGTGGAGACGATCGCGAAGTACAAGCAGGTCTCACGCCGTCTTGCACAGGCGCTTGGACGCGACCCGCAGCCTGAGGAGATAGCGGTTGAGATGGGAGTTGAGGTAGAGAAGATCTACCAGATCGAGAAGATCAATCAGGACACCCTCTCCCTCGAGAACCCTATTGGTTCTGAGGACGATGAGCGCTCTACGCTCGGAGACTTCATCGCAGACGACAAGATCCCATCTCCTGTACAGGAGTCATCCGAACGCATTCTCACCGAACAGGTGAGGGATATTCTTGACGATCTTTCACCGAAAGAGAGGAAGATCCTTGAGATGCGCCATGGGCTACTAGACGGCGTGTACCACACCCTTGAGGAAGTGGGGAAGGAGTTCGGTGTTACCCGTGAGCGTATCCGCCAGATCGAGGCTAAGGCACTTGAGAAGATCAGGACGCATGAGAAGAGTAGGAGGTTGAAGAGTTACTAATCTACTTTCAGTTTTGGGACAATCCAGGCCCATTGCTATAATGGGTGCATGAGTTACGCGCGAACCCCATCTGAAATTCAAGCCCGAGCATCCCTTTGGTGGCCACGGGAACTTGCTGTTGCTGAGGCTGAGGCAAGCATTATTCCAAACTTACTTAAAACTCAAGCCGAGTTTATCTCAGTCCTTAAACTCGCTGGTAAATCACCCCTTAGTATCTTTAACGTACTTGCGAGTGCGAGTTTCCCTGGGAACACCTTCCTTAAGCATTTGGTAGTTTTAACTGATGTGGGTGGGGAACCTCTACAAAGAATCTCAAGTGAATTTGGCAATCTTTTTGAACGAACCGAAGAAGGCAGCTACAAGATGAGGTTTGTTTGGAAAGAAAAAGAATATGAGTATGTTTTTTCAGAAGCACCTCAAAGGCCATTCAACAATAAGAATTTGGGAATTGACGGACCAAGCCTGCTCTCAGAAACGGAACTAACCCCACTGCAAAAGGACGCAGCTGTGCTGCTCTTATTCGGCTCAACTAGCGTTGATGAAACTGTTGCAGAAACACTCGCAAAATGTGAAGTGGGGACATTATTGGGATTGCCGAGCGAAATTGAGCGTTATGTTGATGAACGTTATTTATGGGTAAGCAGGATAACGGGTGGGGCACAAGCAAACAACTTAGGTCAAATTGCCCAATCGCATGTAGCGGATGTGCTCAGGGATCGACTAGGGGACCAATTCACCGTGACAAGGAATGGGAAGATTGTGATTGATAGAACCACGATTACTTTTGATGTTCTGATTGAGAAGGGCACTGGAAAGGTTGGAATTGAGGTCAGCTTCCAAGTAACAACGAACAGCACGATTGAACGAAAAGCCAATGAAGCTGATAACCGCTACCGTCTAATGTCCGCTGCAGGCTACCCTATAGCGTATGTAATAGATGGCGCAGGAAATTTCCAGCGGGCAAGTGCAATTGGGAAAATATGCCAAAACAGTGACTGCACGGTTGCCTATTCTGAGGAGGAATTAGAGGTACTGACTAAGTTTGTAAGAAGTAAACTAAAATGAACATTCGTTTTATAGATTTATTTGCAGGAACAGGAGGAATTCGGCTTGGCTTGGAACAGGCTGCGCAAGAGCTTGGCTTTAATACGGAGTGCGTAATTAGTTCTGATATCGATAAAAAGTGCCAGGAGACATATGAGATGAACTTTGGTGAAAAGCCAGTCGGCGACATTCGAGGCCTCAAAGAGGTCAGCCCGTTCAACTTCCTCCTTGGGGGATTCCCCTGCCAACCATTCTCTTACGCTGGGAAGCAGCGCGGCTTTGGCGATACTCGAGGGACCCTCTTTTTTGAGATCGAAAGGCTGCTAAAGGATTACTCACCTAATGCTTTCTTGCTTGAGAACGTAAGAGGCTTAACCACGCACGATGATGGAAGGACTTTCCAAACAATTCTTGAGCATTTGCGTGCACTTGATTATGGGGTGGTGAGCCTAGTTTTAAACAGTTCCTCGTTTGGAGTCCCGCAGAACCGGGTACGTGTATATATTCTGGGACTGAAGGGGGGTATCCCAAGGATGACGCTTAAATCAGATCAAGGGGCTAGCGACTCTCATAAATTTAAGGAAAGAAATCTAGGCTCTCTCTTTGAAAACCGGTACACATTAGTAAAAGACATCCTTGAAACGAGTGTGGATGCCAAGTACCACTGCACGCCTGAGTTTGTAGAGAAACTAGGATTGGCTGTCGAGGGAGATTTCGAGAGGCTGCATGGCATGCGACTTATTGACTACAGGAATGGAAACTCACTCCATTCTTGGGATTTGGGGCTAAAAGGTAAGTGCACACAAGAGGAAAGAGCCCTTATGAATGCGTTGATTGCAAACCGGAGGTTAAAGAAGTTTGGGACGCATCAAGACGGAAAGCGGCTTACGGTTCAACAAATTGCAACATTTTATAAAAGCCCAAAGATTGAAACCTTACTTGCTTCTCTCGGAAAGAAGGGATATGTAAAGGCGGTAGATGACGCTTACAATCCCGTGGCTGGAAATATGTCATTTGAGGTATTTAAGTTCCTGGATCCAGAAAGTATCTCAATTACTCTTGTCTCAAGTGATGCTGAAAGGCTCGGGGTCGTGGCAGATGGCGTTGTTAGAAAGATAACCCCCAGGGAAGCTGCGCGAATCCAAGGATACCCTGATTCCTATGTCGTTCATCCTAATGATTCGGTTGCCTATAGGCAGTTTGGAAATGCGGTTGCTGTACCCGTTGTTGCGGCCGTGCTAAAGGATTTCCTTTCTTTGAACTTCCGTCCAGTAAGGACGTCCGAAAGTAGACTATCCCAGATAGCGGCGGCGGTATAAAATGAGAGTGAAAAGCTGCCATTTTCTTTAGGATTTCTTAAGTCTTTTGCCTGTATCCTAGCTAAAACAGGCCGTATAATGCTACTTAAAAGTCATACACCTATAAGGTTAACAACATTTGCGTTCTATGCTAACGTAGGGTACCATGATAGTGGAGTGGAGAAACAAGGAAGACTATGAGGTTGTTCAACAGCTGGCCTTACGCAATGGCGTTACGGCGCGGCGCATGGACCGTTTGGTGGCTGCCAAGAACTTTCTTGACCTTCAACCTCCCGCAAATGGGCGAGCACACTTTTTAAAAGGAGAATACGCAGGATATTTTGCATTGGACCTGGAGAGCAAAACACGTCCTGCACGGTTGATATGTAAGCCGATCGGGGATTTTAAAATGAGGGGCAACGATTACGTCAAAGAGACTATTACGGAGATTGAGATTATAAAAATAGAAAGGAACTACCACAGGCAATAGTATGATTCAGGGTCGGGACAATAAAATAGTTGGCTGGGATTCTCCAAAGGTTACTCATCCTGGAGAGCACCTTATAGACTTTCTTGAGGACGGGGGCATTTCACAGACTGAACTTGCGGAAAGGATCGGCCTTTCGAAGAAGGCAGTAAATGAGATCGTAAATGGGAAGAGTCCCATTACTCAAAATACGGCATTTAGGTTAAGCAAGGTCTTCTCTGTATCACCAGAGTTCTGGGTTAATCTTCAGAATAACTACGATTTTACTCTTGCGCGAGTAGAGGAGGAGAAGAGGTTACAGCAGGAGACTGAAGAATATACGCATGCGTTTAAAGAAACTTATCATGAACTCTCGAAAAGGGGGTTCTTACCTACGTTAACCTGGACTAAAAAGAACCTATCGGATATTACCCAGAATCTGCAACGTTTCTTTGCTGTTGACTCACTTGCCTATATCTCGGGAGGAACGATGAAGTTTGCTTTTCGTAAATATAATCGAAGCAACTTGAACCACTATACGCTTGCTGCATGGGTGCAGTTAGGGAAGATCCAGGCAAAGTTAGTTGAGACAAGTCCATTTGATAGAGAAAAATTAAAGGAACTCCTTCCAGCGATTAAGCTTTTATCCTGTAAGAAATGGCAAGACTATATACCTGAACTTGGGACCTTACTTGCAGAGTGTGGGGTCGTACTAGTGCTTGCTCCTCATATGAAGTGTGCGCCTGTACAAGGTGCTACGCACTGGCTTGAAAGTGATAAGGTGCTGGTTATTCTGAACGCGGATAACCAGTACGAAGACCGTTTCTGGTTTAGTCTTTTCCATGAGTTGGGACATGTGCTCCAGCATGGAAAGAAGGATGTATATGTAGATTTCGATAAGGATGGAGCTAAAACAGAAGAAGAGGAAGAAGCAGACACATTTGCGCAAAAGTGGCTAATTCCTGATATACAAGAGTTCAAAGTTGAGCAGGGTGATGTAGCGGCTTCAGTCACTGCTTTTGCTAAGAGGAACAATGTTTCACCTGCCATCGTTGCCGGTCGTCTTACTCATGAGTTGGGCCCAAAGTATAAGAGTATCTATTCTCTTATGAGCCCGTTTCTGAAGGAGCGGATCTTTTACTCGAATTTGACGTTTGGGGTTTCTTCCTAAGAGGTTTATGAAAAAGGTCGGCGACAAAATTGTATATTCTCCGAGTGATCTCATTCGCTATCTGGCTTCGCCATATGCCTCGTGGATGGACCGCTATCACATGGAGAATCCTGACGTTCTTACGCCGGACGAAGACAGCGAAGACCGGAAGCTCATCGCAAAGACCGGCGATGAACACGAAACGGCGGTGCTTCAGGAACTGAAGGCTGAGACAAAGGGTCTCGTTGAAATAGAGCATGAGGATGTCTCAGTCGCAAAAGTAAAGACGGCTGCGGCAATCGAAAGAAAGGCTCCGATAATCTATCAAGCGGCGTTAGAGAACGACCGCTTTTTCGGTTTCGCTGACTTCATCATCCTTGATGATGGGGGACGCTATCAGATATGGGATACGAAACTCACACGCTCTCCAAAGCCGTACTACGCCATTCAGCTTTGCTGCTACTCAGAGATGTTTGCGGGTGTGAACGGTGGTGTGATGCCTGAGAAGTTCGGTATCATCCTCGGCTCCAAAGAAAAGGTGGAGTTCCGCGTTGAAGACTACCTTCACTACTACCGCCGTATCAGGGATGCATTCCTCGCGATGCAGGACGGATATACCGGCAAGCTCGAGGACTGTCCTGAGCCTCTTCCGAGCAGCGACCCAAATGCTCACGGCCACTGGACCTCGCTCGCAGACAAATACTTTGACGAGAAAGACCATCTTGTGCGTGTGGCGGGCATGACTACCGGACAGATAAAGAAACTCAAAGCCGTAGGGATAACTACGGTTACGGAACTCGCTGCTGCTGGTAAGTCTGTGCCGAAAATTGTGGCTGAGACATTTAAGAAGCTTGTCGCTCAGGCGCGACTGCAGGTTGATACACGAGCCGACCGCGCAAAGAATCCTGATGCTCCTGCTCGCTTTGAGATTCTTTCGGGAGGAAGCTATAGCCAGATGGGTCTCGGCTCACTACCGGCTGAGAATCCGGCCGATGTCTTTTTCGACATGGAAGGATACCCGCTCGTATCCGGCGGTCTCGAATATCTGTTCGGCGCATGCGCGAAGAACCTCAAGACAGGAGAATATGAATTCCATGACTGGTGGGCGCATGACCGCGACGAAGAAAAGGTTGCGTTCGAGGGGTTTGTGGACTGGGTGTACAAGCGATGGCGTGAGAATCCAGGAATGCACATCTACCATTACGCTGCGTACGAGGTAAGCGCGGTCAGACGCTTGAGTACGCGGCACGATACGCGACAGGACGAGGTGGATAACATGCTTCGCGCCGAAGTATTCGTGGACCTCTATAGCGTAGTGCGGCACGGCATTCGCATCGGTGAAGACAGCTACTCCATCAAAAAGGTAGAGCATCTGTATCGCCCTAAGCGCTCTACCGAGGTCGCTACCGCCGTTGAATCTATCGTTCAGTACGCACAATGGATAGAAGGTAAGCAGCCAAAAGATTGGAAGAAGAGTGCTGTCCTCAAAGACATCCGCGACTATAACGAGGACGACTGCAAGTCCACGGACGAACTGCTGCAATGGATGCGTAAGGTTGCCGCAGAGAACGGCATAACGCCCTCAACATCGAGCCGTGCAACAGCGTCATCGAGCTTCACGCCAGAACCTCCTAAGCCGGAAGTCCTTGCGCGTCTTGAGGTTATCGAGAAGCTCAGGGGAAAAGGCGGCTACATTGCAGATACGCTTGCTGACCTTACCGACTTCCACCGCCGCGAGGAAAAGCCGGTATGGTGGCGCATGTTCGACCGCGCTCAGGCAACGGAGGAAGAACTCCGTGATGATAGTGGTTGTATTGAGGGAATTGTCGCCACCGGCTCTCCATGGACTGAGAAGCGTTCGCAGGTGCAAGCCTATACATTCGACCCGCTACAGGAGTGCAAGCTCGAAGCAGGCGAAAGAGAGTATGTAAAGTTCGCGCACAGCATGGAGGGGCAGCTCAATCTTAAGGAGCTAGACTTGGAAGCCGGTACACTGCAACTCAAAGTTAGCGAGAAGTCCCTCACTGATAACTTTGGCGAGGTATTCCCGCAAGCAGGGTCGCTTATACCGATAGAGGTTGTTTCCTCAGATACCATCAAGACCGCATTGACGGAAATCGGTGAGAAATACCTTACTGGTGTACTCCCACCTCCTGCTAAAGCCTTGATTGAGCGCGAAGCTCCGGTAGTTGTCTTGCAGGACGAAAACGAAAAGACCAGCGATGCCGCAGTCCGTGTTGCAAGCTCGATGAACGGAGGCTGTCTCGTGATTCAGGGACCACCTGGAACCGGTAAGACCTACACGGCAGCACATGTCATAAATGCGCTTGTGGCTGCCGGAAAGAGAGTGGGTGTGGCTTCAAACGGACACAAGGCCATCATCAACCTGCTTGAAGCGTGCGGCGAAGCCGAGAGAAAAGTAGGCGGCACACTTCGCGGCATAAAGGTTGGTGGAGAGGAGGAAGATGGTAAGACGCTTTATGCTGACAATTCTTCTTTCTGGTTCGTGAAAGATGCAGCTAAAGCGCAGAGCGAATACTCCGGGGGCATCGTGGGCGGAACTGCTTGGCTATTCGTGCGTCCGGAATGGGAGGACCAGCTCGACTATCTTTTCATCGACGAGGCGGGACAAGTTTCCTTAGCGAACACGATAGCAATGTCGCGCTCTACAAAGAACATCATCTTGCTCGGCGACCAGATGCAGCTTAAGCAGCCAGTAGCAGGTACGCATCCAGGCGACTCTGGGCTTTCCGGCTTGCAGTATGCTCTCAAGGACTTGGTAGCAAGCAAACCGGATGAACCTGCCTTCCATGCAGTCGTTCCCTCTGACTACGGCCTCTTCCTCGGCGAATCGCGCCGTATGCATCCTTCCGTCTGTACTTTTATCTCAGACAGCATCTACGAAGGTCGTTTGACCTCGTTCGCTGACTGCGCCCAGCAGTGCATCAAGCTTCCGGCAGCATCCAACTTGGTTGGACAGGAGCACGGCATCCTCTTCAGCGCGGTTGAGCATGACGGCAATATTCAACAGAGCGAAGAGGAGGTCGAGCGCGTGAAGGCAATATACGAGGAACTGCTCGGCCGCCCATACACCGACTTGGAAGGAAAGGTTAAGAACCTTGAACTCGAAGACTTCTTGTTCATCGCGCCGTATAACGCACAGGTCCGTGCGCTTCGGGCAGCTCTTCCTCAAGGAGCGCGAGTAGGAAGTGTCGATAAATTCCAGGGACAGCAAGCACCTGTCTGTATACTCTCGCTCTGTTCAAGCTATGGTGAGTACGGCGGGCGCGGCCTTGCGTTCATTCTCGACCGAAACCGCGTAAACGTGGCCGTATCACGAGCACAGTGTCTGGCTGTGGTCGTCTCAGACCCTCGCATCGCATCTACTCCTGCAAACTCTCTCGCGGAGATGAAGCTTCTCAATCTGTTCTGTAAGTTGGCGGCATACTAAGCAACTTTCAATCAGCCTCAAAGACCTGATTAAGTTCTGGGAATCGTATGCCATCTAAGCACCAGGATTCGTAAGTTCAGGATCAGACTCGATTTAAGAAGTGAAGGAATCCTGCAAAAATGCTAACCTTTCCCCAAGGCATTAGATCTCTCCGAGAGACAGCCGGTTATCCCTTTAACCGTTTGTACGTATGGAAAACCCAGATTCCCAAGCACGTCCCTGGTATAAGAAGAA